>MKWU01005000.1_pt1 | contig 14935 bp, 13 predicted proteins | sample 809101 | NCBI WGS metagenome assembly MKWU01 (sample SAMN05860141, study PRJNA318959) | sponge metagenome | host: Aplysina aerophoba | place: Slovenia: Piran, Adriatic Sea, Gulf of Piran | collected 2013-05-07 | reverse complement strand
AGCGCCGCCGTCGTCCGCGTCACGCGGTCATGGAACTCCGCGTACGAGAGGATCCGGGAACCGCTGATGACCGCCGGCCGCTGGCCGTAGCGTCCGGCCGCTTCTTCAAGGGGACAGCGGATCTCAGCCATGCCGTATCTCGCTCAGCATCGATCCGTCGATGCAGTGGTCCCGCGCCAGTGCATCACTCCATCGGATCGCTCCCGGTTCGAAGGGAATACGCGGCCGGACCACGTCGGCGCCGAGCCAGCGATAGGTGTCGAGGCCCGCGGGCACGGCGTCCCCGGTCAAAGCCCAGGCAAACCCCGCCAACGCCAGCAGCCCGACGCCGCTCTCGAAGCAAGCGCTCACAACCGGGCGGACATCCAGCGCCGACGCCTTGATCGCCCATTCGCGGGCTCTCGCGATTCCGCCCAGAAGCGTCGGCTTCAGGACCACCGCGCCCACCTCGGGGCGTCCTTCCAGCCCGTCCGGCCGAAGCTCCAGCAGGCTCTCGTCCAGGGCCACCGGTATGCCGGTGGCATCGAACAGCTCCCGCAGATGACCGGGGTTGCGCAAGGGTTCCTCCAGATACTCGATGCCGGCGGCGTCCACTTCCCGGCCAAACGCCACCGCCTGCTCCAGGCTCCAGCTCCGGTTGGCATCGAGCCTGAGCTCCATGCCGTCTCCGATCACGGAGCGGACCGCGCCCGTGAGATCCACGTCTTCCGCCACCGGCCGGCTTCCCACCTTGAGCTTGACCGCGCGGCAACCCCCGTCCCGGAGCCGCCGGGCATCCGCGAGCACCTGCTCGCGGGAACCGGTCAGCAACCCGTTCACGGGAACGGCACCCTCGAAACACGCCAGCTCCGCCGCCGCCCCGTCCTCCAGCCGCCGCGACAGGCTCGCGAGCGCCGTCTCCAGTCCGAACCGCACCGAAGGAGACGCCGCTACCGCCGATCCGTACCCCGGCCACCGTTCCAGGCCCTCGCCGCTCGGGTCGAACGTTGCCCCTCGCAGGCGGCCTGCCCAAGCCGCCAACTCCGCCTCGGCATCCTCGATGCTCTCGCGGCTGAACCCCGGCAACGGTGCCACGTCACCCCAACCCGACGCCCCCGAGTCCGAATCGATGCGCACCAGGATCCCGGCGCGTTCGTGTATCACCCGGCCAGCCAGCGGTAGCGCAGCCGCCAGCGGCAGGCAGTAGCGGAAGATCCGGCAGCTTGCGATGGTCACCGGGTCCGCATTGGCCGAGTCTGTGGCTTGGTATGCTGGTAATTCGCGCACCGATTTGCCTTGTCCTCCTTGATATCACTACCGCCCGCGGATTTTGAACTCCCCCTTTGCGTCATTGCGCCCCTCCTTTCGCGGGAATGACGATACCGAGAGTCCAGCCACTCCAGAAAACAAGCCGAGCTCAGCCTCCCTCAACCGTTCGCCCTGAGCGTAGCGTAGCGAAGTCGAAGGGCGCCATCTCCACTCAGCGCCAATTGATCAGTGTCTCTGGAAACACAGCCTGGTCCCCGGGAATGACTTGAAGGAAAACTGGCGGCACACAGGGTTCTCACAAAACCCAGCCGACGGAGAACACGGCGCTGTACAGCAACAGCAGCTTGGCAGTGTAGGCGAGGACCGGATTCAGGAGTGGGCCGTCGAGGACGAAGAGACGGCGGAAGGCCGGGAGGGCCACAACCACCACGGCGACGGTGGCGACCGAGTAGGGGCGTTGGCCCGAGGTGAGGTAGAGCAGCAGCGGCAGCAGGCAGGCCGCCACCACGGCGATGATGTATTCGGCGCGGGCAAAGCCGGGCCCGAATCGCACCGCCAGCGTCCGCTTGCCGGTGCGGCGGTCTTCGTCCGCATCGCGGAGGTTGTTGACCGCGAGGATGGCGACGGACAGGAGCCCCGGCGCCAGCCCGGCGACGATCACCGTGGCGTTCACGGTCAGCGCCTGCACGTAGTAGGTCCCGGCCACCGCCACCGGGCCGAAGAAGATCAGCACGAAAAGGTCGCCCAGCCCCATGTAGCCCAGGGGGCGGGGGCCGCCGGTGTAGAGCATGCCGCACGCCACCGAGAAAACGCCGATCAGGACCGCCGGCCAGCCGCCACGCCAGATCAGGTAGAGGCCCCCCAGCAGCGTGAGCAGCAGCACCACGAGGATGCCGCGCTTCATCATTCCGGGGGTCACCAGGCCGGCCTGCGTGACCCGCAACGGGCCCTGTCGGGCCTCGGTATCCGCGCCCTTCTCGAAGTCGAAGAGATCGTTGGCGAAGTTGGTGGCGACCTGGATCAGCACGGAGCACGCCAGCGCGGTCAGCGCCGCGGGGCCGTGAAACCCGCCGTCGCCGAAGGCCATGGCGGTGCCCACCACCACCGGGGCGATGGATGCCCAGAGGGTCTTGGGTCTGGCCGCCAGGAACCAGACGGCGACGGCGCCCGGCGGTTGGGAGAGGGGGTCCTGGCTCACCGGTTCCCCTTGCCTTTCCTTCCTGGATTCAGGGGCGCCTGGGGAACTTCGAGAAGTCCGGCTTGCGCTTCTCGACGAAGGCGTTGCGTCCTTCCTGGCCCTCTTCGGTCATGTAGAAGAGCATGGTGGCGTTGCCCGCCAGCTCCTGCAGCCCGGCCTGACCGTCGCAGTCCGCGTTGAACGCGGCCTTGAGGCAGCGGATGGCGATGGGCGAGTTGGCGAGGATCTCGCGGCACCACTGGACCGTCTCCTCCTCCAACTGCTCGTACGGCACCACCGCGTTCACCAGCCCCATGTCCAGGGCTTGCTGGGCATTGTACTGCCGGCACAGGTACCAGATCTCCCGGGCCTTCTTCTGTCCCACGATGCGGGAGAGATAGGTGGCGCCGTAGCCGCCGTCGAAAGAGCCCACCCGGGGGCCGGTCTGTCCGAAGATGGCATTGTCGGCGGCGATGGTGAGGTCGCACATGACGTGAAGCACATGGCCGCCGCCCACGGCGTAACCCGCCACCATGGCGATGACGGGCATGGGGCAACTGCGCATCTGGCGCTGGAAATCCAGCACGTTCAGCCGGTGCACGCCGGCCCCGTCCTTGTACCCGGAATCCCCGCGCACCTTCTGGTCGCCGCCGGAGCAGAAAGCCTCCCTGCCCTCGCCGGTGAGGATCACCACGCCGATTGTCGGATCGTTCCGCGCGTCGTCCAGCGCCTGGATCATCTCCTCCACCGTCAGCGGCCGGAATGCGTTGCGCACCTCCGGACGGTTGATGGTGATTTTAGCGATGCCGTCGGTCTTGTCGTACTTGATGTCGGTGTACTGTCCCGCCTCGGTCCATTCGATTGCAGCCATGCTCTAACCTCAATGTTGCTCCCAGCGTATTCCCGGCGCCAATGTCCCGTGACCCGCGTCCTGGAATATAGCACACGCGGCGGGATATCCGCCTCCCGGCGCTTGGCTCTCTGGTCATGCGATTTCCGGAACGGCTCCCTTTCCCGGAATGCCGGCCCTCGTCGGAAGATGGCGGATCGTGGCGCCGGTTTCCTTGTCGGCCTGAACCAAGTCGTACTGGGCCTGAAGGTTGAGCCAGAACTGAGGCTCGCTGCCGAACCAGTGACCGAAGCGTAGCGCGGTGTCACCGGTGACCGAACGCTTGCCGGCGATGATCTGGCTAACCCGGTTGGGGGGCACGTCGATCTGCCGCGCGAACTCCGTCGGGGTGATCCCCAACTCTTCCAACTCGCCCTTCAGGACCTCGCCGGGATGGACAGCTCTCATGAACATGTGGCCCTCCTCCTTGTCATACGTGGTAGTCCACGATCTCGACGTTGTCCGGTCCCGCCTGGCCGTCCGGCCACTCGAAACACAGTCTCCGCTGTCGATTGATGCGAATGGAGTACTGGCCCACCCTGTCGCCTCGAAGCGCTTCGAGGCGGTTGCCCGGCAAGGACCTTAGGGTATCGAGCGAAGGCGCAGCGTTCAGGATGGCCAGCCGTCTCGCCGCTTGGTTCTCGAAACTCCGGAACGCCCTGACCGGCCGTCCTTCGGCGAACGCCCGCGTCTTCCTGTCTCGATAGCCGCGGATCATCTCCTGTCAAGATGACAAGACGGACGATGTACGTCAAGAGTATACGACTCAAAGCCGCTGTCCCGGTCGCTCCCACAACCGGCCCGGCACGAAGTGTACGCCGCTTGGGAGAACCGATCCTTCAAAAGCCCGCCCGTGCCGGTAGGGACGCCAGGAACTCCCCCAACGCGCGGGAGAATGCCTCGGGGTTCTCGAAATGCGTGTTGTGGCCCGCGTCCGGGATGGTCACGAGCCTACCCGTTTCGGAGAGGCTTACCATGTCCTGTGTGGTCTTTCTGTAGCGGGAGTCGAGTTCCCCGGCCATGGCCAGCCACGGGAACCCGATCCCGGGGAGCTGCGGCCATAGAGAGGGTTGGGAGCCGGTCCCCACGAGACGGAGGGATTGGGCTAGGCCCGCGGGGTCGTTCTGCCGCCGCCGCTCCATCAACGCCGCGAAACGGACCTCGTTGCGCCGGATGGATTGGAAGAGCGGTTGCCGGTACCAGTTGTTCAGGAACGTATCCAGCCCGTCCCGTTCCAGCTCGGATGCCTTGGATTCGTCCCAGCCGCGCCGCTCCTCACGCTCCCGCTCCGACTCCAGCCCGGGCGACCCCGATTCCACGACCAGGGCGCGGCAACGTTCCGGGTGGGCCAACGCCAGGTAAAGGGCCAGCCGCCCGCCCATGGAATAGCCCACCGGGATGCACTGCTCCAGGCCCGCCTCATCGAGCACCGCAAGGAGTGCGAGTGCCGTCCGCGGCATCGGATAGAGCCCGATGGGGCACCCGGCGCTCCGGCCGTGGCCGGGAAGGTCCACGAGGATACAGCGGTGGCCGGGCAACGCCTCCGCCGTCTCCATCCAGTCGCGGCCCGAGCCCATGAAGCCGTGGAGGAACAACAGGGGCGTGCCCGTGTCTTCATCACTGCCACGCGCCTCGTAATGGAGTCGATAGGATTCCGCCAATCCGGTGTCCTTGTCTTCGTGACCAGAATAGCCCGCCCGAAGCAGGTTGTTTATGACTCCCACGACATGGGTCGGCGCCCTTCGACTTCGCTTCGCTACGCTCAGGGCGAACGGTCAATGAGTCAAGGAAGTCAGATGAACATTCCGCTCGCCCTGAGCCCTTCGACGAGATCAGGACAGGCTTCGCGAAGTGCAGTCGAAGGGCGCCACACGGAGTCTTTCAACAACCTGTCAGAGCCCTTCCATCGCCGCCTCTCGCAGATTCAAGTGCAGGTCGACGTTTTCCCGGCGCGCGGTCCGGACCTCGATGACGGTGGCGCCGGCCCGGACCCGGGCCTGGCCGTAGGCGTCGACGAATTCGTCCGTGGTGGACGGTCTGGCGTACTCGAGATCGAACTGCGCGGCGGCGTGTTCGAAGGTCATGCCGTGGGGGGCGCCGAAGTAGCGCTCGAAGACGTCGGAGAAGCCGGCGATGGGGAGAAACGAGAAGATGCCGCCGCCGTCGTTGTTCAAGACGACGATGACGAACGGCGTGTCGAGGGTCCGCGCCAGCCGGAGGGAGTTCAGGTCGTGGAGGAACGCCTGGTCGCCGATCATGAGGGTGGCGCACTGGCCCAGGGCCCGGGCGAATCCGGTGGCGGTGGCGATGGTGCCGTCGACGCCGCTGGCGCCCCGGTTGGCGGTCACCACCGGCGGCTCCGGCCCGGCGCGGCCGAAGGTGTCCAGGTCGCGGACGGGCATGCTCGACGCCGGGTACAGCCCTTCGCCCGCGCCGATATGGCGGGAGACGAGCCGCGCGACCTTGGGCTCGTTCAGGGTCCGGTCCTGGGACAGCAGCTCATCGAGGCGCTCGCCGACGTGCGCCGACGCCCGCTGCCAGCTCGCCAGCCAGCCGGCGTCCGGGGCTCCACCGGGTTCCCTGACCGCGGGAGCATTCACCGCTTCACCAGCCGGCCGGACATTCGCGACCGCCTTCCTCAAGGCGCCGCAGAACTCCGCCACCGGGAGCTGGAACCGCCTCGTCGCCCGGTGAATGGGGTCCTGGCGGTCCGGATGCTGGTCCACGACAACGTAGTCCTTCGGCGGGACAGCCTCCAGGTGGTCCGGCAGCCGTCTCGAGGTGAACCGGCCGCCGACGTGTATCACGGCCTCGATGGGGTGCTGCCGCATAAACTCCCGGGAGCCCAGCAAGACATCCTGGTAGGGCACGGCGGTCCCGGGCCTGCTGTCCAGCCGGAGCCCCGAGGTCACGTCGGGAAGGAGCGGCCAGCCCAGCGCCTCGGCGAGGTCGGCCACCGCCGCGCACTCCGCTGGACCCGCCAGCCGGCCGGCGACCACGAGGCCGCGCGGTCGGCGCGTAACCAGCTCGGCCAAATCCGCCAGCAGTTCCGGTTCCGGGCGGGCCGGTGCGCTCGTGTGACGGGTGTAAGGATGGTCCGCGTCGCGCCACGCGCGCACCGGTTCCAGATAGGCTTCGAAGTCTTCCCCTTGACCCGTGGGGGCCAGAGGTTCGCGGTACATGCAGTTGATGTGCACGGCGCCGCCGGACCGGCCGCGGCTCACCGCCTGGTCCACCGTGGTCAGCACCACCGCCGGATCGATGCCGGTGGAAGGACACGGGAGGGTCGCCGACCACTCGGCGTAGCCGCCGAAGAACTTGACCTGGTCCATGGTCTGGTTGGCGCCGGCGTCCTGCAGCTCCGGCGGGCGGTCGCCGCTCAGCACCAGCAGGGGAATCCGCTCGAGCGACGCCTCCACCACCGCCGGCCACACGTTGGCCAGGGCGCTGCCGGACGTGGTGACGACCGCGGCGGGGGCGCCGGCGAAGCGCCCGTGGCCGAGGGCGTGGAAGGCCGCGCCGCGCTCGTCGTAGTGGACGACGGTCCGGGCGCGGCCGTTTCGAGCCAGCGCCACCACCAGCGGCGTGCTGCGGGAGCCCGGCGCGACGCAGAACGTGTCGACGCCGTTGCGGACGAGTTCCTCGATCAGCAGCGTCGCCCACAGGTGGTTGACGTTGGCGGCCTGCAGGTCAGTCATCGCGGAAGGTTCAGGGCCTGAGTGAAGTGGCTGATCTTGTAGTCCAGCTCGTCCCACTCCTCGCCGGGCACCGACCCGGCCACGATGCCCGCGCCGGCGAACACCGAGAGGGTCGAGCCCTCCACCAGCGCCGAGCGGATCGCCACCGCGAACTCGGCGCCGTCGCGGCCCACCCAGCCCACGGGACCCGCGTACCAGCCGCGGTCGAAGGGTTCCCGTTGGCCGATCTCCCGGACCGCGGGGCCGGTGGGGTAGCCGCCCACGGCAGGGGTCGGGTGCAGCGCCTTCAGGAGCTCGGCGTCGCCGACGCCGTCGCGCAGCGCGCCCTCGAACGTGCTCATGAGGTGCTGGCACTGGCGCAGCTTCACCACCGACGGGGCGACGCCGGCGTTCAGCGAGCCGCACAGCGGCGCCAGGCTTTCGTGGATTCCCCGGACCACGAAGTCCTGCTCCCGCCGCTCCTTGTCGCTGCCCATGAGATCCCGTTCCAGTTGCCGGTCCAGCGACGCGCCGTCGCCGCGCGTGCGCGTGCCGGCGATGGCATCGCACAGGACCCGATGCCCTTCCCGGCGGTAGAGCCGCTCGGGCGACGCCCCGAGGAAGGCCCGGCCGGGGGCGGGTGCGAAGCAGAACCGGTAGCAGTGCTCCGCCCCCGGCAACAGCGCCTGCAGGCAGGCCAGGGGGTCGAGCTCCGCCGCAAAGGCGAACGTGGATTTGCGGGCCAGGACGACCTTGTCCAGGTCTCCGGCGGAAACGAGAGCGAGGGAGCCGGCCACCGCGGCGTCCCACCCGGCCCTGTCAGGCAGATCGTCGCGGCCGGCAGCCTCGGGGTGGACGCACGCGGCCGCGGTTTCCGGGAAGACCAGCGCGTCGATCTCGCGCATCAGGGTGTCGACGTTGGCGGAGGAACGCGGCCATTGGTACGCCAACACGCTGTCGGAGCCTCTTTGGCTCAGCTCGAACCGCGGCAACACGAACCGGTAGCCGCCGAAGTCCCGCCAGGCCGCAGCCGCGGCGCACTCCCCGTTGAAGCGAATGCCGCCGAAGTACCGCGCCGCCGTCGCGCCGGCCTCGAGGCGGGCGCGCAACTGCTCGAACAGCGAGTCGACCGCGTCCGATTCCGCGCCCGTGACAACGTCCGCGACGCCGGTACCGGCCACCTCATGCTCGCCGTCCCTGCCCGCCCAGTAGAACCTGGCGACGCCGGCCTCCTGCGCCCGCAGCCATGCAAGTGCGTCGATGCGCGGGAGCACGGTCTCCACGCGGACGATGCCCGGCGGTCCGCCCCGGGAGCACTCCCGGCCGACGATCTCCCGCAGCCGCGCCGAAGGATTTTCGCCCTTCCGCTCCGTTCCGACCGTCACCGGTGCATCCGAATTGATTTCAGAGTGATTCACGGGCCTTCAGACGACGTTATCAGATCGGGCTCAAAGCGGCGAGAGGAGCCGGCCAGCCCGCATCCGGGCGCTACGACCGCAACTTGGAGTCAGTTGGCAGGGAACAGGCTTGCCTGACCGGGAGAGTTTTGAAGCTGTCCGGCCGGGTCGAAAGGATCGTCTACCTGTCTCGGGAGGCGCAAGGTCCGGCGAATCTCGGCGACGGTCGGGGACGCCCTGTAGAAGCGGCCCCGCTTTTCGCCCTCTGAGACGAGAAGGTCCGCATCCACGAGCATCTTCAGGTCCCGGCTGGCGAGATTGTTGGACACATCCGCGCTCACTCGATACGACGAGTTCCTGACCCTGCTGCCAAAGGCCGCCTGGAGCAGCGCCATGGCCGTGCGGTCGGGAAACCCTCTGGACTCCACCAGGTTCGAAAGCTCTGCATAGACCCTCTCCAACTCCCGGGTCCGGCGGAGAAGGGTCTGTGCCTGCCGGTAATGGCCGCCCAGGCAGAAACGTACCCACGGCTTGGCATTGCGCCGTGGATTCCACGCGCCGCCGCCGACCTCCGCCAGCACGTCGTAGTAGCCCTGTTGATTGTGCCCGATGTATTCCTCGATTGAAGAAAAGGCCGGCGCGACAATCCCGTCGCTCGCCAACACCGCGGTATGGATGCACCTGGCCGTTCGCCCGTTGCCGTCCGTAAACGGATGCAACAGCGCGAGGTTCAAATGGGTCATGGCCGCGCGCAGGAAGACCGACTCGACATCCTCATTGTTCACGTAGTCCAGAAGCTCATGGATGAGAGGCTCCAGTTGGTCGCGGTCTACCCCTTCGTGCACCACCTCACCGGTTTTGGTATTCCTCACCCCAACCCACCCGGGGCGGTACTGACCCGGATGCGCGGTCAAATCCGACTGGCAGATCATGAAGTGGACGGCCAGGAGCACGTCCTCCGTGACGGCGAAGGAGGTGCTCTGCCGGCGCTGGAGGATGTAGTCCATCGCCTCGCGGTAACCTACGACAGCCCGCCACGTTTCACGGTCGGTGTTGGCCGGGTCTTCACCGTCAATCGCGGCGATGGCATCCTCATCAGACACATTGATGCCCTCCACGCTATTGGAGGCCATGAGGGCGCGAGCCCGGGTCATGCGGGCCAGCAGACCGGTCCAGCGACGCGGTTCCGTGACGATGTAGTGACGCAGATCGGCCCGTATCCGAGCCGTGGCCGCCTCCACCCGTTTCTCGTCATCATCCAGTTCGGGATACGAAAACAGCATGATCATATACAGTTGATAACTGATCTAGAGTCAGAAACTAACCGATTATTCGTCAGTTGACAACTGTTTTTGTTGCGTGGAACCGGGTGCTTGTACAACACGGTGACCAGACACAAGCGGACGGGCGGTAGTCTCGACACCATTTGCGGACATCGGACACAATGTTTACGAATGTGGAAACAGTAGTTGCTGCAAGGAGGTTCTATGAGTCGCCTGGAACGTGCCGCTCTCATCCTCGAGGCCGCCGAGCAATGGAAACAGAGATGTTTGATCGACGGCGGTTCAGTGTTCACCGACGAACGGCTCTGGACGCAGGAATACTTCGGACAACTCCATACCCACTTCGTCGAAAACCCCGACACGGGAACGGATTTGTTCGAGGAGAAGCTGCGGCGTCAACTCGAACCCGCGCCCCCGGAGGCGAAGCGTCTGTGGGCGGAAATGGCGTGGCTGTACTACTTGATCGTGTTTCACATAAAGCGGGTCACGAAGCTCGACAGGATCAGGACGGTCTGGGAGTGGTCGGGAGAGCCCCTACCTGAACAACACTGGGCGCTACGGGACGTCCTGGACGCCGGACTCGTCACGCCGGGCATAGCCTATTTGTCCCAACAGTGGCGTGAATTCGGCTTCATAATCACCATGATGCATGACTGGTGCTCACAAACCCCTGACAATCGGAAACTGCTACTGAGTGATCCTTGGAGCTTTGCAGAATGGATCGATGGCCAGAAAGACGGCCGGCCGCCGTCAATTTCGCCATGCCGTCTTGTTCCTGCTTTTTCCGGACACGTTCGAGCCGATCATGTCGGTAGGCCACAAGAAGGCCATCATCAAAGCCTTCCATGATGAAACCGCCGAGGCTGGGGATGTCGACAATATGGACCTTGTGAACCTCGACAAGGCTTTGCTGGCAGTAGTGAGACGGCTTCAAGACGAGCGTCCTGGTGAGGAAGTATTGTTCTACCATGCGCCCTTGAAGGACCGTTGGAAAGACGGTCTGCCACCGCAAAATGGCAAAGACAAGCGGCCGAGCGATGAGGAGTGGTACCGGGACCGTTTCGGCACGGCGGACGTGTGGGTCATCGGGGCGGGCCAGGGGGCACGCCTATGGGGAGATTTCCGCGAACATGGTATCGCGGTCATCGGATACGACGAACTCGGTGACCTTGGCGAATTCGACTCCAGGGAGGCCATCCACAACGCGTTGATCGAGGACGGCCGCGGAAAAAACCCGAGCAACCACTCCCTCGCGACATGGGAATTCGTGCATGCGATGAAGATCGGTGACATCCTCATCGCGAAGAAAGGACGCTCTGTCATTCTCGGATGGGGGAAAGTGACCGGTGACTACACGTACGACCCCGAGCGAGCGGAATATCGGAACCTCCGGAGAGTTGAGTGGAATCCTTGCGATACCCCGGTCAGCCTGAACGACTTGATCACCACCAAGACGTTGACTCGGTTCACCCCCAACAAGAAGTGGCTGCGGGATGCTTTCGAATTGATCGATGCCGCCAGCGGACCTGGTCGCAGCCCAAATTTCAACCTCGAAGAAATGGGAATTCCCGTCGGTTCCGTCCTGGTGTCCACAAGAACCAGCGAGGAAGCGACTGTTGTCCCGAACAATAGAGTCACCTTCCGCAACGAGAACATGTCCCTGACGGCCGCGACCACGAAGGCCGTAGGATACCACACCAATCCTTGCCCGCGCTGGACATTCGAGGGCCGGAATCTGAGCGATATCTATGATGAGAAGTACCGCAAGAAGCCTCCAATCTACGACGTTACCACCGCACTCACCGACCTGTTCGTCGAAGAATCACAGCTTCATCGCATTCTCGACTCCATGGCGCTGCGGAAGAACCTGATCCTCCAGGGACCGCCGGGAGTCGGCAAGACCTTCATCGCGCGACGGATCGCGTGGTGCCTGATCGGGTACCAGGATCCGCGTTTCATCGAGATGGTGCAGTTCCATCAATCCTACGCCTACGAGGACTTTGTTCAAGGCTGGCGACCGACGGAGACCGGCGGCTTCACGCTCCGGAACGGTGTGTTCTTCGAGTTCTGCGAACGCGCCGAGCAGCAGCCGGAGACGCCCTTTGTCTTCATCATCGACGAGATCAATCGAGGCAATCTGTCGCGGATCTTCGGGGAGTTGCTCATGCTCATCGAAGCGGACAAGCGTGGCCCGGAGCACGCCATCGCCCTGACCTACGGAGCTTCCGGAGAACGCTTCAGCGTCCCCGACAACGTGCATCTACTGGGCCTCATGAACACCGCGGACCGATCTCTGGCGATTGTGGATTACGCCCTTCGCCGCCGGTTCGCGTTCGAGACACTTCAGCCCGCCTTTGGCACCAGACAATTCCGGGAATACCTGCTCGAGGCGGATGTCGACCGCGCCCTCGTGGACCGGATCGACCGGAACCTGTCGGCACTCAACGAACGCATCCGTGACGACAAGGACCTGGGCCCCGGCTTCCAGATCGGACACAGCTACTTCGTGCCCGAGGAGTCGGCGGACGAGCAGTGGTATCGGGGCATCGTCGATACCCAGATCGCACCCTTGCTGCGCGAGTACTGGTTCGACCGCCCCGAGCAAGTGGACACGCTGGTAGAGGAGTTGTGTCGCGGTGAATGAAGGGAAAATCCCCATCGCCAACATCTACTACCTCCTTTGCTACGCCTGGAGCCATGTCGAGGAGCAGGACGTGGTCCGGCTGGAGGAACTGGGAGGACTGGAGAGAGTCCACGATCTCCTGGGGAAGGTGCTGGCCGAGGGAACCTTCCGGCTGATCCGCCGGGGCATCGATCGCGGTTACCGGGAAGTGCGCGAGGACCTCGCCGGCATCCGCGGGAAGATCGCCGTGGGCGAGACTGCCAAGCGGGCACTGCGCGCCCGTGGCCAGGTGACTTGTGAGTTCGAGGAGTTGTCCCATGACGTGCTGCACAACCGCATCCTGCGCTCCAGCCTCGGAACTCTCCTGCGAATCCCGGACCTGCACTCGGACGTGCGTGCGGAGGTCCGAAATGCCTATACGAAGCTCGCCGACGTAACGTTGGTGCGGTTGAATCGCCGGCTTTTCCAGCAGGTACTACTCGACCGCAACCGCCGGTACTATCGATTCCTTTTGTCCGTGTGCTGGCTCATTCATGAGCAGTTGCTGATCGACGAACAGTCCGGAGACGCGAGTTTCACCGACTTCGACGAAGAGCGCATGGAAAAATTGTACGAGGACTTCATCATCGAGTTCTATCGCCGCGAGCAGGATCGCTACCGCGTCAACCATCGCGGCCGCACCATCACGTGGCAGGACGAAGGCACGCCTGACCACCAACGCTCCAGGCTTCCGCGAATGGAAGCCGATGTCATCCTCGAAGCGCCGGATCGGCGGATCATCATGGACGCCAAATATTACCGGGACTCCTTGGGAGGCCGTTACGGCGGAAAGCTGCACTCAAACAATCTCTACCAACTCCTGGCCTATCTGCGGAATCGTGAGGCGACGGAGCCGCCCGGTCCCAGGCACGAGGGGGTCCTGCTCTACCCGGTAGTCGACGCGGCGCTGGCGGTGGATGTCTGTCTGGAAGGATTCTCGATCCGAGCCCGTAGCATCGACCTCGCCCGGGACTGGCGCACCATCCACGAGGATATGCTGACCATGATCGCCTAGGAACCTACGCTGCGGTGCCCGCGACCCTCGCTGCTATTCGACTACTCGACAGGCCCCCGGTCCCCTGGCCTCGTAGCAGCGTCCGGCAGTGTGTATAAGGAAATCCGACGGTGATCCTGCTCGCAGGGGAACGGCGTGCGACCCCAACGTCTCGACTGAAGGGAGAACGGCCATGCGCATCATGTTTCTGAACAAGGCGCCTAAGGATTCGGCGAAGTACGACGTTGCCTCGGTGGAGAAGCTGCTCAACAGCTATGCTTCGGAAGGGACGCGGGTGGAGGTGCATTTCCCGGACAACTTCGCGGGGTCGGCGGTGGAGGACGTGACCGGGAACCAGAAAATGCTCAACGGGCTCGACCACATGATGGAGACGCCCTCGCTGATCCGGAAGATCTGTTGGGCGGCGGAGAACGGGTTTGACGCGGTGATCCAGTCGAACACCTTCGATCCCGGCGTCGACGGCGGCAGGCTGGTGGTCAAGATACCGGTGATCGGGCCGTTGCGCACCACGGTGCATGCCGCGGCGGTGCTGGCGGACCGGATCGGGATCACGGTGCCGCTGCCCTCGCACGTCGCCTACACCTGGCGGCTGTTGCGGACCATCGGGATGGACCACATGGTCACGGACATACGGGCGCTGGATATCTACGGTCCGGACATCAAGGAACGGCGTGCCGAGATCACCGAAACCGCCATCGGGCTGATCCGGGGGCTGGTCGATGAGACCGGCGCGGAATGCGTGGTGCCGCTGGGCGGCGCGCTGATTCCCTACGTGGTCGATACCGCCGATCTGCAGGAAGGCGCGGGCGTGCCGGTGCTCAATACCAAGGCGGTGTCGATCCGCTTCGCCGAAGCGTGCGTCGGGCTGGGCATGAGCCACAGTCCGTTGACCTATCCGAGGGCCGAGCTGTCCTACAAGGATCTTATGGCGGAGGTTTAGGGGCTGGCGTCCTTCGAGCTTGCGCCCTTCGACTTCGCTCGGCTGCGCCTCGCTACGCTCAGGACGAACGGTAGCGGTTTTACGACGGTTGCACCGTGGGCTACGGACTCTCCTCAAGACCAATGGGAAAATGGCCCTACACCCGTTTGTCCTGGCGTAGCGAACGGCCCTATAACCGTTCGCCCCGAGCGTAGCGAACCCCACACCCGTTCGTCCCGAGCGTAGCAAATGACCCTATATCCGTTCGCCCCGAGCGTAGCGAACCCTACACCCGTTCGTCCTGAGCGTAGCGAAGCGAAGTCGAAGGGCGCCATCTCGAAGGACGCCATCCCGGGCCATGGCGAGCAATCGGATTTCCTACGCGCTGTACTTCTCGACCTTCTTCCAGTCTAGGGCGGCGCCGAAGCCGGGGGCGTCGGTGGGCAGGATGCCGCCGTCGCTGAAGTCGAAGTCGCCGGCGAACGTGTCGTCGCCCAGCTTCTGGAAGAAGTGGGTTTCCGTGGGCCAGGGCGACAGGCTGGGGACGGCGGCGCGCAGGTGGATGCGGGCCAGCGAGCCGATGCGGGACTCCGAGTCCGTGCCGATGACCACCGGCAACCCGGCCGCGTCGGCAAGCGCGATGATCTTGAGGGAGTCCGTGATGCCGG
>MKWU01004997.1_pt1 | contig 14946 bp, 12 predicted proteins | sample 809101 | NCBI WGS metagenome assembly MKWU01 (sample SAMN05860141, study PRJNA318959) | sponge metagenome | host: Aplysina aerophoba | place: Slovenia: Piran, Adriatic Sea, Gulf of Piran | collected 2013-05-07 | reverse complement strand
TGCGGGTGCCGACTGTCGAACAGGAGGACCGCAAGCGTTTGCATCGGGAGCGCCAACGCCTGGTGAAGGAGCGGACATCGCTGACGAACTCGATCAAGGGGCTTCTCAAGCTGCATGGCATCTTCGACTTGCAGCCCCGTTCGAAGGACTTCGAACCGAAATTTGCCGAGGCCAAAACCGCGTACGGAGAGCCGTTCCCGCCGCGGGCCCGGCAGGAGATTCAGCGGATCGCGAGGCGGCTAGCTCTCGTGGAAGAGCAGATCGCGCACGTCGAGGCCGAGCGCGATGCGGTGGTGAAGTCCGGAGAGACGGTCTCGATGGCGGATGCGCCGGAGGGTAGCGAGACGCGGGCGGCGGCGAAGATCGCGACGCTGACCCGGCTGAAGGCGATCGGGCCGAACGACGCAACCGTCCTGACGCATGAGGTCTTCTACCGCGGGTTCCGCAACCGCCGCGAACTCGCGAGCTGGGTCGGCGTGACGCCAACCCCATGGGCGAGCGGCGACATGCAGCGCGACCAGGGTATCGGCCGCGACGGTCCTGCATGGATCCGGGCGCAGCTCATCCAGATGGCCTGGCGCTGGTTGCGCTATCAGCCCGACAGCGCGCTCAGCAAGTGGTTCAACGAGCGCACCGCGGGGTCCCGCGGGCGCATCCGCCGGGTGATGATCGTGGCGCTCGCCCGCAAGCTGCTCATCGCGCTCTGGCGGTTCTGCGAAACCGGTCTCGTGCCGACTGGCGCCAAGCTCGTCTGATCGCGAAACCGCACCGATCCACGCCGGCCGGACGCGGCCGGCGCTGGGCCGGGTGGCGTGTGGCCGACCCTCCGCCGGGCTGAAAGACGCCGATCGGGAGACGGGCCCCGCCCCCGGAACGCTGCGCCCGCAGCAAGCGGGATCGAGGGAAGGTTCCGGCGCTCCCGCGCCGAAAGACCTCCCGGATAAGAGGTGGGTATGCGCACAAGCGCGACCGATGCGAAGAGCGTTCCGACCTGGCCGCAAGGCAAACCAGCCGTCGATCGGAGCAACCCGGAAGGTGGAATCGTCATGCATTAGACCAACCTGATTCTCCACTTGACCTTGTGTGCCCTCATAAGAGGCGGAGGGTGGCGGGAGCCGGGCGAAGCGATCCGGGTCGGAGGTAGGCCCGGGGGATTCCCATTCCCGGTTTCGCCGGTATGATCGGAGGCGATGAACATGACGCGAACATTCGATGGACCGCCGGCACCGGCCGGCACGCCGCGCGGCACCCGGACCGATCGCGCCATCGTGCTCGGCGGCTTCGCGATCGCCGCGCTCTGGACAGCGGTCTCCGCCGCGCTCGGTTCCGGCCTGGAGGTCTCCGGCGCCGTATGGCTGGCCGCGGCCTTGTGGACGGTCCCCGCCAGCCTCGCCTGCGCGCTCCGGCGCGGACTTTGCCGCGGCGACTGGTCGGCATTCCGCGGATACACCCTTCCGGACGGGCGCGACGAGTGGACCGATTGGGCGACGCAGACAGGTTCCTATGCCTGGGAGCCGATCGCCGAGGAACATGAGCGCCTGATGCGCGGCGACTGACTCCGGGGTTTCCGCCGTGCCGGTCACGGCGACGACTCTCCCCAGCCCTTCTGGTCCGGCGGCGGCCGATTCTCCGCGCCGTCCGGCGCCGCGTTGCCGGCCGTGCCGAACAGCTTGCCGGCGAGCCAGCCGCCGATGAAAGGCAGGTTCTCGGTCGCCTGCTGCTCGAAGGGCTTGCTCCTCTCGGCGGCGATACCGGCGCGTCCCTCGACCGCCTCGTCCCTCGTGACCGTCTGCCGCGCCTCGCGGGCCGTCTCCATCATGATCTGCTCGGTCTTGGTCTCGACCCGTTCCTCCCTCGCCCGCACGTCCGTCTCGCCCGGCCGGGGCGCGCCGGCAGCGGCCGCCCGGTCGCGCACGCCCGCCGACCAGCCGCCATACGCCGCCGCGGTCTCGCGCCCGTAGGCGCCACGCAGCTGGCCGGCCGCGCCCTCGTATTCCGCGGCGCCGCCGACCGATGCCGGGTCCGGTCCGGCCGGGGCGGGGAACTTCTCCGCGATGAAGGCGGCGGCATGTTCCCGGAGCTGTTCCGCGTCCTCTGCCGTCTGCGGCGAGGCGATGCGCATGGCCCCGGCGGCGCCAATGGCGCGCCCGTCCGATCCCTCCCGTTCCGACAGCCAGGCGAAGAAGGGCTGGCCGAGCTCACGCTCGATCGCCTGGGCGTCGGAGCGCACCTGCGCGGCCTGTTCCGACCAGCTCTCCGACTCCTGGCGCGCCAGCGACGCGCGTTCATGGAAGCTGCGCATCCGAGTGAGATTTGCGCTGAGGCTCTCGTCGAGGCTTGCCAGCTCCGAGTCCCCGGTCTGCGTGGAATAGCGCCGCGAGGCGTCGGCGACCTGCGACCAGGTCTCGGTCACGCCGTGCTGGCGGTCGTATTCCTGCATTCGGTTCCAGGCGTCCGACTCGACGGTCTGGCCGCGCCACATCGCAGCGCCGTCGGCGCCGATCTTGACGATTGCGTCCCAGCCGCCGCCGAACTTCGCCTCGGCGGTCAGGTTCATCGCCTGGTTCTTGGTCAGCCCGCCGATCTCGGCCAGCTTCTCGACATGGGAATCGAGCTGCTGCGCCTGGCTCGATTCGCTCTCCGTGACGCCGCGCGCAAACGCCGTGCCGGTGGAGACGTCGTGGCTGTAACGCTCGATCATGGCCGTGGCGTCGGTGACGGCGGCGTTGCGCGCCTGGCCCGCTTCGGCCGACCAGTGCCGCGAGAGGGTGCGCGCCTCGGCGGCGCGGGTCTCGTGGCTCGTGGCGAGGGATTCCGAGAGCCGCACGCCGGCGGCGGGAATACGGCTGGTGGCGGCGCCGGCATCGGCCACCACCGTCCCGTCTCCGGTGACCGTCATCGCCGCGCCCGCCGGCGCGTAGCCGGTATAGCGGTCGGTGTCGACATGGGCCGAGGTGCGGATCTGGCGGCCCTCAAGCGTCGCGAACCGGTGGGTGTCGTAGCCGGTGTTGGCGAGCGAGAGGTTGCCGGTCGTGCCCTCGTGCGCGGCGGAGCTCGCCGCGTCCTGGCCGACCGCCAGCACCGAGGTCGCCAGCACCGTCGCCTTGGAGAGGCCGTAGGCGAGCGCCGCGGCGAGGAAGGGCACCGACATCGACAGGTATCCCGACATCACCGCAACGTCGGAGGCGACCGCCCTGATCCCGGCCTGCGCGACCAGCGAGATGCCGATGTCGCCGCCCGGCATGAGCGCGGCCGCCTGCATGCGCTCGGCCGCCTCGCCCATGCTGATCCGGTGCAGCACCGCGTAGAGCGGCCCCCAGCTCTGGAGCCAGATCAGCCCCGTCACATACGACCGGAAGATCGGCAGCCCCGCCGGGGTCAGCATGAGCAAGACCGCCATCGGGAAGGCCCCGACATAGAGGCATTCGAAGACGATGCGCAGCAGCGGCACCCAGGTCTCGGCCTGCCGCCCGATGGCCCGGTAGGCGGACACCGTCTGGGCCTCGGCCCGCGCCTCGGTATACGCCCGGAGCGCCGCCGCGTTCCCGGCCTCCGCCGCCCATTGCTCGCCTGCGTCGTGGACGGCGTTCAGCACCATTTGCTGGCGCATGATCTCGCCCGCCGAGCGCGCGGCGCCGATCAGGAAGTCGTGGGCGGCCGGCAGCGCCGCGAGCAGCTCCGCCCGGGCCAGCGCCTCGGTTCTGGCGTCCGGGAATATCCGGCGTCCGAACACCGTGCCCGCGCGCTGAATCTCGGCGTTCCATTGCGCGTTCAGCCGCGACGCGCCGACCTGGCAGGTGACGATCTGCCGGTCGATCGGCGTGGCCCCGGTGCCGGTCGCCGCCTGCCGCGTCGCGAACTCGAACATGCGCGCAGGAGAGGCCCCGGCGGATGGCGAGCCTCCAGCGGTGACGAGGGACCAGATGTCGGTCGACTCGCGGAGATCGTCCGCCGACATGTGCCCCAGCAGCAGGGCATGGAAGACGCACTGCCGGGCATAGTTGCGGACGTTGCGCGCAAACACCGTATCGGTGATCTCGAGCCGGGTCGCCTTGGCCGCGAGCCTGGCCCCGAATATGAGGCCGTGGCGCTGGTACTGGAGGTCGTTGGGGAGCGTGAAGGCCTGCTCGGTGAGACGGGTGAGACCGTCGCCCACCTGGCTGGTGAGCGAGGCGAAGAGCGCGAGCCCGATCGGCACGTTGGCGACCACCGCCGGCGCGAGCGTCGGGTCGAGCCGGTCCACCACCCGGACCGTCGCCTTCGGCACGATCATCGCGCCCCAGACGGTCACGAACAGCAGGATCCACTTCGCGTTGTCCTTCCACGACCCGCCGAAGGCGGTGCGGAAGAGGATCCATGCGAGGCCGGCGACGCCGGCGAGCTGGGCGAGCGTGATGTAGGCGCCGCCCGAGGTGATCGCGGCAACCGCGTTCAGGAGATCGACGAGGTAGGTTCCGCCGCCGAGTGTGAAGAGCTCGTACATATATAAGGTGTCACGCCATCGGTCAGCGCGAACCGGCACCGGCGCCGCCGCGCGCGAATGCCAATGCCGCGCGCAGGTCCGCCGACAAGGCCCCGGCGAGTTCGGTCTCGATCAGGCGCAGCTTCTCGACCACCGCGAGCGCCGTGTTGAGCCGCTGGAGGCCCTGGTGGCGGTGCCGCGCCAAGGCGACGCGGTTGGACCGGAGCCCCTCGCGCCAGCGCTGCAACTGCTCGCCGTCGGCGATATCGAGCGTGCCCGCGCGCTCCTCGACGGTCCGGTGCAGGTCGGTGATCCAGACCTGCATCACGTCGAGCGCAACGGCTTCCGCGAGCGCGTCCATTTCCTGGTCGATCACCGCGCCCCGGTAAGCGGCCGCCGCGTTCGCCACCCGGTAGACCGGCAGCGTGGTGAGGTTGACCAGACCGAGCGCCGGTGCGGGCGGGGCGGTGTCGGTGCGGACGGCATCGACCAGGTCGCGCAGCAGGCTGGCGACCCGGGCACGGAATCCCCGGTTGGCGGGGATGGTCACCGTGCCGAGGCTCGGGTTGAGGCAAAGGTTGTTGGTATCGCAGCGGTAGACCGGCAGCGCACCCCCGCCTTCCATCAGCACCTCGGTCACGCGGCGGTCGAGCGCCAGCGGCTCCAGGATGCGCACCCGGGGGCCCGAGGTGTCGGCGTCGGAGGTCGGCGCCGTCACGATCAGCGTGCCGGTGACCGCCATGGCGAACTCGGCGAGCTGGGTGTCGCCCGCGAGGAAGAACGACGCCCGGATCGCCTTCCAGGCGTAGTTGACGTTGACCGGCACCTGGTCGGCCATCGCGCCCGAGGCCGAGGCGAGCGTCGAGTTGCGCCGCCCGTCCGCGCCGCAGCCGTGCTTGGCGGCGGCGTAGTCCGAGAAGATGCCTTGGCCGGTGCCGATCGCCGCACAGATGGCGGACGAGGCCCGGTCGTTCTTCGACCAGAGCGCGCCCACCAGCGCCTGGGCGGTCTCGCAGGAGTTGAGGTTCTGGCTGTTGACCCATTGCGCCAGCGCCCTGAGCTTCGCCATGGTCTCGGCGATCACAGGCGAGATCGTCTCCAGAGCGAGCTCGAAGGCGAAGCCCGCGGCGTTCTGCGCCACGGCGCGGCCGAAGGCGATCAACTGGTCGCTGTTGATGAAGGAGAAGGCCCCGGCGAAGGCGTCGATGCCGCCGCAGCCCGAGCGGAAGGAGGGCAGGCTGACGGTGGCGATCTGCTCCGAGCGCACCGGGGAGCGGAGATAGAGGTTGCCCAGGGTCCAGTGGCCGGACGCCTGCCCTTGAAACGCCGTCGGGCCGGTGGTGTTGACCGCCGCGCCCTGCCAGAAGCGGTTCATCTCGGAGAGCACGTCGGCCTGTGTCGGGCCTGTGGCGAGCAGGAGGGCGGCCAGCGCGGCCGATACAACCTTCTTCGGATCAATAGTCATGTCCGGGCTCCAGGGCGGTGAGGGCGAAGATGCGCTCGGCCATCTGGTCCTCGGCCATCACGCCGAAGCCGACCGGAACGACCCGCTTTGTCTGTGTGTCGAACAGCACCAGCGCGGGAACGGGCGAATTGCCGAGGCCGAGGCGAGCGGCACGCCCCTGGTCCGGCACCGCCTCCGGCCAGCCTTCCAGCGCCTCGCCGGTAAGCGAGACGGCAAGCACATCAAGATTGTGACGCTTTGCGAAGGCGCGCAGCAGCGGCCCGAACACCTTGCACCCCGCACAGCCGGCATGGCCGAGATAGATCAGGCCGTAGCGCTCGCCGAGCCGCGCCAGCGCCCGGTCCCGGTCCTCGCGCCGCCCATCCGACCAGACCTGCTTGGCGAGCGCGCCGACCGGGCGGCGCAGCGTGTAATCCAGTTCCGGTGTCGCCCAGACCGTGCGCCGGAAGGCGTCGGAGAAGGCTGCGGCCCGTTGCAGCGTCTCCTGTTGCAGGCGCAGATAGGCGGTGACGTTCTCGCTGGTCGGATCGAGGATCGCCTCGGCGCGCGCCTTCTCCAGCGCCTTGCGCATCGCCTCGATCCGTTCCGTCGCCGATTGCGCGGGACCCTGAGAGGGCGGCGGCGGAACCGGCTCCGCCAACTCCGGTTCCTCCTGCCGGTCGCAGTAGAAGTGCCACCCGAGCGAGGCGCCCGAACCCTCGTCGCCACACCAGGAGCGCCATTCCGCGCCCACTGCGCCCGCGCCCAGGACCGTCCAAACGACGGTCGCGGCGAGGACCCGCTTCAGAACACGCATCGCGGCGCGCGTCATCACTGCCCCCTCCGGTAGAAGTCGCGGATGCGCGTGCGCATCGCCGTGCCCGTATCCCCCGAGTCCGGCAGCGACACCGCGGGCTCGCGGGAGCCGTCCATCAGGTCCTGGGTGAACTCGGAGAGGTCGACACGGGCGAAGTCGATCGACTCGACCTCGGCGATGCTGAGGCCGCGGCAGCTTCCCCACCCGATGCCGAGCTGGCGCCGCCCCTGCTGCTGGAGGATGCGCCCCAGCTTGGAGCCGAACACGCACCAGGCGCGCGAGCGGCGGATGCAGACGCCGAAGAAGGTGCGCTTCGAGCAGTACCGGCCGAGATAGTGGGTGTTGCCCGCATTGCGCTCCTCCGCCAGCTCCTTCTCCGAGGCCGAGCAGTTGCCGAGCCCCACGAGCAGACCGCTGTTCTTGCAGCAGTTGGCGAGGCCGAACAGCTTGATGTGGCAGGCCCGGCGCTGGCCGGTGAAGAAGCGCATGCCGTTGCGGTCGAACTCGTCGCCGCCCAGCTCCACCGCCATGTTCAGCCGCGTCGTGGCCTCGACGAACCCGGTGTTGGCCTCGGGCCGGACTGTCTCGCAGCCGGCGCCGACGCACCAGCGCACGGTACCGCAGGACCCTCCGTCCCCGGCGTCTTGGAGGTCCGCTCCGCAGTCCGTGGTGCTGCCCGACGCGAGGCCGTCGGCGCCGTGAGCCGAGGACTGCGGCGACACCGCGATGGTCTCGGAGCGCCGCACCACCGGATCGCTCGCCGGCACGCTCTCCGGAGGCCGGCTTGTCACGCCTTCCACCACGGTCCGTCCGGCCGCCCCGCCCGGATCGTCCGGATCGGCCAGCCGCGCCCGGCCCCGGTCCTCAAGCGCGTTGGCGCCGATACTGCGCTCGGGCACGTTGGTGCCGGCATAGCCAGGCACCTCCGACGCGTTGGACGCATCCCGCGCGATCGTCCGCGCCGCCGCATTGCCCGCATTGCCGATGGCGCGGGCCGCCGCCTTCGGGTCCTCCTCCGCCTTGGCCGCCATGCCGGAGACCACCCACAGCATCAGGCAGACGAGCACGAACATGGCGGTCCAGGTCAGCAGCCGGAAGATGCGCGTCCCTCGGTCGATCGCGACCGCGATGCGGTCTTCGGAACATCCGGTCGGTTCCGTCATGGTTGCTCTTCCCCTCTCAGGCGTTCGAGATGACGGCGGGCAATTCCACTGGCGACAGCTCCCTCGTCCACGACGGCTTCGAGCGCCGCCGCGAGGCCGATGTTTCCGGTCACCAGATCGTGGGGCGGCGCCGGGTCCTCCGCGCAGCCCCGGCTCCGGCAGGGCGGCACCCCCCCGGGCACGACGGCGACCGCCGGCACGCGCTCGATACCGAACAGGCGGAACAGGCGCGGGTCGATGGCGACGCCAGCCTCCGCGCCGCCGAGACGGTCGCCGATCCGCTTCGCGGTTTCGGGCAGGCCGCCTGCTCCGATGCCGCGCAGCACCAGCGGCGCCCCGGACATGGCCGCGTCGCGCGCCCATTGCCGCCAGCTCGCGGCCGGCACCGAGAGGCTGGTGAAGATCAGGATTTCGGCCGTGCCGCCGCGCCCGGGCGCATTCCCGGCAAGGCTCCCCGCATGGCGTTCGGCCGGAAGGGGCGCAGTCGAGCCGGGGACCGTCCGCCGTGCGGCCTCTCCGGCGCGTTCGAGGGCCCGGTCCAGGACCGAGCGGGTCCAGTCGCCGAGATCGCGGTCTCCCGCCTGGCGCAGCACTTCGGCCGCAAGGTCGCGCGCGGTGTTTTCCGGAGACGCCGATCCCTGCTGGGCCAGCGCCGGGCGGCAGCACGCCGCGAGCAGAAGGACGCCGGCGAGCCCGGCAACCAGCGGTCCGCAGCGCGTTGCCGCGGCCCGGTTCAGAGCATGCAGCATGTGCGTTTTCTCCAGAGCAGGTAGCCGAAGTTCTCGCCCGCCACCGGCAGCTCGCGCAGCGTTTCCCAGAGCACCGAGGACCGGCCCGTCGGGTTGCAGCCGGTCGCGGGACTCGTCGCCGGCACCGGTTCGGTCATCTGCCAGCGGTACTGGCTCTTCTTCATCACCGGCATCGGGTAGCGCCCGCAGAGCGCGGCCGATCCCGAGGTGCCCCAGGCGAGGCCGGCGCGGTGGAGGCGGTAGACCAGGCGCTGGGCCGCGAGCAGCGAGGCCTGGACCCCGCCGACATGGGCGGCGACGTTGCCGGTCAGCGGGTACATTCCGCCCTGGCAGCCAGCGCACCAGAACATCGGATCGAGCGGAAGGCTGGCGGAGGAAGCGGCGCAGTCGGCCGCGCAGGCGGCCTGGGCCGGCAGGTTGGCGAACAGCGCCGCCTCCGGGTTCAGCAGGAACGACAGCTCGTCGTCGAGCCAGGCCGGGTCGAGCTCCGAGGTCCACGCGATGTCGAGCCCGCCACCCTCCAGGCAGCCGAGATCGAGCAGCACCCCGATCCAGGAGAGCAGCGGATACATGTAGTAGTGGGCATGCCAGACCGAGCCCGTGGCGCCGTCGCCGCCCGAGGAGCCGGTGCGGCCCCTTGCGGCGTGCAGCCCCGGATCGATGGTGAGCCCACCCAGGTTGGGGAAGCACCAAGGCGTGCGCGTCACGTCCATCAATCTTGCCGGCTCCCAGACCCCGAGCGAGAGGCCGATGCGGGGAATCGGCGAGCCGCAGAAACAGATCGGCGAGGACGGGTTGGGCGTGTCAGGCGCCCCGGACGCGCTGGCGATCCGGATCGGCCCGATCGTGATGGGAAAGAGGCATTCCCAGCAGACGTCCGAGATCGGGTTGACGAAGCGCCCGGTGCAGGACTGCGCCGAGGCCGCGCCGGACCACAGCAGGGCCGCGAGGACGAACGCGCCGCAAAAGGCGAAACGGCCCTTCATGCCTGCCCTGCGCCATCATCGGCATCGGGCGAGACGGCGCTTTCCGCCCGCCGCCCCGAGAGCATGTTCACCGTGTCCTGCCGCCGCGAGACGACGATCTCGGTCGCGGTCCTGTCCTTGCCGTCCTTGTCGCGGAAACTCCGCGTGGCGATCCTGCCCTCGACCATCACCCGGTCGCCCTTCCTCAGCATGGTCTCCACCGCGCCGACGGCGGGGCCGTAGACGACGATCCGGTGCCACTCCGTCGCCTCGGCCGGCCGGCCCTCCCGGTCGGTCCATTTCTCGGTGGTGGCGAGCGTGAAGACCGCTGCCCGCCCGCCGTTGCCGAGGTCGCGCAGCTCGGGGTCGCGGCCGGCATGGCCCAGCAATGTCGCCCGGTTCATGTTCAGCATGGCTTCACTCCTTCTCTTCCGTGTTGGGCCGCTCCCGGTCATCGACCGGGATCTCGGTGATGCGCAGCCGGGTTCCGTCCTGCGCGACCAGGGCGGGCGTCAGGCGCAGGCCGAAGCGCGCGGCAAGGCGCCCGCCCTGATCGAAGAAGAAGGGCCGGCGGTGCCGCCGCATCAGCTCCAGCGGCCGGCCAGCGAGCAGCACGATCTTCGCGGGGCGGTCACGGGACAGCGCCCAGGCGATTTCGGCTTCGCGCCGTCCGTCGACGAACAGCAGGTCGCGGGCAAGCGTCATGCGCTCCAGCGGGTTGACCCGCGTGCCTGCGGCCGCAATGAGCGTGCCGTCGGATGTTCGGATGTCCCGCGCGACCGTGATGGCGGGATCGAACAGGCGGCTGCGTTCCTCTCTCGCCGGCGCGATGCCCGGCGCCGCGTCCGGTTCCTCCAGCGTCCGCCGGGCATTGGCGCGCGCTTCCTCTTGCAGGCGCGCCAGCGCGCCGGAGCGCTGCATTTCGATGAGGCGCGCCTCGATCTGCGCCAGCAGGTCGGGCTCCGCGACCGGCCAGGTCGCGCCGCGCACGCCGAGGTCCTTCGCCGATACGGCGCCTGGCGGTGCGGCCGCGAGCAGCAGGGCGGCGGCAAGCATCGTCGGGAATGCGCGCCTCATCGCGCCGCCTCCAGGGGCGCGGGCCCGTCATGCGCATGCGGCAGGATCGTCGCGGACTCCGATGCCGGAACGGCGTCGTCCGGCCCGACCAGCGGTCCGTTCAGCCCCAGCCACGGGATGTCCGGCATGGCGATCGCGCGCCCGAGAATGCGCGCGCGCGGCACCAGGCCGATCTCCGCATAGCGGCTGTCGTGGGAATCCACATGATCGGCGTGCAGGTAGAAACGCCCCGGCGGGATGACCCCGGAGGCGATGGCTTGGAGCGGCCGCCCGTCGAGCGCGTGCGTCTTGGCGCGGCCGACCGGCTCGCCGTCCAGACGGACCGTTCCGTTCTCGTCGACTTCGATGCGCATGCCCGGCACGCCTCGCACCGTCTTCAGGTAGGGAACCGGTGAATTGATGGTTTCCGGAGGCTCAAACAGCACGCAGTCGCCGGGCTGCGGATCCTCGCCAAACAGCGGGAAGGCGGCATAGCCCCAGGCCTCGTCGGACCAGCTCGCATTGACATGGACGCGCGAGGCCGCGGCGAGCCACAGCGCCGCGAGCGCGATCATGACCGCGAGGCCGATATGCCGACGGCGCGGGCCGGCAGTCCGCAGATTGAATATCGTGCGTTGCGCCGTCACCGCCCGTCTCCCGACACCGGTGCGGTGCTCGCGCCTGTCCTTCGCGCAAGGAACTCCGCAAGCACCGCCTCGACGTGCCACGTCACGTCGGGAGCTCCGGCAGCGACCGCCCGCGCCGGCAGCAGCACGACGCCACGTCTCTCCGCGACGTGATCGAGCGCGCCCTCCAGCGCCGTACCCCAGGCGCGCACGTCCTCGCTCGTCCGGCCTTCCGCCGCCGCGCGTGTCGTGTACGCCGCCGTGATCTCCCCGAGGCGGACGGAGGCAACACCCGGCGCCTCCGGCGCGGCCAGACGCACCGTCGCCGCCGCAACCGCCGCCGCAACCGCGCCCGAGAGCAGCACCGCCGACACCATCGCATGCCAGCTCGACCCCTTCCGGTCCATGTCAGCCTTCTCCGGCATCCGCTCCGGCGCCTGCCCCGGCCCCTGAGCCGGGGTCCGCAGCGATGCGCCTCCGCCGCTCTTCGTCCGGGCCGGCGAGCGCCCGGAAGCGGGCGAGCCAGGCCTCCGCCGCCTTGTCCGGCATGACCGGACGGATGCGCCGCTTGAGCGGCGGGAAGGCGACACCCGCGCCCGCGGGCGCGTCTTCCATGATGTCCCGGCGCTCGGCCGCGGCCGCCATCCGGGTTACGAACCGCAGCAACTCCGCGTGTTCCTCGTCCAACACGGCGTCGAGGCCGGCTGCCTGGCGCACCGCGGTCTCGATCCCCGTGGCGAGCTTTCCGGTACGATCCGCCGCGCGCTGCGAGTCCGGCACGCGTCCCCGCAGCCAGGCGGACGGCGCATTCGCCATGAGCGCGTGCAGCGCAAGCGTCCGCCGGTCCTCCTCGCCGAGCCCGTCGAGCGCCGCGAACTCCTCGCTGACGATCACCGCATGGGCCGCGACCGAGTGGTAGAGCCGGGTGCAGCCGCCCCGGCGGCAGGTGTTGGCGAGGACATGGGCGAGCGCCTCGAAATCGACATCCTCCGCCGTCACGGTCTCGGGGTCGTCCGGCCAGGTGAGCGGACGTTGGGCGGTTGCTTTCCGCGTCATGCGGCTTCTCCCGTTTCTGATGGTTCGGAATGTCCGGCAGCGACGGGGGCGTCAGTGAGACGAGCTTCGTCGCCCGCCAGCCGGTCGATGGCCTCGACGGTGCTGAGGCCCTGCGCCTTGAGGTTTTCCACGGCGGCGAAGGCCGGGCCTCGCGACGAGAACAGCGCGACCGACCAGGCATCCAGCACCAGCCGCGCGATCCGCCAGCCGTCGGGGCCGTGCAGCACCAGCTCGGCATAGCGGCCGTCGGCGGTGGTCAGGCTCTTGAGCGCGCGCTCCATGCCGGGATCGCAGTGGATGCGCTTCTCGGATTTCAGCAACTCGACCGACTCGTCCTTCTGGGCGAGGAAGATCACCCAGTCCGAGTTCTCCCAGGCGGCCCGCGCGGCGGGGTTGGCGTAGTAGTCGTTCACGCTCTGCGTGCCGGTCACCAGCGCGCCGCGATATTTTCTGGCCCTGCGCGCCGCGCCTTCGAGGAAGGACTTCGAGTCCTCGCCGGAGAGCAGGTCCCACGCCTCGTCGATGACGATTGCCTTCGCCCTCGTGCGGGGGCCGTGATACATGCGCTGGGTGGCGAGGAAGACCACCAGCATCAGCACGACGGCCTGGACGTCGCCGCGGCCCTTGAGCTCGGCGAGCTCGAACACGGTGAGCGCGGCGTCGAGCTCAGGCGTCTCCGAGCCCGCGAACAGCCGCCCCATGGCGCCTCCCGGGCACCAGGGGCCGAGAGAGGTCGCCATGTCGGCCGCGCGGCGGTCGTCCCGCTTCGCGAGATGGCCCCGCACCGTGCCGAGATCGGCGTCGTTGCCGGCCTCGTCCCACGCGGCTGCAATGGCCTCCGCGATCAGCGCCGCCTCGATGTCGTCGATCGAGCCCCGGCGCCGGGCCATGCGCCCGATCACGCCCGCCAGCATGGCGAAGCATTCCTCGCGGTAGTCGCCGTCGTGATTGGCGGTCCCGGCATCGATCATGGCGAAGGGGTTGAGACAGGCCGGGTCCTTGCCGAAGGCGATGAAGGCGCCGCCCAATGCCTCGGCGGTGTGCTGGAAGGAGCGCCCGTCGTCGATCACCACGGCCTCGCCGCCAGCGCCGATCAGGCCGGTCACCAGCTCCTGCATCAGCACCGACTTGCCCGACCCCGACTTGCCGGTGACCGCCACGTTGTAGTTGCCCGCGTCGTTGGCGAAGGGCGACCAGCAGGCCGGCTGGCCTCTTCGTCCTATGAGAAAGAGCGCGGGCGGGTTGTCCGGGTTATGGGGCTGCCCGCGCCACTCGCCGTGCCACGGCGCGAGGTTGACGCCGCTCGATGTCAACAGCGTCTTCATCCGGCCCATGCGTTCGAGATCGCTGTCGAGGCCGCCGGCCGAGACCATCGGCAGGCAGGCGAGCCACGACGGGAGCTGCATGTAGCGCTCCGCGTTCACCCGCCAGCCCTGGCCGTGATAGATCGCGCGCACCGCCTGCTCAGCCTCGTCGAGCGCGTCGAGCGGCGCGTAGACCGCCGCCATGTAGCAGGCGCGGACCAGCTTCTCGCCGTCCTTGATGCGCTCGGTGACCGCCTGCCAGTCGCGCGCCTTCTCGGGCAAGCCGGGCAAGTATCTGGCGATGCCGGTGCCGGCCTGCTGAGTCGCGCGCGCAGACTTGAGGAACGCCTTCTCGCCCGCCGCCTCGTCGCCCGTGGTCACGGTGAGGCAGGTCAGCACCGGGCAGCCCGGTTGCAGGAAGTCGCGGTGGAAGTCGCCGATCAGCGCGTTGCCGCGCCAGCCGGGCCAGACCTCCGGGAAGGCGATGGCCGAGAGCACGCGCACGGCGATGTCGCCGGAGCCGCCGTCGCGGCCGCCGTCGGGGTGGTGCAGGGTCAACCCGGTCGGATGGACCGTGAGCGCGCGGCCCGGCGCGATGCACTGTTCGTGCAGCGGATCGCGCGGGGCCCAGCGGCGCGGCGGGCGCTCGGTGCCGCCATCGCGGTATCCGGTCATGTCGGGCGCGGTCAACTCGGCCGCAAGCGACAGCAGCCCGTCCGGCTCCAGCCGGCGGGTCTGTGCCCCGGCGGAGGCGAGCGTGCCTTCCAGCGCGCGGCGGAACGCTCCGAGAGCGGTCTCCGCGGCCGGGCCCGGACCGGCCGCAAGGCAGGCGGTGACGAACACCCGGTAGTCCGAAAGCGTGAAGGGGGGTCCGCCGGCATGCAGGCGCCGCCAGCCGCCCGGAGCGAGAAGCTCCCCGCGCCGCGCACCCATCCGCGCCAATGCGCCCCCGGCATCGCTGCGCGGCTCCGCCCAGGCCCGGCTCGCCGCCCCGAAACGCGGGCTCGCCCAGTGGATCACCTGGATCGTGCAGCGCTCCGGCGCGGCGTCGGCCAGCGTGCCGGCAAGCGCGCCCAGGGTCTCGCCGTCGATCCCGGCAAACGGCGGCAGCTCCATGACGAAGCCCACAGACCCTGCATTGACGTAGAGCTCGCTCGATTCGTCGAAGGCGCGCCAGGGCAGCAGGGAATGGAGCGCGGCCGGCATGGCGGGCGGCGTCCAGGCCCCCGGCGCCTCCTGCCCCTCGAAGAGTTCGAGCAGCCGCCCGATCGCGGATCCGCCGGCAGGGCTCACTTCAGCCTCCA
>MKWU01004996.1_pt1 | contig 14950 bp, 11 predicted proteins | sample 809101 | NCBI WGS metagenome assembly MKWU01 (sample SAMN05860141, study PRJNA318959) | sponge metagenome | host: Aplysina aerophoba | place: Slovenia: Piran, Adriatic Sea, Gulf of Piran | collected 2013-05-07 | reverse complement strand
CTGCTAAATATCTGAAGTAGGGAAGTTCATGACTCCAATATCCATCGTATTCTTGCTCAAGCGATGTCCATACTTCAAAGATCATCGTCCAAGTAACTCGAACGTGATCGTGCATTCTCTTGTGTCGACACTCTTAGTGACTTTGCTTACGAATGGGTGTTCAGCGCCGAAGAGCGAGACCGAGTTTTATTCGGATTCGATCTTTCTTCCCGATAGTTCCTATACAGTCGACGCTGTCGCTTTTGCGGACGTAGACGGAGACGACGAGGAGGATTTTATATTCCTTGACTCGACCGAGGGGCTAGATTTCGCTACGCTCAGAGTAGGGAATATTTCAGACGGGGGCATCAAAAGCAAATGGCCATCTGAACCACAGACTGAAGTACCAAAAGCAACCAGGTTCGTTTTGGGGAATGTCGACTTGGATCCCCAATCCGAGCTAGTACTGATCTGCACCAGTCAGAATCCCTGTGATGGCAATCAAGGAATTTTCGTACTTGACTGGGATTCGAACGGATTTGTCCTAGCGACCGCAAGCGACCTTCCAATCATTGATGCAGCGCTTCTTGACGCGGATGGTGACAGCGTTCTGGAGATCGCGTATGCAGTCTATGAGGAAAACTCTGGTCTCGAAGGAGACGAGAATTTATTTTCGTTGAAGATAGACCGATTTACGACGGACGGATTGAAACCGCTCCACTCCATCGAGTTTCCATGCCCCATTCGATCGATGATTACGCATGACACCGATGGCGATGGTGTCGACGAAATCATTACAGAGGAAGAATCGAGCGATCGTTATAACGATTATCAAATCGCTATCTATAGGATCTCGACAACTGACGGCATCAAAATTGCAATCAAGGAGCATGTGTTGTTTAAGGAGGATCTGAATTTCATGCAAGTATTTGAATACGACGGAGACCAATATCTCTTCCTTGAGTATGGCGAAAATTTCTGGAAAGTAGTGTATAGAATAGACCCTCATTCCGACCAGTCATTCGAACTCATCACGCAGGAGTTATTGGATCCCAGACTATGGGCAGCAGCCGTGCGATCGACGATGGCTTATAGTGCAAGCCGCGATCAATTACTACAGATCGGTGACAGCGGTTCATTAGATTGGCAACCTAAGCCTAGTGAGGAATGAGCGTGCAATCACGTAGGAGTGTTGCCTTCAGAACCGTTCTTGCTCGTTTTTAGTCGCTGTTTACAACGATTTTCTCAGCTAGCCATCCACTATTAACATAACGAACACCACGATTCGTTACACGAATCCATTTCGACTAGTAGAGGTAACACGAACCTAATTTGGTTGCATGAGATGTCCTCTAGTGAGCAAACGCCGTGAACAACCCGCGTGGAAAAACACCCTGACTTCCACGGTTGAAGTGCCTAAGTGATTGTTTAAAAAACACAGTTTGCTTTAGGTACTACATTTCGTGTCTTTAAGAAGGGGTGAAACTGAAGTTAATTCAGATCAATGGAATAAGGATAACGATACGGCTAGAAGCCGAAGTAGTGATACAGCTTTTTACAGTGCCCATCCAAGGAGGTCGCATGCACAAAGTGTTTTAACGTATGCTCGTCTTGAAAAATCATGCCACTGGTAGTTTCCAATGCCACTCGGATCGACTATGCGGACATTACAGTGCCCTGAATTTTGGTCCGATGAGAGAGATTGCGAACGCAAGTTAAGGTTATGAACGCAATAGCCACATGCACACGAATGCGGTTCGGAGTCCAGTGAAAGATTGGACGTATCTTGAACTCATGTTTAGTGACTCGGAAACAGTGTTTGATCTGCCATAGCTCGGCGTAATAATCCATCGCATCACCTGCTTCGGTGGTATCGGATAAATTGGTGATTACCCCATGTAGACCATCCCATTGGGCATCCTTCACAATGTGCTCATCATTGACGAGATACGAAGTGTTACCCAGTTTTTTCAGAAACCGTTGGTAGTTTCTCGGTCGATCCAGCAGGTGTGCTGGAATCGGAGTCCCAGACGGATGCTTGCGCGTTAGTTTCTTCAATAGGAGAAGGGTGAAGCGTTGATTCAACGTCCGGATGATCAAGAAGCTACAGTCTATGAGCGAATCAGCGTCTAAAAGAACTAGACCGAACCGTTGCTTCGTTACTACAAGGATTATCCATGTAGCTATGCGGTGATAGAGGGTACTGGCTCTGTCGATGCAATTTTCGAGTCGATTGCAAAAGTTCTCTCAGATTAAGATCTAGTAATTTTTAAACTGACCAGATGTGGTTGGTTTTGTCGCTGAGCAGGACAACATCGACTCGAGATCCAGCAACTAAGTTTCCTGAAGATTCAGGCACCTCCACCAAACAGTTAGCTTCGGCAAACGAAGTTAGACGGTTCGATCCTTGGTCAAGAACTGTTGTTACTGAAAGCTCACTATCGTTCTTCCATAGAGTGCCTCGCTGATATTCGCGCCGACCAACAGAATGGTGTAGGTCGTTCGTCAATATGGCACTTAACTTGAGTGGTCTACTAGGATTCGCCCCAGAAATCAGTTCGATAGCTCGGTTTACAAAAAGCAAGTACGTGACAATGGTGGAAACAGGATTACCTGGCAGACCGAAAAATACGCAATCTCGAATCAGACCCACCGCAAGAGGTTTACCGGGTTTTAAGGCAATATTCCAGAACGTCAATTCACCGATTTCTTCTACTACAGGTCTGACAAAATCACTTTCACCAACCGATACCCCACCACTGGTTAACAGTAAATCAACTTCCTGCGTGGCTTGGTCTATGCAATTTCGTGTAATCTCTTGATCGTCCGGCAATCTCCCGAAATCTACGATCTCTACCGCGTGATGTCGAATTAACTGTTGTAAGGAAATGCGATTCGAGTCATAGATTTGACCGGGCAAGAGTACAGAACCTGGATCCTGAAGTTCATCTCCTGTCGAAAACAACCCGATCTTGGGTTTGCGTGAGGTGGAAACAGATTCGACTCCACAGGCGGCCAGCCAGCCGATATGAAAATCATTGAGAATCTGTCCTTGGTGAAGTAGCTTCTTGCCTTTGGCAACATCAGATGCTTGGAAGCGAATATTCATTCCATGTCTGATCGTCTCATCAGGACTCACTGTTATCGTATTCTCTAGGCGTCTTACATCTTCCTGCAGAACTACGGAATTTGCGCCCTTGGGTAACATAGCACCCGTAAATATTCGAGCACATTGACCATTGGCAACGACTCCTGTGAACGGATGGCCGGCACGACTTTCTCCGATCACCGTATACGTTGTTTCACCTGAGTCAAGAACAGAATCGTGTAAGGCATATCCGTCCATTGCGGAACTGTCAAATGGCGGCATATCGATAGGTGCGAGCACGGCATTCTTTAAGGTTCTACCTGCAGCCGTGACTAACTTGGTGTGTTCGGTCTCTGCAATTGGTGTAACAATTTCTCCTAGACGGTCTAGAGCATCTTCTATGGAAAGCAATTGAGGTGGTATGGTCATCCTAGCCTTGGAAACTACAACAAATATCTGTTCGGTCGCTATCGGAACAGTGGAATCCTATCTAGAGGACTCACGAGATATTCCTCGAAAACATAATGAGCAACTCTTGGGAATGATAGATTCGGTGGTTAAGCATAGTGGCTATGAAAAACAACAGATTGACTGCGTGGCATTTTCCGCAGGACCTGGTTCTTTTACCGGAGTTCGACTCGGTGCTTCGGTGACTCAAGCAATAGCAACAGGATTGAATTGTCAAAGTTATTGTGTGCCTTCAGCGTTGGTTCTTGCTGAAGTTGCTCGACCATTAGGCAGGGTGGGTAGAGAATTGATCACGGTTAGGCGATCAAGACGTGAATGGGTCTATGTCGCGAAGTTATGTAAAGACCAAGACAAAGACGATTTTACTCTGATCGAGGAGCAACTCGAACGTGAATCAGATGTACCTGATACGAGCAATGTGGTACACGACGATTTATTCAATTTGAGTGCTACATTGGTACTAGAAATCGCCGCTAAACGCACCGAGGAGTGGCATGACCCACAATTTGCTCTACCTATCTACGTCACAGGCGATACGCCATGGAAGAAAACCAACTAATTCAGGTTTTCAAGGAACGAACTGATCAAACACTGCCTGCATGGCTGAGTGAATTGCCAGTACAGGTACTTGACTGTGATCAACGGCCGAACGATTGGCATTTGGTGATCGGTCGAGATCAGCTTGAGTTAGCTCACCCACAACAACCTACGATGCAGCTCAGTACTCAAAGCGTGACTCGAAGACTGAAACAGAAAGAAGCCACTGAGCTAATCAAGGCTTGTAGTGCCTCACGGGGACAACGTATTCTTGACGGATTTGGAGGCTGGGGCGTGGACGGACTCACGATGGCGTTAAATGGGGCTGATGTAACGATTTGTGAGATCAATCCATTGGTTCATGGCCTGCAATTAGACCTGTCTAGACGATTGAATTTCCCAGCTCATCATCGACATTCTGACGTGCGGGAACTACTGCAATCAGTGGACGTGAGTTTCGATATTGTTTATCTAGACCCTATGTTCCCAGCCCATCCAACAGGAGCGAAGTCGCGGAGAGAACTGGAAGTACTTTCACAACTCAGTGGGGAATCGAGCACATTGGAAGTCTTTGAATTAGCGATGGATGTGGCCACGAGTAGAGTTGTTGTAAAACAAAGGCGTAAGGACTCAACTGTAGAGCCTCCTAAAGCCAGCTGGTCAATTACTGGCAAGACGATTCGTTTTGACGTATATCAGAGGATAAATTGATCAATCCGAGACCTGACCCAGAGGCTTTTCCACCAAACGTTCAATCATTGCACTCTGAATCTTGGACTGCTCTCGGTTTTGTATGGCCGCCTGTTCAACCAAGTACTGATCGATTTGGCTACTTATGGTCTTCAGTGAATTCGTATTGAACTCAATAGGCAGTTCGAGATTTCTCGACTCAAAGATAGTCTGAGTTTTTGACAATAGCGCTTCTTCGGGCTTGTGACTAGCTGACTTATCGTCTGAGGTGGCGTGTTTGTCGGTGAGAATTACCTTTGATACAAGGAACCAAGGCTCAACCCAGGTTGCCAACAGCTTGGTACGGTCCTGCATCTTGGCTTCGTCATTTAAAGTCATTTGGTTTCGATAAGCAATGAAGATCTGGGCGTTTTCCAAGTGCTGGATCCAGCGCGCAGATGCATTCTCGTCGTTGCGAAAGACCAAGAGATTTGCAAAGAGACCAACTAATTCAGATACTCGCTGATGCAATTGGGATTTACTCAGTGAATTGCTGGACTTCACGACGTAGATACACAGTGCCGGTACAAAGAGGGTATGTAGTGAGTTATTTCGGTACCAGAACGCGCTTTCCCTGAGACTCGTTGGTATTTCTACCTTTTCACCCTCAATCTTGGTTTCGTACATCTCTAAGACGTTTTTCAATAGAACCATCGCCGGATCACGCGCAAATAGATGTGAGTGATTCAAAGAGTCCAGCCGAAGTAGAGTCTGAATGAATTCAATTCGATCCAAAAGATCGGATAGCCTGATATTTCTATCTTCTCCACATGAAATAGCCATACAAACAAGATTCATGGCATTTACTGTTGCCAGACCATTAATGGAGTGGATTACGTCAAAGGCAAAACGTTCGGTTGTGCTTCGGATATCCTGATTGGAGTCACTGTATTCAGCGACGTTTAATGGATCGCCAAACGAAATGCTAAGCGTGCCCATTCGACTGCTCAGCTTTAGCAGGTTTCGCACTAAGCCGAACACATTTTCACTTTGTTTTTTTGCACCTTTGAGTTCGGAGATGTGGCCATTCATCTCCAATAAGCGCTCATAGTTGGCATATACCGGGACGATAGAAATCGGTCGCTCCAACCCCTTTTCGTGACACTCAAGCAGAGTTCGGATCAGACCATATTGGGGTGGCAGCATCCATCCGGTACGGCTACGTGTTCCTTCAACGAAAAACTCCACTGGATTACCTAAGCGGATAATTTCGTAGAGGTATGACTCCAGCACATTCCGATAGACTTTCAGATCGTGATAACTGCGCTTGATGTAGAAAGCGCCAAGGCGACGCAGAATCCCACCAACCACAGGTAAGTTCAGGTTATCACCCGAGGCGACGTGTGGAATCACAAAACCGCGTGTAAAGAGCACATAGGAAAGCAAGATGTAATCCAAGTGGGAACGATGGTTTGGTACGTAGACGACTGTACGTTCAGCAGAGTGCTCCGCCAGTTGCTCTATTCCGTGTACCTCGATTCCAGAGAAACAGCGTTTCCAGTAAGGTCGAAGAAGCAAACTGAAAAACTTGATCACTGGGTAGGAAAACTTCGTCCGGATGTTTTTGTAGTAGGTCTTTGCGAGTTTTCGGGATTTGTCTTGCTCGTCTTTCGATTGAGGGGTTTGAGTGGTTGAGGAGCGCGAAACCACCAGACGCTCTATTTCTCGTGGGGCCGGATTGATCGGACCTATGACCCGGTGTTGATTTTCTACCAAATGATGCCGCAACTCTCTACCTACATGTCTCAGGTTCTGAACGTGCGTGTGTTTTCGATTGATCAGGTTCTGCCAATCGAGGCAGGGACCGAAGTGAATCACAATATCGCTTCGACTAAATACGAGACAGAGCAAGCGACGGAATCCGAGCGAGATGCTTGATTGTTCAGAAAAAATGGCCTGCAGAAAGGAATTGGACTTTCTATTTACTCGCCCCCAGAAGATGCTGACAGGAACTAGATGTAGTCGTAGCGATTCATCGGTCATGTGTGCTTGATGGATTCTTCGAAATCTTTCTGAAAATCGGAACATGACCAAGCGTCGTTTAAAACCAGCGCTACGTCGTAGACAGAAGAATGATCGGTCCTCGGCTACTCCGGGAGGAGACTCGAAAGGATCCGATAAATTTGCCTTCTCACACGCAATTTGCAGAGTGGCAATATCGGTGAGAGATCGATGCTGTAACGCATAGATAGACAATCGATCCTGCAGTTCAAGTTGCCCGACAATCGTCGGTCTAATGAGGAGTTTTAGAAACTTTCGATAACAGCGGTAGGTGAATGGTAACTTGAGGCGGGATTCCGTTCCATTCGGCTTATCTATCGAAGTAATCCTCAAGGGCAGGCGTTTCTGTTACAGAGTCTTCAGCATTATTATCACCCTTTCCATTAGCCTCTAGATTGAGCTCCCAGATGGGTTTGAATTTTCGTTCATTTTCCGCTTGAATCTTTTCAGGGGATAAAAGTACTGTGGGACGAATAAATACCAATAGGTGTCGCTTCTCAACTGTGTTAGACCTGCTTCGGAAGAGGTTTCCGAGCAATGGTATGTCCCCTAGTAAGGGTACTTTGCGAACACTATTCGTTTCTCGGTCCCCAATCAGTCCTCCCAATACGATGGTTTGCCCATTATCTGCAATAACCTCAGTTTTGATTGTTCGCACGGAAGTAACGATGTCTGCAAATCCTGCTTGTCCTATCCCCAACTCTGGAGTGATCACGTTTTCAACCTTTTGAAAAACGACCATTCGTATTGTGTCGTCGTGATTTATGAAGGGCGTTACAGTTAGCTCAACTCCTATTGGTTTTCGGGTTGTTTGAGTTTGGGGTACCGGTGTCCCAGTGTTTTGAAAAATAATGTTTCCACTTCGTATGGGGATTTCCTGCCCAACTATTATTTGGGACTCAGCATTATCCAGTGCTGTGATGTGAGGTGTCGAGAGGAAGTTTGCTTGGGTCTGAGTTGCCAACGCATTCATAATTGCTCCAAAGGACAACCCATCTGGGTCTACCTTCGCAACTCCCAAAGTCGGGGAATTAAAGGTAGCCAGCGCGTCTGAAGCCTTGTAGTCCTCTCCGTTGCCGGTTCCCGACTGTAGATTTTGCATGAGTGCGGTGATTAATCCACTTACCGAAGTAGTAATCACGGGGCTGTTTTCGTTTGCATTATCAGCGACACCTAATTCGATGGCAAAGCTATCGCTATCTGAAAGCGTAATTTCAACAATAGCAGCTTCTATCAAAGCTTGAGCCCGACGTACATCGAGATCAGCGATTAACGATTCGACGTCTGCGATTTGGCTTAATGAACCTCTGACCACAATCGCATTCTGTTGCTCGTCTGCTTCAATCCGACTATTCACCGTGTCGGCACCGACTGATTGCCCACCACCATCAGGACTCATGATCTTCCTGATTAACTCGGCTGTAGTCGCTGCGTCGGCAAACCTGAGATTGAAAACTCTTACGTTTTTACCTTGTTGGGATTCTTGGTCGAGTACGCTGATTGCCCTGACTACTTCGTTGACTTTATTTGGCTGTCCTCGAACCACCAGAGTGTTGTTATTCTCATTGGCGATTACCCGAACGTCATCGCCATCTGTGATAAATCCCAATTCTTCGATTAGTCTGGCGGTGTCGCTCACCAAGGACTTCTCAAGCTTGATAACTTTGAGATCTATTTCTTGAGGCTGGTCCAGGTCTTGAATCAGATTGACTAAGGCTTCGGTGTTGTCAGCATAGTCTGTGATAATGAGTACATTCGGGTCAGAGATGGCCGCTAAATGCCCATAGTTCGGCGAAATGTTGCGTGCTAATTTCACCATCTCAACAGAGTCTATGTGAGTTAGTCTGACTAACTTGGTGACTAATCGATTGTCTAATGAGTCTTCGAGTTCGCTTCTCGCGCCTCCGAATGTCCGGGCGATTGCGGTTGAGACCACTGTGTAGATACCTTCGTTTTCGATGATCTCGAAACTGTGAGCTCGCATCACCGAACGAAAGACCATCCATACGCCATCGACGGACAGACTTTGGTCAGAAGATACCGTTACATTCCCAGAGACTCTAGGCTCAATAACGATTGTGCGGCCTGTGATTCTGGCGATGTCAGCAATGAATTGCTTAATATCGACGTTATCGACATTGATCGTCCAGTTGTCATTTTGAGCGGCGACAATTTGAACCGTTAGACTCGCCAACGCGATCAATGCCAAAATTAGGTGCCGTCTCACTTACTGCCCCACAGGTATTTCGAGTGCAAAGGTTCTTTGTCCTCTCTTGACTTCCATTTTCAAGAAGTCAGTATCACTTAAACTCTCAGCAAAATTCTCATCATCGAGAAGAGTGGAAATAGACAGCGAATTGATTGACACTATTCTGTCACCTGGCTCCAATCCGTACCGCTGAAGATTATCATCTTGAATCTCGTCACCAAAAACCAAGTCGTCGCCTTCACGTGCCTGTTTCATATGAGTGAACAATTCGCTAATAGCAGTATTGATTTTGTTGTCCGCTCGTGGTATTGAATTGTCCTCACTTATCGCATTCACAGTACTTTGCGAACTCAACGATGCTACTTTTTCCTCTGGACTTGGCCAAATGGAAGGTCCATCAGGGTGATACAACAGCTGTTCACGATTTCCTCCGCGGCTGAGGATTACTCGGTCTTGGCGAATTTCCTCCAGTCTCGCAATTCCAGATACTGTATCGCCAATGCCGTAACTCTCTGGGTTTCTCTGCGATTGTGTGGAAATCAATGCAATCGATGATGCAGGGTCATCCGATACGAATGATCCGTGAAGTTTCAGACGCAGGTTGGTGTTTTGAATCACTTCCTGGGTGGTGGTTGTTGCGCCAGCGACTCCAAATAGATTAGCCTTGGATATTGTCTCGATATCGGTGATTCTGACTTTCTCTGCCGGTGGTGTGTAGGCGTTTTCCGTCGCACTCACTGGTGGTCCACTCACGAAGTACCAGATCGCATTAGCGAGTACGAATAGCCCGATTAGTATAGAGACCCCCGTTACCGGTAAGGCCAGATTTTCCAGCCAGGTCAATAGTTTTCGGGAGTAGAACATTGTTGTAACAGTTTTTTGCTAGGTGGAGTGTTCCTAAATCTACTCGACGGGTGTAATGGTCCGTGTTTCACGTTGACTGTTCGTACGAGATTGAGAAGATAGTGAACGTTAGATAGCTCTGGGCCTCGATAAGTTGCGGGACAGCCTTTGGATTTTAGAGGTCGTAGTGTCTTTCTTAGGAAAACCTGCAATAACCGACACTGTGTGCTTTAGTCCGGCTCAAACAGTTTTTCGTAAACGGTGAATGCGATGTCACTCTCCTCGCCTTTCGTGAGCCATGGTGCATCGGCCAGGACCACCAGTCGATTTGAGGCTGAGATCGCTATCTCTCCGGTGGCTGGATCGTACATCGCGGTCATCAGCATTAGTTCTCGCTCGCCTTCAGAAATCGTTAACTGAATACCTCCATTTTGCTTATGGAAGCGACCAACCATCGCGGGCAGGCGAGTTTGGTGTACATTTGAACCTAATCCATAGTGAACTGAGCCTCCGGCCCAGTGAATTTCACCTTCTGCCAGATTGATTACACCGTCATCGGTCAATGAAATGGAGAGGTCTTGTATCTCCAAGCTACCAGTGATATCCATCTCGTAGTGCGAAAGTATGAGATTGATTGCCTGAGGATCGATCTGTCCGTTTAACACGACACTTAGCGTCGACCAGCCTCGCTCCGTTTCGGCTTCCAGGCTGACACCATGTCCTATGTACTCTAGCGAGTAGGCTATTTTGCCGCGTAATAACGATGCTGGCTTGGCTTGCCAAGCCACGTGACCTAGCAATGCTGTTCGATGGTAGGTATTTACCTGACCTACCCAAATTGTGCCCGTTGCCTCACGGAGAAACTGTTGATTTGGATCAATTCTTTGGACGACAAATCGTGCTGGTGCCAGTATCAAAAACAAAATGCAGAATGTGATCGCAATGGCTAAACCAATACCGACCCATTTCATAGAAGTAGTCGTTCGAGCGTTCTTAAATAGATGTTTGCTAGAGGTTCGAGTTCGTCTACTGCCACACACTCATTAATCTTGTGTATCGTGTGATTTACCGGGCCGATTTCGACGGTTTCGATACCTTTGGGTACTAGGAAACGTGCATCTGAGGTGCCGCCTGAGGTGGATTTCGACGTCTGAATCCCCATTACATCCTCGATCGCGCCAACCGCGGCCTCAGTGAGATTCGCTTGACTAGACAGAAAAGGCTGGCCGGATTGGTTCCACTTTATTGCTGACTTGATTTCAGGGTGAATTGCATCAATCTGTTGCTCGACGACCGCTATGAGCGACTCTTTGGTCTGCTCAGTATTGAACCGAAAATTGAACTCGAGTAGCAATTCCGCAGGAATCACGTTCAATGCACCCGTGCCGCTGTTCAGGTTGGAGATCTGAAATGTTGTGGGTGTAAAAAAGTCATTGCCGTGATCCCAGGTTCGCTCAACGAGCGACACAAAGGTACGGATGAGTTCATGGATAGGATTTGGTGTGATGTCTGCATATGCCACATGGCCGAGTGTTCCGGTCAATTTCAGTTGACCAGAAAGCGAACCACGACGGCCGACTCGCATGACATCTCCGACAGTTTCACTGGAAGAGGGTTCGCCTACGATGGCGTAGTTAAAAGTCTCGTTATTGGCGTAAAGCTCGTCAATCACTTTAACGGTACCGTTGACGGCTTCGCCTTCTTCATCGCTCGTGATTAGGAATCCGATAGAGCTTTTCGGTTCAGGGTGTTCACGGCAAAATTCTTTTGCGGCAATCACCATCGCCGCAATACTTGACTTCATGTCAGCGGCCCCTCGTCCAAAGAGGTGATCGTCGCGAATAGTTGGCTCGAATGGGTCCGATGCCCAGAGATTCAAAGAGCCTGTAGGTACTACGTCGGTATGTCCCGCGAAAACACAACGAGGCTGTTGTTCGCCATACGTTGCCCAGAGATTGTCGACATCTCCGAATTTCATGTGTTTTACTGCAAAACCGCAATCTTTGAGGATGTCGGCGATCAAGTCTTGACAGCCAGCATCTTCAGGTGTGATCGAACGACGACTGATCAACTGTTTGGTTAAGTCAAGGACCTCGTCTTTCAAGATTTCACCTTTTGAAGAAACTCGCAAAGTCGAGTGATTGCATTGATGCACTCTTCCAGAGGGGCTACTAATGCAAGCCTTACTCGATTCAAGCCTGGATTTCCTGCCCCAAAACTACGACCTAGATAGGAACCGGGGAGAACAGTAATGTTCTCATGAACATATAGCTGAGCAGCAAATTCTTGATCGTCTACGGGGAGTAGGGGCCAGTAATAAAAACCACCTTCAGGCTGATGGATGTCCAGAGTCTGCTCGAGAATTTTTCGAGTTGCGCGAAATTTTTCTCGATAGATCGCTCTGTTTTCGACGACATGCGCTTCATCGCTCCACGCCCATTTGCTAGCGGCTTGAGAGTGGGTGGACATGGCACAACCGTGGTAGGTGCGGTACTGATAGTATTGAGCAAGGAGAGCTTTGTCGCCCGCAACAAACCCAGACCGCAAGCCTGGTAAGTTTGAACGCTTTGAGAGGCTGTTAAACGCCACGCAGTTGGTAAATTCCGGATTTCCCACGGATCTTGCTACTTCTAGCAATCCGTTCGGCGGATGATTTTCGTCGTAATAAATTTCTGAGTAACACTCGTCCGACGCGATTACAAAGTCATACTCGAGCGCTTGATGGATCAAGAAACTTAGATCTTCCGAGTCCATCACATGTCCTGATGGGTTGTTAGGCGAACAGATGTAGACCAACTCAGTTTGTTCCCATATTTCATTGGGGACTTCCTGATAAATTGGTGCTTCGGTATTAGGTATTAGATAGGGTCGAGCGCCACGCAGAAGCGCCGCGCCTTCGTAGATTTGGTAAAACGGATTTGGAAATACAACTCGGGAACCTTCTTTGCCACTGAGAACGGCCTGCCCGAACGAGAATAAGGCTTCCCGTGTGCCGTTTACGGGTAGAACTTGAGTGTACGGATCCAGCGAAATGTCGTAGCGTTTCAAGTTCCAATCGGAAATTGCCTGACGTAGCTCTAGAGTACCTCGAGTCGTGGGGTAGGAAGACAATCCCTGGATCACCATTTCCCTGCTACTAAGAAGATAGACGACAGACTCAGGTGGGTCATGCTTTGGCTCACCGAGTGCTAGAGAAATATGAGGTTGGGTCGTTTTGGGTTCGAGACAAGACTTTAAGGTGTCTAGCCGTTCAAACGGGTATTGTTCTAGGTTCTTGAGATATGGATTCACGGTTGAAATTACTATGCGGGTGCTTCTACAAGATCCATATTGATCCGTTTCGGCAGGACCTCGTAAATCTGATGTAACTGTTCTTCAGATAGCTTGCCGGTGCCGTCTCGATTAGCTATGGTGAAATAATCTTCCACTCGTTCGCCAAATGTCGATATCCGCGCTGCCAGAATGTCAATATCGATTTCGTCAAAGAAATCGCCAACCAATGCCAGCAACCCGGCGCGATCAGCGGCAACCAGTTCCAGCTCACTTCGTCCGTCTGTGGCACTGTCTTTAATTGAAATCTTGGACGGAATATTGAAGTGTTTCAATCGCCGCGGGATTCGTTGATTACGTTTCTTGATAGCTCGCTCACCTGAGAGCACGCGTTTGACTGTATTTATGGTGCGATCTAGTTCGTTCTTGCTAAGTTCAACACCTTCCTGCGTCATGACGACAAATGAGTCATAGCAGGAACCTGAGGGTCCTGTAAAAATCCTCGCACTCATCACTTCAAGGTTTAGGTGCCCGATTGCTGTGACACAATCCGCGAACAGCCGTTTTCTATTGGGCGAACAGATAAAGAGGTCATAGAGGTTGTGAACCGTTGAATTGATAGCAGAGTGTTCGAGTAACACGACTGGATGAGTTGAGCTAGTTCTTTGATCCAACGAGATTGCCATTGTTGCAAGCATCTCACTACTGTGGTTAAGGATGAACCCATCGGTTGTATCGTCCCATAGGTAGTCCAGATTAGTGACCTGGTGACCTCTTTCGCGAACGATCCTGGCGGTCGCGCGCTTCTTTTCTTCGATGTTCTTTCTGACATCGCTTTCGACGTTAATTCCTTCTTCTAAGACAGCTCGTGTACTCCAATAGAGTTGCTGTAGGAGAGAAGACCGCCAAGAATTGAGAAGCTTGGGTGCGGTCGCTTTGATATCAGCGACGGTGAGAAGCACTAGGTAGTTCAAATATCTCATAGAGTGCAACTGCTCTGCGAACCGTCGAATCACTTCCGGGCTGGAGATGTCCTTCCTTTGCGATGTGGTTGACATGAGAAGATGGTTCTGGACTAACCAGACGACTAAATCTTGTTGTTCTTCGTTTAACCGGAGTTGCTTGCAGAACTGCAACGCATTCTCAGCACCGAGATTTGAATGATCGCCTTTTAGACCTTTGCCAAGGTCATGGAATATCGCCGCAAGATATAACAGTTCGATTTCGTCTATGGCAGGTGCGACATCTTCGATCAGTGGAATGTCCTGTTCGAAATCCTCCATGAAAAATCGTCGTAGGTTTCTCACCAACATCATGGTGTGAGCGTCAACCGTGTAGATGTGGTAAAGATCGTGTTGCATATGCCCGATCACTCGACCAAACTCTGGGATGTACCTACCGAGGATTCCGTAGCGGCGAAGTCTTGTCAGTTGGCTTACCAGGCGGTGAGGGGACCTTAATAGTTCAAGGAAATATCCAGATACCTCAGGTAGTTTTCGGAAATTTTCATCTATTAGGTAGAGATGCTCACGGACCAACCTGATCGTATCGGCGCGAACTCCTCGAGCACCTCTGTTGTTGGCGAGATGAACAAACAACTCCATAAGAGCGGGCGGGTGTTCCTTGAATACATCTGGAGATTTGACCTCAAGATAGTTAGAACGTAACCGGAACCTATCGTTGATAGGTCGAATTCTTCCTGTAAAGAATCGCTCTCGAAAATTCTCTTTGATTGTCTGGATGACTATGTCGTTGACTTCACGCAGGTCCAGCACATGGCGATAGTAATCGCGCATGAAGATCTCAATCGCCTGCAGTCCTTCTTG
>MKWU01004993.1_pt1 | contig 14964 bp, 13 predicted proteins | sample 809101 | NCBI WGS metagenome assembly MKWU01 (sample SAMN05860141, study PRJNA318959) | sponge metagenome | host: Aplysina aerophoba | place: Slovenia: Piran, Adriatic Sea, Gulf of Piran | collected 2013-05-07 | reverse complement strand
GAATGCACCGTCCAAAGGAAAAGGAAAATAATTGCTGATAACGGTTGATTGATAATATTTTGTTTATGATGTAAACCCTTTTGTCAATCGTTTCGTTTGATGTGTTGATACTGCAAATTTTGAGGACATAAGTGCCTCACCGAATTAATTGCGTAGGGGTTGATTCATATATCCGTTGAGTGTGCCAACCTCTCACCTCACATTTTTTATAGTCGTCGATGCGTCACACTTTGCGGCTTGATAGCCGCACCCTTGATCCCTTTGGGATTGTGCAATGACGTATCCTTTCAGGTAGAAAGCCAATATCAATTGAGAAAGGATTAGATATGTCAATAATGACCGGTCACCCTAATTTTTCGTCGAAAGTCCCATCCGTCAACTACCATCTCTGGGAACCCTGCAACATGCGATGCGGGTTCTGTTTTGCCACATTTCAAGATGTGAAGCGAGAGATGGACCTCCCCAAAGGTCACCTACCCAAAGAAGAGTGTATCTCAGTTATCGATAGGATTGCCGAATTCGGCTTCGAGAAGATCAACTTTGCTGGTGGCGAACCCACGCTTTGCCCTTGGCTGCCGGACCTGATTACCAGGGCAAAGGAACATGAAATGGTTACCTCTATCATCACAAACGGTTCAAAAATCACCGATCAGTGGCTGGATGATCTAAACGGAAGTCTTGATTGGATCGGTTTGAGTATTGATACCGTTGACCCAGAAAAACTGATAGACCTTGGGCGTGTGGTCGGTGGCAACACTCCTATCACCGAAACTGGATACTTGGATATCATTCGTGCGATAAAGCAGCGTGGGATCCGCTTGAAAGTCAATACTGTCGTAACTTCTGTCGCATGGCAAGAGGACTTTACTGCGTTCATCAGGTTAGCGAAACCTGAACGTTGGAAATTACTGCAAGCCCTCGCTGTCAAAGGTCAAAACGATGCCAACATTGCTGACTTTACAGTTACAGCAGAGCAATTTGAGGCGTACGTCCAACGCAATCGTATCGTTGAAAACGACGGAATTGGTGTAGTCCCAGAGAGCAATGCGGCGATGACGGAAAGTTACGTCATGATTGACCCAGCGGGACGTTTCTTTGATAACGCACAAGGCTCCTATGAATACAGTGATCCAATTTTGGAGGTTGGTGCAGAGGCAGCGTTGAAGCAGGTATCCATTGACACCGAACGGTTTCGCCAGAGAGGTGGACACTATGACTGGTAAATTCATTGTCATTGAAGGACTCGATGCGACGGGCAAGTCTACTTTGGTAGACGCGTTAGCGAAGTCCCTTGATGCAACGCTTCTCGGATGCCCTCCGCGATTGGAGGCATCTGAACTTATAGATGGGGATATCCGATCATACTTCGATGAGCGTCCAGCGGTGCAGCGACGCGCTTACTATCGGGCAGCGAACCTCATCGCGAGTGAGCAAGCGGAGATAGCATTACGGAAAGGTCATGTCGTCATGGATCGCTATTGGACGAGCACAGTCGCGTTTGCAGCGTTGGATGACGATTCAGATCTTAATCAAGAATGGCAGGGACGGTATCCACCAGAACTCCGCAAGCCGGATGCAGTTATCCTGCTGACAGTTGACGAGGAAAACCGCGCAAAGCGGATGCAAAAACGCGGTAAACCTGTTACGGCTGAGGAACAAAACCTCGCAGCGGACACTGCGCGCCGCGAAACTGCGCTACAAATTTACCGCATGTTCGACCCGATTGAGATCGATACCAGTGATCTCACACCAAAGGTTGTCCTTGAAACTGTTCTTGCTGCCTTGCACAGATCAGGGATGTGCTAATCAAACCCTAAAAATGAGATGCCCTGGCGAAGATCGTCAAGGTATTTCATTTTAACCTTCCGTTGTCCTTGTAATATCGATGCTCGTGCTTCTGTTAGTAACCTGAACATGCCGAAATCTGGGAAGTGAAAAATATAGAAAAAATGTCAACGCGTTTCACAAATTTTCACTGGTATTTGTGTCCTCAGTATCAGTAGGGACAATTGCAAAAGTGGGCAGCGATCTTAATCACTGCCCACTTTTGTAATTGCCCATCTCCTGCTGTTTATTTTTGTTCTTTTTTTTATCTATTTCTTTTTTTCTTAAACGTAGTTATTTGTTGGTGATCTCAATATTTCAAGAAGTATGTGTATGTGTTGAAGATGTTCAATGAGTGTCCGGTAGGTTGGATCTCTCCAACCCGAATTCGGATCCTCATGAAAAAATTCGAGATTATCACGATATGCAAATCCCATGAGTCTTTCTCCGTTTTCATCCCAGATATATCCGACGTAAAAATCCGCCGACTTTGTGTTAGCATTTACAGCTAAATATTTTGGATTGTTTGTGTGGGGGCACACAACTTGAATGTTGAAACCCCGGATTGAAATTAGATTTGGATATGGTAAACTATTATGCTGAAAGCCATTTTTATATAGCAGAGTTTCTAAATGTTTTTTACATGTTTCTGTCCTTGTCAATTTTAGGTTCATGATCTATCTCCTGTTATTTTGGAATATCCTTTTGAATAACCAAAGTTTAGGAGATGGGCTTTGCAAGGTGAAAAGAATTCCACTTGCCTAACTGTATTATATCAGAATAAAAGAAAAAAGTCAAGGAAAATCTACTTTTTTGCCAGATTTATCTGTACCGCCATCGGAAATTTGGGCCACTGTCTAAACCAAGCGCGTGATACAATATTCGGCGTTAGGCTATTTGACACCCGTTGAATTTGAAAAACAAAATTTGTCTTAACTTTACCGATTTTGGGTCTAAATAAGCGTTGGCACTTTAGTGAGCGCGCGGTGGTTACTATCCTCAATGTAGTAGTCGTGCAGCTTTGACTTTAAGAACAGATTCATAATAGTGCGATTCATCGCCTCCTCATATAAAACAATGAAGGTTTTTCCGACTACAAACGAAAGGGAAAGTTCATAAACTTAAACTTGAAACCGCATTAGTTTTCGGCTTGGATTGCCAGTAGACTCTCTGCTTGTTCCTTGGAGAGTTGAATGCCCCGAATCATATTAATGGATATACCTGCGATTTTTTTAATCGCGTGTATCCGTTGCATGTTCGCCAAATCTGCGAGACTGCCATCTGTGCTGGCGTTCAAGAAAGGCGCAATGCATCGAATGACATCCTTACTTTTTTCGGCATCTATAACATCCCTGGCACAATCGCGTCGGTCGCATATTTCACCAAGGGCGTAGATGCCATTCCGCTTTACGTCGTTGTCAGGTTCGGTTTGCAATTGGTCGATGAGAATAGAAATGACCGACTCCAATTCTCGAATTGAGAGTGGCGTTTCATGCTCACGACTTCCCATTTTTCCAAATGCCCAATTAATAGCACTGCGATCTGTGTCCTCTCCATATTCAATCAAACGTTTTAGGTGCTCAAGCGCGTTAACACTGTGACAGCACTTTCCAATAGAATACACTGCAATCGGACGGACTGTAATCGGAATTTCTCGCGTAATAAGGTTAATGAGATGTGATTCCGCACTCGAGAGTCGCGTTTTCCCGATTGTTTTAATGGCATTTGTAACAATGTTTTCAATAACTAAAGGGTGCATGGACTTAATTTTTTCGGGATGACTCAACGGGGCGGCAGCATCATAAATATCATAAAGCAGATCAGTGTCCGAGCACCTGTCCGCTAAATTACCCAGTAAGACTATTATTTTTCCCTTCCCATAGTTATTAACGTAATCAATATTGTCAAGCAATGGACTGATAAATTCGTCGGCATTCCCTGCGTCGACGATTCTGGTATGCTGCCGAGTAACTTGGCTGTCAATTATCTTTTTGCGATTGAAATCATCTGTTTTCATGTAATGTGAGATGTTCTTCTTCATCACCATTAGTTCAGAGTGTACCTCCAAGATACTGCCCTGTGGTTCAGATACCGCTTGAGATCCTGAAGGAACGAATGGTTGTTCCGGTCCAGGAATAGATTTCTCTTCTCGCGTATTATCCGTTTGTGAACTGGTTTCTGGTTGGTTGAATTCGTCCGGATTACGGGTCAATCCATTGGAAGTTTCATTTGCAGCAGGTTGGTTAGGATCTATACTTACTGTAAATTTCTGATCCGGGTCAGCCTTAGGCCAACCTTCTACGCTCATAATACCGCGTTCATCCACCTGTACCTGTATAAAGACAGGTTCGCCTTTCAAAAGTTGGCGTCGAAACCGGACAGTGCGCTCAAGAATAGGACGATTAGGAGGTTGTGTGTCTTTACGGCTGCCGAGGTAGAAAGGAAGTCTTAAAAAGAGTGCCCCCTCGCTGGCTGTTAAATTAGGAATCGGTTTGGGCTGTGGCAACGGAAGGATTGTCCCCGCTTCAACAAGCGGTTTAACTTCGCCACCATCAATTTCAAGACCGATAGTATCGTTGACGATGCGCGCGGGTTTAATACCGCGGTGCAGATCATAGTGGTAGACAACTGCCCCGCGTGCCACTGCTTTATCTGGATCCCCGGCTGTAATCGGTGGAAAACCAAAGAGTGTTTCCAAACGTTTCTGGATCGTATGAAATTTTGTCATCCCACCATTTAGTAGCACTGCATCAACGCTCGGCACGCTTCCAATTTTCTGCTCAGCTTTCCGTAAGACATCCAGAATTGGATAGATAATATTATCACAAGTAGAGAGTGTGTCCAGTTGCTGCACAGCATCCAGCGTGAGATGTGAACCAAGCAGGGGTTCAACGATCTCCTCATATTCAGACAGGGTCAAATCGTATTCAAACACCTGATTTTCAAAGGGCGTCTTGATTATTTCGGTTTCGACTAGCACAGGATCAAATGACTCAGGATCAAGATAACCCATTAACGCACCGTTCTCAATTTCACTGCTTAAGTCAACTTTTGCTTGCTCAGCATATTCTCGGAATTCGCTTTTGAGCATATTCATCTGGGAATCGTCAAAGTCATTCGGCAATCTGTCCGCATACACCTCCAAAAAGTGGTCTGCAAGTTTCTGATCGAAATCATCTCCACCAATTTGCGTATAGCGCGATATTGCCAAATCCTCAATGTTCAATGCGTGTTGCTCTTGCTGATAGGAAACGTTATGTAAAGAGACATCTAGTGTTCCACCCCCTAAATCAAAAACCAGAACAGCCTGGGGTTCGTGGAAACTAATGCGTGTCTCTGGAATCTCGCCCTTGTTTTGTCTGTTAACGAAGTCATACAGCGCAGCACGGGGTTCATCAAGTAGAATATCCCGCGGGCTTCCATCATCCTCTTGTGTCCGAAATCCTGCGAGTTTTGCTGCTTCAATGGTGGATTCTCGCATATCAGAATCAAAGGAGGCTGGAACGGTGATAACAACATCATCAGGTACAAAACCGAATAGAGATTCGGCACTGGATGCAAGATGCTTAAGAATTTGCGATGAAATTACTGCCGGGTTATAGGTGTTACCATCGAAATCAAACTCTGTCTGTGTCCCTATCTCACTCTTAATAGATTTCACAACTCGATTTGTCCTACCGATCATCGTTTTGGCGTACTCACCAACAATTGGCAGACCTTCCTCCTTGAAATAGACACACGACGGTAACAATTCTTTTTTACCTGTTCCACCGCGTTCTATCATCATTCTAACCTCCACGATTTTCGTTTCCAGCTGATTTGTTTGTGGGTTAAGAGAACCCCATGCCATTACCGAATTGGTAGTTCCTAAGTCAATCCCAATATAATAGTTTCGACGGTCAGACTGACGATTCAACTTTTGTAAGTCACTGTTGGTTTTTTTTCCTGACTCAAGGTTAGTTATAGGTTTGATATTAGATTTCATGATGTGACCTCCTTGACTTTAGGTTTAGAAATAAGTGTGTCGGCGTAGATCCAACCTGCCGATTGGATTTCAACCGTTTTGCGTTCGTCCGGGTTTTCCCAACTGGACCCAGTGTATTCATATTCATCAGATTCACTGAGTGTTATCTCTTTTTGCTCACCCACAACTGCCTTAGGGCGGATTCCCTGCGTCTTGACAAAACGGGTAAACATACGGATCAAACTGGGAATTAACGCAATTTCTTGGGGGATTTCAGTGCCTTGTTGTTTTAACTCTCTTACTAACGATTCTGCTTTCAGGAACTGGTCTAACAAATTACTGTGCTGCCCTGAATTCATCTCTTGAAAAAACGTAATGACAGTTTCCTGTTTTGCTTCATCTCGGATGTGCTCTATCTCCTCCTGAAGTGCCTCCAGTTGGTGCTGTGCTATTTCCGCAGTGGCACGTAGGTCGTCGTTCTCATGAACGATCCGCTCCTGCTCCGAAAGAGGCCTGACATTACTCTCATCACCAGTTGATTCACTGTCGTGGGTTAAGGATTGAATGATGAGCGCTTGGGTTCCAGCGATGTCTCCTCTAAGTCGCTCGCTTACTGACCTTTTCCGCTCCAGACCTCTTTCAATAGCAAGGAGATCCACTAGATCTCGCAACAGACTTTTTGATTGTGCGAAATTTGCCAGTTTTGTGGCTTCTTGCAGAGCGGGTTTATAACTAACCGTATCAGGCAATTCCGTGTAAAAAACGAAGAGAATCGCTTTGGGTTCTAGGAGAGGCACCCTTTTCTTGACAAAAACCACCCGTCTAATATTCTCGTACAGCACTTTATGATCATGGGTTTGTGTGCTTCCGATTGCGAAGTCGCACAGTTCCTGTCCTGCTTGCGTAACGAGTTCCGCCCATCTGCGACGTTTTTCGGGTCTATCCAGTTGATTGCGTCCAAGTTGGCGTGCTACATGAAATGGCAGTTTGTTAACGCCCATCTGTTCTTCGAGTTTGACGACTAGCTGCCTTGGCTGATATTCAGGTGTATCCAGGACAGCCCGTGCTAGTTCATAGTCATAAACCGGATTATACTTGGCTTGATCTTTCGATTGACTCCTTGCTTTATCCCTATATTTCTCAATCAGCGGGTTAACTTGTATTTCCACTGCTTACGCCTCCTAAATTTTCTTGCATGACTGGCTACTGAAATTACTCGATAACGTTATTACCTTAGAGACCGTCATTGCTGCACTATATGAAAAAAATTAAAAATAAATGGGCATCCCATTATTCGCTTGATACACTTCTATTCGATTTTGAAACCGCCGGCATGTTTCTCTATGGATGTTAACAGCGGTTTTATATTGCGGGCAACCGTGAACGAAAATAACCTTTTTCGGGGTTACCTGTTCGATCAGTGAGAGGATCCCTTCACTACCTGTATGTGCGGAGAGGCGATACGTATCCACGTCCGCGTGAACAGGAACATCCCTTTCATTGATCCGGAAACGTTGCCCCTTACTCTCACGCAGTCGTTCCAATTTTCGACCTGGGCTTTCCTCGTCGAGGTAACCGCTGAAAAAAATGGCATTTCTCGGGTCCGGCAATAGTTCTTCTGCATACCTTGCTGACATACTGTTATCAAGCAACATTCCGGAACTCGCAATAATGACACCATTAAAAGCATCTAAGTCATCAATAAAACCTTGAGGTGCTTCTCCAAGTTCATGTCCAAATAGTTGTACGCCGTTATCTTGGTAAATATCGCACGCGACCCGTGCTAGCCCATCAATATAAATCGTGAAAGGTTTCAGCCGTCCACTCCGTATCAGATTTCGCAAGATCAAAGCGACTTCTTGACTTCTTCCAATCGCAAACGCCGGAATCAAAACTATCCCACCCCTATCTAAACAGCGATCAATTTTCTGAGCAAAGTGTTCTCGTTCCTCATCAATATCCGCTACATACGGGCTTTCTTGATACCCGTATGTCGACTCGGTAATCAGTAAATCAACATCCAAATCGTCAGGAAGCTGATACTGAGGAACTGTGAGTTGGTCAAACGGGGTAAAATCACCTGTAAATAGAATATTGCCTGCATCGGATTCTATGTAAACCATGGAGGCTCCAAGGATATGACCAGCAGGGAAAAAAGTGATTTGACACGTTTCACATGTAATCGAGGAATGCCATTCTATCGGTGTAATATTTTCAATTGCGCGTTGAACCCTAAGGGCATTAAACTCTTTAACTCTCGGGAAATCAACTAATTCCGCATGTTTAAAAGTCGGGGAGGTTAAAGATTGGTTCAGTTGTAGATTTACAATCTCTCGCGTCGGTAAAGTTGCATAAATTGGGACATCCTGTGCTTCCTCAACAACAAACGGTAACGAACCGATATGATCAATATGTCCATGGGAAAGTAGGATTCCGTCCAACTCCCATAAACCATCAAGAAGATTTTCAACATAAAGCGAATGGAAGCGTGGATATATAGAATCAGTGTGCAAACGAATGCCTGCATCTAAAAGGAACTTCGTCCCATTTAACTGAACAAAATAACAACTCGCTCCGATCTCGTTACCGCCACCGACTGGAAAAAAAAGGTTAGGCATATCTCTAATATTTACCATTGATACTCAAATATGGTAATTTCCTGTTTTAACTTCCACTGAAATCAGCGGACAGGGTTGAAGAACGATTTTCGACGTGGACGTTTTCAATGTTAACCGTGTCGCGCCTTCAGACTTACCGGAAAAAATGGGTCTGTTTTGATCCAGACTGTTGTGCTTCGACCTCGTCTACCAATTTATTCAGTTCCTCTGTCAGTTTCGCAAATTTCACGTAGTGCTCACCTCGAAATACATCGCGTCCTTCATCAACAAGCACTGTTAATATTTTACGGAATCGTAATAAGTTTACACGAGCCTGTTTGTCCTTATCCAGTTCAACTATCACCGACTGTCGTTCTTTTTTGGTAAAAAGCCGATCCGTATCGATAAATCTGTTTATAGTGTCCCTATCGACCTGATCTGTATACCATGTCCCGTGTAAGAATCTGTTAAGGGCATTGAATAAAAATGTTCTGACTGTTCCATCTTGAAGTTCTTGGGTGTGGACATGACGGAAACCATCAAAAGGAATGTCTCTACCACCGCCTTCCGGGTACAAAAACAAATTTATGATCAAGGCAAATTTCCCATCTACTGAATTGCGGCAAGTCACTTTGAGCGTGTGGGAATTCCTTTTGTAAAGCGGCACGAGAAATTCAATGTGCATTCGCGCACCATAGATGGAAAGCAGCAATGTTGCTTCAAGAAGTTCAATATCAGATGCGCTGGAGCCAGGCGCGAATCTCGCTAATTCCTCGAACACATCGTCAAGCAGCTCGTGATGATTCACGAGTTTATAACCCTGTTTACGTCCTCTAAAGCTACGTCCTCTATAGTTATTACTAACTGCAGCCATAGGTATACGCCCGCGGGTTATAGCCTCCTCATATCCAAAATCACCTCTGACTTCGCCTAAGGGCTCCCTTACGATGAGGTCTTTATATTTATTGACTTCCGCTCCTATACAAAAAACTTCCTGTGTGAAAATAGGAAGTTTCTTCCGCAGATTTTTGATAGAATCCGTCCATCGTGTAGATTCTCTACCTTCCCAGTATCCCTGCCATTTACGTGTATCTTTCACAAGTTGCCTCCCCTTAATCCTAAGACACATTCATGGATTCCAACCAGCTAATAGCAGTCCGTTCGTTCTGAAAAAAGTCAATTGCTTTATTCAGCCCCTTTACTGTCCCGCGCGCATTGCGGTTCTTCTGCGTCTGGCATGAAGTGATCGTCTCCTACCTATAGGTTCAATGCGTTGCGGACCTCCAATCAGCCCAGTTTTAAATTGATCACACGTAATTTTTTCAAACCGATTCTGTTTCAAATTCTCATAAAATGCCCAATCGCTGGGATCTGTACTATTTGCAAAAACACCAAATTGTGTATCTGTTGCACAAAGATAAGACTTCAGTTGATCAATTCCACTCCCTTCGACTCCGGCTCGCTTACATTCTGCCAGAGCGATACAGTTTTCAGAACTATCAAGAAGCACAATATCAGCTCTGCGATTGTCTACACCCATTTGAATTTTATGTTCTGTTTGGATATAAAATTGAGAGAACTCAGGTTTAGAGAAATAGTGAACAACTGCCTCTACGATTATAGCCTCATGGGGTGCTTCCCTATGACAATCAGGGCACAATGTGAAAAGCGGATAACGTGATTGAGGGGATAAGTGCAGGCAACACAATACTGTTCTTGAGTCTTTCATAACATCAACCCTTCGCCAATTTTGTCATAGATATGAACGTTAACTGACATAAAAGAACGCGATAATCCAAGAACGACAATTGCGATGTCCGAATGGGAAATTATATCCCGCGCTTTCTGAAACTACTCATCATCATGCGGTTTATATGATTCGTTTAGCGAATAATTTTCAATTGTATGACAGGAATCGCCACGCTCAGATTGCCTGTAGAAATTGTTACGCAGTTCTTCATCTCTGTCAAACTCAAAACTCAGAAAAATCTTCACTTTTGCCATATTGAATTTCGTCTCCATTCTCTTAAAGCTGATCGTTAGGCAGATTGGCAGCCCTTGCCCATGAACTATTGTTCCTTAGTCCTCTCCACCGTTTTGTTGAACCGTAGGTAGCCCGTCCGGAAGTCCAAGCTGGACAGATGCTTCTTCCGCAGGCAGTTCTTCAACTGTCCGTAACCTGCGTTCCATTGCGCGGGTGCGTACGCCCGTCTCGTCAACAGTCTTCGCTGCTGTGTTCAATTGACGTTTCAACTTATCCATAACCCCGCCAAACTTACCAAACTCGGACTTGACAGCCCCCAGAACCTCCCACACTTCACTGGAATGCTTTTCAATTGCTAACGTTCGGAACCCCATGCGAAGGCTGCTTAGAATAGCAGCAAGGGTTGTCGGACCGGCTACGACAATTCGGTAACTTTGCAAAAGTTCTGTAATGAGTCCTGGGACCCGAAGCACCTCTGCATAAAGCCCTTCGGTCGGCAGGAACATAATCGCGAAATCTGTTGTTTTTGGGGGCGCGATGTATTTCTCTTGAATCTTTTTCGCTTCCGCTCGCACGACTCGGGTTAACGCTTGAATCGCTTTGTTCTCAGCTACGGCATCCGTGGCAGCAACTAACCTCTCGTAATCCGCCAGTGGTAACTTAGAATCAATAGGCAACCATACACACGAATCCGCTCCATCATCAGAGCCTGGGAGACGGATGGCGTACTCAACTTCTTCATGTGAATTCTCGTGAAGTTTCACATTTTTATCATACTGATCTGGTGTGAGAATGTCTTCAAGCAGTGTCCCAAGTTGGACTTCGCCCCAAGTACCTCTTGCTTTGACATTTGTCAGAACTTGCTTAAGATCGCCAACACCTGTAGCAAGGCTCTGCATCTCTCCGAGACCGCGTTGCACATCTTCAAGACGCTTACTCACAATGTTGAAAGATTCACCGAGCCGTTTCTCCAATGTCGAGTGGAGTTGTTCATCAACTGTCTTCCGCATTTCGTCGAGCTTGTTCTCATTACTGGTCTGCATATCTTGAAGGCGTTTGTCAACCATTGTGCGCACATCGTCAATACTCGTCTTGTTCGATTGCGTCAAATCATTGATTGCCTTTGTGCTGTTCGTGAGTTGGTCGGTTTGGGCTTTACCAAGTTCACCAACGGTTTTCACAAGCGTATCAGAAGTCGTTTGGAGATGTTCGGTGACAGTTTGTCGTATCTGTTTCAAACTGTTTTCGTTGCTTGTTTGCAAACTTTGGATACGTTCATCTGTTGATTTCCTGATGTTCTCGATACTCGTCTCATTGGATTGGGTCAAATCATTGATGGACCGCGTCACATCTTCTAACCGTTGGGACTGGGCATCCCCCAGTTCACCGACAGTCTTCACAAGCGTATCAGTTGCAGCTTTTTGGGCTTTACCGAGTTCACCAACCGTGTTCACGAGCGTATCAGAAGTCGTTCGGAGTTGTTTTGTAACTGTCCGGTCTACCTGTTCCAATTTACTGTCATTGCTCTGTTGTAACTTCTGAAATCTATCGTTGATTGTATTTCGTGTTCCATCGAGTTGAGCCGTTAGCGTTTTGCTCAATTCAGAGACACTCGTCACAAGCATATCAGTGATGGTTTTTTGACTCGTTCTGACTTCAGACCGAACCTCTTTCTCCGACCGAGAGACTTCCTCACGAAGGGCGCGTAACTCGTCTTGTTCGCTACCTACTGCCTCGTCCTTGCTTATAGAAGCGAAACGCTTAAGCACTAAAACCAATAATGTGAGATTAACCAACGATAGGACCACAGCACTCGCTATTCCAATTTGAACCATTGTTCTCCTTTTTCATTTTCAGTTAATAAAATCCGAGAGATTGCCTTACTAACGGCATCGCTTATTTTTTTTACATTTGAATACCCCGTCTGCAGTGGTTCTTTTAACACCACATTCTGGGCATCGCGCTCAACCAACCGAATACAGTTCCTGTATAATTTCAAGCATGTCCGACGCATCGGTGAAGTAACGGGGAACCGCGTGTTTCTGAAGCGTCTCCGGAATGCCGTGCATCGCCTCGGCAATAGCACCCGCAATGGCAACAAGTGTATCCGCGTCGCCACCGAGCGAGACAGCGTCCTCAATACTGTCCGACTCCAAAGCACAAGTGATCGCCGCCGGCACTGTGCGTTGACACGACTCATTGAAATCGTAATCGGGACGGATAGTGTCCACCGTCCGTGACAGGTCATAATCGTATACAGCGGCAATCGCCTGACGGATGGTTTCCGGACGCTCACCTTGAGTAGGATCCCTTATCTTTTTCTTCGCTTCCCAGAGAGGGATAGGTTTGCGTTGCTTCTGACATATCAGCTTCCTTACTGAAATGGGGCAGTAGACATGGGATTTGCCGAGTTTCATAATGTCTGCCTACTTGATGGACTATGGTACCTGATAGTTGGGAAAAAGTCAAGTCCTTATGTAACGAGAATTGGAATCCCTTAGTTTTCTGAAATATCCTGCGACAATTTAAAAATAAATTTGTTTTTTTTACTAAATATATTATCATATATAACGTAAATTCAAATTAATATCATAGATTAGATGCACTACTGTGAAAATCATAAACATTAACAGATAGGAGACTCAATACACCACAAGGGATGCTGGATACACAGAAGTCCCCAAAAATCCGCGAAATCTGTAAAATCCGCGAGAATCCGTGATTCAGACGATACACATGACATCACCTAAAAAAGAACATTTAGCCAACCCACTTAAGTTGGCTATCTGATTTTTCTTGCAACTTTTTTAAATTTTGGTGTATAATGTCCTAAAGTGTTTTTTCGGTTTCCACTTTCTGACGAAAACAGCGGAGTGTGTTGAACAGTGTTAACAAAACATCGGCAAATTCTCATTCTACTTGTGGGACTCTTGTACGTTTATTCGGTATGTCCGTTTCTATGTGCAACTTTAGAACAAAAGTCCTGCCACAATGGGCTTCAAAAAGTCCTTGTCGGAGATACCGAAACCCGATCAACCTGCTGCCAAATTACCGAAACAGACGCGGCGGGTAATGCCGATGCTCCATCAGAAAGCGATAATCCGTGTTGTTCAAAAGACTTAGAACTTGTTCTTCCAGACGATAGATACAACACGCACGAATCCCGTGAATTAATTGAGCAGTCTCTCGTCTCAATTCTCCCTATCTCAGTAACTTTACCTGTTACACCGTGGGAATCGCTCAAGAATTCCCCCGCGCCGCTAACCTCCACGTTTTTCCTCGACCATTCTCTATCCCGTAGAGGCCCCCCATTTACCCAGTGCTAAGCGAATTCCACAAAAGTCGCTTAGGCACGCGCCTATTCCTTGATCCCATTATTTTTTCATAGCGTTTTCCGCGCTTTCTTTTCATGAAGGTTTGCAGGGAAACTCTTAATAAACCTGTCGCGCGAGGCTTCGTATCTCGCTGCGCTACACTACTTTATCAAATGAGAAAAATTACAATTATGAAAATCCGTTTGTTTTTATGCGCGATGTTGTTCAATTGGATGTTTATCTCTTTCGGGTTCACACAAGAAAGTTGTCCCGCCTGAAGTAATCCCGTCTTACCGCCCAGCGGTCTGATGAATGAAGTCAGTTTGGCTTCACAAGAGATAGATCAGTTTCGAGTAAATGTCAATATGTTGATGTCCCCTGATGCACAAGGTGGACATCTTGAATCAAGAGGACTTTCACCAACAGGTGAAATTATCGACGCGCCTTTACATAGACACCATGTGGCGTTGAGTACTTACCGAATTGATGTTGGATTGCAATACTTGCTGAATGATCAGTGGACACTGCAGGCAAACGTTCCGTATGCAGTCAGAAACCAAGACGCAAGTATTGAGTGGATTGATCCGGTGAGTCCTGAAGATGAGGATGCCATTTTGCGGAGTCGGGATATTCATCATCGAGATGAAACCTATACCGGACTTTCGGATTTGGATTTGTTCTTAGGCTACAAAGCTCGTGGACTCTTTAAAACTGGGGACGTATTATTTGCTCGGTTCGGCACAACGGTTCCGACCGGTAGAACCGAGGAAAACCCGTGGAAACTTGGAGATGCAGGCATTGCACATCTCCATATCCAGTTCGGTACCGGGACCTTTAACCCGAGTGCAAGTTTGCAGTACAACCTACCTCTTTATCGAGGTATGAATATCACTGCTTCCGCTCGTGGAACATTTCCGTTCTATGAGAATAGCAAGACCTATCAAGGCTCAACAGAGTTAACTTACACGGCTGGTTTTACATACCGCCTTTCCGATTGGCTTTCATTTAACGGAAACTATCTCGGATTTTATCAAACTTCTGCCTCTTGGGCTGGAGAGCGTGATATCAACACCGGGATGCGTTACAGTATGGCGGCATTGGGCATGTCCTTGGCGGCACTGGACGGTATTTTTGTGTCTGTCAACGTTATGTTCCCATTGACGCAGGAAACCCTTTACGATGAAAGTGACGCGATTGAATTTGGCAATTTGGTCTCTTTGACCACAACCTATTCATTTTAATTTAAAGGAGAAAAAAATGAAAATGAAAATGACGCGACGC
>MKWU01004991.1_pt1 | contig 14970 bp, 11 predicted proteins | sample 809101 | NCBI WGS metagenome assembly MKWU01 (sample SAMN05860141, study PRJNA318959) | sponge metagenome | host: Aplysina aerophoba | place: Slovenia: Piran, Adriatic Sea, Gulf of Piran | collected 2013-05-07 | reverse complement strand
CTCTCCCCCGCTCCACACCGACCCTCCGGGCCATCAACCGCCGACCGACCTCTCGAAAACGCTCCGAAGAAAGCGAAACAACGCGCCAGAAAACAAAATCGCGACCTTCATGCAACATGCGGGCTAGCGATGGAGGCAAAGGTCCATCCGGCGGTCGTAGCGGGCCGTGTCCGGTTCGAGACCCGGAACTACCGTCGGTTCGGAGGGTTGATTGGAATCGGCGAAGTAAGGCGGGTGTTTCCGAAGGACGGAATTTACTCCGGCGTCAGTCAATAGCAGAGGCTCGCCGTACTTTTCGTGATGCTCATCTGATTCTCGCTTCGCGTCTCTCCGCTCCTCGGGCCCGACTGACCTCCGTTTCGCCCTTCGACGAGCTTCCAAGGTCGCTCACCCTTCGCGTGCGTTGTACGGCTGAGGATCGTGCGTAATCAGGTCAGACCTTGAGTCAGATCATTGCCTTGGTCGGCCTCCTCGCGACGGCAGTCGGTGGATTTGGTTCCTACTATTTCGGCCACAAGGCCGACGCGGCAAGGGCTGAGGACTTGAGGAGAGCGCTCCAACGCGGCGAAGGGGTCCCGACGAAGGGCGGGTAACTGCGATCCAGGGGCCCGCTCGCTGTCACGAGCAACGTTCTGTTACGGTCGTGTCAGACCGCAATAGGGAGTTTGAGCGGCGGATGCGGGTCCTATCCTTCGAGTTCGAAGTCGTCGATCGTGTAGTCGAACAGGGTGGGAGCCTTACGCTTGATCCGGAACGTCGGCCAAGGCCGGGGTGTTCTCGACAGTTGCTCCTTCGCCTGTTCGACGTGGTTGAGGTACACGTGCACGTCCATCCCGTACCAGATGGCCTCTCCGGGCTCGAGGTCCGTCTCCTTGGCCAGCATGTGCACCAGCAATGCGAGGCCGATGAGGTTGCCTCCGGCGACGCCGATGCAAAAGTCGGCCGAGCGCTGGTTGACCGCGAGGCTCAGCTTGCCGTCGCCCGACACGAACGCCTGGTAGGTCTTGTGGCACGGCGGTAGTGCCATCTGGTCAAGTTCCGCTACGTTCCACCCCTCGATAATCAGGCGCCGATCCGTCGGTGCCTTCTTGATCCGGTCGACGAGCTGCTTGACCTGATCGATCTCGATCGAACCGTTCGACCACGCTTTACTGCGATCCACCCTACCGCTTCGCGCGAATCGCGGCTCTGCCACACCCCTGGGGTTAACCTGATGAGGACGCCGGGCCCGGTGTGCCGCTCGGGCTCCAGAGCCACGTGTTCGAACCCTTCTTCACCACCAAGGGGGCGGGCGATGGGAAGGGCCTCGGTCTTGCCATCGCGTACAGCCTGGTCCGGGGATGGAACGCGAACCTGCTCCTTCGCTCCGAACCGGGGCCGGGCGCCAGGTTCGAGATGCTGATTCCCGTTCATGAAGGGGGTGGCCGCTGAAAGAACACCGGATCGCACGACAAGAGATTGAGCCCGGCAATCTCCCCTGCCCTTGCCGCGAGGCGCGACCGCGAACCACCACCGGCGGCGGCGGCGGCGGCGGCGGCGAAGGGAGCATCGCTGGTAGAGTCGAATGCCAGGCGGCAGGAGCGAACCACCGTGCGATACCAGATCGGCCTACTTCTGTTCCCGAAGCTCACTCAGCTCGACCTGACCGGTCCCTACGAGGTGTTCATCCGGTTCCCGGACACCGACGTGCACCTCGTGGCGAAGTCCCCGGATCCCGTCGTTGCCGACGGCGGTATGCGGCTGCTGCCCTCCACCACGTTCGCCAAGTGACCGAAGCTCGACCTCGTGTGCGTGCCGGGCGGGACGGGCATGAACCCGCTCCTGAACGACCGGGAGACCCTGGATTTCCTCCACGGGCAGGCGTCCGGCGCCCGTTACGTCACGTCCGTGTGCACGGGCGCGCTGGTTCTCGGGGCGGCGGGGCTCCTCCAGGGAAAACGGGCGACGACCCACTGGATGTCGCTCCCCATGCTCTCCGCCTTCGGGTGCGAGCCCGTTGCCGAGCGCGTGGTCGTCGACCGCAACGTCATCACGGGCGGCGGAGTCACCGCCGGGATCGACTTCGCTCTCACCGTGGCATCGCAATGGTTCGGCGCGGTAACCGCCAAGCGAATTCAGCTCGGAATCGAGTACTCGCCGCACCCGCCGTTCGACTCCGGCACGCCCGAACGAGCGGATGCATCGGTCGTCGCGGCCCTGCGCGAAGCCGCGGCCGCCCGTCAGAACGAGCGCGAAGCCGCGGTCGAAGTGGCGAGCGCCCGGATCGACGATGGCCGCGAAGTGCGGGGGGCCGACGACACCTGCCGATGATGCCGGACACCGTGCTCCGCGGTGCCCGAATCGCGGGCACGGACCCCGATGCACCGCTCGTGGACATCGGCCAGGTATTCGCGGCCTTCACCGGCTCATCGAGTCGGACGCAACCGCAGAGGGAGAAGCAGAATGTTCGGATCGCAGCTCGTCAACGAAAACGCGACCTGGGAGGGAATCAAGGCCGTACTGGAAGTGATGGAGGCCGGGCGCTGGACCAGCGTCTATGCCTACGACCACTTCATTCCCCCGCTGCACCGCACCGCCGAGATCATGGAGCACGAATTGCACCCTACGCTGGAGGGCTGGTCGTTGCTGGCGTCGGTGGCCGCGGTCACGGAGACGCTCGGGCTCGGCATCCTCGTCTCCGGCAACACCTACCGCAACCCGGCGCTCCTGGCCAAGATGGCGACCACCATCGACGTCGTCTCCGGCGGCCGCGTCACGCTCGGCATCGGCGCGGGATGGAACATCCGCGAGCACGAGGCCTACGGCTGGGACTTCCCGTCGATGCGCGAGCGCTCGGACCGCCTCGAAGAGGCCTGCGCGCTCATCCGGCGGCTGTTCCACTCCGAAGGACGGGTCGATTTCGACGGCAGGTACTACCGGCTCAGGCAAGCCGCGCTTGCGCCACGCCAGGGCGGCGATCATCCCATCCCGATCATGGTCGGCGGAACCGGTGAGAAGCGTACTCTCAAGACGCTCGCGATGTACGGCGACATCATGAACGTCATCGCGAGTCCGGAGCAGGTCAGGCACCTCACGGGCGTGCTCGAGCGCCATTGCGAGGCGGTGGGCCGCGACCCGAACGAGATCACGAAGACCCTGCACGTGCCAATCCGCATCGTCCGCGACGAGAACGAGGCCAGGGAAGCCCGCGGCCCCAACGATTGGGCAATGATCGGTTCGCCGCAGTACGTCATCGACCGGATTGCAGACTTCGCCGCCCTGGGGATCAGCGAATTCACGCCGCAGATCCGGCCGCAGAAGCCCGAGACGTACCAGGAGCTCGACGAGGAGGTGCTCTCCGCGTTCGTCTGAACCACTCTTCTTGTTGTCACGGTCGCGGTACGCCCACCATTCGCGGCGTTGCTCACGAGCCCTGAGCGGTGCCTTGCAAGCTCGTCCAGAGTCACCTCGCGGCAGCTCGCGCGCATATTGCGCCGAGCTCCGGGAAGACCTCGGCGTGCCGGATTCCGAGCTCCGCCGGTTCTTCGCCAGACGACTGAATCGAACCAATCCGTAACCAGGCGTGAGCCAGCCCGGCCAGGTCGCTTCCGGTACCCAACCTGCGTTTCAGCGAGCCTGGCTGGCTGCCAGGTGTCGCACTCCCCTGCCCCCATGGCGGCGTAAGGGCAGCTTCTCCCGGACGGCGGGTTCCTGAATCGGCGGGATGGACGGGTCCGGACTCCCGACTCCCGAATGGCCCGCAAACAGGCTGCGGTGCACCCGGTTTTCTCATGCACTTCCTCCTTCGGGTTGGGCGCAGACACCGGTTGTTCGGCGAGATCCTCCATTGACGACATGACGCGCGAGCCCAAGTTTGGAGCTGCCAAGTTCATCCTTGTGAATACGAATGATTCGCACTACTATTCGAAGAATGAAAGCGCTGACGCTCGGCACAGACCCTGCTTACACCCTCCGATCCGATGGCGGGGCCCTCCTTCCTTGCTGCGTGCGGGGAATCGGCGTCGCCAAACCGTTCGAGATGCTCGACCGCGTGAGCACAGGCTGGCCGAACGTCGCCCATCTCCCCGCTTCCCGACAGGAGACCTGATCACCATGAAGACAGCCATGCGCCTTGCACTTGCAACCGGACTCGCGCTCGCCGTGGCAACGGTCCCGGCCGGTGCCGGAGAGCCTCCTTCTGCCGAGGCCGTTCTCAACAACCATGCGGACATCGCACTTGCGGGCTACGAGGATTCGCTCGTCACCGCACGCGCCCTCGATGCCGCCATCGATGCGCTGGTCTCCGCACCGAGCGAGGCGACCCTGGGCGCTGCCCGCGCGGCCTGGATCGCCGCTCGTGCGCCGTACCAGCAAACGGAGGTGTACCGGTTCGGCAACGCGATCGTCGACGACTGGGAGGGCAGGGTGAATGCCTGACCGTTGGACGAAGGACTCGTCGACTACGTCGATGCCTCGTATGGCGCGGAATCGGACGAGAACGACCTCTACACCGTCAACGTCGTCGCGAATCCCGAGCTGGTCGTCAACGGTCGGGCCATCGACGCGACCATGATCACGCCGGCGCTGCTGTCCGAAACCCTACGAGCGCATGGCGGGCGGGGCAGCCACCTCCGTTGCTACCGTGAACGCCAATTCCTTTTCTCATCCCTCCGCGAACCTCACCTTCGAGGGCCAGCGCGACTTTGCCCTCGGCAACGGGCTCTTCAGAAAGGTGTGGGTCAGCTCACCGTCGTCGACCCAGGCCTCCGATGGCCTCGGACCCCTCTTCGACGCGCGTGCCTGCCAGCGCTGCCAACTCAAGGATGGCCGCGGACACCCGCCACGAAGCGCCGATGAGGCCGCGACGTCCATGGTGATTCGACTCTCCGTTCCCGCGCGCACGCCCGAGGAGCACACGGTGCTCGAGTCCGGTCTGGCTCCGTTTCTTCCCGATCCGGTGTACGGAAGCCAGCTCCAGGCATTCGCGGTGCCCGGGATTCCCGCCGAAGGGAACATCGCCATCACCTTCGAGGAGCTCCCGGTCGAGCTCAACGGGGACGAGACGGCCTCCCTCCGCAGACCGGCCTATTCCGTCGAGGACCTCGAATACGGACCGATGGCCATGGACGTCATGCTGTCGCCTCGCGTCGCGCCGCCCATGATCGGGCTCGGTCTGCTCGAGGCCGTCCACCCCGGCGACATCTTCGCCGGAGCCGATCCGCACGACGCGGACGGCGACGGGATCTCCGGTCGGCCAGGCGTCGTGCACGACCCGAGCACCGGGCAGCGTCAGCTCGGACGCTTCGGCTGGAAGGCATCGACCCCGAACGTCCGGGAGCAGACCGCGAAGGCGTTCAGCGCCGACATCGGGATCTCGACTCCGGACCTGCCCGATTCCTGGGGAGACTGCACGGCGAGCCAACGCATTTGCCGGACGAAGCCGTCCGGAGTTCAGCGCCGCCTCGGCGACACCGAGGCCCCGGAGCCGGTGCCGGAGCTCGTCTCGTTCTACGCGTCGAACCTTGCGGTGCCCGCTCGGCGCGACGTGGACGATCCCGAGGTGCTCCGCGGCAAGGCGCTCTTTCACCGGGCGGGATGCGCTTCGTGCCACACGCCGAAGTTCGTGACTCGGCGCGACGCCGCCCAGCCCGAGCACCGGTTCCAGCTCATCTGGCCCTACACCGATCTGCTCCTCCACGACATGGGCGAGGGCTTTGCCGACAACCGTCCCGTCGGTGGCGCGTCCGGGCAGGAGTGGCGGACCCCTCCGCTTTGGGGAATCGGTCTCACGCAAACGGTGAGCGGGCACACGTACTTCCTCCACGACGGCCGGGCCCGCAGCCTCCTCGAAGCGGTGCTCTGGCACGGCGGAGAAGCGCTCGCCTCCCGGGATGCGGTGGCCGCGATGCAGCCCCCCGATCGAGCCGCGCTCGTTCGCTTTCTCGAGTCGCTTTGATGGGCATCGCGATCCGCGCTGGCGCCGGTCTCCTGGCGATTGCCGCCGCCTTCGTTGCGGCCCCCGCCGGTGGACAGCCCGTGCCGGTCTACGCCCGTGCCGTCGATCGAACCATCGAACGGTTCATCGTTCCAGGCTATGCGGCCCTCTCCGCGGAGAGCGCGCGGCTCGTGGCGTCCATGTCGGGGCTTTGTGAGGACCCGAGCGAGGGCACCCTCTCGGCGACTGGTTCGAGCTTCGCGGAGGTGGTCGCGAACTTCTCCCGGATGGAGTTGTTCGGCTTCCCGGCCGTGGCCACGGCATTGCCATTGCCCCGGACGGGCGGACGGCGGTGGCCCTTGCCCGCCGTCCGGGTCGATTCGCAGTCGTTCTCGACCTCGAGCGCGGGATGGCGGTCGAGCAATTCTCGACGCCTCCCGGCCGCCACTTCTGCGGACACGGCTTCTTCTCCCCGGACGGGCGCCTGGTCTACGCGACCGAGAACGACTACGGGTCCGAGCGCGGCCGGGTGTCCAGGGCGATGCAAAAGGTCCTCGACCGCAAGTACCGGAGCGCGATCGAGCGCTCCCGAGCGATGAGGACCGAGGCCGAGCTTCGCGCCCACTGGGCGGAATCGGTCGCACGGGGCGACATATCGGGACCGTACTGGGCGCTGATGACGCATCCGTTTTCCCCTGAGCGCTTCATGGTCGATGTCTTCGGCGACGTGCACATGCTCTCGCACCTGCTCGGCGCTTCGAATCGGGCCGGAATCCAGAGACTCAAGGCTCTCGAGCGGGAACGCCAGGAGCTGTCGGATGCGGTGTCCGGTCTTCGTCGGCAGCTCTCGGAAAGGGATGCGGAAGCCTGCCGGCTTCAGGGTGAACTGGCCAGCGAAGCCCGGGCTTCACGGACAGCCGAGAAGGAGCTGATCGAAGCCCGGGCCCGAGTCCATGCGCTCAGCCGAGGTGAGGCCTTCCGAGAGCTCGAGGTGCGGATCGAAGTCCTCGAGCGCGAGCTCGAAGACGCGACCCGGAACGGTCATGCGGAACGTCGACGACGGATGGAGCTCGAACGCGAGGCCTCGAAGCTGAGGCGCGCCAGGGACGAGCTCAACGCGCGCGTCCGGGACCTCGGAGCGGAGTGCGAGGCCCTCGGTCACATGCTCGGCACCGGCGTCCCGAGCGTTGGCGGACTCGAGCCATTGCTCGACCTCGGCGGCCGGCGCATCGCGTACGTCGGAGGCAGGACGGGGCTCATCGGTCACTTCCGCAGTCTCATTCACCAGGCGAACGGCGAGCTCGTCCACCACGATGGCGGGGTCGACGACAGCGCCGCGCGGCTCGGACGGGTCCTCGGCCAGGCCGACGCCGTGCTCTGCCCCGTCGATTGGGTGAGCCACCGGGCGTGCCTTCGCGCCAAGCAGTACTGCAAACGCGCCACCAAACCATTCGTGCCGCTTCGAACCGCCGGACTCTCATCGTTCGTGGGAGGGCTTCGGCAGGTCGCGGCGGCGACCACCCGACCGGAACCTGCGTCCGGCCACCTCAGCCAAACCTTGGAGAAAATGCGAAGTGAAAAGCACCATCGTCACCCGAATCGGCAAGATCCGTCTTGGCGCCGCACTCCTCGCCGCGCTCGCGCCCGGGCTCTTCGCCGGTACCGTGGCCGCAGCCGAGGTCAACCTCTATTCCTATCGCCAACCCTTCCTCATCGAGCCCATTCTCGCGAAGTTCACCGAGGAGACCGGGATCGAGGTCAACGTCGTCTTTGCCAACAAGGGCATGATCGACAAGATCAAGGCCGCCGGCGAGAACAATCCGGCGGACGCGGTGCTGACCGTGGACATCGGACGGCTTGACGGGCTCGTCAGGGCGGAACTCCTCGAGCCGGTCGAGTCGCAGGTCCTGGACGCCAATATCCCCGCTTCGCTCCGTCACCCCGACGGGCTCTGGTTCGGACTCACCACGCGCGCCCGGGTGGTTTACGCCCACACGAGCCGGGTGGGCGCGGACGAGGTGCTCACGACCGCCGACCTGGCTGATCCGAAGCTCAAGGGGCGCATTTGCTCGCGCTCGGGCAAGCACGGCTACAACGTCGCGTACATCGCCGCGGTCATCGCCCGCGACGGCGAAGCGGCGGCCGAGGAGTGGCTCAAGGGGGTGAAGGCCAACCTTGCCCGCAAGCCCCAGGGCAACGACCGCGCGCAGGCCAAGGCCATCTACGAAGGGGTGTGCGACGTCGCGCTCGCCAACACCTACTACGTCGGCAAGATGGCGACCAACGAGAAGAAGCCCGAGCAGCAGGACTGGGCGCGCGCGATTCGGGTCCAGTTCCTCGATCAGGACGGACCCGGCCAGCACGTCAACATCTCGGGCGCGGCGGTCATCAAGGGGGCGAAGAACCGGGAGGACGCGATACGGCTCATCGAGTTCCTTGCGGAGGACGTCGCCCAGGGGATGTACGCGAGCAGCAACTTCGAGTACCCGGTCAAGGCGGGCGTGGCCACGGACCCGCTCATCGAGTCGCTCGGAGAGTTCCGGACCGACCCGCTTCCCTTGAGCGAGATCGCCCGCCACCGCAAGGCGGCGAGCCGGCTCGTCGATCGCGTCGGGTTCGAGGGAGGGCCGGCGACCTAGGCCGGGTGCACCGCCGCGCGGGGGCCCGCCCCCCCCCCCCCCCGAGCGCGCAGCCCCCCCCCCCCCCGCAGGGCGGCGAGCCGGCTCGTCGATCGCGTCGGTTTCGAGGAAGGCCCGGCGACTTAGGCCGGTTCCACCGGGGCGGCGGGAAAGCCGCCGCCGCGACGAAGTCGCGCCCGACTTCATTGCGCGCGACTCGAATCACTTTCGCCAAGTTGCTGCCTCGGTCACGGTGAGACCGCGCCAAGTCTCCACGATGGGTGGCCCCGCGCTGGTTCAACCCCCGGGTCCCACCCATCCTGGACTGCCCCGGGCGTGCGCTGTCGCCTCAGGACTCGCCTGCGCTGACACCTCTCTCGCGCGCTCGGCGCACCGCCTCGCCCCGTGTCCGCGCCCCCAACTTTTCGAATAGGTTTCGCAGGTGATACCGCACGCCGTGCACGCTCAGCCCGAGCGCCTCGGCAATCTGCTTGTCGCCCTGCGTTTCGAGCCGTTCCAGTACCTCGCGCTCGCGGACTGTCAGCGCCGGTAGTGGCGGTTCACTCGCTCGTTCCATCGCCTCGAAAAGCAACCGCGCCGTCTCCTTGCGAGTGGCGTCGGGGTTCACGGCGAGGAACTTGGAGACAAGCGGCGTGCAAGCCTCGCGCTCCCGTACAAGGGGCCCTGTGTACGGCGTTTTGGCGAACACCCGCAGATACGACTCAAGATGCTTGGTCGCTGCCGCCGCATCGCCTGCCGCGACTTCCAGCACCATCGACAGCACCAGCGCGCGCATCACCGTGCGCGTCAGCCCTCGCTCCGCCGCCCCCGCGCAAAGCTCGGCGGCGAAGTCCCGGGCGTCCTCGAAGCGCGCTTGCCCAATCAGCAGACGAAGCCGCGCGCACGAGAGGGCCTCCATCTCCCGCCAGGTCTGGCTCTCAAGGTCGAGGCACTCCGCCGTGCTCTCGGGCAAATCGTCGCTTGCCCAGGCTTGCTCGCCTTCCGCGATCCGACCCGCGGTCGCAAGCAGTGAGACCTTGAGCCCCGCCACGTACCGCACGAGCGCCGGCAACGCCGCTCCGCGCACGTAGTCGAGCATCTCCCCGGCGACCGCAAGCGCGCGCTCGACGCCCTCGTCCCGGAGCTTGTAATCGATCACCGCGCCGCTCGCCGCGGTAAAGGCCTGGAAGGGCGAGCTGCCCGTCAGGAGCGTCTCGGGCATGTCGGTGAGTTCCGCGTCCGCTGCGGTGCGACCCGTTTCAAGCGCCAGCTCGCCCAGCAGGGTCCGGCAGAGCGTCGCCGGCTCGGGACCCACCCAATAGCGCGCCTTGGCGACCTGCTCTGCGCGGCGATAGAGCGCCGCCGCCTCCCGAACGCGCCCTCGCGCCATGGCGACCTGACCCTCTTGCAGATCGATGAAGGCCAACATGTAACGGCTTTGCGCAAAGTACTGTCGTGCCCGCGCACAACGATTCAACGTTGCTTCGAAATTCGCGCTCATGGTCCCCGCCATGGCCAAACTGAATTCCATGATCCCGCGCGTTACCCGATCAACACGCGGCGACTCGGCAAGCCTCGCAACCTCGACGAGGTGCGACTGGAGCAGTTCGCCGCCGAGACGCTCACCGCCGTACAAGGCGATCACTCCCCGGACCGTGCATCGTTCCACCGAGAGATCGAGTGCAGCGTCGCCCCCATCCGCTCCATTGGCATCGAGGCTCGGCGCCAACGACCGGAATCTCTCCTTGGCTTCTTCGGTCCGCCCGGAAAGCAGCAGCGACAGGCAACGCACGAGCCCGAGCCGCGGACGCCCCTGGATGACGTCCTCGGTCAGCTGCGCATCTGCAGCCTGGAACTCCACAGAGCCTTCCGACGCGTGCAGCCGCACCCCGCCGGCGCGTTCGAGGATGTCGCCCGCAAGCGCTGGTTCCCCCGCGTCGACCGCGTGCCGCATCGCAGATGCGGTCTGGCCCCTTCGCGCGAGCGCGTGCGCGATCCGCCGGTGGATGGCGCGAAAGCGTTCCGGTGTCTCCCTGAAACGCCGTCTCAAGCAATGCTCGCGGATCAACGGATGCAGACGCCAGACATCCGTGCCTTCGCTCTGGACCGGCTCGAGCATGCCCACCAGAACGGACATGGTCTTGATCCGTAGCAGCGAGTCGTTTCGCTCGAGGACCTCGTCGAGGAGCGCCGCGTCCATCCACTCGAACAGTCCGATATCAAGCAGAAAGTCGCGCTCTTCGGCTCCAAGTCCGGGGAAGAGCCGCGACTCGACCCAGTTCTCGACGATCTCCTGTGCGGCGCGCGCGTCCCCCCGTCCGCCACTGTCCAGTTCGTTGCGCGAGATCCTGAGCGCGAAAGGCCAGCCCGCCGACTCCGCCATCAGCGTGTCAAGTCGAGCTCGCGACAGCTTCCGATCGAAAAATTCTGCAGCCTCCGTCCTCGAAAACCGCAGCTCCTCTGCCGACACCATCGCGGCGCGGCCTTCAAGCAGCGCGCTGGCAATGTCCACCCCGCTCGGGAGCTGTCGGCATGCGAACGCGAGGTGCAGGTTGGCCGGACCGCGCTTGAGCAGGAAATCGAGGAGTGCCGCCGAGTCCGGATCCGGGAGCCGCTCGAGCTCGTCGAACACCAGCACGAACGGCAGTTCAAGACTTGCGACCTCGCGCATCGCAAACGCGGTCCGGCTCTCGGTTCCACTGAGTGCCTCGCCGTGATCGAGCGTCGCGGGACTCTCCTGCCCGTCGCTCGTCCCAGCCACGGCGCTCTGGCACGCGAACGCGATGTAGGTGTCGAGCACCTCGGGCTCGTCCTGCTCATCGACGGAGATCCAGGCGACGGGGATCCCGTCATCGCGAAGGTGCCGGGAGCATTCGGCAAGGAGGGTCGTCTTGCCGAACCCGCCGGGCGCGTTCAGCACCGTCAGGCGCCGACGCGTCGGCATGACCCGGTCCTCGATGCCGACTCGATTGAGGTGGCCCGCCACCCGGTCAGGGATCGAGATCTTCTGGCGAAGAAGCCACGGTAGCGGTCGATTGTCCCCGGAAGGTCCGCCCGCCTCGGCGGGCGAGCTATCGGGGTAGCTACGGCGTTTGCCCGGACCGTTCTCGCTCATGATCCGCGCCGCGCCCGAAAAACTGTCGGCGTGCTACTCATCGGCTCTCTTGAAGCCTACCCCGTGTTCTGCCGCAGTGCAGCTACCTCAATGTGCAGTCTGTTGACGGTGGCCTGCACTACACATGGCGTCCCAGATCCGTCCAGGTGCGACGACAACCAGGGGCTGCGCGGAGTGGGTACTGGTGGACCCGCCGCTTGAGAGGATCGGGGCAGGAAGCACGGTGGACGTCGAATCGTTCCTGGTGGGAATCGACAACAACGCAGGGCAGGAAGCCGGATGGTGGGCGCGAAGCACCACGATTGGCTGGTCGACCATGCTGAGAAGAAGCGAGGGGCCTTTCATAACCTCGCTCTTCCGACTGCTGCGCGTCTCAAACGCAAGGCACGATTCATGCGTCTTCAGGATCTGACCAAGGCAGTTTCCCGTTGGATTCGTCCAGCGCACCGGGAAGCGACCAGTGCGCCCCGTCTTGGTCCAGGGATGGACGAAGGCGGAAAGCCGCTCCAATCGGCTCGTCGCGTCTTGTGGGAGAAGCAATCGAATTGCCCGGGTCCGCACCGCCCGGAGAGACGTCCCCTGGGACATCCCCAAGATCCGGGCCGAATTCGACACCGTGCACCGGCGCTCGCCGCTCCGTGCTCGAGACCGGGAGCCGCCCGGTTTGCGGCTCGTCCAGGAACCGGACGGACGGGTGTCCCGAAGAGATCTCGTCCGCCTGCGACAACCCGCCGCCCGGCTTCGAGTCGAACCTGACCCTCGCCAGGAGCGAGCTCGCGATGTCCCCCGCCCGTGACCATAGCGAGCGGGCGGCGGGGACCCGGGTGGTGCGAGCGGTACTCGGCGTGATGATTTCCGAGATCCGGGAGGCGGCCTGGGAAAAGACGTGGGTGTCGGCTTCGCCGAGCCCGGAATCGAGGATCCGCTGAAGGCTCTCGAGGGGGTGCAGTCCGTGGCTCACGTCCTGGGCGGCCATCGAATATGCCGTGCCGAGCTTGCTCGCCTCGTGGCGCTTTGGACTTGAGATGTTCGGGTCGTCCGTCAGCGCGAACTGCTCTTGTGCAAGCGCCTTCAACTGCTGCTCGAGCGCATTGCCGTCGAGATGCGAGGGGAGCTTCAGGGGCGTTGCCTCGTGCACCGCTTCTGCTCCGGCAAGGCCCGTTGCGTAGCGGTCGTACGCATAGTGGTCGAGCTCGTACAGGAGGTCCTGTAGCCGCCCCACCTCCTCGACGTCGCCGATGTCCTGAGCGCCGTTTCGCAACCCGAGGATATGGCGCCTTGCATCGACGGCGCTCATGTTCGAGACGTCACCCGGGGCCATCTTGGGATCTGCCCGTTGAAGCATCCGGTGCGACATGTCGGTCACCTCGTCCCTCGCTTCGTAGAGCATGCCGAAGGCGGCGCCATCCCAGTTGTCCTGCGCATCGTCGCTCAAGAGCTTGTCCGGGCGTTCGCCGACCACCGCCTCGAAGCGGAAATCGTCGAACGATTCCCCGACCCGCACCTGGCCCTTGGTGTAGGCGCGCCTTCGCCGGGAAGACGGCGACCAGAAGGGTTCGGTCCGATGTGCGTCGTGCCGGTCCGGGGCAGGGGGTACTGGCTGGACTTCAGACGGACCGGCGTTGTCAACTGTGGCGCGTGCCGCATCTGCCGAGGGTCCTTCGGCGCTCTGCATCCGCGAGGGAGCGCGCGCCGCTGTCTCCGGGCCCTCACCTGCCACTTGGTTGCGGGCGGCGTTCTGGAGCTCGGTCATCGTCTCGGCGGCGCTCTCGGTGCGACGGTACTGCGCGGCGTCTTCGCCGGTTCGGGCCTCGTCTGCAACCCGCGCGAGATCCGTTGAATCCCAACCCGCGTCCTGCCCGGGTGATGCTGCCGCACCCGGGAGAAGCCCGGGCTCGGACTCCGCTCCGGGGGAGGGCGCGGTCGAGGTGGGGCCGGACGCCGGGGCACTGTCGCCGCCGCCCCCTCCCGAGGAAAGATTCCGGACCCCGGACGAGACCTTCATGAGCTTGCGAAAGCCGGTCGCCTGCGTGGCGTAGACCGCGCCCGAGAAGGACGCGAACGCCGCGTGGTGGACCCCGGTGCCATACTCGCGCTCGAACAGGGTCCGGGCAGTATCGATGAACGCCCCGTCGGCGTTCGCGGTTGCGAGCTTCTCTTCGATCCCGATGACCCCCGCCACCCAAAGGTCGAGGGGGGCGGTAACCCGGATGCCTGCCCCGATCACCAGATGGTCGCTCATCCCGGCGATTACGAGCTCCGCGCCCGCGTGAACTTCGCTCATCCCCCCGCCGAGAAGAATGTTGTCCGTGCGGCCTTCGATGCGCGTCCGGCCCCGCACGGTCTGTACGACCCGTTTTGCGCGCGTGGTGTGATCGCTCCCGATTGACTCGGAGAGGTTGCCGCCCACCCGGACAGTCCGGGTGCCCCCTGTTCGCGCGAAAAGGCCTCCGGTGCCGACCTCGAGGCGGTCGGACTTGCCGCGCCGGATACGGTCGCCACCCGTGCGCTCGACGATTTGCTTTGCCCGGCGTTGGGAGATTGAGGGGCTGCTCATGGCTTCAGCCGGTGCGCGCCCGTGGGCGCACGAACGCGCGTTCAAGTATCAGAGCCACAACCGTCATCATTCACGTCCGAGAGTCAATTCGGCATTCCGCGCCCGTGCGGCCTTGACCGATTTGAGTTGAATTTGAATCCCGATATACGTGGGGAGATGCAATCTTACTCCCGCATTGACTCTTTTCCACGCAAGGTGGAGAGAATCGCAGTCACTTTCGCTGTCGCATCGGGGAAACGCCGAGTTGGGCGCAACTTCGGGAGCCCAGGTCGCACCAACGTCCGCAGGAGACGCTTGGAAGCGGGAATCGCGTCGGGCGCGAAGGTACTCGGGAACGCGCGGCACGGGCGGTTTTCCGGACCTTGCGCGGCGCTTCCAGGCAACCGCCATACGGGGTTGTCCAGACGCAATCCGCTGGTATTCGGACGGACGGAACATTCTCGGATCATTCCTGGCGTTGGCACAGGGTTTCGAAAATGAGGATGTGCAGTTCAGTTGCGTTTTCGGACTACACTCAATACTGCATTCAGTTAAAGGGACTTGCACTCCCCATTCAAAGAATTGGCTACAAGACCTTGTAGCATTCCAGTGTGCAAGGCACGGGCAGAGTCGCCGCCCTTTCGCCGTTCTGCTCTTTCGCTCGGTGGAGTTGATCCGATTTTGTGGACAGCCTGACACTGTTGTGAGGAGGTGTTCAGATGTCGAAGAAACAACCGCGGTACGCGCCGGAGTACCGGCGCCAGATGGTCGAGCTGTTCCGTGCGGG
>MKWU01004990.1_pt1 | contig 14972 bp, 19 predicted proteins | sample 809101 | NCBI WGS metagenome assembly MKWU01 (sample SAMN05860141, study PRJNA318959) | sponge metagenome | host: Aplysina aerophoba | place: Slovenia: Piran, Adriatic Sea, Gulf of Piran | collected 2013-05-07 | reverse complement strand
CACAGCCACAGCTGCACTCAGTGGGAATCGACCCGGGGGTCAAACAAGTAATAACCACCATCGACGAGACCGGCGAGTTCCTGCAGATCCCGGGATTCGACGATTCGGAATACCGCAAGGTACGAAGCCGCCTCATGCGGAAGGCACAGCGCCAAAGGAACTCCGGCCTCAAGGACGGCCGAGCGCGGTTCGTCAGCCAGCGATTACACTCCGGCAGGACCAAGTCCAGGTTCCGGTGGGAGGGCAAACCCTCCACGAACTACCTCAAAACCATCAGCCAGCTCCGAAGAGTAGAGCAGAAAAGAACCGATGGACGCCGAGGCTTCCAGCACCGGATAACCACCCAACTGGTCAGGGATTACCAAACGGTCTGCATCGAGAATTCCCGCATACGCGACATGACCCGGTCGGCAAGGGGCTCAGTGGAAGAACCAGGATCAAACGTAAAGCAGAAGTCAGGACTGAACCGCTCCATCCTCTCCCAGGGCTGGTACGGCATCAGAGCCAAGCTGGAGTACAAATGCCAGTGGCATGGCCGGAACTTCATAGCAGTCCCCGCCAGGAACACCAGCCGAACCTGCTCCAAGTGCGGATATACCGACCCGGCCAACCGGCCGTCCCAGGCAGTCTTCAACTGCCAGGAATGTGGGTTCGCTACCAACGCAGACGTCAACGCCGCAGAAAACATCCGGCGCCAGGGCCTCGCCCTGGCCAGGGCAGAAAACAGTTCTACTGAACTGCCTGGGCGTGCCGCCGGACGCCCGAAAGGGCAACAAGCGCAATGGGAAGGAACCGGGGCCCGCGCCCCTGAACCACGTCCTGCGCTGCACGCATGAACCCGTACCCTGAGACCTGCTATAGCAGATTGAATCAGGAGTAGCGGAATTTTCTAACCACGTCGAGAGCGCCGGCCTAAACGGCTCCTACCGGGCCAGCGGCCCCAACCCGGAGTCCCCCGGGACAACGACAATTACGACCAGACCTTCGGCCACGCCTGGGACGCCTTCTACACCGCGGACGTAAACCGCGGCCACATCACCCCCGCCCCCTGAGCGCCCCCGCGACAATTCCACAAAAAGGAGATCACCAATTGACCACAAAAGCGAAGGCCGTCGCCCGGACCTTCGAGGAATCCCCATGGTCCGGCGACACCGTCGAGACCGAATGCCGTAACGTCACCCTGAAGGTGACCAACGACCACCTGGACCAGGGCCGCTGGAGCCGGTTTGTCGACCCCGTATCCCTGGCCGTGAGCGAGACGCTGGGGGAGAACGCCTGCGCCGAGCTCTTCTGGAACAGCGACAGCTTCCGGCCCAACGGCAGCGACGACGAGGCCCGTCTGGGCATCCACGTAGAGATCCACGACCCGGACACCGGCAACTGGCGGGAGGACAGCTTCTGGCAGCCGCTGCCCCGCCGGGCCGAGGCCGTCATGAAGCGGCTGGGCCAGCAGGGCATCAGCGGCTTCCAGCCCTTCAGCATGCGCATCCCCGTCCCCGTCTCCGCGCTGCCGCAGCCCGCCGCCGTCCAGCAGCCCCTGGCCGCCTGACCAGGACCGGCCGCGACGACCCAGGACAAAGCCGCCGCCAACGGCGAGACAAAGATAAAAGAGGTACACCAATGGACAATAACTGGTACGGCCGCGAGATCGTGGACCTGCTGGCCAGCAGGAACGAACCGCTGGACCTGAAGACCGCCGACGCCGGCCACACGAGCCGGGGCAACCGCATTGTAATGCTGAGCCGCGGCGGCTCGGAACTGAGCCTGTGCGTCACTGAAATCCACCCGGGCGACGCCGTCAAGAGGCTGACCGCGATGCTGGAATACTACCCCCAGCCCGCCGCCATCAACGGCGACGAGGTGGACCGGAAGGAACCGCCCGCAGGCATCGGCATCGTACGCTACGTTTACTCCGGCGACACCGCCTCCAGCTACCAGGTCACCTACCCGGGCGACGCCGACGCGCCGGCGGTCGCCTTCGGCTTCAACGCGCTCATCGCCGGGGTCCGATTCCAGGTCCACGGCCACCCCCTGCCGTGGGAGGTCAACTACCACGTCCGCCAGCCGGGCAGCGGCAACCGCTTCTGGCAGCGGGCCATCGAACATCACTGCCGGTCCCTGACGCCCATCAGCGCCGACGAGCTGAACCAGCTGGAAAGCCTGGACCGCTCGCGGGGGCTGCACATCCGCCGGGAAACCCCCCTGTGGCGCCGGCTGCGGCAGGAGACCATGGACCGCCTGCAGGCGGCCATCGACGCCGGAAAGGCCCCGCCCCGGGAGAAGGGGGACGTCTACCAGATGAGCCTGGGACGCGACGCCAGCTTCGACGAGATGCACGGCGGAGGCGCCCCCATCTTCGTGGCAGGAACTGCAGTAAGGATGGACGACAGCCAGGCCACCGGGGCACAGTTCGTTACCGCCGCCCACGCCCTGTACCAGGCCGAACAGGAGCTGGTGCCCGTCAGCGGCCGGATAACCCACCGCCACACGGTGCACGTCAGCCACGAGGTGGCCCCCAACGACGGAGGACTGCCCCCCATCCTGTTCGTCGACGCCGTCACCAACGGCCGCCGTCCGGAGGACCAGGACCTGAGCTTCGCCCCCATAACCAACGTGGCGGCCGTAACCGTCCACGTAGGGGAGAACAGGAAGGCCGTCACCGTGCCGGCCGACCTAGTGATCGAGGGCCAGAAGTACGACGTCCGGGTCTCCTACCGACCGGGCGCGATCACCGCCGGCACCGTCTCCGACCTGCTTTCACAAGCCTTCTGGGACCAGGACGACTTCAACGAATGCGCCAACGCCGACGACGCCCTGGACGAGATGCGGAGCGATTACCACGAGCAGGCCGTGGCCGGAATGGAAAGCCTGAACCAGGGCTTCAGCATGCAGATGAAGCGGATGGTCGAGAGGCTGGGGACCAGCGTCGACAACCCCGACGAGCCGATGAGCGTAACCAGCATCGACGGCCGGTTCACCCTGACCTACAACGGCCGCGCCGCCTCCGGCGCCAAATAGATAGCGGGAGACCCACGCCAACAGAATAGAAAGGAGCCTATGAGAGCAACAAAACCCACCGTTGCCGAGAGAATCCTGGACGGGAGCTGCACCGATAGCCCCTGGGGCGAGATCCAGGGCTATCCGGAGGACTACGGGCCAGGCATCGTCGGCGTCAACACGCCCGGCCACGGCGGGATCAGGATCGACGCGCCGGCGCTGGGCCAGGTGCCAACAGCGGTCAGGAAGAGCCTGATGAACGGCAGCCACTGGGCCGAGGAGGACGTGGAGATGGCCATCGTCCTGGCCTTCTTCATCCCGGACCGGGAGGAACTGATCAGCCGCCACCTGCCCATGGCCGGCAGAAGGGACGAGGACGGCGAGAACGCCCTGGTCAGCCACGCCCGCCGGCTGGCGGAAAAGTATCCCAATTACCAAGCCGCGCTGAAGCACCTGCCGAAACCGGCCAAAAGTCAAAAGGCGCTGCTCTGAACAGCGCCACAAACCTGATCCCACGGAGGACAGCAGAATGATGCAAGAGGAAAGAGGCCAGGCCATAGCGGCCGCGAAGAGATTGATGGAGCAGGACCCGGTGGTGATCGACACCGAGACCACCGGCATGGAACAGGACGCCGAGATCGTGGAGCTGGCCGCCGTCAACCGGGCGGGACAGCCCCTGGTCAACACCCTGGTCCACGCCACCAGGCCGGTCAAGCCGGGCGCCCGCGACGTCCACGGCATCTCCGACGCCGACCTGCAGGGCGCGCCGGGAATCCACGAGGCGATACGCCAGCTGCAGGAGACCGCCGGAGACCGGCCCCTGGCCGCCTACAACGCGGACTTCGACCGCCGGATGCTCCAGAGCTCCCTGCGAGCCGCCGCCCAGCAGGGGGAGACCCCCCACGACTTTCCACCCCACATCCACTGCGTGATGCTCCTCTACGCCCGGTTCCGGGGCAACTGGAACAGCTATCACCGCACATACACCTTCCACGGCCTGATGAGAGCCCTGGAATACGAGGGACTCACCGTGGAGGGAGAACCCCACCGGGCGCTGACCGACGCCCGAGCGGCCATGCTGCTCCTGCAGTTCATGGCCGACGCCGAGGGCTGAGCAACGCGCAAAACAAAGGCGAAAGGAAGTGACGATTTGGGCAGACAGATAAGAAAGGTCCCCCAGGGCTGGGTACACCCCAGGTACACCAGCGAGGACGCCCCCAGGCCCAGCATGAAGGGCCAGCACCGGCCCCAGTTCGAGCAGGCCCACAGCGAGCTGGTGCTCCACGACCCCTACTGCGCCCCCGATCCGGCCGACTGCCGCGACGAGGCGCTGGCCGGCGGCGATTGCCGCCAGCTCTACGAGTCCACCACCGAGGGAACCCCCCTGTCGCCGGTCTTCGGCTCCACCGAGGAGCTGCTGAAGCACCTGGGCACCCAGGGGGACGACGAGGGCAGGATCTGGCCCCAAAAGGCCATCGACATCCTGAGAAGGGACGGGGAGCTGATGATCAGCGAATGCTGGAGATACAAGGTCTGAGGACCAGCCCCAACCCCGACACCACAAACTGAACGCCGGAGGACCATGACTACCGCCGATACAAACGCGACCCAGCAACCGGCCCTGGCCGGCGGCACCGCCCGGGGCCAGCTGGCCCACCTGAAGGCCCACCTGCAGTTCCAGAACCAGAGCGACCACGACCGGTGGCAGGTCCACTGGAACACCGTCATCACCCGCAGGGATTCGCGCCGCCACATCACCAAGGCCATCCACGAGAAGATCAACCGCAAGGCGGCCATCGCCGCCGCCCAGGCCGGGGGAATCCCCTTCAGCCACCAGGCCCAGGACCGGCGGGAGTACGACCCCCGCCAGCAGGAACGCCAGCTGGAGATGCTGCGCGACGGCATGCGCCAGAGACGCTACGGCTTCCCCTCCGGCGGGGACTGGAACCTGATATGCCGCCGGCTGGCCGCCCGGATCATGCGGGCCTGCAGCCCCGACGCCGACGAGGACCGCATCCAGCGCCGCCTGAGCCGCTACTCCCTGGACCCGGGCGAGGAATGCCACGTCCTGCCCCACGAGGCCAGGTTTCCCCGGGACATCAAGTACGGATTGATAATGCACCGCGTCCTGAGGAAGACCCTCGTCCAACAGGGCCGCAGCCCGAAACGGGCCCGGCAGACCATGCTGCGCGAGGTATACGGCTGCCGCTACTGCCGACAGCTGATCGCCCCGGAGGCGTTGACGCCGGTGAGCGGATACTGGAGGGCGCCGGGACAGTGCCCCGCCTGCGAGGCCTTCGTCCATTACGACCAGAAGGTGATGGTCGCGGTGCTGAAGGAAGACCCCGACCGGCTGGCCGGAAACGCCGACGTCAACGGAAGGCCGGCAGCCACGGTGATCGGCCCCGGTCAACAGAAGGAGGACGCCGCCGGCGACAACGTCCCAAAGCAAAGGGAAAGGGAAGCGACCGCAGTGATAGGATAGCGCCAGGCAGACGGCCCGAAGGGAACCGGCCGGCCACCTGCAAGCCAGATTAAAACGGAGTATGCAGCATGGCGCAAGAGACCAACGGAAGACGGGCGCTGCCCTTTACCCAGAACGGCCGGCACGGCTGGACCACCAACCTGACGGTCAGAGAGCTGCTGGAGCTGGTGCCGCCCCGGGACCCCAGCCAGTGGGCGCTCTACACCGAGGCCAACCGGCCGCTCATCGAGCGGCACGTCCGCAGCATCAGCGACTACCTGGAACGAACCGCCCACTGGGCGCTGCCCCCCATCACCCTGGCCTGCTCCACCGGCATGATCGACCACGAGAGCGACTGCATCAAGCTGACCGCCGAGCAGTTCAGCGTCCTGGACGGGCAGCACAGGCTGGAGGCCCTGAACCAGACCCTCAGTAGACTGACCAGCGATCGGGAAGAGGAAGACTCCGACGCAGGGGCCGACAAGCCGAACCCTGCCGAGACCCTGCTGGCCCAGGAGATTCCCATAACCGTCATGGAGGTGAGCAGCGTCGAGGACCAGCGCCAGCTCTTCGCCTGGTTCGCCCGCAGCCGGTCGGTAGACGCGTCGACCCGCACCTACATGGACCAGTCGGACCCCTACAACAACGCCGCCCGCAGCGCCATGCAGGCATCCAACCACCTGAAGCGGCTGACCACCTACGAGATAGCCCGCATCAGGGCGGGCACCAACTACCTGACCACCCTGACCCAGCTGAAGGAGCTGGGCGAGGTCATAATCACCGGCATACAGCGCGGCCCCTACCGGATCGACCGCCAGAAGATGGAGGACCAGGGCCAGCAGGCCCTGGTGGCCGACCGGCTGATGACCTTCTTCGACGCCTTCCTGCCCGGATGCGGCGAGAAGTACGCGATCCTGTACCGGGCCGACTTCCCGTTGACGTCCATCCCCATCCTGCGGAACGACAGCCTGGCCTACGACCACCCCATCCTGCGCCTCCTGGCCAACGCGTGGGCCCGCTGGACCATCGACCAAGGCCAGCAGCCGGGAGACATGTCCACCGTCATAGCCGCACTGGACCTGAAGAAGAGCAACCCGGAGAACGACGCCGCGGCGCTCCAGGTGGTCCACCCGGACACCGGCAAGTACCTGGGAGCACGCGACCGGGCCTGGAACGAGGCCACCACCACGCTGCTGACCCGGGCCCGAAGCCGGAAATCAGACTGAGGGATTCAAACAGAAAATGGCATACCGCTACATTGCCACCATCAACAACCGGCGCCACTCGGAGCTGCTGGGCAACCGAACCCTGGAAAAAGCCCTGAGCAACGGGCTCGACCTCACCCGGCAACTGGGCAGGACCCTGCTTCAGCCCGGGGCCAGCCTGGCGTTCAACCTGCACTCACCGGACTGCCCGGTGAACCGGAATCCGGAGCAGGAGGACCGGTGCAACGGCCAGGGCTGCGCTGAAATCACAATCCAGGTGACCACGGCGCACACCAAAACGAAGTCGGAAGCGAAAGTCTGAGCAAGAAGGGGAATCGACGATGAACGAAACCCAACGCGGCGCGATGATCGGCAGCTTTGCCGGAGCCCTGGCCGCCCTAATCCTGTGGGCGCTGACCGGGCTGGGCTGGAGCCAGTTCCAGGACTGGCAGCAGGACCGCCAAAGCGACCGGGAGCAGGCGATACAACGGTGCCTGGACGACCACCAGCAGGAACCGCGCCGCTTCCGCGAGTACATACTGGCCTTCTGCGAGGATAACTGGCGGGACTACGTTCCCTACCGGGGCCGGGACTGAAAACCGGAGAACACCATCCATAACCGCCAGCAGAGGTATTCCGGAGCAACTGCGCCCGAAACACCGGCAGGTGGCACAAGGCGGGAAAATTAACGGAGGAGAAATCAGGATGGGCAACCTCATGGTAAAAGTAGCTGCGTGGACCGCAGCGGCCGGGGCCGCAACCGCGCTATGCGCCGTCATGACCTGGTTCAGCATCATGAACGTGCACGACGACACCGCCCTGCCCGAACCCGGGGCCAGGGTGCTGCCAACAGCCCAGGAACTGCCCAAACTGCTGGCGGGAAACCCGGAATCAACGCTCCCGGACAGCCAGCTGCTGCTGGACCTGAAGGTACGGCTCGACAACCGTCTCAACGACAGGTTCCACGACAACCTCAAGAACATCGCGGCGCAGAAGGGCTGGCACGCCGCCACCCTGGACTACCGACGGATGGAGCTGACCCTGCCGGCCTCGGAGCTGAAACAGCTGGGACCGCTGCTCGAGGACCCGGTCCGGTGGATCCATGAAAACCACCGCCCAGGAAAGCCAGCCGTCCCGCCAGACAACCTGGACCTGATAACCGCCACCCTGGAGATCGACCACAGCGTCAAGGCCCACATGGGCTGGCTGGTGGCCGCAACCATCAGCGGCCTCGGCACGCTGGCCCTGATCATCCTGTCGACCGCAGCCCTGGTGATCTATGTACGCGACAGCCTGCAAGAGGCAAAGCACGGCCGGGCAGGCTCCGCCCAAAACGGCGCCATGGGGATGAACGGCTGACGAGACCCACCGGCAGGAGGCAAAAAATTAAATTGGACCGCAATGAGAACATTCCAGTAGACCTGGCCACGGGGGCAGGAACTCCGCTGGCGCTGGCCGGCGCCGCGGCGCTGATAGCAACGGCCGTCGGCTGGGCCGATACGGGACAGGAGGCAATCAACGTAGGCAGCATGGCCGGACTCCTGGCGCTGCCGCTGGCAGGCCTGCCAGTTTCGGGTTACCTGCACTTCGCCCGGGGAAAAAGCAGGAGCGCGATGACCTTCCTGGTCGCCTCAATGGCTATCTTCATGGCATCCGCCCTGGCCTTCGTCGTCACCAGCGACGCAATGCTCTCCCACGAAAAGGGCAGAGCCGTGCTGCAACAGCACATCAACGACGAATTCAACCTGGGCTGCCAGCGCATTACCCTCCTGCCCGACAGCCCGAAACATATGGACTGCGTGGCAGAACACGGCCCCGGCCAACCGCCGCCCAGGCAGGATGGAGTTACCTCCATCGGGGAGTGGCATCAGAAGACGATGATAAGGAACTCGGTCGAGGGCTACTGGACCCACTTCCCTGACGGGAAGGAGAAGTGCCTGCTGGCCTACCACATAAAGGACACCACCGACGTCAGAAAGCTGAACGCCGAGATCTGCAACCTGAAATAAAAGAGCCCAGGCCAGCAGAGGCGCCGGAAGGAGGGCATTACGCCGCATGAATCATGCGGCGCGGGTTGGGAAGATTCGGGAGACGGAAAGGCGACGGCGCCGGACCGGACGCCCAAGCCAACATCCTTGAAAACACACAGGAGGACGTAATGCCCGCAACACTATTGAGCGAAGCCCAGATGAACACCCTGATAGCCAACCGAGCCGACGAGCACGGCGAGAACCCGCCGGCGGTGAGACTGGCGTGGAACGGGTATCCATGGGATATGCTGGTCCACCACATCGACGAGGACAACGACACCCTGGTCGGACTGGTGCAGGACTGCATGGAACCGGCCGTACCCGGCGGAGCTTCCCTAGCGGAAATGGAAACCATCCACAACGGGACCCACCCGGAGAAACACCTGACCATCGCGGCCCACGAGGACTTCGACGCCAGCCAGCCGATGCACCGCTACCTCTACGCGGCCGAGCAGGAGGGGACGATACCCCAAGCCCCGGGCCGCTACTGCGACGTCTGCGGCTTCTACTACCCGGCCGAGGACCCCTGCATCCAGCACTGACCAGAGAAGACAACAGCCGGAACTCCGGGCCGACGGCCATGCCTGAGGCCCGGATGCCACGGGACGGAGATTGACCGAATGGAAGAAACAACCAACGGCTGGACGCTGCGCCGGAACGAGGCCACTGCCCGGATCAACGGCATGAGCCTGCGGGCCTTTCCCAGCACCTACACCAGATTTCACCAGGAGCTGAAGGCCCACGACCAGGACAACCCCCGGCGAACCGCCCGGTTGCAGCCGGACCCGGACCGGGAACTCTTCGGTTTCACCATCCACCTGACGGCCTGGGACGAAGGGGAAAAGAAAGACGTGCTGCAGGACCTGGGCTTCACCGAGGCGCCGAAGGCCGCGGGTAGACAGGCCACGATGAAGTGGTTCGCCGAACAGGCAACGCCGGAGATGATCGTGGAAAGCATGAAGCTGCTGCAGCTAGAGGAAGAGCAACTGAAGGAACTGGCCGCAACTGACCCGGACAACCCGGCCCCGCTGTGGACCGTCGAGGACGACGACCTGGCCACCGCGTCACCAGGAGACCTGCACATCACGGTGGCCATCGAGACCGCCGCCGGACTGAACAGCAGGGTGGGCAAGCTGCCCAACCCCAACCTGCGCCGCTGCAACCTGCCGCCGCTTAACGCCGCACACCAGGTCCTGTCCATAACCGTCACCGCCGACGGCGAGCCCTGGATGGTATGCGCCTTCGCCAACACCCCCTGGGGAGACAGCCCCCGCAGCGTCATGGACCTGATCAGCAACACAAGCCCCCTGGACGCCGTCCACCTGGCCCACAAGATGACCATCAGCTGAAGGCCGGCCAGAAGCCTCCCCCAATGAAGGAGGGAAGACCAGTGAATCTCCCCTGGAGCAAAAACGACGAAACATTCACCTGGAGCCAGAACGAGGACGACAACCGCTGGGTGGGCCGTCGCGGGACCGACGTGGTCATTCTGGAATCCGTAATCCTGCCACCCCGCAGGGAGGGCTGGCAAAAACTCTGGCCCGGACGGGCCAGGACCAGATGCCAATGCATGGCCACAGTTTACCTCCGCCGGGAGCCCGACGGGTCCCCCAACATCACCATCCTGGACCGCAGCCCGGTCAGGGCATTGAGACAAGCGCTGGAGGCCGTAAACCGGCACGAAAAACAGCTAGTCAGACAAGAGATACACACAATCGAGATGGAGGAGGAAATCCTGGAAGCCCTGCTGAGAGAGAACCAGCTCTGAGACGAATATTTCCGACATCACTGGAACGGCAAAGTCGTAACAAGGACAAACATAACCCTTGAGACTCCACTCAAGGACCGGGGTCTCAATTTTGAGACCCCGCCTCCGGCAGAACAGGAATTATGCAACGCCCCCGATAACGGGGGCTTTTTTTATGCCATAAGAAGGGAGGAAAAACCATGTTCCGGTTCAACCCCCACCGGCCGACAGACCGCCGTTCCGCGGTACTGGACACCACCGACCGGACCGCCCGCAGGATCCTGAGCCGGGCGCGAGCGGCCGCCCGGAACAGCACGGACCCCCAGCCAAGGACCAGCCTGAGAAGGGAGCTGGACGAGCTGACCACCGGGCAGCTGAAGACCCTGGCCGCCATGCGCCGCCTAACCGACGGCCGCGCCCCGCTGCCGGCCACAACGGTCAACGCCGAGGCAAGAGCCGCCCTGAGCGCCAGGGACGCCGAGCAGACTGCCAAGAACCCGGCCCCGGCCAGCGGCCAGCTCCAACTGGCCGGAATGAGCGACGGCTGCTGAAACGAATGCCGTTAAGACCCATGGCAAAGGGCGGGAGATACAGAACCTGCCCTATAATCGACCCGCCACCGCAGAAATGAAACGGGCCGCCACAGCACAGAGAAACAGACCAGGAGAACCGCGCCAATGCAACCGCTATACCGTCCCAGGCATAACCATACCTGCCGCAAGTGCGGCCAGGAGATCCAGGGACCAGTCTTCAGCCCAACCCTGAAGGTGGCCGACCCAAATCCCATCACCGTCAGGTTCTGTCAGCTCTGCTTTCAGGAAGCCCTGTGCCTAAACAGCGAAGAGATGGAGCAGTACCTCGCCGAGCGCCGCGCCGACATGGCCGGCCTGGACCGGCGGCCAGCGGCAGTGCCGCCGGAGACCGTTCCCATGACCACCGAGGTCAACTGCCGACCCTGCGGTATGAGCGTGACCCGCCTCATGATAAAGCTGACGCTCAACTCTCGAGGGGCCAGCCCGATCCACCGGATTTTTTGCCCGAGCTGCTTCCAAACCGCGATGAAATTGTCTGATCTCGACATGGCCTACTACCTCAATAAGGTCGACGCAGACGTCGCGGAGAGCCGGGTCTGGCAGCTGGTCGACGACCAATAGGAAATCCAGCGGCCTTCGGCCAGAGCTGGAATTGACTCCGGCGCTGACGCAGCCGGAGCGACCGGGTGGCAGAATCAAAAACGCAGGCGCCCCAGGCCCCTGCAGATGAACTTCAAAAACGGAGGATGAGAAGATGACCACCCCAATCAGCAACGGACCCGAAGCCGACGCCGACAGCATCATAAGCTGGCTCAACCGGGAAGAGGAGAGCGACCTCCCCGAGGACCTGTCGCCCATCCTGGACAAGTTCCTGTACCAGGTCAGACCCCACTTCCACCAGCAGACCCTCCAGGAATTGAACCACCTGGCCCCGGCCATCGCCGCCGCGACCTGCCAGGACTGCGAGGAGCAAAGGCTGGACGCCCTAGTCCACGGAACCCTGACCATCGCCCTGCCCTCGGCCCTGCAGCACGCCGTCAGCCCCGGAGCGTACGAGCACGCCAGCAACCTGGCGCTGCTGGTTGCCCAGGACCGCTGGCCCTACGTCGAGGTCCGCAACCGGCACACCGAAATGGTGATCAACTCCACGCGAATCGTCAAGGTGGCCAGCCGCCAGGAGGACGCCCAGCTGGACGCCGAACTGCTGGGGGGCATAGCCCAGAAGATGCTCAACGCCTGCAGCCACCGGTAGCGGCTACGCCGTAGAAGACGCAACCACAGCTTGGATTAAAGGAAGGCCCGACAACCCGCGGGCCTTCTTTCCTTTCCCGGAAGAACAAAACAACCAGCGGAGGAACCCGCCAGGATGACCCGGATAAAGCAAGCAGCCAGGCCCGTAACCCTCTGGCACATTCCCATGCCAGCTTCGAAAAGACCAGGGGCGACGCCCCACGAACAGGAACCCGAACCGGACGAAGGACTCCGGAGGGTAATCTGCGGCAACAGGTACCGAAAGGAACGGACCCTGGACCGGCACGACTTCCTGATGATCAAGCTGATCGTCAAGCACGAGATACAGGGCAGCGAGGGCCTGCAGCCGCAAGAGGACCCAAGAAAGCTATGCCTGATCTGCCGGGCCGGCCTGAAGAAAATGCTCCGGCCCATCGTAAACCCGCCAGCCACCAAGCGTCCCTGGACCGAGGAGGAGAAGGACATAGTCCGCGTGGGCTACGAGCACAACCGGGCCTCGGTGCAACGACTGGCCCACCGGCTCAACCGCAGCGAGATCTCGATCAAGGGAATGATCCAGCAGCTGAACATCACCCGCTCCTACGCACGCAAGCGGTGGACCCGGGCCGACGACCAGAAGCTGGTTGACCTGGCCGGCACCATGGGCATGCCGCGCATCGCCAACATCATGAACCGCAGCGTCAACTCGGTAGTGGTGCGCTCCAAGCGCCTGGGCATCAACCGACGGGACCACGAGGGCTGGTACACCGCCCGGGACGTGGCCCGCATCCTCGGCGTCGACGACCACTGGGTCCGCACCCGGATCCTCTCCGGCGTCATGCCCGCCGTCCGGTACACCGCCACCACCGACGAGGCGAAGCTGGACCAGCACGACGAGCAATTCTCGGGCAACACCTGGCGTATCGAGGAGAAGAACCTCGTCGCCTTCATCCGCAAGTACGCCCACGAGCTGACCGGCCGCAACGTGGACCTGCTCCAGATCGTCGATATGCTGGCCGGACTGACCGACGAGGAGAAACAGAAGGGCCGGCCGCCCATCCCCAGAAAGAGCCGCAAGGCGCCCCAGCCCGCATCAAGAGGAAGAAAGAAGAAGGAGGACGCCGCCGCATGACGGATATACCCTACGAGAACGTCATCATCGGCTGCCAGGACGGCGACGAAGAGCTGTCTCCGGTGGTCGCCCACATGATCAACCGCTACGCCAGCGAGCTGGGTCGCGAGGAATCGGACCGGCTGCTGGAACCGCTGGCCGAAAGGTGCCGGAAGGGCGGGCCCACCACCCGCCAGGAGACGACCGAACACGGCCGGATGGCCGCAAGCTGGCTGATCAACACCCTGATCCCAGCGGCCCTGGAAACCGTCGACGGCCTGGAAAAGGAGGCGGAGCAGCTGCGCCAATGGTCGGTCAACCCCCGGAACGGCGGCGTGGAACTCTACCAGATGGCGGGACCCATCGAGGAGAAGTCCCTGGAGGAAATGGTAAAGGCCCGGCGGGAGAGGCAACTGGCCGACCCGGACCGGTGGCACAGAGCAGCGGAGGGGAGACTGCCCAGGGCCTACCGGATCCTGAGCGAGAGCGGACACGGCGCCGCCATCCAGGCCCTGTGGGCGGCCGGAGAGGCCGGACTCCTCAGCTGCGGAACCCGGGACCTGACGGGAGCCGCCCTCAACGCCCTGACCGGCGCGCTGTGGCGGTACGAAACCGGGGAGACGACCCAGGATAAGACGGGCTTCGCCGGCGCGGACGCGGGCAACAAGCCCGAGAGCGATCCGGGACGGATCATCAAGCCCATGCGCGAATCCTTCCTCAACCTCCTCTCCGAGATGACCAGGCCGCCGGAGGAGGAACCCTCCGGGATTAGGCGCGATGAACCCCTGCTCTTCCAGGGCAGGGAGATCTGCCGCAAGTGCGTTCAAAAATGCATGGACTGCCGGAGCGAACGCGTCGGTACCCGGACGTGGACCCACGGCGGCGCCCACCTGCTGCCCTGCGGCAGAGCAGGCCACAGCCCAGCAGCGCAGTAACCTGGAACAGATTCACCTCTCAATTGAGATAAGCCGGAACCGCTAATGAGGATCTTACCTAATCTGCACAATCTGCACTAATCTACTGACCAGTGACAGTGGCACATGGGTTAGCCTCATTCCTGCTTCCACCGCTGTCGCCCGCCGGAGCGGGTCTTACACCAGCGTCCACAGGCAGGGACCGTGTAGCTCACGGCCCATAATCCCTGATGTTCAGGGCTGCGTTGGCGTCCCGGTCATGCGCCATTCCGCATCCGGGGCAGCGCCACCGCCGGACCTCCAGGTGCAGCTTGCCGTTTCTATGTCCACAGTCGTGGCATAGCTGGGTGGAAGGGAAGTCCCTAGCCACCTTCAGGAAAGTTCCGCCACGCCACCTGGCCTTGTACTCCAGTTGACGCAGCAATTCCCCGGGAGCCAGGTCCGACGTCTTGCGTCCCCACATCCGCTGCCAGCCTTTGATGGACACATCCTCCACCTGGATTACCTCAGCAGAGGCCGTGATGCGGTGAGACACCTGGTGCAGGAAGTCCTTGCGGATATTTGCCATCCTGCGGTGTCTCCGGCCCACGTCCCTCCTGGCCCTGGCCCGGTTCTTGCTGCCCACCTTGCGGCGAGCCAGCTTACGTTGGGACCTCCTGAGGGAACGGAGGCTGCGCCTGAGCGGTTCCGGAGCCTGGACCTTGTCAACAGTCCCATCCGGATAGGCGATGGTGGCGAAAG
>MKWU01004987.1_pt1 | contig 14986 bp, 13 predicted proteins | sample 809101 | NCBI WGS metagenome assembly MKWU01 (sample SAMN05860141, study PRJNA318959) | sponge metagenome | host: Aplysina aerophoba | place: Slovenia: Piran, Adriatic Sea, Gulf of Piran | collected 2013-05-07 | reverse complement strand
ACCGCCGGATGCAGCGGCCGGAAGGCGGTGCGGCCGCCCTCCGCCGCCGCCGGCGCAGCGGCGAGGGCCCGAAGCGCGCGGCCGAGCCATGCGGGCAGGCGCGGGCGCGCAGGCCGCAGCCGCGTGAGGACGGCGCCGGTCCTGCGCAGGAGGATCGAGGGCCACTCGGGCGAGAACAGGATCGTGGTGGCGGCGATGGTCATCCAGGGGAAGACGCCGATGGGGAAGAGATGGGCGTTGGTCGCGTGGAAGGCGCAATAGAGCAGGAAGACCCAGATCCGGGTCTTCGACCAGAGCAGCAACGGCGCGCCCACCGTATGAAGCAGGATGATGAGCACCGGTGCTGCCAGCGTGATCCAGTGCACCTCGAAGAGCGCAGAGAGCGGCGACCAGTCGCGCTCGAGCATCCAGGTCCTGAGCGGCTCGCCGCGCAGCCAGTCGACCTCGATCTTCACGATGCCGGCGAAGACGAGGATCACCTCGACCTGGAACTGGAGGATGAGCAGGTTCCAGAGCGGCACCTCCCGCGCCCCCCGGATGCGCCCGAACCTGCGGTCGAGCGACCAGCAGCGATGTGCGTCGGTGCAGCCCAGCAGCAGCCCGAAGAGCGCGATCATGTAGAAGTGGTTGAGGTAAAGCGTCTGATCCAGAAGGAAGAAGTAAATGAAGATCGCGTTGAAGCCCCAGATCGCGACGCGGTAGAAGGCGCCGGCCGCCACGAGCACGCAGCAGAGCCCGCAGAGACCCCAGAGCAGCTGCAGCCAGGGCGCAGGCAGCGGCGGCACCTCCAGCCCGTAGAAGGGGAACAGGATCTGGCGGTCGATGTAGAAGCCCGTGAGCCAGTCGTGCCTCAGCATGTGGACGACGTCGTTCAGCATCAGCAGGCCGAAGGCGATGCGGAAGACGGCGAGCGACTGGCCCGAGACCGGCCGGACGGCGACGGTGCGGATGCGGGTCAGGCCAACTCTCATGGCGGCGTTCTCACCTGCCCTGCCAAAGGCGGCAGGCGTGCCTCCGCACTACTCACCCTGCAGGGCGACGATGGGATCGAGGCGGGATGCCTGATAGGCGGGCTGAAAGCCGAAGAAGATGCCGACGGCGGTCGAGACGCCGACGCCGGCTATGATCGACGACGGCGACACGAAGAAGTCCCACTCGAAGATCTGGCTGATGCCGTAGGCGGCCCCGGTGCCGACCACCACGCCTGCAATGCCGCCGCCCAGGGTGAGGATTAGGGCCTCGATCAGGAACTGGCGCTGGATGTCGCCGCGGTTTGCGCCCAATGCCCGGCGGACGCCGATTTCGCGGCGCCTCTCGGCCACCGAGATCAGCATGATGTTCATCACGCCGATGCCGCCCACGATCAGGCTGACGCTGCCAACGGCGCCCAGCAGCAGGGTCATCAGCCCGAGCTGCGATTCCATCTGCTCGATCAGCTGCTCGGCGCTGACGACCTCGAGCTCGAGCCCCCTGGAACGCTTCGCGAAGTAGGCGTGCACGTCCCGGGCGGCATCGGCGTGGTGCGCGCCCGGCGCCGCACGGGCGATGATCAGCTCGACCTGCTTCTCGGGCTCGGTGCGGCGCACGGTGGTGATGGGCACGAACACCGAGCGGTTCGCCTCCACCGAGAAGGGCAGCGCATAGCTCTCCGGCGCGGACTCCAGCGCGCCCACGATCGTGTAGAGGCGCTCCTCCACCTCCAGGATCTCGCCCACCACCGAGCGGGCGCCGCCCCGCCGGCGCATGCGCTCCGCCACATCGGCGCCGACGACGGCGAAGTAGCGGCCCCGATCCAGGTTGGAGACGAAGCGCCCCTCGGCCAGCCGGAGCCTGTTCACATCGGCGAACGAGGCGGAAACCCCCTGGATCGAGCCGCTGCCCACGCGCTTGCCGGCGTAGCGGAACGAGCCCTGCGTCTGGATCCTCGGTGCCGCCTCGGAGACGGAGGGCAGCGCCTCCGCCAGCACGAGCGCGTCCTGGAGGCCGATGGAGGCGCGGCCGGAGCGGCCCACCAGGTGGTCCGGCAGCTTGATGGTGAGAATGTCCGTGCCCAGCGCCTCGAAGTCCTTGCGCGACTGGGACTTTGCGATCTCGCCCGTCGAGATCATCGTGATCACCGAGGCGATGCCGATCATGATGCCGATCACCCCCAGCAGCGTGCGCAGCCGGGCGCCCAGGAGGCTGCGCGCCGCCTCGCGCAGGGTGGAGGTCAGAGCCGTGCGCACGCTCCGCATCGCAGGTCACTCGGCTGCTTCGGCGTGGCGGAGGCCCCCGAGCAGGACACCGTCGCGGATCACGGTCTGGCGCGTGCACTGCCGGGAGATCGCGGCATCGTGGGTGATGATCAGGATGGTGATTCCCTCGTGCCGATTGAGGCGGATCAGCAGCTCCATGACCTCCTCTGCCGTCGCCGAATCCAGCGCCCCTGTGGGCTCGTCGGCGAGCACGACCGAGGGCTCTCCAACCAGCGCGCGGGCGATGGCGACACGCTGCTTCTGCCCGCCGGAGAGCTGGTCCGGCTTGTGGCCGATCCGGTCCTCCATGCCGACCTTCTCCAGCATGGCCCGCGCCCGGCGCCTGATCTCGCCGCGGCCGAGGCCGCGATAGACCAGCGGCACCGCCACGTTCTCCAGCGCCGTCAGGTGATCCAGCAGGTTGAAGGACTGGAAGACGAAGCCGATGTGCCTGTTGCGGAAAGCCGAAAGCTCGCGGTCATTCATCGACGAGACATCGCGCCCGTTCAGGAAGTAAGACCCCGCCGTGGGCCTCCCCAGCAGGCCGATGATGTTCATCAGCGTCGACTTGCCGCTGCCCGACGGCCCCATGATCGAGAGCAGGTCGCCTGCCGCCACCTCCAGGCCGACGTCCTGCAGAACCTCAACGGTGACCGTGCCGAGCTTGAAGGACTTCTGGATACCCACCAGCCGCAGCACCCTGGGGCCCCGCGCCTGTCAGTTCCGAATCACGATCTCGTCGCCGGGCGCAAGCCCGGCGATGACCTCGACCGAGTCCTGGGTGGTCGGGCCGATCACCACTTCCCGCTCGCTCACCTCGCGGGTCGTCGGGTCGATCACGCTGACCCAGAAGGACTGCCCCCGATCGTCCACCGCCTCGAGCGGCACCATGAGCGCGGCCTCCTTGCTGTAGACCACGACCCTCAGACGGCTCGACATGCCGGCGCGGATGCGCTCCTTCTGTTCCGCATCGAGGGGGTCGAGCGTCACCACCACGTCGAACTGGGGCGTGCCCCGCGAGCGCGGGTCCGGCTGGGAGGCGACGTGGGTCACGGTGCCCCGCAGCCTGAGGTCAGGGAAGGCGTTGCCCGTAATCGATACGGCCTGGCCTGTCGCGATCCGCACGACATCCACCTCGTCGACCTTCGCCGTCGCCGCCATGCGGCTGAAGTCGCCGATGGACAGCAGCGGCTCGCCCTTGCCGACCTTCCTGCCCTCTATCAGGCCGGCGCTGCCGGAGCGGGCCAGCACGACACCGGACAAGGGCGCATGGACACGGCCCTGGTCCAGATTTTCGCCCAGCGCCTGCATCTCGTCTTCGGCGGTGCTCAGCTCCAGCGCCGCCTTGTCCAATGCATCCTGGCCGCCGCGGGCGCGGGCGGCCGCGAGATCCTCGCGGGCGGCCTCGAAGTCCAGGAGCTGGCCCCGATACTGGTGCTCCGCCTCCTCGTGTTCGGACGCGGGAATCAGCCCCTGCTCCAGCAGGAACGCCGCGCGCTTCACCTGGTTCTCCTGGCTCTCCAGCGCCATCCTGGCTCGCGCGAACGCGCGGCGCGCCTCGGCCATCTCGGGGCCGCTCTCCCAGTCCCGGACGGTCTCGAACGCCTCCAGCGCCTCGATGTACACGATCCGCGCCTCGCGGTGCTCCCGCACGGCCTCGAAGGTGTCCAGCTCCACCAGAAGGTCGCCTTCCCGCACTGCCTGGCCGTTCTGGAAGTGCACGGCCGCGACACGGCTCTCGATCGAGCTCGTGACCGTGACCGTCCGCCACGGTGCCAGCGTTCCCGACAGCGAAATCGTCTCGCGCACCGGCTCGGTGTCCACCGTCAGGGTGTAGAGGCCATGCGCGGTGTCGGCGCCGGCCTCGGCGATCATCGATGAGCCCGACGAGTCGCCGAACAACGATCCGCTGAAGAGGTCGAAGGGCTGCCAGACGTAAGCGCCGGCGCCGAGGAACACCCCGATCACCACCACCGTCGCCATGATTCGCGCCACCTGCACCTTCTTCAGTGTCTGGGCCAGGGTGTCGTTGCGCTCCTCGATCTGCCGGTAGGCCGACTGCAGCTCGGCGTGCTGCGCCTCCACCGCCTTCGCCATGCGAAGCTCGGTCTCGCGCAGCTCCCTGAGCTCGGTGATGTCGCTGAAGACGGCGATCAGCGCCACCGGCGTCCAAGTGCCGTCGACGGTCTGCCTGAGATAGGATGTCGCCACCGAGAGCGAGCGCGCCTCGCCGCCGGGATCGAGGGTCACCACCTGCCGGCCGCCCTCGCCTTCGCCCGCAACCGTGCCAAGGACGAGCTCGCTCAGCTCTTCGAATTCGTCGGGCGGGACGAACAGCTCGGCGAAGCTCTTCCCGATCGCCTGGTCCGGCGCCATGCCGAGGATGCGGCCGGCCGCCGCATTGAACACCGTGATGGTGCCGCCCCGCTCGACCACCATAACCCCGTCGAGCAAGTTCTCCAGCACCCGGCCGTGAACGCCTGTGTCGGCTTCCCTCATTGCCCGATCTGCTCGACCGTGATGCCCCAGGTCTCGAGCGTCGTGCCGAGCGTCCGGTCCAGCGCGGTCAGCGCGTTCTCATAGTCGACCAGCGCGTCCACCTCCGCGTTTTGCGCGCGGACCAGGTCCTCTTCGAATTGGATCAGCTGATAGGTCGACGACAGGCCCTGTTGCAGCTTGCTCCGCTCGATCTCGATCTTCTCTTCCGCGAGCGCCAGCGCCTGGCGGGCGAGCTCGATCTGCCTGAGCCCCACCTCCACGTCATGCACCGCCTGACGCACCTCGATGTCCGTCGCCTGGCGCAGCTCCTCCAGGCTGCGCTCGGCCTGCGTGACTCCCGCGCGCGCGCTCCTGAGACCGAGCTCGGGTCTGCGGTCCCACAGCGGGACGGTGAGACGCAGGCCCGCCGAGTAGTCGGTCTCCTGGCCGCCCCCGCCGGTGCCGCGCGACACGTCGGCCGCCAGCGACAGGTCCCAGAGCCGGTCGTTCTCGGCCACCTCCAGGTCGATGGCCGCGATCTCCTGGCCCAGCAGCGCCCGTGCGTAGCGGGGCGAATGGCGGAGCGCCGTCTCGATCGCCTCGTCCAGCGTAAGCGGCGGCCGGCGGGCGACCGGCCCCTCCACCGGGCGGACCTCCGTCGCGCTGTCGATGTCGAGGATGTCGATCAGGCTGAAATTGGCCGAGGTCACGCCGTTCCGGGTCTCCACCAGGCCAAGCTCCCGCTCGGCCACGTCCGCCTCGCTCTGCAGGATCTCCCGCGCCGCCATCTGGCCCGCCTCGATCAGCGCGCGGTTGGTCTCGAGCTGCCTGCGGGCGCGCGCCATGGACGCCTCGCCGATCTCGAGCTGCCGCCGGGCCCGCACCAGCCCCCGCCAGGCCTGGATGGTGGACACGACGACGCTGGCCACGGCCTCGCGCAAGGCCAGCGCGCCGATTCTCTCGCCGATCCGGGCGATCCTGAGAGAGGCGGTGTCGATATCCGTCCCGAAGCCTCTCAGCAGCGGCTGGGAGAAAGCGAGCGAAAGCGCGTCGGCGCTGTCGTCGTGACCCGCGAGAGGCTTCGACCAGCGCAACGTGAACTGGCCGCCGGTCTGAATGCGAAGCCCCGTCTCGACGGCGAAATCTGCTGTCTCGCCCAGCTCCTTCTGTGCGCGCACCACCGGGCTGAAGGCGGCCGTCGGGCGGTAGCGATCCTCCGCCACCTCCAGCGCGAAGGCCTGGATGGTGCGGGCGAGTTGCGCATCGAGCAGGCTCCGGTTGTTCTGCAGGGCCAGCCGGATCGCATCGTCCAGCGTCAGTTCGAGAGGCGCCGCTTCGCCCCCGTCCTGCCCCTGCCCCGATGCCGTCGACCAAGGCGCCAGCAGCAGCGGCACCAGGAGCAGCAGCGCGAGTGCGAGCATGTGGAGCCCTTGCTGGCGGATCGCATTCCGCCGGGACGGTGAGCGCGGCTCGGCTTCGCTCATCGTGAGCGGCGGCATCGCTCCGCCTCGGTCGGGATCCCGCTGCGACGCAATCGACCAATGAATCCCGGCTCCGACGACGGCAGTACGTTCGATCGCTCCGGCGCCGCGGAAGCACTGCGCGAACGATTACTGGGTCGTCCTGAGTCGTTGGATGAACTGAGACCCGCATCTCCCATGTCGGCACCTCAGCGGTTACGACTGCGTGGCGTCTGAAACGTCAGTTTTATTATATATATACGATTATTGTATGTCTGTCTTTGTCAACTAAGGAATCGGACCAGCCTTTGCGGTGCGAGGGCGTGCGCCATCGAGAACGATAGCGGGGGAGTCTGCTCAGGAGGTCTGGCAAGCGAACAAGTGGGAGCCCTATACCGGACGAGCCGGGGGGAGCCGCGCCGCGCGCCTCCCCCCGATGATTGCAGCTACGAGCCCCTGCCGTCGTGCCGGTGTCCGGCCCCGCCCCGCGCTTGGCCGCCGTCAGGTCAGTCAGCAGCTGCCGGTGTTGGACATCCAGTGCCTGGGACGTATCCCGACATGTTCAGTGCAGAATACGATGTTCTCTGCGGTATGCCAGGAAACACCGAGAATGGTGTTGTGGTAGTAGTCATCACCCTCGTCATCCGTATAGGTGCACTTCAGGTCGAAACGGCAGAATTCGTCGTTGGTGGTCGGTTCGTTGTCGTGAATGCAGTCGTTGTTCGCGGGGCTCTTCGCGAACTCCGACTTGCACGACGCCACCGTAACCACGTCTTCCTTGTCGCACAGGTCGGACAGGTCCTCACAGCAACTGATGTCCCGGACCGTAAAGCTGGTGTCGCCCCTCCTCTTGTTGCCGTTGCTGAGATGCCAGGTCCTGTCGGTGGCGCTCCTGATGTCCACCTTGGCGACCACCGTGCCCCAGTCCGGACACAGGTTCTGGGCGCCGAACGTCGATTTTGTCGGCCACGTGTTGTTGTCCCACCACCCGTGCAGGCACTCGGCATTGTCGTGACTCGTCCTGTCGCTGCTATCGCAGGACGCGTAGGCTGCGCCCGCAAGGCCTGCGGACAATACGAATGCCAGCAGGGCAATCATCGCGCGTCTCATCTTCATCTCGCCTCTCCTTTCGGCAGAGTGGAAGCGGGGTGGCGACACCGTCAGGCGACCCGTTTCCATCGCTGCGCTGGTACTGCTCCTCTCCCTACTGCCGCGATGATATATATGCAGTTTATGCATGAATATGATTGTTTTGTTATGTATGAGATTTGAAAATCTTATGGGAAGTACGGCAACAGCAAGGCGCGCCTATCGTCAAGGGGAAAGACGCGAAGGCGATGTCTCCGGCCATTCCACCCATTCCAGGGCGGCTGAGGCGGCTGCTCGCGCAGGCGCCGGCCCGTCGTGCCGATAGGCGCGCGAGATCGTAGGACGGCCGGCTGCCGCGAGCGACAAATAGTCAGAGCGTTTCCGTGTGAAAGGGATACGCTTTAGTTGCTGCAGGGCGAATCAGTCACCGGGTCGGCAACGATCTATCCAATATCGAACGGTTCCATTCGGGCAGACCCTGATATCGTTTTCGTCATCGAATGGCCTGATGCTGACAACGGTTGTGACCTCTTGCGTTCCGTCCTCGGACTCGCAGTCCGCGGTGACTCTGCAGTTCCATTTCTTGGGCTGCCGTGGCTCGATCGTTACGGTACAACGGTCCTGGCCCGTTCCTTCGTTCCACTCGTCTTCGCAGGTTCCATTGTTGACGCGCTCGTTCCATTTGCAGAGAACGCTCAAGTCCTCGCAGCAATGAATGTCACGAATCCAGTTCCAGGTCTTGTCCCTCCTCTTGTGTCCATTATTGAGATGCCACGTCAAATCGGGTCTGTTTACGATGTCAATTTTGGCGACGACTGTGCCGCCAGCGGTCGGTTGCCAGCAAAAGCTCTGGACGCCAAAAGTGGTCTTGGTAGGCCACGTATTGTTGTCCCACCAGCCGTGGAGGCAATCGGAACTCGAATGATTCATCCTGTCGCTGGAGTCGCAGTCTGCGTGGGCTTCGCCCGCAAGGCCCGCCATGAATGCGAATGCCAGAAGCGTAACTGTCAGACGGGCCGCCTTCATCGCCCCCTCCTTCGGCTAGTCTTGACAGCTGGTCGGAAGCCGGGCGGCGGCGCGCCTGAAGGGTGGCCTCGGCATTGCCTGCCGCTCCCCCTCGATGCGCCGCGCGCTGAACCCGCGGTCTGCGCGCCTGAGCCCAGCCGGCGCGGTGAGGCGCGGCACCCTCGATCGGGCCCTTACCGCCGCCGTGAGCTCCGAGTCGCACTTCATGCGTGCAGCATAGTCGTGTCTGCATATATATGCTCATTAGCTATATCTATGCTGCCTATCAGCGAACATTATGAGGGCGGCGGCCGGAGCCGCCGCGTCGCGCGTCCACGCGCGCGGGGGCGCGCTATGTGCGCCGCAGGAACGGCGGGCCGCAGTCGCGGCCTGTCGCGCGTCCGACAATGTCGGACACGCCCTACTCGGTTATGCAGGAATCGATCACAGGCTCGTCGTCGCGCCATTCGCAGGTAATGACGGTCCCGTCGGTGAAATACTGGACCCCGCGCCCGTGGAACTGGCCGTCGCGGTACTCGCCCTCGAAGCGGTCGCCGTTGGCGTAGGTCGTGGTCCCCCTTCCGTGCTGCATCCCGTCGCGCAACCCGCCCTCGTAGCGAAAGCTCCCCGAGAGGGTCACCGTCCCGTATCCGTGCATCTTGCCGGCGCGCATGGTGCCTTCGAAGACGCCCTTCCCGCCCAGATAGGTGAGCCGCCCTTCGCCCGAGGCCTTGCCGTCCACACAGGCGCCCGACCAGTTGAAGGGCCCCATGTCGTCGCCCCAGCCGTAGTTCCACACCTGGCAGGGTTGGTTCTCGACGATGGACCAGTCGGGGCCGAAGGGCTCAAGGGGCTCGTCAGCCGCCTTTACGCTCGTGGACCAGACTGCCAGGGCGGCGAGCGCCACCGCCATCGGCCTTGCCACGATGGCTCTCATGGTTTGCCTCCTGGAAGCGGTGCGGCACCGCGCGGTCGAGGGCGGAAGGCGGGTGGATCTCGACCCTCTCCACATCTCCGCCGGCCGAACCGGCCAAGCCGAAGCGGGTGGGACTCGATACATCAGATAATATTATGGGCATAACACAATTCGTCGACATGCGATGGTCCGCAATCAACGCGCTGCCCTGCACCAGCGGGGCGACGATCTACAAGGGCAAGTACCTTGACCAGACCCTCGATACCGACATCGGCCCGGTCAAGGCGCGGATCTGGGACCGTGGCGTCGACGTCAGCAATCTGGAGGGGCTCTGGTGGCGCGAGTCCGAATGCGCCATCACCTCGGCCGAGAAGGGCGCGGGCGCCGGGGCAGGCGATCAGGCCGACGCGGCCTGATAGCCGCCCGATCAGGTGTCGGCGGCGGCCAGCGCCTCGATCTCGATCAGCCAGCGCTCATCGGCCAGCCCCGCGACGATCAGGAGTGTCGACGCTGCCTGGTGTCCCTCGAGGTGGCGGTCCCTGATCTCCCTGTAGGCCCCGAGGTGGGCGCGGTCCACCAGCAGCGCCCGCACGATTACCAGGTTCGACATGGTCATGTCGGCGGCGGCAAGCAGGGCCGCGATGTTGCGCCAGACCTGATCGCTCTGCGCCTCGAAGCCGTCCGCGAGCGTCCCGTCCGCCGCGGCGCCCACCTGGCCCGAGATGTGGAGCCAGCGCTTGCCCGGCCCCACCTCCGCCGCCTGGCTGTAGAACGACGCAGGCGATACGACCGTATCCGGGTTGTGCAGCGTGATCATCGGTTTCTCCCTGGCCGGCGTCCGCGCCTTCACACCATAGCGATTGCGTAGATCTCGTGCAGGTAGCCTTCGAGGTAGAGGCCGGTGCAGCCGATGGGTGTCCAGGCCGGGCCGCGGCCGGGCTCGAAGAGCTCGCTGCCCACCGCCATCACGGTCTCCCACGCCCTCGGGTCCTTGTGGAAGGAGACGATCTCGACGATGTCGTCGAGGCTTGCGCCGTGCTTCTCCAGCACGCCCCGGATCTGGCCGAAGCAGTAATGCGCCTGGGACGCGACATCGCCCTGCGCGATGATGTTCTGCTGCCCGTCCGAGGCGACCTGGCCGGAGATGCCGATGAGGCGTCCATGCTTCTTGCGGCTCGCGCCGGAGATTCGCTGGTCGTGCCAGTGGATGCTCGGCAGATTGTGCGCGACCCGGGGGCCCGCGCTGAAGTCCGCGATGGCGCGGTAGCAACCGACCTGGCCCATTCGATGCAGGCCGGTCATCCCGATCGCGGTGTAGGACGTGGCCTCGCCGATGGGCAGACCCTCGACGGTTTCGTTGCACCAGGTATCGACCGCAGCGTCCATGCCGCGGGCGTCGTGATTGAAGCAGATCATGTCGACGATATCGTCGAGCGAGCCACCCGCCGCCTGCATCACGTCCTTGAGCCGGTCGTAGCAGAAGCGCGCCTGCGCCATGTGGTCGGCGGGCGCCACCACCGCGCCACCATCGTCGGCGGCCACGATGCCGCTGGTGAAGAGGTAATCGCCCTTGCGACAGGCGGCCGATAGCGGAAGTCCCTCCATCCAGCCGAAACCCGCCGGCGTCACGCCCTGCTTTTCGCCCGCGCCCACGTGAGCGACCACGCGGACGACGACCTCGAGGCCGGGATCGTGCGCCCCCACCATGCCGAGCGCGGTCCACGCCGGGTAGGGGGCGGTGAACACGTCGCGGCCGACGGCGAAGGCCGCGTCCATCGTGCGCGGGTCCTTGTGGAAGGTCATCACGTCGAGCACGTCGTCGATGCCTGCGCCCGCCGCCTCCAACACTTTGCTTACCCTGGCGAAGGCGTTTCGCGTCTGGGCCTCGACGTCGCCTGCGTCCGCTACCCGGCCGTCGTCGGTCACGCTCCCCTGGCCGGAGAGGAACAGGAGGTCGCCGACCCCGACCGCCGCAGAGGCCGGCCGGCCGCTCATCCAGGCTTCGCTCGCGGGCGTGAGGTAAGTGCGATCGTCGGCCATCGTTCGATTCTCCTCTCGGCGATCAGGGGCGCCGGACGACCGGCAGCTCGATGAATGACGGGCGGGCCCCGTCGTGAAACACGGTCTGGTGCGCGGGCTGAAGGTCGAAGGCGTGCTCGCCGCCGATCGGCCCGCCGGTGTTGGGATTGCGGTCGAAAGCCGGGTAGTTGCTGCTCGACACCTCGACCCGCACCCGATGCCCGGCACGGAAGACGTGGCAGATCACGCCCACATCGATGGTGAACTCGTAGATCCGGTGGGGCTCCAGGGGCACTTCGCGCTCCCGGCCCTCGCGGAAGCGGCCGCGGATCACGCCCTCGAACAGGTTGATGGAGCGCCCGTCGGGCTCCACGTCACAGAGCTTGACCGTGAGGTCGGTATCCGCGGCGCTGGTCGCGGCGCTCAGCCGCGCCGTGACCGCGCCGGCGGCGAAGCAGGGCGCCTCAAGCGGCGGCGATGTGTAGACCAGCACGTCGTTCCGGTATTCGACCGGGCGCTGGTCCATCGGTCCCATGGGTGCGGTCTGCGGCAGGCAACAGGAATGCCCGCCCATGCTCGGGACCGGATCGAAGGGGCTGTAAATGAAGAAGTCGGGCGCCTCGTCGCCCGGCGGCTCCCGGTCCAGCGTCCCGTCCCCACTCAGCGAGTTGGCACGGCCGCCGCTGTGGAGGTACCAGCGCTCGGAATTGGCGCCCGCGAGCGGCCAGGCGTCTGCGTCGAGCCAGCGATTCTCGCCGGTGACGAAGAGGCGCACGGGCGGCAGCGCCTCCAATGCGGAGCGGTCGTCCTTCAGCCAGGCATCGAACCAGGCGCGCTCGTAGACGCTGACCGTGTTCTTCGCCTCGTCGCCGAAGTCGATGGCACCGACCTGCTGGGTCCACGGGATGTGATACCAGGGACCCACGATCAGCCGGTGCTCGGCCCGGCCGGCGGCGCTCAGCGCTTCGTAGGCAGCGATGGTCTGCGGGATGAAGCTGTCGTACCAACCGCTGACGTGGAGGCAGGGCACGTCGATCTGCCCGAGCCGGGGCGCGAGCTCCCATTCTTGCCAATAGGCGTCGTGGGCCGGGTGGTCCACGTAGTCCTTGAGGAAGGGCATGAGGTCCGGCGTCTCGAGAAAGGGGATGTCCTTGAGCCCGAGCGCCGCCGGCCAGCGACCGCAGGCCGCCTGCGCCGCGCCCAGGATGCCGAGGACCTCCCTGTCGTCTCGCCGCCGCGCCGCATCGCCCGCGAGGATGAGCGCCCAGTCCATCACCGCCGCCAGGCCGAAGGTGCCGCCCACATGGGTGAAGCCCTCGTACATGCCACCCGGATAGAAGCCCGGCACGGCGGCGGCGAGGTGCGGGGGACGGAGCGCGGCGGTGAGCAGCTGGTTCACGCCGGGAATGGAGAAGCCGAAGCTCCCGACCCGGCCGTTGCACCAGGGCTGCGTGGCGCACCACTCGATGGTGTCGTAGCCGTCCTCGGCATCGAGGCGAAGCGGGTAGAATTCGCCCTCGGAGGCGCAGCGCCCGCGGGTGTCCTCGATCACCACGGCATAGCCGTGGCGAGCATAGACCGCCGGGTGGTCATAAACATAGGTCTGGGCAACGCGCTTGTCGTAGGGCTGGCGCTGGACCAGGGCGGGGACCGGCTCACCCGAGGCTGGCCGGTAGATGTCGCAGGCGAGGTGCACGCCGTCCCGCATCCTCACCATGACGTCGGTCTCGACCACGACGCCTGCAGCCTCGCGCGCGTCCGTCATATGCGTCCTCCCCTTCGGCGCGAGCCTAGCCCGCAATTCTCATCAAGGTCACGGCCTGCGTCGCGCTAGGGGAAGTCTGTCCCTGTATCGCCACGTCATGCCAGCCTAACCGATTGTTGCAACGACATATTGCACCAATTACCCACTCCTGCAGAGCATCGACGACAGCAACGTGTAAGCAAAGTGCAAGAGGATTAGCAATTATGCCCGCGTATCGTCGCGCACTGTCGTCATACGGATACCCGCTCCGCAGCTTGACCGCTGCTAACCAGTGAATGTTGCCTTGATCGTTCGTCGCGCAACAAGCTTTTTGCCGCAAGATTGGCTCCGGCCCTCTGTCCCTCTTACGCCCTGCCGCCGTCGTCGGCACCCTTACCACAGTCGTGACGGCAGAATGGTGGCTCCGCCCAACACTCGGTCACAACATTCGCAGGCCATGATGTCTCATCGTCCGGCCTGGCGAGCCTGCCTCTTTGACCTGCTGTTTGCTCCTCAATTTGGACACAAAGCATCACCTGAGATACAGCTGGGCGTTGACGGCCCTCACGCTCCGAGAGTAGCCACCCATTGTCGAGCACCGTCTTGAACGCTCCCAGGTCGCCACCCTGTCCTTCGTCCTGGCTGCCGCGTCGCCGGCATGGGAGGGAGACGCGGTCCGCAATTTGATGGACGCGTGGCGCACCGCGCGATGAGGAACAGGCCCCTGCAGGTCGGCATCGCGGGTTCCGCGCCGGCGGCTCTCTGCTGCTTCAAGCCGGTGCTCGTCTGGTTCATAGCGGCGCTGGGCCTTTCGGCGTGGGCCGGATACCTGGACCCGGTCCTGCTTCCGGCGCTCGCCGTCTTTCCGGTAATCACGGGGTACGCGACATGGCGGCACATACGACATGGCCGATACTGGTATCGGCCATCGCCTGCCCGTCCTGCGGCAAGTTGAAGACCGAGACGATGCCGACGGACGCGTGCCAGTGGTTCTACGATTGCAGCCATTGCGGCGCGCTTCTGAAGCCGAAGCCCGGCGATTGCTGCGTCTACTGCTCCTACGGCACGGTGCCCTGTCCCCCCGTACAGGGGGGCGATTGCTGCTCGTAGATTGCGGCGGGCCGGCTGCGCAGCCCGGGGCCGCGCTCGGGTTTCCGCTCAGCCGCCCGAGCAGGCCTTGGCGATGAGTTCCTTCAGGCGGTCGCCGCCGACGGCGCCGGGAACCAGGGTGTCGCCGATGACAAAGGCCGGCGTGCCGCGAATGCCGAGGGTCCGGGCTAGGCTTATCGTTTCGTCGAGATAGGCCTCGATCGCAGGATCCTCCATGTCGCTTCGCAAGCGCCCGACGTCGCGACCGGCGCGTCCGGCAAGGGCCATGACCCGGTCTTCCGTCAGCTTCCCGCGCGAGCCCATGACGGCAACATGGTATTCGAGGTACCGGCCCTGCCTGGCTGCGTCCATGCCGGCGCGCGCGGCAAAGCGCGAGACCGGACCGAGGATGGGAGACTCCTTCCACACGATGCGCAGCCGGCCGTCGGCCGCCAGCAGGTCCTTCACCGGCTGGAGCGAGCGCTTACAGTAGCCGCACTGGTATGGCCGGTCGCATCGTGGGGCGGGGCCGGCAGGATCCCGTCCTTGTCCGGCCGCCGCCAGTCGGGCTGCCCCTCAAGCTGCGCGCCGTGGCAGGAGGCGCAGTGCTGCCCGTACAGGACCTTCCCGTTGGCGAGGTCGCGGTCGTCGAGTTCGTGGCCGGCAAGGGCCAGGGCGGGCCAGAGCAGGACGAGAGCCGGCAGGACGGCCTTCATGCGACCTCCACCCATGTTTTCATCCCCGATGCCTGGTGGGCGAGCGTGTGGCAGTGCAGGAGCCATTTGCCGGGATTGTCGAACACGCAAAGGATGTCGCGGCTCGCCTGCCGGTCGACCAGGGTCGTGTCCCGGTAGGGGCCGAGCGAGCCGTCGTCGAGGATCTCATGGAAATGATGGCCGTGCAGGTGGATGCCGTGCGCAAACGCGGTGTCGTTGCGCATGTCGATCCGCAC
>MKWU01004985.1_pt1 | contig 14988 bp, 11 predicted proteins | sample 809101 | NCBI WGS metagenome assembly MKWU01 (sample SAMN05860141, study PRJNA318959) | sponge metagenome | host: Aplysina aerophoba | place: Slovenia: Piran, Adriatic Sea, Gulf of Piran | collected 2013-05-07 | reverse complement strand
CGAGTGCTGCTTGCCAATGATTCACCGCAGCTTGAAAGTCTCTCGCTTGACGGCGGGCCGAGTCATAGCGTTTCCGAAACGCTACTCCCAGACGGAACTGCACCCAGCCGTCCTGCGGCTCCATCTCGAGCGCTCGTCCGTACGCCGCGATGGCCTCGTCAATGCGATCGATCTCGTTTGACCGCACGATCAGATCGCCGAAATTCTTCCAATCTTGCGCATCGCTCGAATCCGCGGGCTCGACGGCTTCCGGCCATTCTGCGGGAGGCTCCACCGCGTCGTCGGACTCCGGTGCACGGAATGTGACCGCCATGAAATCGTTGAGGAACTCTTCCCCGCTGCTCAGCCGCAGTCTCTTCTCACGGACAATCCCGTGCTCGTCAATCGCTACCGTGACGGGCACCGCCGACATTTGAAGCAAGTTCAGAGAGTCGACCAGAACCGGCCAATCCATCCGCTTCCACTGCATGAACAAACGGCAGCGGTCCGGGTGCTGCTCCTGGATGATCCCCACAACCTGAAGCTCGCCGGATTCATAGCGGTCTTTACTCACCTCGTGCCACCCGGGCACGTGCTTGCGGCAACCCGCTCACCAGGATGCGAAGACATGCAGCAGTGTCTTCTTACCTCGAAACCGCACAATCGAAGACGGCCGGCCGTCTTCGAGTAACGGCAAGACCAAGTTCGGAAACGGACTCCCTACCTCGATCTTCACATCAGGCGGCATGTCAACCTTCACCGGCGATCCACAGCTCAAGATCACAAGCGCACCGATAGCCGGTAGGATTCGCATAGCTCGTCCATCAGCATAACGAACGCAAACCAACGCCGACGTAGATACTCTCGAGTGAAATAGAGGGGGGCAAACCATGTCCACGGCCTCAAGGCGCCATCCAAGCGCCAACACCCCGTTATAATCCCCGCGTATCAAACATCAATAAAGAGCCGACAACATGGGCATACCCGTTTCCATCTACTCCGCAGTAGCCTTCATGCACCCGGACGACACCGGCAAACTCTTCGTGCCGGCTTCGAAGCGCGTGCCTCTCGCTCTCGTTCCCGAATACTCCCGTGGCGAGGATGGCGTCGACACTGTCAAAGTGCTGATGGCAACCTCTCACCTCATCGTCTTCGAAGCTTCCCGTCCGAAAGGCGCCGTTGACCGCCTCCACGCTCACCCGGACCATCACTCCATCGGGTATCAGAAGCAAGGCCGCGTGCGCATGCGCATCGCTAATGAGACCTTCGTCGTCGAGGAGGGTGACAGTTATCAGCACCCGCTCGGCGTCGAGCACCAGCACGAGGTCTTGGAAGACTCGATTCGGATCGAAATCAAGCACTACCCCGCCGGTGATGCCATCGAGTCCTGGAATGCCCTCGTCGGGGCGTCTTCGGCTAGTGACGCGAAACCCGGCGCGTAGCGCTGCCTGCCGCCGTCAAACCGCCTCGGTTCCTGTGCGGCGTCGGCAACTTGACTCGATTCGGATTCCCGTGAAGAGCACTCTACCCGGCCGTATCGAATTACCCACTCGCTGGTACGATGAGGTCTCCCGCCTTTCGGGAACTCCGGATGTCCGCTGAACTCGTCTGCTTCAACCCCGGCTGTCCGGAGCGCTTCCCGATTGACGCCGTACTCTACGAATGCCCTCGCTGCGGCAGACTGCTCGAAGCTCGCTACGACTTCGCGCCCCTGAAGCCCGCCGCGCTTACCGCCATGTGGGACGGCCGCCTCCTCAGCCGAGAGCCACTCGATGTAAGCGGAGTCTGGCGTTTCCGGGATCTCCTGCCGTTCCTTGGCGACACGAAGCACATCGTCACCCTGCAAGAGGGAAACACGCCGCTGCTCGATGCTCCCGGCGCAGCAGCCTACGCGCGGCTCGATCACATCCAGTTCAAGCACCAGGGCTACAACCCGTCCGCCTCGTTCAAGGACAACGGAATGACCGCTGGCATCGCGCAAGCACGTGCGCTTGGCATGAAACGGGTGGCCTGTGTCTCGACCGGCAACACCTCCGCGTCGATGGCGGCCTACGCGGCAGCCGGCGGCTTGCAAGCCGTCATTTTCCTGCCCTACGGAAAGATCGCTTACGGAAAGCTGGCCCAGGCGCTTGAATACGGAGCGCTGACGATCCAGGTCGAGGCCAACTTCGACCAGATCCTCGCTCTTGTGCGACGGCTCGCCGAAGAGTTGGGGATTTATCTGCTCAACTCCATCAATCCCTTCCGAATCGAAGGCCAGAAAACCATTGCGATCGAAATGCTCGACCAACGCGGCTGGCAAGTTCCGGATTGGCTCGTCTTGCCCGGTGGCAATCTCGGCAATGTTTCTGCACTCGGCAAGGGACTGCGAGAGTTGAAAGAGGTGGGCGTCATCGATCGACTTCCGAAGCTTGCAGTTGTCCAGGCGGCGGGCGCAGCGCCGTTCTTCCACCTTTTCCAGAGCGGCACGGGCGGGGCCATCCAGAACGTCGAGAATCCGGAAACCTTGGCGACGGCCATCCGAATCGGTGCGCCCGTTTCGTGGGAGAAGGCGCTACGCGAAGTGCAGTCCAGCGGTGGCGTGGTCGAGTCCGTCACCGAACAGGAAATCGCGGATGCCAAGGCGATCATCGGACGCAGCGGAATCGGCTGCGAGCCCGCTTCGGCGGCTTCGCTCGCAGGCGCCAGGAAACTTTGCTCGCGGGGCGTCATCGCCGAGGACGCCGATGTTGTCGGAGTCCTCACCGGACACTTGCTCAAAGACCCCGACTACGTCTATCGCTACCACACGGGTCGGATCGAAACGCCCGGCGGCGACAGGCTGACATCGACATTAGGCAATCAGCCCGTCGTGATGCCGAACGACCCGGGAAAGATCGCCGAGTTCCTGCTGACGCGCGCGTGATTGCTCGCTCCCGTCGTCTTCCAAACGGTTCTTCTGTAGCCTTCGGAAACCTTCAGCGGAGAACGAGAACAGGGTGCCATCAATCTTCCGCTCTGCGCCCCAGATTCCAGTACAGGCGGTCGCACCTACATCGCGCGCGGTTGTGCCGCATCGGCTTCTTCATCCGAGTAGGGATAGGCAATCCCGCGCCGATTCAGCTTCAGAATATAGATGCTGTACGGCATCAAGCGGTGGGAAAGATACACGCTGCCCACCGTCGCTGCCATCAAGGGAAGCATGATGTGGTAGTCACCGGTCATCTCGAATAGAATCAGGATCGAGGTTGTGGGGGCCTTCGCCGCCGCCGCGAAGAAGGCCGCCATCCCAACCATTGCATAGGCGCCCGACGTTGCCGTCCAGTCCGGATATACGAAGTGGACGACGGCTCCGAAAGCGCCGCCCAGCATGGCGCCCATATAGAGCCCCGGTGCGAACACGCCGCCCGAGCCGCCCGAGCCCAGTGTCGCGCAGTTCGCCAGCATCTCCATCGCGAATAGACACAGTAGGAGACTCCACGTATAGCGAGTCCATAGTGCCGATTCGATGGCCGGGAAGCCGGAACCGTAAACCTCGGGGAAGAACCGCAGAATCAATCCCACCACAAGCCCGCCCACCGCAGGCTTCAAGTGCTCTGGAAAGTTCCACTTGCCGAAGAAATCCTCGCTGGCGTAGAGCAGTCTCACGTAGGAAACGGCTGCCAAACCGACCACGATGCCCATGATGAAGTAGAGCGGGAGTTCCCCCGGACTGATGAGGTAATAGGCCGGCGCGTGAACCGCCGGGTCGTCTCCCAAATAGTGCCTCGCAATGATGCTGGAGCTTAGCGAAGTCAGCAGAACGAGTAGAAAATCCGTCTGAATACGCCCCACCAGGACTTCCATTGCGAAAATGGCGCCGGCGATCGGCGCGTTGAAGGTAGCCGCCACGCCGCCCGCGGCGCCGCAGGCCACGAGGGTCCGGATGTTCCTGGCGGTCAGGCGGGCCCACTGGCCGATCGCGGACCCCAGAGCCGCGCCGATTTGCACCATCGGACCTTCACGGCCGGCCGTCCCCCCGAATCCGATCGTCAGCGACGATGCGATGATTTTCACCATCACGACGCGGGTGCGTATGACGCCGCCGCGAGTCGCTAATGCCGTCATCACTTCGGGCACGCCGTGACCCTTGGCTTCTTTCGCGAATCGTTGAATCAGCGGCCCTACCATCAACCCGCCCAGTGCCGGCAACAGAACAAGCTGCGCGGGCCCGAACATCCCCAATACCGTCGATGCCATACCCTGGGCGAAGTCGCCGATCGCGTAGAGCACCATCACGAAACCCACCGATCCGAAGCCTGTCAGGATGCCGACGACGACAGCCAGAATGATGAGGTAGTTCTGTGACGGCAGGAACGAGGAGCGCAGCCAGATCAGCGCCCACCCCCAAGCAGGAACGCGCGGCATTACTCGGCGCCCCATCCGCTCCATGGCGCGCAGGCGTGTAAGAACCTTCTTGGTCAGCTCGAAGGCGGGACGGATCAGGTTTCTCATGCGCCTGCGGCTGTTAATTGCCCGATTTGGAAGTCGGTTCACGCAGCATCGTGACGAGCTTCAATCGTCCTTGCCGCGAGACCGTCAAAACCGAGGGCTGGGAGCCTCGCTCAAGCCTTTCCAGGGCATTGCGGGGGGAATCGGGTCTCAGCGTGCGGCCCTGGACAGCGACGATCAGATCATCACGCTGCAGACCGGCTGTCTCCGCCGAGGAACCGGCGACTACACTTATTACCCTCCAGCCGGCGGACATCCCGACGGATGTCGGCGCGCTTTCCCATCTCATAACGAGCCCCATGTTCTTGAATGGGACGATCCCCAGCGACACAGGACGGCATCGCGGATCGGGCATGCGGGTAGCTCCGGAAACACGACGTCCGTCTCGCAGCACCAAGTAGCGTACGAGCCTCCCGGGCTCCTGCACCCGATACAATTTCTCGAATACCTCCCGGGTAGGAACGGTCTCGCCCGCCCATCGAAGAATAATGTCCCCGGCACGGATCGACGGTTCCGGGAAGAAGGCTTCCTCTCTGACATTCTCGACGAATACGCCTGCCGTCACGCCTAACAGCTTCCGCATCGGCTCGCCAAGATCTTGCGTCGTTATGCTCACGCACGGCTGCGCCTCGTTGGCGTCACGAGCGATGTCTCTGACCCGGTGGGCCGGGATGATCTTCAACCCGTCCTTGGTTTCGAAAGCCACTCCGAGGAGCCCGCCGTCCAGGTCGGCGATCGCCGCTACGCGGGTCTCTTCAGGAAAGGGAATTGCCAAGTCCATCGTCTCACCGACTAATCTCCCCCGTTCCGGATAGTCCGTGGCCACTTGAGCTGACACCACGACACCCGGAGTGATCCGCAACGAGCCGTCAGGATTCAGGCTGAGAGCGGCCGCGTATGCGCCGGACTGCAATTCGTTCAAGTCCGCCAGCGGGGCGGGAGGCGTCGCGGTCGCGAGAGCAAAGACGGCGACCTCATGATCCGTATTCACCGAGATCAGCCGATAGGGCTTCTCGTCACTCCTGGGGAGCGGTGGACCGTTGCTCTCTTCGTCAAGCGTACGGTCTGCACCCGATGCGCCGTCGGTCTCGCTTCTGGCTTCGACGGCGGTGATGCTGAGAGCCAACTCCTCGGCGATCAAATCATCTGCCGTTTCGACCGAGCTTACGGCCAACTGCGGAGCAACGACGATCGCTGGAGTTGGGTCGCTGCCGATCAAGATGATGTGAGGACGCCACTGCTCGCCGACCTGCAACCAATAGTCGGCCGTATAGGCAAGGGGTGTCTTTTCATAGTCCGGGCGGAAAGCAGGAGGAGGGCCAAGCGGCTTCGTGGCCTCTTCCGCCGATTCTTCGTGAACTGGCGGGGCGAACGCTCCGTGCAGCAGAACAGCGACGACAGCCAGCAAGATGACAGCGGGGAAAAGCAGGTTGCGAGAATGGAGTTCCCTGATTCCCGGTAGATCCAGTATCGATCGCGCTGTCATGCCCCCCTCAAACTAGAATAACCTGCATGCCTTGGTGCCGCGAAACAGCCTGAACCAATGCCTTGGCGAAGTGTAGTTGTTCTGGAAATCTCTATTCTTGGGGATGTACGCCACGCTGAAGTTAAGGCACCCGGCACAAGCAGGTGTTATAGATCGCGTTGGGAGTCGGGATGAATGGCTCATGCAAGAACCAGGATGAGTCAACGCTCTGCGGAAGCGCCACCGTCGTGAGAACGAGCAGCAGCCGGCCCCAGAATGCGGTAGGTCCGCAAAGAGCCGTCCTCAAAGACCTTCGTAAGACCCCAGGCGGACGGGTCGCTTTCGATCACCGGTACGATCATGTTGTAGCCGTCCCCTGAAGTGTTGCCGACGAGATAGTCGATTCCCTGACGGTACAGCTCTTGACCCGCCCAAGCTCGTCCTTCAGCCAGACGCACCGGAAGAAACTCTTCGGAGGACGTTGCCTCCAGCAGGCGCCATTCTCCATGCGCATTCCTGCCAAAATAGGCAAACTCCGAAAAGTGCTGGTTGGTGGGATGGATGATCACCGCTCGGTTCAGCGGCAACGCTTCTGGGAATACAGCTTCGATGAAGGTGTCCGGCTGCACCGGCTCCCAGGTGATCCAGGGGGTCCACGGGTTGCCGTCAAAGGCCCGGGCGGCGCCCCATGGGAACGGCCAGGCTCGAATCTTCCAGTCGGATTGAGGGACGAACTCTTGTGTCTCCCAGAAGAGGCGGATCTCCGACAGGCTCCACTCGCTCGTCTCGTGAGATCCCCTTTGTTCAATACGCAGGCCGCTGAGATCCTGGCCGGGCCACTCGGCCGTGAGCCGTCGCGATGGCCAGAAGTCGTGTTTCAAACCGGTTCCGGTGAGCAACACGCGCGTGACGGCCTCGTTCCGTGCTCCCTGGTAAGAGACCCATAGACGGGCCGGGAAGTAGGCCTCCGGCAGCGGCTCGAGACTGAGGACGCGCGTCTCGGCGTCGCCTTGTTTCGCGATGAACTCTGCGGTTCGATGCCAGGGAACCCATCGCCGCAGGTATTCCGCTTCGGGCTCGATGCGCAGGGCCGCTGCCCACGGGGCGCCCTGCAATCTCCACAGGCCCTCCGGGTGCCACTTCGGAATCACCGAGGGCCAGGAAGCGGTTCCGTGGAAAGCAAGCACGAAACATCCCGCGGCGAGCGAGAGATAGCGCGGCAATCGGTAAAGGGTCAGTCCCATCGCGATCGAGACAAAAACGAGAGAGGGGAGTAAAAAGCGCGTCCCCGTATTCGAGAACCAAGGTATGACGGCCACGGCGGCGGCGGCCATGAGAGGCCGCCACAGCGGATGTCTCCAAGCAAACAGAAGCAGGGGCGCCAGCAGAAAGACCGGTCCGATCAGCCCCTGGAGGTGAATACCGCGAACGGTCACTTCCAATGGCGCGGCCATCAGGTTCTTGCGGCGGACCTCGGGATCGTGAGAATAACCCGCGAGCAGGCTCCGATATCCCTTTTCCCACGCCACCGACACATAGGGGTTCGGGAAGTACTTGTTGAAGAACGGGGCAACCGGGTTGCCGCCGGTGATCGTGTTTTTCGCGAGCCACGGGACTACGAAGAACGAAGCCACGAGACCAACGAGTACGAGCCGGCGGAGGGCTTTGTGGCCGTCTCCGAGGCGTTGCCAGGTTCCCCAGCCGACCACAGCCAGCAACATCGGTACGGCGAAGATTCCGGTGTACTTGATGGAGAAACAAAATCCGCCGAAAATGCCGAGCAGAATCAGCCAACCCGGTTGGCGTTGCCTCCACCAGATCATCGCGGCGTAGAAGGACATGAAGGCAAAAAACACCAGAGCGCAGTCGTTGTAAGCGCTGGTCGCGTCCGGACCCACTACGGGCGCGCAGAGATACAGGCCGGCGCCCACCGCGCCCGCGCGGGCCACGCGGTAGCGCCGTGCGAAGGTGACCATCGCGATGAGCGTCGCGACGAAGAGGCTGAAGTGGCAGAGTTTCGCGGCAGTATGCCGTCCAAACGCGTAGGCAAAAAGATAGAGCATCTCGGCGCCTTGCGAGAGGAAGGCGTAGATGTTCGTAGTGATGCCGGGGAAGCCGTGCGCTCGATAGGTATGTCCGATGAGCCCGAGATGGTAGCCGGCCGCGTCCGCTTGGATTTCGGGAGCCAGGGCATGGGGAACGTAGATGTACGCATAGGCCGCGGCGACGGTCGCGAGAAGAACCCACCAGATTCGGGCGTCTTGCTCCGGGCATGGCGGCGGGCATGCGGGCAACCCCCGGCCCCAACGCCACCACATCCCGACGACGACTGCGGATACAAGCAGAAAGGTTTTGTCGTAAACAAGTCCGAGCGCACAGAGTAGGAAGATCCCTTGGCTCAGCAGTGCGGCTCCGGTGGCAAGTGAGAAAGCCCAGCCTTCGGCGCGGGTCAGCAGCGGCTCTGCGCCGAACAGCCGGGCGAGCAGAGTGCGTCCGAGAAGTGTGGCCGTCAGCACCGTCAGACCGGCTCCGAACAGGATGCTTGCCAGTGTCTGTAAAGCGGTCCAAGACATCGAACGGGAATCTAGAACCGGAAACCGGCTGCGGCGAGAGGATAGCGGGCTTCGGCCTTTGACAGGTGGTGCTCCTCGGGAAGGACCATTTCGAGGATCACTTCCGTCTCACGCTCCCAGGTAACGTCGCCCCGCGAAAGCTTCTTTTCGATCTCATGCCGGCCAGGCTCGCTGTACTCGGCCTCACGCGCCAACTCACCGCCGATGAAAACCCGCAACGTGACGGTTTCCACCCGCCGCATCAGACGCTCGGGCAGCACAAACGCTGCGTGGAATCGGAGCCCGGTATACGGGATGCTGTGGAACCGCAGGACGGCTCGACGGTCAGCCCAACGAAGCCCATCGACGACATCATCGCTCACGCCGGAGACGATGGAGCGGGCGGCGTCGGGGAGATCCATCTCGACGTAGGACTCCAGCGGCCGCGGGAACGGCGATACGTAGCGCTCGCCGGCAGCAGGAGGCGAAACTACGACATCGGGCCGGCAAGCCGGCAACAGGCATATCGCGGCGGCCAACATCGTCATGAATGGGAACCGGCGCACCAACGCGATTATGCCACATGCCTCGTTGGCTCCCCCTCGGCGGACGGCCATTACGCTCCCTGCATTGGCTCCGAAAAGTGGCGCCTCCACACCCGATGGTTCGAGGCTGCTCTTTACGGGCCGTACTCGCCAGGAATAGGGCGCTCGGTCCGGTGTTCACGTGTTCCACACTTCTGCACAACCATCGAGCGCAATGGTCCCTTTGGCCGGAGCCGAATGTTCGACGGGTTCGTTACCAACGAAAAGGTCGCGACCGCGTTACAATGGCGCGGCTATGCCATATCGCGAGACACTCATTCGCGGACTGGGGCCAGCGGTTCTCAGCGCCTTTCTTTGCTCCTGCGCACCTCAATCATCCTTTGAACTCGTCATCGACAACGGGATCGTGATCGATGGCTCGGGTGCTCCCGGAGAGCAGCTTGACGTCGGCGTGTCAGGCGCCAGGATCGCTGCAATCGGCGACTTGGCCGACAGCGGCGCCCAACGCCGGATCGACGCGACCGGGCTCGTCGTCGCTCCGGGCTTCATCGATATTCACAACCATTCGGACCACACGCTGCTCGACGAGCCGAACTGCGGGAGCATGATCCGCCAAGGCGTGACCACGATGGTGCTGGGCGAAGGAGGGTCCCAAGGGCCGTTGGCCCCGGGCGAACAGGAGTGGGAAACCCTCGGCGGCTACTTCGCGCACGTGGAAGAACGGGGCGTGGCGGCAAACATTGCATCGTACGTGGGCCAGACCCAGGTTTGGACCTTTGTCAAGGGGCTAGCTATGACGCCCGCAACTGACGAAGAGATCGGGCATATGAGGCACGAGATCGCCAAGGCCATGGAGCAAGGGGCGCTGGGCCTGTCCACTTCGCTGCTGATGCCTCCGGCAAGCCTCGTCACCACGGAGCAGCTTGTGAAGCTGGCCAAAGTTGCCTCGGAACACGGCGGTATCTATTCCACGCACATTCGCGATGAGGGCCAAGGCGTCTTCGACTCCATCGCCGAAGCGATCGAGGTCGGCCGGGGCGCGGACATCCGCGTGGACATCATCCACATGAAGATCGCCGACAAGGCTTTGTGGGGCCGCATGTCGGAAGTCGTGGCCATGATCGACGAGGCGCGTCAGGAAGGGCTGGATATCCGGGCGCACGTCTATCCCTACACGGCGGGCCAAAACAATCTGCGGGCAATCATTCCGCCCTGGGCGCACGATGGCGGCAACGTCCAAATGCTCAAGAGGTTACGCGACCCCAAGTTGCGAGCCCGCATGAAGCAGGACATCCTGAACGGCATTCCTGGTTGGTATAACCACTATCTGGCGACCGGGGGCGGCTGGGAAGGCATGTTGCTCGTGTCGTTTTCTCATGAGAAGAACAAGCCCTTCGTCGGCAAGCGCATGAGTGAGTTGATCGACGCCCGCGGCGGAGATCCGGTCGATGTGCTGTTCGACGTGCTGCTCGAAGAAAACGGCAGTGTGCGGACCGTCTATTTCCATCACTCCGAAGACGACATGCAGTTGGCGCTCCAGCAGCCCTTCACCTCTGTCGGCTCGGACGGCGCAGCGATCAGTCCGGAAGGCCCGCGTCGCGGCATGCATCCGCACCCGCGCTGGTACGGGACGTTTCCTCGAGTGCTCGGGCGCTACGTGCGCGAGTTGAACACGCTGGAGCTTCCCGAGGCGATTCACAAGCTGACCCTCATGAACGCTGAGAAAATCAACATCGGCGATCGCGGGCGGCTCAAGGAAGGTTACTGGGCGGACATCACTCTGTTCGACCCGGAAACGGTCATCGACAAGGCCACGTTCGAGAATCCCCAGCAGTATCCCGAGGGCATCCATTACGTGATCGTTAACGGTGAAGTGGTCCTCGACAACGGCGTGCACACGGGGAGCCGTCCAGGCCGCGTCCTGCGGGGACCGGGAAACAAAGAGGATGGCGCCGGATAGCCCGCGCGATCACCGAAGTGGCGAGTTGGTTCGAGGGCCGGCAGGTGCTTCGAGGAGCCGATGCTAGAATGGTCCGCGAGGCGAATGGAGAGGCGCATGTCACTCGATCGAAGGGCCTTTCTTGGTTTCGCCGCGGCGTCGCCGGCGGCTGTCCTGAGCGCCTTGACGGCGGGTAACGTGACCGAAACTACTGAGCCGCACTTGATCATCGCGGCCTTGGCGGCGCTCGATAAGAGACTTCAAATCGACGAGGGCATCGTACGAGACTACCTGGAGCATCTTTCCGGCAGCGGCATTCGTTCCGTGCTGGTCAACGGGTCGACCGGAGAGTTTGCGTCCTTCTCGGCCCTCGAACGGAAGCGGACCCTGGAAGCGTATCTTAAGCACAAGGGCTCCTTGCGTGTCCTGGCGCACACAGGTGCGTCGAACATCAACGATACGCTCGACCTCGTTGGCCATGCGCAGGCCGAGGGCGTTGACGCGCTGCTCGTCATTCCCCCGTTCTATTACAACCAACCCGCGACGGAGGGCTTGGCGCGATTCTACGAGCCCGTTCTGGAACGGGCCGAGGTTCCTGTATTGCTCTATAACATCCCGCAGGTAAGCGGGGTGACGGTCACGCCGGAGCTGGTGCAGCGGTTCTCGTCGCACCCCAGGCTTTGGGGCATCAAGGACTCCTGGGGTAAGGCGAAGTGGACCGAGTCCTATATCCGGGCGTTTCCGGACTTGCGAATATTCACCGGCGCTTCAGCGCTGATTGCAGGTGTCCTCGACCAGGGTGGTGCCGGGGCGCTGACGGGCAACGGCAATATCTTCCCGCGGGAAACGCAGGCGATCATCGACGCCCACAAGCAAGGCTCTGACACCGCGGAACCGCAGCAGACGCTCAACCAGCGGGTGGCGTTGCTGAAGGGCTATCCGATTATCCCTGTCATGAAGCATGTACTGGCCCGCATGGGCGTGGCGAAGATGTACCTGAGGCCACCCCTCACAGCGCTGGGTGCCGGAGCCCGGGACGTACTGGACCGCCGCCTCAAAGATGTCGGCGTGATCTCATAGCGACTGCGGCGTCAGATAAACCGCCAACACTCCGCTTCCATGCCGTCCCCTCGAACGCAGTTTTCCGAGACCTCTGTGCCGCAGCTTCTGCGAGCGGTGCTGGCCGGCTTGTTGATGGGTCTGGCGAATCTCGTGCCGGGCATTTCGGGTGGCACCATGCTGCTGGCTGCGGGCGTGTATCCGCAATGCATCAGAGGAATCGCTGAAGTCACCACGCTGCAGTTTCGGGCTCCGGCCGTCTTGCTGCTGGGGACGGTCGTGGCGGCGGCGGGGGTTGCCATTATTACCTTGGCGGGTCAGGTGAAGGGATTGGTCATCGACCACCGTTGGGTAATGTACAGCCTGTTCATCGGGCTTACGTTGGGCGGCGTACCGGTAGTTTGGCGTCTGCTGAAGCCGGTTACAAGAGCCGCGGGTATCGGGACAGCGTGCGGCATCGCGGTCATGGCCGCGATGGCAGCACTACGGCCCGGCTCTTCCACGACCGAGCCGTCTTCTCACTTTTTCTTGATGCTGTTGGCCGGGGTCGCCGGCGCGGCGGCGATGATTCTGCCGGGGATCTCCGGGAGCTACCTGTGGTTGATTCTCGGGGTCTATCTCACGGTGCTGACGGCCATCGAGCAACTCAAGATCACCATCATCGAGACCCTGCAACACGATGGCGGCTGGCGACCGATGATCGAACCCTTGATGGTCTTGGCGCCTTTGGCGATCGGTGTCGGGCTGGGGCTTGCAGGAATCAGCAATCTGATGCGCATGCTGTTGGCCCGCTTCGAAAAAGCGACCCTCGGTGTGCTGCTGGGCTTATTGCTCGGGGCGGTGCTCGGCCTGTGGCCGTTTCAGCACGGGCTTCAGCCCCAGGTCGGCGATGTCATCGAGGGTCGGCCGGTAACGGCGGAATCCATCGCGAAGATCGATCCGAAGGATTATCCCCAGGAACGGTTCGACCCTACCGCAGTGCAGGTCGCATCGTCGATCGGACTGGTTCTGGCTGGTTTTGCACTTACACAAGGGGTTGCTTGGGCCGGACGAGACCGTCAGGAGCCCTGACAGCCTGCGTCAGAAATGGAATTCCGCTGATCGATGACCATCAATGCGGTGCGCTGTAGCAGCAGCAGCAACCTGCAGGCTCTTTTCGGTGTAAACAGGCCGCACTGTCGCCTGAGTAGAGGATCGACACGGGCGCCACCGGCGTAAGCAGGGCCGGTCAAAGGGAAAAGGTACACTAACAGAACTTTCGACGATGGAAGAAGCCCTCGAACAGTTTGTGCACGGCCTGCCGACCGTTCTGTTGTCCCTCGTCATCGCCGTGTCCTTGTTCGTGTTGGGCAAAGCAGCGGATTTGCTGGTGGACGAGGCAGTGCGGCTCTCAAAACGTTCGGGGATTCCGAAGACGATCATCGGAGCGACCATTGTGAGCCTGGGGACGACGACCCCGGAGGCGGCTGTGTCGGTGTTCGCCGCGATACAGGGTCAGCCGGGCTTGGCGTTGGGCAACGCCGTGGGCTCCATCATCTGCGATACCGGGCTCATCCTCGGGTTGGCTTGCTTGATATCGCCGCTCAAGCTCGATCGCCGGATCACGAATCGTCAAGGATGGATTCAGATCGGCGCCGCGGCAGTGATGGTGGCGCTGAGCTTCCCCTGGAGCTCGCCGGCGGAAGTCTTCAGCACGGGCGGCAACCTCAGTCAGTGGGCCGGTTTTGTTTTTCTGGGCGCACTCGCCGTCTACATTTGGAGATCGATTCGGTGGGCCGGCGAAGGCGCCGGACTTGTCGGTGACGAAGACAATGAGCACGGATCCAGCGGCTCCACGATGGTCATCGTGCTCAGATTGATCGGCGCGGTGGCCCTCGTCGTCATTTCAGCGCGCATCCTCATCCCGGCGGTGACGGAGGTTGCGGTGCGGATGCATGTACCGGAAAGCATTATCGCTGCGACGCTGGTCGCTTTCGGAACGTCATTGCCGGAATTGGTTACGGCGGTGACGGCGGCGCGCAAGGGGCATGGTGAGTTGGCGGTCGGCAATGTCGTTGGCGCCGATATTCTCAATGTGTTCTTTGTCGCGGGAGCGGCGGCGGCCGTCACACCAGGCGGTCTCACCGCCGGCGGCCACTTCTTCCAGGTGCTGTTTCCGATCATGCTGCTCATCCTGTTGGTCTTTCGAGTCGGCATCTTCGTTTCTGGCGATTACATGAAGCGCCCGTTCGGCTATGTGCTTCTCACCGCCTACGGCGTCTACATGGTGGTCAGCTACCTGATTCCGGCCTCGATCTGACCTGAAACATCCCCCTGATCAAGCGGCGTTGATACAAGCCCGGATGTTTTCAGCTTGAATGATCCGCGCACGGGCGGAGGAAAAACTGTCCTGCATTTCTCGCGACGCGGCGAGTAATGCAGGGTGGCTTCAGGATGGCTCTGACGGACTCTCGAACGGCCTTATCAGGAGCGCACGGGGGGTTCGCCTGATCGAGTTCAAACCGCACAGGCAGGGTAAGGAAGAACACGACCACGATCCCGACCAACGGCAGATGCGGCCGCTATTCTGGACCAGTGGCCCGAAGACAATCGTCAATATTCCGCTTCCACGCTGTTCCTTTGAACGCTGTTGACCTTGACCTCTGTGCCGCATCTTCCGCGAATCGCGGAAACAACTCTTCGTAGGAACCTGGGGGCGGTATGCGGCGGCCCCCCTTCGTGACCCCGTTCAGAACCGCTGCAGTTCCACGAAATTCGCGTCGGCGAGTCCGAGGTCCGAGTGGACGCGGGCGAATACGACGGCGTCGCCTGCGTTTACGACACCGCGCCTCGCCAGCTCCGGCGTGAGCGCCGCGGTGGCCAGGGCGCCGGGCTCCACCACCAGCGGCGACACCCCCCGGCAGAGAGTCAACCGCCTTGCGACGCTGGCATCGACGGTCACGGCGTGCACCGGAATCGGAGGACGGAGCGCGGCCAGCA
>MKWU01004984.1_pt1 | contig 14989 bp, 13 predicted proteins | sample 809101 | NCBI WGS metagenome assembly MKWU01 (sample SAMN05860141, study PRJNA318959) | sponge metagenome | host: Aplysina aerophoba | place: Slovenia: Piran, Adriatic Sea, Gulf of Piran | collected 2013-05-07 | reverse complement strand
CCTTGCCCGGCGCGGCCATCGTGTCACCCTGTTCGAACGCGAGTACGAGCCGGGCGGCCTGATCCGGCTCGCGGCCGGTCAACCCCTCCACGACGAGATCGGGGACTCGGTGCGACGTCTCGCCTCGGAGGCGGAACGCATGCGGGTTGACGTTCGACTGGGGGTGGAGGCGAGCGCGAGCGCGATCGAGGCACTCGGCCCCGACGCCGTGGTCGTCGCCCCCGGCTCCCCCCCCTCCCGGCCGGGACGCGATGGCCCCGACGGACCGAGCCCGCCCCTCGCGACTGAGGGCCTCTGGGCTTCGATGGGCGGGCTCGTCCCCGGCATTGCCGACGATCCCAGGGTGGTCTCGACCGACGACGTGATGTCGGGGCGGGTCGACGCGGGGCGACATGTCGTGGTGCTCGACCGCAACGCGCACTGGGAGGCATGCGGCACCGCCGAGTTCCTGCTGGAGGTCGGTCGGCAGGTCGAGTTCGTGACGCCGCTTGGGGCGGCTGGAGCGGACCTCGAACCGAGCAACGCCGCGCTCTTCTACCAGCGTGTCCGCCCGCGCGGGCTTCGCATCACCTTGCACGGGGACATCCGCTCGATCGGGCCGGATGGTGTGGTCGTCGTTGACGTCCACACCAACGAGGAACGGACTCTCCGCGATGTCGATACGATCGTGCTCGCTATCGGGCGCAGATCGAACGACGCGCTCTACTGGGCGTTACGGGAACGGCTGCCTACCTTCCGTATCGGAGACTGCCGCGCGCCGCGCCTGCTCCAGCACGCGATCTACGACGGCGACACCATTGGGCGCGAACTCGAAGCGCGCCTCGCCGTGGCCGAATGACGACGGTCGCGGTACGGGCGGGCACCTCAGGACGGAGGATTCCATGATGGATTTGTCCCTTGCCTACTTGCCTGCGACGACGCTCGCCGGATTGATCAGGGAGAAGAAGGTCTCGCCCGTCGAAGTGGTGCAGAACAGCCTCGCCCGCATCGAGGAGGTGAACGGCGCGCTCAATGCGTTCTGCTTCACCTATCCGGACGAGGCGCTCGCCCAGGCGCGGGAGGCCGAGCGCGCGGTCATGGGAGGAGAGCCGCTCGGGCCGCTGCACGGCGTGCCGATCGCCATCAAGGACCTGACGCCCACCAGAGGGAAGCGAGCCACGCTCGGCTCCAAGATCTACGAGAACTGGGTGCCGGATTTCGATGTGCCCGTCGTGGAGCGCCTGCGCGCCGCCGGCAGCATCATGGTGGGGAAGACCACGACCCCCGAGTTCGCTTATGCCGGCTTTTGCAAGAGCGCGCTCTGGGGCGACACAAACAATCCCTGGGATACGACGCGTTCACCCGGCGGCTCATCCGGCGGGTCGGGCGCAGCGGTCGCCACCGGCTGCGTGCCTCTTGCCGAGGGCACCGACGCGGGGGGCTCAGTTCGCATCCCGGCGGCCTATTGCGGCACGGTCGGACTGAAACCCACCTTCGGGCGCGTCCCGCTCCAGATGCTGCCAACAGCGTTCGACGATCTCCTGCACTTCGGCCCGCTCTCGCGAACGGTTGCGGACGCTGCGCTGTTCTTGAAGGTTACCCAAGGTCCCGACGACCGCGATTTTCTGTCTTTGCCCGCAGGCCCCGAAATCCACGTTCCCACGCCATCGGATATCCGGGACCTCAAGCTCGCGGTGAACTACGACTTTGGCTTCTACGCCATCGACGAAGACGTGCGCGCCCAGACCCGGGAGGCCACGCGCGCGCTCGAAGACGCCGGCGCCACGGTCGAGGAGGTAGAGATCGCCTGGACGCGCGATGTCATCGATCGCTGGGTCGATCATTGGGGCGTGTTGCAGGCTGCCTGCTTCGGCCAGCATCTCGAGGAGTGGCGAGATCAGATGGATCCGGTACTCGTCTCCTACATGGACAGAGGCTTGGCCATGGGCGCGGTCGACTTCAAGAATATCGAGATCTTCCGCACGCAAATGTGGGAGGACTTGCGGCCAATCTTTGCCGATTATGACGCGCTCCTGACGCCCACCTGCGCGCAACCGCCACCGCCGAACGACACCCTCGATCCGGACTACTACCGCGTCGACGAGCAGGGGCGATTCTGCGGCCTCTACATGACCTACCCGTTCAATTTTCTGCATCAATGTCCGGCGCTCGCGGTGCCGTCCGGAATCACGACGTCGGGGTTGCCGACCAGCCTGCAGATCGTCGGCCGGCGCCACGACGATAACGGGGTCTTGCGGATTGGCGCCGCGCTCGAAGCGGCCCGCCCGTGGGCCCAGCGCACGCCGCCGATCTGAGCCCGACTCAACCGAGCTCCCGTAGGAAGCGAGGACTCAGCCGAGGATGGGGCCGCGAGAGAATTGGTCCTTTGCCTCAGCGGCCGCGGTCGGTGCGACTGAACAGGATCCAGAAGAACGTGCCGATGATCGGCAGCGTGACACCGAAGATGAGCGAGGCCAGGCCGAAGATGATCGGCACGTTGGACTGATGCGACGACGCCTGCGCCCAGGTGTAGATCGGCATCGTCGTCTCGGTGCCGCGCAGGAAGATCGAGCGTAGCAACTCGTTGAACGAGAGGATGAAGCCGAAGAGGCCGGCGCCAACGATGCCAGGACGCATGATCGGAAACTCTATCTGCCAGAAGCGCTGCCAGGCCGAGGCCCCGAGATCCTCGGCCGCCTCGAGCAGGCGGTGGTCGAAGCGCGTGGCCAATACGATCACCAGGAGGAAGGCAAAGGGCAGTGCCCAGACCATGTGGCCGACGAAGACCGACCACATTCCAAGCTTGAAGTGCATGTAGGAGCGGATGAAGAGGAACAGCGCGGCCCCCATGGTGAGCCCCGGCACGAACAGCGGCAGGAGCGTGATCAGCAGCACCCCGCCGCGCCGCCTCAGCCGCGGGATCGCGCGCCCCACCGGCACCGAGATGAGGACGCAGCAGACGCCGACGGCGAGCGCGAGCCACAGGCTGTCGGTCATCGGCTCGATCCACGCGGAGGTCGCGAACAGCTCGTCGTACCAGCGGAGCGTCAGCGGATGCGGGATGCCGGAGAGTGGCCGGTCGCTGAACGACATGACCACCAGCCAGACGAGCGGGATGTAGGTGAGCACGATGAGCACGAGGCCGATCCACGCGGCGAGCGGCCGCCAGATGGGCGCATACACCGCGTGCTCCCACAGGCGCAGGCGCTGGGCTCGCCCGAGTCTCCGGCCCGCGTGCGCGTCTGCCGCGCTCACAGCTTCAGCGCCTCGAACAGGCCGGCGACACCGCCCCGCCGCCGGGTCAGCAGCGTGAGCGCCGCCAGCAGCGCAACCAGGATCGCGAGCACGAAGGCCGAGAGGGAGGCCGCGGTCGGGTAGTTGAGCGTGGATAGCGCATCCTCGGTAGATCGGCCGATCATGTTGACCTTGCCGCCGCCCATGAGCTGCGGCACCACCCACTCGCCCATCATCGGCACCATGGTAAAGACCACGCCGGCGATGACGCCGGGGAGGCAGAGTGGGACGATCACGAGGAACAGCGTCTGCAACGGATTGGCGCCCAGATCGCGGCTCGCGTCGAGATACTCGTCGTCGATGAGTGTCGCCACCAGGAAGATGGGGAACACCATGGTCGCGAAATAAGGCGCGGCGAGACCGAAGAAGACCGAAAACTCGGTAAAGATCAGCCACTCGACGGGCTCGGACGTGATCCCCAGCTCCATCAGCACCGTGTTGACGACGCCGTTGCTGCCCAGCAGTGCCCGCCAGATGATCGTGCGGGACGAGAGATCGAGAAAGAACGGGATCGTCAGCAGCGTGAGCAGGATCGCCTTGAGCCCCTGCGACCGGCAGCCCTTGGCGAGCCAGAGCGCGAACGGAAACGCCAGCACGAGCTCGATCACCGTCATGCCGATGGCGATACGCAGCGTGCGCATCGCCACGGTCCAGCGTCCGGTCTCGAAGAAACGGTCCCAGGTGTGGAACGAGGGGTCCCAGACGACCTTGAACCCCTTCGTCTCAAGAAATGAATAGAGGAGAAGCAGAAACAGCGGGACGATAACGACGACCGTCCAGACGATGATAAAGGCGGGGACGGTCCAGCGGCCCGACGCGGCGCGCGTGTACCAGGATCTGACGCCGCCGCTCACTAGGGCGTTCGCCATCGACAGGTTCGCGCGTGCCCCGGCAGAGGCCACCGGGGCACGCTAACGGTCAATTTCTCAGGCGTTGAGGAAGCGCTGCCACTCCTCCTCCATCGCCTCCTGATGGTCGGGATTGAGGTTCTCCCAGAACGGCTTCTCGTACTTCGTGTCCACCTTCTTCTGGACCGCATCCACCGCCGCCACTTGATCGGCAGGCCAGCCGACCTCCTCGGCGTACTTGACACCGAGATCGAGATTGGGGCCGCCGTAGCCCCGCTCGATTGCCTGGTACGCGCGATACTCGCCGTCGAGGAAGTAGTTCAATGCCTTGTAGATGTTGTTGAGATTGTCGCGCTCCGCAGCCTGGGTCGGGATGTAGGCGCCGATGCCCCACTTGAAGTAGCCCTCGACGGTGTAGGCGTAGCGCACCACGTCCGCCCCGGCCTCAGCGTTCACGTTCTTGGTCGCCGGCTCCCAGCAGTTGATGATGTCGACTTCCTTATTGCCGAGAAGCTGGACCTGCTCCTCAAAGCCCGTGTGGAAGGTGCGGAACTGCCCGGCTTGCTTGCGCTCGATCGCCCAGTCGCCGACGGCTTTGGCCTCTTCCGGCGTGAGGTTCGCGTTGTCCACGATCTCCGCCTTGCCGTAAACCTGCATGTAGAAGGCGACCTCCGGCATGGTGAGCAGCCAGTTCCGGTCGATCGAGGCGCGGTTCTTGGCCTCCTCGTTTTCGAACAGTTTCTGCCAGGAGACCTCTTCCAGGCCGTTGGGATTGACGCCGATCGCTTCCGGCCAGTAGCCGAAGCTGTCCGCGTTGTTGACCATGGGTACGCCGTACTGGGTGCCATCCGGCGTCTGCGTGATGTAGCCGCGCTTGTAGTTGTCGGAGGTGCGCTCCCACAGCGCGAGCTCGGGGTGATTCTCGTCTATCACCAAGTAAAACCCCTCCGGCCCGAGCTTGTACTGGGTGCCGCCGTCGGTGAAGAAGAGATCGTGCGTGTCGCCCACCTCGTTGACCGTGACATCACGCATGAAGTTGCCCATGTTGGCGTCTGTCGGCGTGAACTCCATGGTCAGCCCGGTGCTCTCGTTGAAGAGCGACCAGTCCTTGAGCTGCACGGTCGTCGTGCCGTAGCCGCGAATTGTATCGCTCGCGGCGTGAGCCACTTGCGTCATACCGACCGACAAGCCGCCTGCAACTGCCACGGAGACTCCTGCCGCAGCGCCGGTCTTGAGCACTTCGCGGCGCGTCGGCGCGCCGAATCTCGGATCTTCTTCACGTTGGGTCATTCTTGCTGCCTCCCTCGTCGGACGGACCCGCAATTGCCCCGCCGGATCGGGCCGCCACGCCGGGCACTTGGCACCGGGTTCAACCTCGCACACCCAAACCGCCGCGAGGGATACCGGCGGGCGCGTTAGGCCCATGGTAGGCGGCCTCGCGCGCGGAACGCAACACGCTCCTTTGCGCGGCGCCGTGGTGGCGGAAGACGTCCTCGGTAGTAACGAGCTCGGTCGCCTTGCGCAGTCCCCGGTTTCGCGATAGGGCAGCCGGCGGGAGGATCCTCAATGACAACAAGAATCGCCGGCATCGAGCTGGTGCAGGTCTCGCTACCAACACGCCGCGAGCACAAGTGGACCGGGCTTACCGAACCCATCGGTGGCTACATCCTGGTCCGTATGGAAGGCGAGAACGGGCTGGTCGGCTGGGGCGAGGCGCCGGCGCTGAAGGACTGGGGCGGCGACTACGGCCGCTACTTCGGCGAATCGCCGGGCACGACGCGGTTCGTGGTCGAGGCCTATCTGGCGCCTGCGGTCGCCGGCCTCGACCCGGCCCAGCCGGCGCTGCTCCACCGCGCGATGGATGCCGCGATCAAGGGCTACCCTTACGCCAAGGGCGCGGTCGAGATGGCTGCTTACGACCTCGCCGGTCGCACGCTGGGCGTTCCGGTGCATCGACTCCTCGGCGGCATGCTGCGCGACGCGGTGCCGATCACCCATTCGATTGGGCTGCTGCCCATCGACGAGGCGGTCGACGAATGCAAAGTCGTCGCCGCCGAAGGCATCAGGACGATCAAGATCAAGGTCGGCGTCGATCCCGAACGGGACGTCGAGATCGTGCGCCGGATCCGCGAGGCGCTGGGACCTGCGACGGCGCTCTGCGTCGACGCCAATTGCGGCTACCGCACGCCTTACGAGGCCGTGAAGATCATCCGCCGGATGGAGGCGGCCGACCTGATCTACGCCGAGCAGCCCGTCGAGGGGATCGACGGGCTCGCCGAGGTCAGGCGCGGCATCGGCGTGCCGCTGATGGCCGACGAGAGCGCGTGGAACGCCCGCGACGTGATCGAGATCGCCGAGCGCCGCGCGGCAGACATCGTCTCGATATACACCACGAAGCCGGGCGGGCTGTTTCGCGCGATGCAGGTCGCCGCAGTGGCGCGCGCGGCGGGGCTGATCTCCAACGTCAACGGCTCGGTCGAGACCGGCGTCGGCAATCTCGCCAACCTCCAACTAGCCGCCGCTGCCGAACCTGTCGTGCTGAGCTGCGTGGTACCGGTCTCGATGCCGGCCGAGCATCGGGCCGGGCGGATCGGCGGGGTCTACTATACAGACGACCTTATCGCCTCCCCGCTGGCCCATGTCGGGGGCGCGGTGCCGGTCCCGATGGGTCCGGGCATGGGGGTCGAAATCGACGAGGCCAAGATCGAGCGCTACCGCGTAGACCCGAGTTGACGCGGGCGACGGGCCGCCGTTAACAACGGACAAGGCGTTATGGGCTGAGCGCCCGAATCAGGTCGAGCGTCGCCGGCGATCAGCAGCACGACTTCGTCGATCCCGACCGTCCGGTATTCCGCGATGCGCTGTTCGCAGTCTTCCGGCGTACCGCAGACGGCGAACCTCGCCACCGCCTCGTCAGGAATGAGCTCCGCCGCCACCTTTATGTTGCGCCGCGCGATCGCCCGCTTGACCGCGTCGCGGTCAATTGCGATGCCGGAGCCCGCAACGCTGGGCGCGACGAAGTCGTTCCGCATCATAAAAGCGACCTTGGGGCGTAGCCGTTCCAACGCCGCCGCCCGGTTCGCATCGACGGCAACGTAGAGATAGGCCGCGCGCCGCAGTGCTGCTGGATCGCGCCCGGCGGCCCTGGCACCCGCTTCGGCCATGGCCAGGGACTCGGCCGCATACTCGGCCGTGAGGCCGGCAGACAACACCACGCCGTCTGCGAGCTCGCCCGCGAGCCGCAACATCCGGGGGCCCATTGCGGCGAGATAAAGCGGGATCGGCTGGGACGGACAAAACGCCATCCGCATGCCGTCGAGGCGGAACATCTCGCCCTCGTAGGCGCCCGCCTCGCCAGACCAGAGTTGACGCAGACAGGCGATGAACTCGCGCATTGCGACGAGCGGCCGTTCGAGCTTGGCCCCTGCTTCGGCCAGGAACATCGGGTTGCCCGAACCGAGGGCCAGCGCGGCGCGCCCAGGCGCGGCTTCAGCGATTGTCGCCAAGGCCATGGCCACCGTGACCGGCGACCAGAGATAGGGGCTGATGGCGGTCGGCACGACCGTCGCGTGCGCGGTCTCGAGAGCGAACGCGGTGCACGAGACCAGCGACTGGCGGTAGCCCAGGTGCTCCGCCATCCACAAGCTGCGGGCGCCGGCCTCCTCGGCCCGTCGAGCGAGCCCAAGCGTGTCCGCGAACGGGGCGAAGCCGTCGAAACTCACCCCGAATGTGCTCACGTCGCCGTCTCCCCTTCCTGCACCAGGCGCTTCAGCGCCACGAGCTCGAGGCCGGCGATTCCCATACGCGCGAGAGTGAGCCCTCGTGTCGCGTAGTCGATGCCCGTCGCAGCCGAGAACAATGCGATGTGACTGTCGATGGTCGGCGTCTCGATCCCCGCCAGCCGGCCCAACGCGGCGATAGGCACCAGTCCGTAACCGACATCCTCGTGCACATAGCGGTGGTCGAGCGAAGGCGGGCTCTTAAGCGTCGCGTTGGGTGCGCTCTCCCGGCAGGCGCGCGAGATCGAGCCGCTTTCCGTCGCCGCGCGCGTCGTCAGCCCGGCCTCGTGGAACATCTGCAGGAAGGGTCTTGCCGGCACGTCGAGCGCGCGGGCAACGGCGAGCCGTTCCGCGTCGATTGCGGCGGCTGCCCGGCCGACCGCGTCGGTCACGCCTTCCCGATAAAAGAGGAAGTCGCCGCCTGTGGCCTCGATCCAGCCGGCGTTCAGCAGCATGCCCGGCGGATGGAAGACTGCGTTGATGTTGGCAAGCCCGGTTTCGAGCACGCTGGAAGCGGGCCGTATCTCCGGGAACAGCGGCGAGATCGCCGCGTGCAGCGTCCCTGCGGAGGTGCCGGGCAGAGCCGCAAACATGAGTGACTTGGTGTAGCTGTAGACGCCGACCCTCGCTGGCGCCTCGATCCGGCAGATGAAGCTGAGCGTCACCGTCTCGCAGATTTCGAGCTGGGCGGTGTGCCCGGCGCGGCGCATCTCGGCACGAAAGTGGAGGCCCCCGCCGGTATGGCCGGGATTGAGGAAGACGGGCGTGCCCTCGGCCAGCACTCCGGCGAGCCGCTCGGCGTACCAGGCATGGGCGACGGAGGGGACGACCAGCATGACGAGATCGGCCCCAGCGACCGCCTCAGCGACGTCGGTGGTCAGCAGCGCCGGCATCTCACAGCCTTCGAAGATTCCGCGGACGTCGATACCGCCGTTGGCCCGAATTGGCTCCAGGCTATCCTCGCGGCGCGCGTGCAGCCGGACCTCGAACTCTCGCCGCGTCAGATCGGCGGCGGCGGCGTACCCGCCATGCCCCGCCCCCATCACCGCGACCGACCGGATTTTCTGCGCTTCCACCATCCTTCACCGCCCGGCCGAGCTGCTAGACGGCATCCCGCGAGGCAGGCCCAGCAAGCAAGCCCTGTTCTTCAACTTGGCTCCGCTCTACAGAAGAGCTCGATCGGTACCGCGCGGTGCTCCTTCAGCGCGCGTGCCGAGTTCGCCGCCGCCTGCTCGGCGAGCGCGCCGTGGATCAGCGAAACGGCACGGTGCAGCGGCTTGCCGCCGGCCTCCACCAGCGCGCGCGAGCGGGCGCCATAGGCGAGCGCGGCCTCGGTCGTATCGCGCAGGCTCTCGATGGTGAACCCGCACGCTTCCAGGCTCGCGCGGGTCTCGGCCTCGGTCGCGAGAAAACTCGACGCGGCGGTGCGCGCCCACGGCGTCGGGTAGTCCGGCGCGCCGCCCGGCCCCTGCGCAGCCTCCGACAGCACCAGCCAGGCGCCGGGCCTGAGCACGCGGCGGATTTCCCGATAGAGCGCACGCTTGTCGGCGATGTTCATCGAGACGTTCATCGAGTACGCACCATCGAATGTCGCATCGCCATACGGCATCGCCAGCGCGTCGCCCTGCCGGACGGATACTCGCTCCTCGAATCCAAGTAGCGCCGTCAGATGGCGCGCGACGTCGCAGAACTCGGCCGTGAGATCGATCCCGCTGACACGGCAACCGAAGCGCTGGGCCAGGTAGCGCGCGGGCCCGCCGAGGCCGCTGCCGACATCGAGAATGTGGTCGGTCTCGGCGACCTGGAGCAGCGCGGCCATGTCCTCGGTCGCTTCGAGGCCGCGGCCGTGGAAGTGGTCGTAAGGTGCGAGAGTTTCAGCGGTCGCCTGCGACAAATCGAACCCGTCCTCCCGCAACCTCGCTTCGAGCCGCGCCAGCAGATCGCCGCTGGAGTAATGATCGGTGATGGTGCGCGTGTCGCTCACTGACGACTCCTTCCGAAAGACCTGCTGCCGACACGTCCGCGCGCGGCTGGGCGGCGACGGGTACGATCGACTCCATGCCACGATCTCGCATTTGGTTATAGTGCCGCGAGACCCGTTCCAGAGAACTGACGCGACCTTGTCACTGAACGACCTTGACGGACAAGCAGGGAAGGAACTGGCCATGCGTAACGTGCCGCCCATCGGACGAACATCAGTGCTTGCTGCCGCGGTGTCGGCGATCCTCGCCTGCAGCAGCGGTTTCGCAGCGGGGCCAATCGGTGAGGTTGAGATCGAACGCGGCGAGCCAATCGAAATCCGAGCGCTGCTTTCCGAATCGGTGGTGACCTCCGTGTCGCCTCTCATCGGAACCGCCATCGGCTTGGCGATCGAGGATTTCGGGCCCATTCACGGGCACCCGGTCTCCATCGAAATCCTCGACGAGAAGTGCTCGGGCGAGGGCGGGCGTGCGGCGGCCGAGATCGTCGCTGCCGATGCGCGGGTAGTGGGCGTCATCGGGACGCTGTGCTCCGGTGCGGCGGTGGAGGCATCGCCGATCCTCAGCGCGGCCGGGCTCTCGATGATCTCGCCGGCCAACACCTCGCCCCGGCTCACCTCCGACCTCGCCGGCAATGTCGGTCCCGACTACTACGAGGGCTACTACCGCGTGACGGACAACGACCTGATCGAGGCGAGCGTCGTCGCGCACTTCAGCTACGACGAACTCGGATTGCGCACGATGGGGACGATCCACGATGGCGACGCCTACACCAGCGCCATCGCGAATGCCTTTGCGGTCGAGGTTCGTGCGCATGGCGGCGACGTGCCGGTCATCGCCCGGGTGGAGAAGGGCCAGACCGACATGGCCACCGTTCTGGCCAAGTTCGTCGCCGCAGCGCCCGACGGCGTGTTCATCCCTCTCTTCCAGGGGGAGGCGATTGCGCTCATTCAGCAGGCGGCGAAGAGCGACGCCATGGACGGCGTGACCATGGTCGGCGGCGCCGCCACGCTGACGACAGATCTTCTCGCGCTGCCCGAGAGCGAAGGCCTCTACTTCACCGCGCCCGATCCCGGAGACAGCGGGAACACGAACCAGGCGACGGGCAAGAGCGCCGCCGACGTGCTCGCCGCGTTCGAGGTCGTCTTCGGAGGGCCGCCAACGTCCTCGTACTGGGCGCACGGCTATGACGCGACGACGCTGCTGCTCTCGGCGATCGAGCAGGTTGCGGTCGTCGATGGGGAGACGCTCTCCGTCGACCGCGCGGCGCTCCGCGACGCGTTGGACGGTACGACGAACTTTCAGGGCATCCTCGGCACGCTGACCTGCGACGAGTTCGGGGACTGTGGTATCGGCCGCAGCGTGGTTCGTCTGCACGAGGATTCCAGTGTCACGGACCCGGCACTGCTGCCCATCGTGTACAGGGGCGCGTGGGACTCGCACGTGGCTCAAGATTGAAGATGGGGACGGTGGAGATTTAGCCGGGAAGCGAGGTGCCGCCGCCGCTCACGAGGCTGTGGCGCTCGAATCTCCGTGGCGGGCCTGCTGGTCGAAGAACGAGGCCCCAGTTGGCAGCTGCGGCAATTCGAGCTCGTAGTCCATCGAGCGCACGCGCCCGGTGCGCTCACCGCGAACGAGGCGGCCCTCGTAGCGGTTCGGGACCGGGTTCGGAGACATGGCGAGCGCGTCCTCCGCACTGTAGACCGAGATGTGCAGCGTGCGCGGCCGCTCGGAGCGGTTGGGGGCGGAGCCGTGCAGCAGGCGCGTGTGCATCAGGCAGACGGAGCCCGCCGGGCCCACGCAGGTCTCGGCGGACGGCACGCTCGTGGCGGCCACGTCGTCCGCGACCGCGCCGGTGAACACGCCCTCGTGCCAGTGGCTGTGGATGGGCCCGCGGTGCGTGCCGGCGACGACCTGAAGCGGCCCGTTCTCCTCCGTGACCTCGTCCACCATGAGCAGCGCCGTGACAACGTCGTCGTTGCTGTGCGGGGTAAACGCGAAGTCCTGGTGCCACTTGACCTCGGTGTGCGCGCCCGGGAGCTTGGAGTTGATCTTGGTGTGGTGCAGCTTCACGTTGGGCCCGATGAGGTCGGCGACGCAGTCGACCATGCGGCTCTCCAGCGAGGCCGCGAGATAGGCTTCCGAGACCTCCACCGGTGCGTTGACCCGGCGAAGGCTCGGCTTCTCGCTGCTGTGGCCCGTCTCGAGGTCGAAGCGGGGCCGGCCGTCCAGTGTGTCGCCCCAGGCCGCATCGTGGGCCCGGCTCTCCTCTACCCACGCGGCGAAATCCTGCTTCAGCCGCGTCAGCAGGACGGCATCCACCGCATCCTCGACCATCAGATAGCCGTGTTCATGGAAGAACGCGCACTGATCGGGGCTAAGTTGAGGCATGGGGGCTCCGGCAGGTCGAGCGGGCGACGCGTTCATGGTAGCCCGAATTTCTCACCAGGCTCATGGCGAAAAATCCGGACCGGAACCGTACTTCGGCATTGAATAGATCGTTCAGGTCGATGCGCTCAGGGTTCCACTGCCTTCCGGCTGCACCGCTCTGGCAGCGAGGTCGCGCAACAAGTGTTCCGCGCGCTGCCGCTTCTCTTCGTTGGGATCGCGCTGCACGATGCGTAGCAGCGCGTCGCGCGCCGTCACATCGCCGCTCTCGGCCATGGCGAAGGCCATCTCGTCGCGTCGTTCGTAGTAGCTCCGGTCGAGCGGCACAACGTGCGGGGATAGGGCCTCCCAGTAATACTTCTGGTCGTCGGAGGCCCAGCCTGCGTAGACCTCTTCCCACGTTCCGCAACCGGAATACGGGATCATGTTGGTATCGGCGACGGGCTGGCTCGCCGGCTGGTAGCGGGCATCGAAAGACTGACGCAACTGCCTTGAGCGATTGGGCAACGCGCGATGCACGGTGGTATCGGAGAAGATCAGCGCGTCGCCCGCCTCGAAGGAGCCGCTGACCCACTGGCCGGGGATCGGCACGCAGATGTCCATCCCGCCGGCGCCACCGCCGACCTTGGTGTCCAGCACGCCCGCAAGGTGCGAACCGGCCGCCACCGAAAGCACCCCCTTCTCTCGTGGGCAGTCGCCCAGCGGGACCCACATCGCGTAGCTGGTCGCGCCGCCGATGTGGACCTTGTCCTGATGCGCGCCGGTGGTGAAGTCGAAACTCTCGCTTTGCGGGAAGATGTTGCGTTGGACGAACATCGGATGTGCCAAGGCCGGCTCGCCGAATATCCCTTCGAAGAGCGTCAGCACATTCGGATGGGTCCTGAGCCGGTGCAGCGCTTCATCGGTCCACAAGCTACGGAACACCTGCATATAGCGTTCCTCGGGGTCCTTGCAGGCCGCCCCAGTGTTGGCGATGCCTTCCTCGACCGGACACGCCGGATCGAGCCAGCCGCCTGCCGCCGCCTTTTCCAGCAGACGCCGCTGAACCTCCTGCACCTCCTCACGCGGCAATAGCCCGCGCAGGAACAGGTAGCCGTCGCGGCGCAGCCGCTCGGCCAAGGCCGGGCCATTGCCGATGAGATCGGTCGAATCGAAAAACTCGTGCACAACATCCATTGCCGCTGTTCCTGTTCGCACCATCCGTGCGCCCTCAGTCGCCGAAATAGGCTGCCGCGATGTCGGCGGATTCGCGCAGCGCCTCGGGCGTGCGCCTGTCGCCGATGCGGCCGGTTTCCAGCAGGTAGACCTCCTGCGCAAGGCTCATGGCGAAGTTCGCGTTCTGCTCGGTGATCACAATGGTGAGCCCCAGCCTCTCGTTGAGATCCTTGAGCACGGCGGCGATCTCCAGGCAGACCCGGGGGGCGAGCCCCAGTGTCGGCTCGTCCACCATCAGGAGCTTGGGGCTCGACATCAGCGCCCGGCCGAGCGATGCCATCTGGCGCTCGCCACCCGACTGGGTCGCGGTCTCCTGGTTCTGCCGCTCCTCCAGTCGCGGGAACAGGTCGAAGACGGTGCGCAGATTGGCCTCGATCGCATCCCGTTTGCGGTAGGCGCCAACCAGCAGGTTTTCCTTCACCCCCATGAAGGGGAACAGATTGCCGCGCTCCGGCGCGTAGCCGATGCCGAGCCGGACGATCCGGGCCGGCGCCATGCGGCTGATGTCGCGGCCCTCGAACTCGATCCGACCGCGCCGCCGCGTGAGCCCGATGATCGAGTCCAGGAGCGTCGACTTGCCGGCGCCATTTGGGCCGACGACGGCGACAATCTGGCCGGCTTCCACCTCAAGCGAGACGCCGTGGAGCGCCTGCGCGCGGCCGTAGAAGACGTCGAGCTCGCCGATGCTCAGCAGCGCCACGGTTGTCTGCCCTCCCCGCTCCTATTGCCCGAGATAGGCATCGCGCACCGCCTCGTCGCGCACCACCTCGTCGAAGGTGCCCTCCGCGATGACCTCGCCGAAGGACATCACGATAACCCGGTCCACCAGCGGCGCGAGCGCGCGCAGATCGTGGCTCACGATGATGTAGGTGAGCCCGTCCTTGCGCTTCTTTTCGACCAGCAGCTCGGAAATCTGGGCGATCTCGCGCAAGGTCAGGCCGGCGAAGACCTCGTCCAGCAGCAGCAGCCTGGGCGCAACGGCGACGTTGCGCGCCATCTCCAGCCGGCGCAGGTCGCCCATGGCGAGCTCGCTCGGCAGCATGCCGATCTGCTCGTCGGAGAAGCCGACGCTGTTGCCGATTTCCGCCTCGGCCGCGTGGTCCGCTTCCTCGCCGATGAGCTTCCAGATATTGTCCGGCGCCATGCCGACGCGGATGTTGGCGCCCACGGACATTTCGGCGAAGGGCTGGGGCACCTGATAGGTGCGCGCGATGCCGCGCTTGACCCGCTCGTAGGTGGGTACGCGGGTGATGTTCTTGCCCTTGAACCAGATCTCGCCGCTGGTGGGTTTGAGCTCCGCCATGATCATGTTGAAGACGGTGGTCTTGCCGGCGCCGTTAGGGCCGATCAGGCCGAGCGTCTCGCCCTCCGCCACCCGGAACGAGCTCCCCTGCACGGCGCGGATGCCGCCGAAGGTCATGTGGAGGTCGCGCCCCTCCAGCAGCGGGCCCGCCGTCGCCGTCACCGCCGCCACTCCTGCACCTTGCGGCCGGCGCCCGCGATGATG
>MKWU01004983.1_pt1 | contig 14995 bp, 18 predicted proteins | sample 809101 | NCBI WGS metagenome assembly MKWU01 (sample SAMN05860141, study PRJNA318959) | sponge metagenome | host: Aplysina aerophoba | place: Slovenia: Piran, Adriatic Sea, Gulf of Piran | collected 2013-05-07 | reverse complement strand
GTGCGCAAGTCCCTCAAGTCGCCGGCCCGGCTGATCGTCGAGAACGCCGGCGAGGACGGCTCGCTCGTGATCGGCAAGCTCCTGGAGCAGAAGAGCGCGACCCAGGGTTTCGACGCGCAGAACGGCGAGTACGTCGACATGGTGAAGGCGGGCATCATCGACCCTGCGAAGGTGGTGCGGACTGCACTTCAGGATGCGGCGTCGGTCGCGGGCCTGCTGGTCACCACCGAGGCCATGGTTGCCGAGAAGCCCGAGAAGAAGGACGACATGGCCGGTGCCGGTGGCGGCATGCCGGACATGGGCGGCATGGGCATGTAGCCCAGCCTTCCAGGCTTAGGTTAGGGGGCGGGTCCGAAGGGCCCGCCCCTTTTCGTTTGGGGCTTATGATGGAGATAAGGGTTGCGAAGTCGCCTGCCTTCGCCCGCGAGCCGGCCGATGGCCCGATCCGCGGCGGAAAGATCTGCGACGAGAGCTCGATCCCAAGCGATCGGCGGAGGCCGCGGTGCCGGTAGGAAGGCAGCATACCCGCTGCTGTCTCTGATCGTGCGAGCGTGGGGGGCGCGGCTTGGATTGCTCGACATCGTGATCCGATATGCGTTGTTTTCGAAGGCGCAAACAGGACTGAGTCATATTAGTTTATTTTCTCGCCCTGAACCGCGCCGGTGAGCATTACGGCAGCTCGCTCTTTTGCACGCCTTGGGTTGACGAGAGCCACCCACCTCTTCGCTTTCCAGCAGCTGCCGAGACCTTCAAGACAATCGAAATCGACACCACGTTGATTGAGAGTGTCAGGAAGAATTATCCGCTCCTAGTCGACCGGATCGACGATTACCCTTCCATTTGCGTCCGCCGTGTTATCGATCGGTGACAAAATAAAGACCGGCGGCGCGCTATTTACGTTATCACGTGGGTAGGATTGAAACTGTAGACTCAATGGCCTGCGGGAACAGGTTGGCGACAGGATTGTCGAACAGGCTCTCGCGACGTGACCTTTGTCACTGTTGTTCCGCCCGCAAATTGAACCAGATCGCCGTGGCAAACTGTTGCTTCCATGGGATCACGCTGCGAGCACAACATCGAACGCCGTATCGAACGCGGCATCTGGAAACGGCGGTGCGAAATTAGTCCACGGTAGCGGCGTGATGATCTCGCTGCGGGCGGAGTAAAACTCTGCCACCCAGGGCCTTTCCGGTGACGGGAGGGCGGGAGGATGCATACCGTGGACCTTTATCGGAAGGTTCGTCTCGCGTGTCGGGACGGGATGAGTGAGCGGGCGGCGGCGCGTCATTTCGGGATTTCACGCGAGAGCGTGAAGAAGATGCTGCAGTTTTCGATGCCGCCGGGCTATCGGCGGACGGCGCCGGTTCGGCGTCCGAAGCTGGACGGGTTCACCGAGATCATCGACCAGTGGTTGAAGGAGGACCTGAAGCAGCTGCCCAAGCAGCGGCACACGGCGAAGCGCATTTTCGACCGTCTTCGGGCCGAGCACGGGTTCAGCGGCGGCTACACGATTGTGAAGGATCATGTGCGCGAGCATCGGCGCCGGCGGCGAGAGATGTTCGTGCCGCTGATCCATCCGCCGGGGCATGGGCAGGCGGACTTCGGCGAGGCGCGGGCGGTGATCGGGGGTATCGCGCGCAAGGCGCACTTCTTCGTATTCGATCTTCCGCACAGCGACGCCTGCTACGTGCGGGCCTACCCTGCGGCGACGGCCGAGGCGTGGATGGACGGGCATGTGCATGCCTTCGCCTTCTTCGGCGGGGTTCCCCGATCGGTTCTCTACGACAACGACCGCTGCCTGGTGTCGCGCATCCTGGCGGACGGGACGCGCAAGCGGGCGGGGCTCTTCAACGGGTTCCTGTCGCACTACCTCGTGCGCGACCGTTACGGGCGTCCGGGCAAGGGGAACGACAAGGGCGCGGTCGAGGGTCTGGTGGGCTTCGCCCGGCGCAACTTCATGGTGCCACTGCCACGGTTTGCGAGCTGGGAAGAGTTCAACCTGCGGCTCGAGGAGCAATGCCACAGCCGCCAGGGCGATATCCTGCGCGGACACCGCGAGACCATCGGAGAGCGCCTGGCACGGGATGTGGCGGCCATGGCCGCGCCGCCGGCCGCGCCCTTCGAGGCCTGCGACCAGGCTCCCGGCCAAGTCAGCTCGCAGTCTCTGGTTCGCTATCGGACCAACGACTACTCGGTGCCGGTGGCCTATGGCCATCGTGACGTCTGGGTACGCGGTTACGTCGAGCGAGTGGTGATCGGCTGTGGCGGAGACGTCATCGCCCGCCATCCCCGGTCTTATGAGCGTGAGGACATGATCTTCGAGCCGATCCACTATCTGCCCCTGATCGAGCAGAAGATCGGCGCCCTGGACCAGGCGGCGCCGCTCGCCGGATGGGACCTGCCGCCCGCCTTCCAGACCCTGCGCCGCCTGATGGAGGCGCGCGCGCTCAAGGCGGGGCGGCGGGAGTACGTGCAGGTCCTACGGCTGCTGGAGAGCTTCGGGCTGGAGGATTTTCATGCCGCAGTGAAGGATGCCCTGCGCCTGGGCGCCATAGGCTTCGACGCGGTCAAGCACCTGGTGCTGTGCCGCCTCGAGAAGCGCCCGCCAAAGCTCGACCTCGATGTCTACCCGTATCTGCCGAAGGCCACTGTCGGCAAGACCTCGGCCGCCAGCTACATGTGCCTGCTGTCGGAGGACGCGGCATGACGGACACGCCCCACATCCTGCTGGCGCATCGCCTCAAGGTCCTGAAGCTGCCGACCTTCCTGCGGGAATACGAGAAGGTGGCACACCAGTGCGCAGCCGAGGGCTTGGATCATATCCAGTTCCTGGCCCGGCTGGCGGAGCTGGAGTTGATCGAGCGCGAACGGCGCATGGTCGAGCGGCGCATCAAGGCGGCGAAGTTCCCGGTCACCAAGAGCCTCGACAGCTTCGACTTCAAGGCCATCCCCGCGCTGAACAAGGCGCGGGTGCTGGAGTTGGCGCGCTGCGAATGGATCGAGCGGCGCGAGAACGTCATCGCCCTCGGCCCATCGGGCACCGGCAAGAGCCATGTCGCCCTGGGGCTCGGACTGGCCGCCTGCCAGAAGGGGCTGACCGTGCGCTTCATCGTCGCAGCGGCGCTGGTGCATGAGCTCATGGAGGCGCGTGACGAACGACGACTGCTGCGGCTGCAGAAGCAGCTGGCAAGTCTCAAGCTGCTGATCATCGACGAGGTCGGCTTCGTGCCGCTATCGAAGACCGGCGCCGAGCTGCTGTTCGAGCTGGTCTCCCAGCGCTACGAACGGGGCGCCACCCTGATCACCTCCAACCTCCCCTTCGACGAATGGACCGAGACCTTCGGCTCCGAGCGCCTCACCGGGGCGCTCCTCGACCGTCTCACCCACCACGTTAACATCCTCGAGATGAACGGCGACAGCTACCGCCTCAGCCAGAGCCGTGCACGCAGGAACAACACCGCAAGCTGACACCGGCACGCCGACGACCGACACCGATCGGCCAAGGCGCCCAGGCCCCCGCCACCTGCCGTGACGGTGCCCGGGCACTCACCGTCATCCCGCCATCAAGCGCACCCGTTGACGGCGCAAAGCTGAACCTCAACAAACCGAAACCAGTATGGCCGCCCTCCGGACGGCCGGCGCGCGCGGACCGCTTGAGCTCTGGATGGCTCCACGGACCGCGCCCGCCGAAAAACCCTCACAACGACGGATCACCCAGAGTGGCAGTCTTTTGCGCCGCCCTCTGGCCGAATCTTCATCCGGCGTTGACACAGGGCACTGATCCATTCCCGATGGATGTCAGCGGTCCACTTGGCGCGGAAAAGATCGTCAACTGCCAATTGCAGAAAAATATCCCGCATCGGTGCGGGATAGAGAATGTTGGCGTCAAGAAGGGCGGTGAAGCCCGTCACCGGGCGCCATATCCCATGTCATGGGCCTGGGCTTCCTCGGTTAGTTGTTTAAGCACCTGCTCGCGTTCACGGTCGATGGCATTCTTGTATGCCATGACATCCTCCATGCGAATCCGGCGGTGCTTTCCGACCTTCCGATGAGGGATGGCCTTCTGGTCGAGGAGCTTGATGAGGAAGGGACGGGAGACGTTCAATACGTCGGCCGCCTGGACCGTGGTGAGCTCGGCGCTTTCCGGAATCAGTGTCACGCCCTGGCCCGCGGCCATGGCTTCCAGGACATGCATGAGCAGGTCGACCGCGCCGGCCGGGAGATCGATAGGTTGTTCCTGTTCGCCGTCTCTGACGCGCAGCTTCAAGGGCCGGTCTGTCCCGCCGTAGGGGGACAGAGCTCGGTGAGTGCTTCGCGCGATCGCAGCGTCCCGAGGCGTAGGGGGGAGCTGCCGATGAGCTAACGTGTTCATGCAGGCCTCCTTGGAAGGTTTGACCCCACGGAGTCAAGATATCTCAATGAAATAAATGAAGCAATCGAAGCAAATGTCAATAGGGCTGTAGGCTGATACGTGAGTTCGAGCGTCGATTGGGCTCACTCGGGGAGCAACGATCTATCTGGTTCGTGTTCTCCCGACAGGTTTCCGCCGATGCTTCCGGTGATCCGCGCGGCTGCGGTCTGGATCGAGTCCCGGGCTAGATGCGCGTACCGGGCGGTGGTCTGCACCTGGGTGTGACCGAGCAATTTCCCGATCATTGTGAGGCTCTCGCCCAAGGCCAGCGCCCTCGAAGCATACGAGTGCCTGAGGTCGTGAATTCGCACGTCCTCCAGATCGGCACGCGCGCGAATGCGGCGCCACGGCTTCTGTAGATCGGTGATGTGGGAGCCCGGCAGGCTGCCGGTGATGACCTAAGGGTTGCCGTCCTCGCGGGGTATGTCCGCCAGCACGGCGCGTGCCTCGAGCCCGAGCGGCACCACCCGCCCGCCAGTCTTCGCGTCGGGCCTCCTGCAAAGCCTGCCCCTGCGAAGGCGGGGGTCGATGGATATGCCGGTTACAACCGGCTGACCGGCCGGGGCTGCAGGGGCGGCACGCCGCTGCGGCTGGCATACTGCTGGGCACATTGTCGGTGCCGGCTCCGCGAAATCTACGACAGCAGCGGCTCGGAGATCGCCGCCGAGGGCCTGCGCTGGATCGCCGAACTCTACGCCATCGAGGCCGAGATCCGCGCCAGCACGCCCGAGCGCCGGCTCGCCGAACGACAGGCGCGGTCCGCGCTTTTGGTCCTGGCCTTCGGCGGCTGGCTGAAACAACAGCGCGCCCGTGTCTCGCCCAAGTCCCGCCTCGGCGAGAAGCTCGCCTATATCGCCCGCCACTGGGACGGTCTCCAGCTCTTCCTCGCCGACGGCCGCGTCGAGACGCAATAGTGTCGAGAATCTCGTCCGCCCGATTGCCCTGTCGAGGAAAAACGCGTTGTTCGCCGGCCACGACGAAGGCGCCGCCGCGTGGGGACGTATCGCCTCGCTCATCGAGACCGCCAAGCTGAACGGCGTCGAACCCTACGCCTGGCTCAGGGCCAACCTCAAAGCGATCGCCGCCGGCCATCCAAACAGCGGCATCGATGAGCTCCTGCCCTGGAACTTCAGGCCTCCGTCTAGCTGAAAGCGGGGTGCTCCGCCCGCATCGCTTACATTATAGGGCGGGTTTTGGAATCATCACTGCCTGCCGAAGCGATTGTCGAGGTGGAATGCGATGTCGAAGGAGTGCAAGAGTGAGGCTCTGGCAGCGGCGCACAGGGCGGCGCGCGGTCGGGTGGAGGCGGGCCTCATGTCGAAGCAAACCATACGCAAGTTGGATGAGACGTGCCTGACGCCGGTGCGCGACATGATTCCGGAGGATATTCGGGCCGTCCATCTGCGGGAGCATGGGAATCGAGCGGTCATAGCGGGTCATCTCAACGTGATGGCGGACCTTGTGAGCCAGTAGGATTGCGGCGAGAAGTGCTCGCGCGCCGCCTCGCTGAATCTGTTGAGTCTAGAGGCAAGAAACGGTGTCGGAGCGGTTGCCGAACTGGGGTACGGATGAATGAGGCTTGAGCAATAGGCTCAATTGATTCCTGTTGAGTAGGCTTACTTGGTGCCCGCCTGTCAGTGAGAGCTAGACAATCAAGGAAGAGAGCAGATTGAAATGAAGACAGTTGGGCTTATTCCAAGAAACAGACTGAGGCACATGCCAGAACATGTGCGTGCCTATCATGAATTGTGCTTCTTCCTTCACGATGAATGTGTTCGGGCGCTCCAAGAGTACGAAAATGCCCGGGCCCACGTACAGACCATAAAGTTTCTGAACCCCGGCGATGGAGACAGATTTCAGTATCTTGTCAGCAAGGGCGATGCGGTCGGCGCATTACGGGAGCTGGGTTATCAAGATGCCTCCAAGAGAGTGGTGCTGAATACCATTCTTATGGCGATGATTTCAGACTGCCTGCATCATGTGTACGAGGCTCTACGCTGCTTTGAAAAGAGAAAAGTAATCGTTGGCTTCAACTTGTTTAGAAAACCCTTAATTGAGAGCTTGCTTTACTTGTCATGGATATGCGGCCGGGAAGACGACTTTTACCGTGAATTCATCGGCGGTGACCCAAAGGTATTGACTCTAAGGGAGCTAAGCAAAAGACGAAAGGAGATCTACTCAGCGGCGATAAAGGAATTGGGGTACTACTACATGTTTGACTCTGAAACCTTGGAAAACACAATCAACAATAAGAAAGATCTGAACGGATTTCAAATGCTGTTTCAACATGCGGCACACTTGGTGACGACATGGAGTCCACAAATAAAGACGGCGTCGGAAAATTTCAACTTTATCCTTAAGAATCCTTTCGATGACGATGTATATGAGTTCCTCTACGAAAGGCTTCCAATAGTTTTGTTATTCATGTCACATGTAATCATAGAATTATTTGATCGAATGAGGAAAATGGATGAACTATCCAAACACTTATTTGAGATGAGGACCGTGATGGCATATCAGTTGATTGCGGGAACGGATCAGCTCCATGCGCTGTCCGCATTTGAGGAGCTGCTAACGGTCCGTCCAAAGTGTGCACGATGTTCTAGAGAAGGGAAGATTACAGTGTATAACGCATCGAGGATGCTACTAAAAGCAGAATTTCGGTGTACGTTTTGCGGTACGCTAGGTCCACATTTAACCTTTTCCTATCCGGAGTTGGGAAACTGATTTGTAATAGAGTAACTGTGGACGTGTTCGCGAGAGTCATGCAAGTCACGCTGCTCCCTCAGAGCAATAGAAAGAGATGAAGAGATTGTCCAAGACTCGAAGTATCTCGGGAAACATTTGGGCACCCTTTCGAGGATCCGCGGGATCATCGAGAGTCGGGGTTTAGGTTGGATCGGCAAGTTGCAACGACGCTATCGTCGGGGACTTCCAAGCGTGCCCCGCTGCGTCTGGGCTCGGGCCCTGTTGGGATCTTCGATCGTCTCAACCGACTGGATGTAATCGGCAATATACTCAGGCGGCAAGCCGTGTTCCCTACCACCCGCGAGGACAAAGTCTTTGTACCAGCTATAGGGTTTGAGGCTATCGTCGATATAGTCTGGGGTGGCGAGATAGGTAAGGACCTTCCGCCTGCGACCTTTGTCGTTCATGACCGTGACGATCGCGTGCGCGTAGCCGCTGCCGACGCCTTCTGCCTTATCTAGCTTGGCTCGCTCGGCAGGATCGAAGCTGAACAAGACTCCGATAACGTTATCGTCGTTACCAGTGGCAAATGCGTTGCACTTCCCGGACTCGTCCGCGCTGCGCTTATGGAAATGAAGCGCATGGCCCGGCAAGGTAGCGATGCCGATCGGCTCGCAGCTCGGCATTCGTTCGCGCAGCCGGGTGGTCGACATGTTGGATCCATAGGCAAAATAGACGACCGGCTCCGGTGGCCCGGTCTCTGTGTTCTTCAGCGCAGGGATCGTGGGATCGCCCGGCTTGAGGATCGTGCGCAGCGGTACAGTCATTATGCCGCACTCGTCGGTATCCCTGGGTGACATCGTTGGGCCGGGCGTGGTTGACCAGCCGCTTGGTGAGCGAGGGGGGAAGCATCAGCTCGCGCTCGGCAACGGTGATGAAGGAGTTGCGCAGGCCGTGGAACCAGAACTTGGCCCCGCCGGCCTTGCCGATGCGGGCATAGAGATGATGCGGGTCCTGGACGTGGCCGGTTGCGCTGGTCGGCGACGGGAACACCCACTCCCGGACGCCTTCGGGCAGGCCTGCGGTGGCGGTCTGGCGGCGTTCGAGAATGGCCGTGAGCTGATTGGTGATGGGGAGCTCCAGAGGCACTCCCGTTTTGGTTTCCTCGACGCGGAAGGTGAGCGCGTCCATGTCGACCCGCTCCCAGCGGAGGGTCAGCACCTCATCCCGGCGCATGCCGGTGTAGAGCCCGAACCAAAGGGCATCGCGGATGGCGGGGTTGTTGACTTCGGCCTCGATCCCGGCGCGCCAGCACGGCAGCACCTCGGCCGGCGCCGAAATCTTGCGCCGCGCCTTGCGGTGGAACTTGCCGCCTCCGGCAAGCCAGAGATCGACCGGGTTGCGCAGCCCGTCATGGTCGACGCAGGGCCGGCGGTAGATCGAGCGCAGCAGGGACATCGCCCGGTTGGCGGCCGACCACCCATGGTCGGCGGTGATGCTGTTGAACCGGGCCTCGACGTCCGCGCGGCTGATGGCGTCGAGCGGGCGGGGAAGCCAGTCGCCGAGATAGCGGTTGGCCTCGTAGCGGTAGAGCTCGTTGGTCCGCTTCGAGCGGTTGGGGTTCGCCGCCATGTACTGTTCGAACGTTTCATCGAGCGTCGGCATTCCGCGGGCCTCGGCGCGTTCTCCGGCCGGATCGTTCCCGCCGGCAACCTTGCCGAGGACCTCGTGCGCCACCGGGAGATCGCGGTGGAGTTCTGGGGCGAGGCCCGAGTCGACGAGGAATACCACACCGACGGCTGGATGCACTCGCGGATCAAGCGCCGGCTGAAGAAGGCCAGGGCGATCGTGAAGCAATACAGGGACATGGCCGCCGGGCGATAGGTTGCCCGGTGGCCACGCTCCCGGAGACGTGGCGGATCGGGCTGTACGATCCGCTTCCCGGGAACCGGCAGCCCGTCCGGGGCCGGGATCGGCCGCCTGAAGCGGTCCTCGCTGCCGGTTCCCCCTCGTAGCGATCCCCGATCGTCGCCTGACTCCGTCCCCGGTGTCGGCATTGAGCATCTCGCCGAACGCCGTCGACAGTGGCGGAGTGCTATCCACCGCGTTCCACGACGTTACGCGGAATACCCGGCATTCGTGGACGGCGCCCGCCGCGGTCCGCCGGAAGACGTGGGCGGGCCCCCGGGCTTCATGGAGTTTCTCGAGGCGGTGCTCGATCCGGGCCACGAAGAGCATGCGCGGATGACGGAGTGGTGCGGCGGACAGTTCGACCCGAAGGACATCGACGAGACATGGATCCGCAGCGTGTTGAAGATGTACGCCGCGCGCCGCCGCGGCCCGCTGGCGAGCCACCGCGGCGGTTCCCGGAGGCGTTGACCAGCGCCGGATGGCAAGCGCCGGGCCCGGTCTGGATGGCGGCGCTTCGGCCGGTCGACTGCCCCGGTCGCCGCTTCAATGCCAGGATCCGCCCTCAGGATCGTCTTGCTCGGCCTGCATGGAGGCGGCCGCCATGGCGGTCCAGGCCTCCCGGTCCAGCCCGAGGCGGCGGTTGAGCTTGTCCGCGATGACCAGGGCGTCGTCCAGATCGAGCGCGATGAGCGCGGTGGGGACGTGCCCGGACAGGCCCTCGATGACGATGTGGATCTGCTGAACGTCGGTTTCGACATCGTAGGCGGGTACGAAACAAAAGTCGGGTTCGTCGGGGAGGGTCTGAGCGGTCATGTTGCTTTCCTTCGGGCGGCCGCCGCCCGGCCGGCAATATGTATTGCGGCGGGGGGGGGGGGGGGGGGGGGGGTGGGGGGAAACAGGGGGCGGGGGGCGCGGGGGGGGGGAAGGGGGCGGCAGCGGGCGGGCCGGGGGGGGGCGTTGCGGAAAATCAGGCGGCGAGCGGCCAGCGGTCGAGAATGCGCTCGATCGCGCCGGCATCGGGCGCGAATATCCGGGCGCGGAACGAGACGATTTCGACGGTGCAGCCCATGCGCCGGAGCGCCGGCAGGTCGGTGTCCACCGGCCCCTCGATCTCGACCCGGTTGGCGCCCATCAGGCGGCGGCGCGCGAGCCGCCAGCCATTGGCGAGCGCGAGCGCATTGCCGCGCTCCATGACCGCCACGAAGGCTTCCGGACCGGTCATGGCGGGGCCGCCGTCGAGACCGAAGCCGGCACGTACCGCCCGCACCTGCTCGGCGTCGAGCACGCGCCCGATGAGGCTCTGACCGTCATCGGACGTCAGCCGGCGGACGCGCATGTTCTCCTCGGGCAGGCGGTCCCAGACCGGCAGCAGCAGGCCGGTGGCGAGCCAGAAGCGGGACTCCCGGTGGCTCGGCAGCTCGCCGATCTCGTGGTTCCAGAGCATGCGCCAGTGCCGCTCGTCGGTTCGCCCCCAGTTGGAGGCGACGAACTCGGCCTGCGCCATGCGCTCCCGGGTGGCGGGCCGGATCAGCTGCACGCGCTCCTGCACGCCGCCGTCGTCCAGCATGCGCGAGGGCGCGGGCAGCAGGACGGCGGCGCGCGTGGAGCGCGTGTTGATGACAAGGCGGGGCTTCCCGTCCGGACCGGGATCGCGTTCGCCGATCTCCAGCGCCGATTCCGCAGTGAGCGGCACCAGCCTGTCGCGGCGGACGATCTCGACCAGATCGGTGGCAGCTCCGGTGGGTGCGATGGGTGCGACCGAGCCCCTGGATCGCCTGGTCGGCGCGCCAGCCCGGCTCCAGCAGGTAGTGGATGTGCCGCTCGGTGTTCGCGCAGGAAAGATCGGCGTGATAGCTGCGCCCGGTGCCGCCCGCCATGGAGAACACCAGGATGCGCTTGGTGGCGTCCATGAACGCAGCGGTCTCGGCGAGATTGGCGGAGGCCGGCCGGCTGCGCAGCGCCAGACGCTCGCCCTTGGCATCCGTAATGCGTAGCACGCGGCGCGACCGGCCTGTCACTTCCGCGACCGCCTCGTGCCCGAAATGCTGCACGATCTGGTCGAGCGCCGTCGGCACCGGCGGCAGCGCCGCCAGCTTCTCGATCAGCGCGTCGCGCCGGTCCTCGGCCTCCTTGCAGATGACGGGATTGCCGTCCGTATCCCTGGCGGGCCGGCTCAGCAGATTGCCGCCGTCGTCCGTGAATGGCTCCTGCAACTGCACCGGGAAGGCGTGCGTCAGGTAGGAGAGGATGGCGTCGCGCGGGGTGAGGTCGATGTTGAGGTCGTCCCACTCGGAGGTCCTGGGACAGCAGAACGCCTTCTCCTTTGCCTGCGGATCGAAGGCGTGCAGCAGGTCCGGGCGCATCTGGATGTAGAACAGCACCTCAGGCGCGATGCCGTTCGCCGCCCCCCAGGCGAGCCAGTCCTCCGCGTCCACCCGGATCTCCAGGTGGACGAAGCGGGAGGCCAGCGGCGTCGGCATGCGGTGCACCACGCCCCGGTCGCTCTCCCGGTTGCCGCAGGCGATCAGCGAGGCGCCTTCCGGCAGCTCGTATTCGCCCACCTTGCGGTCGAGCACGAGCTGGTAGAGGGCAGCCTGCACCATCGGAACGGCCGAGGGCAGCTCCTCCAGGTTGATGAGCCAGCGGCCGGGATCGCCGGCGGGCGGCAGGAAGGCCGGCGGCGCCCAGCGGGTGCGGCCGTCCGCGTCGCGCCAGGGGATGCCGCGCAGGTCGACGGGGTCGAGCAGCAGCGCGCGCACGTCGACATAGCGGCGTGCGGCCCCGGCCGCGGTCTGCTGGGCGAGCGCGCTCTTGGCGCAGCCCGGAGCTCCCCAAAGGATAGTCGGCTGGCGGGCTTCGACCAGCAGCGCCAGGGTCGCGGCGAGCTCGCTCGGGCGCAGCGTGTAGTCGGCGGAAACGGTGTCGGGATCGGTCATCGGCGGCCTCCGGAATGGCGGATAGGCGGCACGGCCCGCCCCCTCCGGGCGCCCGGCCTTCACCGGGACCCCTGCGCCGCTCCCCTCCTCGGACACGGAGGCTTGAGGCAGCTGCGCCCTGCGAGGGGCCGCCGCGCCGGCATTTGCCGGGATCGGGTGGGGCGGAGACCCATCGCGTCAGCACGAGGGTCGAACATGGATCGGTCTCCGCGGCGGTGGCACGAGGGATCGCTCCACAGCCCCCACGAATCGCCCGGAGGACGCCGGCCTCGAACGCCTGGAGCTGCGTGGCGAGACCTGGCAGTGCGAAACGCCGCAGACGGCGCCAGGGCACGAAGGGGACGGAACGGCGCTTCCGGGATCGAAGAGGTGGGGGTTTCGTGTTAACCGTGTGCGCCGGCCTCGGTTTCCGCCGATCGGGCGGGCCGGGCGTCCGGAGAACGCGACAATGCGGGGAGAGAACAGGTGAACAAATCGGATATCGCCGGCCGGGTGCCGGGCCGGGCCGGAGTAGGCAAGTCGGCGGCCGGCGACGCCGTGGATACCGTGTTCGAGGCGATCGCGGACGCCCTGGCCAGGGGCGAGGATGTGCGGATCGCCGGCTTCGGCACCTTCGGCACCAGGAGCCGTCCCGCCCGCACGGGGCGCAATCCGAGGACCGGCGAAAGCCTGAACATCGCCGCCTCGACCGCACCGACGTTCAAGGCCGGCAAGCCGTTGAGGGATGCCGTGAACGCGGGAAGCGCGTCGTAGATCCGGCGCACCCGGCGTTCGACTGCCGTCCCCGATCCAGGTCGTGTGTCGCGAGACGAGAGAAAGCTGACCGATGCCGAAGGAAGCGCCTGAATGGCAGGCCCACCTCGCAAGCGGCTACGACGGCGCGATGACCGCGCAGTGCGGCCGGCTTCTGGCCGAGATCGTCGCGGATTCCGACCGCCGACAGGCTATTCTGGCCGATCCGCGGGATCTGCACCGCGAACTGTTCGCCAGCTTCACGCCAGCCGGTTAAACGAGGAACCGCTGAGAGGGCATGAGTGAGCGAACGGACGGCACATCGGGAAAGAGAGAAACGGCGTGTGCGGCCTTCTCGGGACATCGCGCCATGGAGGCCGGACGGCCAAGAATATCGTCCGAGGGCGCCGTGTGCCGCCTGAATATGGAAGTCGACCGGTTGCTCTGCGATGACGGCCTTATGCTGCCGTGGTGGCCAACCGCCGGGAAAGCCCAGCGCAACCGCCGGGTCCAGGGCTGGGCCGCCAACGGTCAGCATGCCGGGTCGCGTATGAGGCAATAACATCGTGGAAGAAGTTTGTAGGGATTGCGGAGCAAAGGAGACACCGATGCTTACGGCGTCGAACTCACGCTGTGGCGATAAGATGATCTGTTCACTCGATAGGTACTCTGCATGGAACGGCTATTGGAAGGAAGATGATCGGTTAGGATGTCCGACCGAGACGCAGACCATCCGGCTTGAGAAGAAGAGATAGGAACGAGGTAAACAGGGGAATATGGGAACAAGTGGGAAAATAGGATATTGATGATGACAAAGGTGAAAACTATCAAACTATATTGCGGCCAATGCAAACGAGAAACTAATCACAATATGCTTTTCAGAAAATCATTGGCATCCAATAGCGATGACGAATACATTTGGTCAGAAGATCACTACCTTTGTCAATGTGCAGGGTGCGACAGTGTTTGTTATGCCATCGCCGATTGGAATCAAGACTATGGCATTAACGATGATGAAGAAGCGAATTACAAATGGAAGACTTACCCCTCAGGAAGGGATAATCGGTATGCTATTGACAAGCATTTTGTATTGCCACGCAAGGTGAGAAAAATCTATACCGAAGTCATTGGAGCGATGAATGCGGACTTGCCGATCCTCGCCGCAATAGGACTGAGGGCGCTAATTGAGTCAGTGGGTAAGGATCGGAAAATAAAGGGAAGAAACCTAGAAAACCTAATTGATGGATTGTCGGACAACGGAATCCTTTCTCTAGAGCAAGCAACGATTCTCCACGGGCATCGTTTCATGGGGAACGTTGCTGCACATGAAATTCAGCAGGCAGATCGGCGGGAGTTGGTTGCAGCTCTGGAAATTGCCGAAAACATGGTCAGCACCATTTATATTTTGCCTAAACTATCTAAGGAAATTGTCACTGGGAAACCAAAAAAATAGAATCCCGAAGAAGCGCGCAAGGTCTGGAAGGCGAGGCTGCAGGTAGAATCGGCAACGCATGAATTGCCGCGACTGAGTGACGTCCAATCTGCTTACGACAGCCACAAGTGCCAGAGAGAGATCGGCCCGGGTGTTTTCGGCGGGCTCTGGTTCCCATACGCGAAACTGCGACCATGGAGAGTATACGCCAAGTCGGAAAGGCCGGTCCCGATAGGTGCTGGGAGAGCTTGTACTAGGTAGACGTCAGAGTCCGACGTTGCAGCGTTCGACAGGAAGGCCTTGAGTGTCGGATCGATCGACGATCCATCCCGAACGTAACCGATCATGAATGCTTCGCGGTTGCCCCATGCATACTCGCCCTGCACAAAGCGGCGAATCCCATTTTCGCAGTACAATCTTATTGTCTTCGAAGTCGCTGCGTCGAGAATTTTAGCTTCTGCAATCAGGGGAAAGCGCCGGTCTGCACCGGAAAGTACAATAGAGAGGTCCGGGCGTTTCTCTAGGTGAGAACCGTCGAAGCTGATGCTCTCCGTTCCCCGGGCGACGCAAAGAACGAGCTGCCGCCAGAGGGGGTCTTCGTCGATCAGCCTGTTAAGCCGCGCCTGCATCAGCGCGGTCACCTCCGGCTCGTGGCCGGCGGCCACTGTATCCGGCGAATCGGCCCGAATGTCGTTGAAGGCTTTCCGCAAGCCTTCGGCCAGAATTTCGAGATGGTCGCCGGCGATCGGAGCGAGCGGTACCCGCAGTGGAACCCGGTCTTCGTTGGGGTCAACGGCGCCTATGCGGAGGGGGAGACGGTGCTGAACAGGGTCCGCGAGCCAAGCGGCGCCATCCTGGAAATGACCGCGACGGTGGAGACCCTTC
>MKWU01004980.1_pt1 | contig 15004 bp, 19 predicted proteins | sample 809101 | NCBI WGS metagenome assembly MKWU01 (sample SAMN05860141, study PRJNA318959) | sponge metagenome | host: Aplysina aerophoba | place: Slovenia: Piran, Adriatic Sea, Gulf of Piran | collected 2013-05-07 | reverse complement strand
GGGCACCGACGGCATCCAGCTGATGCACGACATCCTCAGGATTGACGACCTGCCGGTGATCTTCCTGTCGGTGTACGGCCAGGACGAGACCGTGGCCCGGGCCTTCGACATGGGGGCCGCCGACTACGTGGTCAAGCCCTTCTCGCCCACCGAACTCACCGCGCGGATCCGGGCGGCGCTGCGGAAGCGGCTGGAGCCCGCTGTGGGCGAGCCGTCGGGGCCCTTTGCCGTCGGCGGGCTGAGCATCGACTTCGCCCGGCGCCAGGTGGCCGTGGACGGCGCGCCGGTGGAGCTGACGCCCACGGAGTACGCGGTGCTCTACGAGCTGGCGGTGAACGCGCCTCGGGTGCTGACCCACCAGGTCCTGCTCCAGCGGGTGTGGGGTCCCGAGCGCGTCGGCGAGTCCTGGCTGCTGCGCAACATCGTGAGACGGCTCCGCCGCAAGCTGGGCGACGACGCCGACAACCCCAGGTACGTCCTCACTGAGCCCAGGGTCGGCTATTGCCTGGCCAGCGACGACGGGGACGAAGGCGTATAGGCGCGCGCACGGCTCCGCCAGGAGCGACAAATCGCCCAGGCTCCGACCGCTGCGCTGGCGGTGGGCAGCAGGACGTACCCGAGGAGGTCTGCGAAACTCTCTTGGAGCCAGAACGAAAGGCAAACCCAGGCTATGGCAACCGCTACTCCCAGGATGCCGCCACCCAGTCCCGCGGCGAGCCCCTTCTGCCAGGTGATGCCGGCCATTTTCCATCCGCAAAGCCAGGCCGTGAGCAGCGCGGGCACGAGCGTGAGCGCCAGCAGAAAGAGCGAGTAGTGGAAGATCACGAAGAAAAGGGATTCCAACATGGAGACCTCCTGCATTCTCAGCGTTCGCGCCGGGTCTCAAAGGCGTTGTCTACGAAACTTCTGTTGCCCACGCACGACCGCATGATGAACTTCAGTGTCATCGCCGGCAGGGGTTCGGCGTCAGGGTGCATATCAGCCAGCCCTGCGACAAGCGCCTTCCGCCAGGTCATGCCCGCCATTCTCCAGCCGCAGGCCAGGCCGACGACGATGGTGGTGACGAAGGTGAGCAGCAACAGCAGCCACTACGGGAAGATGAGCAGGGCAAAGTAGGTTCTCATCCGATTGACTGCTTCCGTGACACCGAGTTCGTCGGCCGTGCCGCGGGAGCAAACGGTATCACATGCGCCAGTCGTTGCCCGACAGGGTCCGAATGTCAACGCTCGTTTTCTGTACATCGGGGCGTGAACCGGGGAGTCAATTGCCCGGCCGCCGTGGAATGGCCTAATTCCAGGCGAAGACGCCCCCAGGCGCGTTGTCGCGGCCTTGAGGCGCAATGTCTCTTCGGAATTGGAAAAGGCGCCACAGATTGTCATTGGGGCAACAGCTATGGCCCCGTAACGAAACCGGCCGCCTCATAGTCGGGCGGCCGGCTTTTCTCCCGGTTTCTGGATCGTCTGACCGAGCCGCCTACTTGAACATTCCTATCGTTCAGAGGGGACCGGTTCTCGTTGTGGTCCGCACCGGGTGCAGCTGATGACATGCAGTGGTGTCCGGTCAGAACTGGAGGTTGCTATGGCATTTCGCGTCAGCGTTGAACTTGAGGTTCATGTTCAACTCCTTCCGAATATGGCGGTGATAATACGCTGCAGGACACCGGGTTGACGGCGAATATTGTGGTCGTACCCACACGTGTAGCGGCTGCAGCGGTGATGCTGCGTAGTGTGCAACATGGTGAATCCTCCCGGTTCAGAGTGTCCTGGTTCTGATAGTCAACGCGATTTGTCCGAGGGGTCGACTCCTTGCTCTGTGTGAAATGCGTACGGGACCTTCCGGTTGACGTGAGTTACCAATTGCCTGGCCGGCTCGGCACGTCGCTTGCTTGGACTGGCCAATGGCTGATAATTATTATCATGCCAGTCGATACAGAATGTGTCAATATGCTTTCCGTTCAACTCGACCGCATCGGTGAACAAAGACCATGCACATGGGTCAGATCTGAGTTGCTATTGACACCGTCGCCTGCGACGGCGGATGCGGCGGCGCCTCCGGGCGCCGTCCCCACCGGCCGGCGCAAAGGCGCAGGTGGGGGCGTTTCGTGATACCGATGGATGATGATGCTCGCCCGATTGAAAGGAAAAATGGCGTTCAGCGCCATTGTCGTCACTTTGCGTCTGAGAAGCGCGGTGGCGGTGGCGGCTGTTTGCCTTTCGATTTGGCTGATTGCCTGTGCTTCCGGCGTGCCGCCACCGGAGGCGTGCGCGGACGATGACCGGGAGCTCAGGCTCGGCTTCTACGCGTACTTTGCCCCGGTCAGCCACAGCGCGGACGGGGAGGAGGGTTCTCCAGGCTTCGATGTCCACCAGGGGTACGAAGCCGACCTGCTGACCGCGCTGGAAGCCATGGACGGCGTGCGGGTGTCCTTCTCGCGGCGAGGCATCGGCAGCTGGGACGACATCTGGCTGGCCTCGGTGGGTCCCGAGTTCGACGTCATCGGCGGCGGAATAACGGTCCTGGGCTCCCGTACCCGCGACGCTCAGGGTAGGGAAGCGGTGGTCTTCACGTCGGGTCACATCGCTTTTCGGCAGTCGCTGCTGGTGAGGGCCGAGGATGAGAGCCGCTTCACGGACTACAACGACGTGACGTCGGACGTGCAGGTCGGCGCGTTGGCCGGCACTACCGGAGAAGCGCGCCTGCTGGAGCTGACGGGCCTGACCAATTCGAACGGCGCGCTTGTTGCGGGCGCGATCATCGAAACGCCGCGTGGCGAGGTGGTCGCGGACGGCGCCTCGAACTACCGCATCACCGCCGCCGGTGCGTCGGAGAACCTGGCGGGAAGACGTCGCATCAGGCCATCTGCGGACAACATGCCCGAGGTCGTATATTTCGGTAATCAGCTGGGCGAAACGGAGCTACTCGCCGCGCTGTCCGACGGCAGGATTGACGCGCTGGCCCGGGGCGAGGTCGGCAATCGGGAAGCCGAGCATGCCTCTGGAGATGCTTTCGTGGTGGCGCTGCTTGATGACGCTGTCGAACGCGGCGGCTTCACCTTTGATGTCGCAGATGCCGCGCTCGCTGCCTGTCTCAGCGACCGGATTGACTTCCTGACGGACGAGATGACCGTCGGATACGCCGATTGGCTCCAGGACCCGTCGGTGTTCATGCGCCGCGCCGAAATATGGAACGGTAGGCAGTAGCCAACTGCCGGCGGTTCGGTGTCAGATGCAATTCTTGACCAACCATGACAATCGCTGCCGTATGCCGCGGCTTGGTTGGGTGGCGTCGATGGTCGTGAGGCCGTCTGGCGGCGGTGCCTGCGGTCGCCCGAAAAGTCGGGGTAATTGGCGCGGGGAACGAAACGTGTTGCCGCGTGGTCGGCCGATGTGGCTGTTGGTCGGCGCTCAGCAAAACGCTGCCAGCATGCCCCAGTCTCCGCCGGAAACGCCCCCGGGCGCGTTTTCTCGGCGCCGGAGTGTTTATAACCTTTGGCCGTTGAATGGCAATTTCGGCTGCTCAAGCGACCCGGCGCCGCGTCGGTCGCAGGTCTTACGTCCGTGTCAAGTGGTAACGCGAAGTGATCGCGGCCTTCCTTAGCGGGTTGTGAGTTCCGCTCAGTGAGGTTGTTTCCGGGTCAGGCAAAGTGGGTTTTACCGGCCTATTCGAACCGGCCATCCGTCGGTAAGCGCCGGCATCGAAATGGAAGGTCAGTCGGCGCTTCCTCTGTGGGCCGGGCTTCGAGCCCAGGCCGGGGCGACAAGACTGCTGCGCTGACGCCGTTTCAGGAAGAGGAACAGGGCGAGAGCGACGGTGGCGGCTATGGCCACGGAGATTCCACTGGCCTGGTCACCGGAGATTATGTATTGGATCCACAGCAGTGTGGGGACTACGGCCCCCACGGCGGTCGTCGCCCAGACGATGAGGAAGGCCGGCCCGTGGGCTCTCCCTTCCCAATACGGTTTGGCGGCCAATATCGCCAGCGCCAGCGCCGCCGCGGTGAGGAAGCCGCACAGGACTGCCCCAAACCCATCAGCCCACGGCGCCAGCCCCGGAAAGGCCAGGGCAACCCAGGCCAACGGCAAAGCGGTCGCCGACAGCGCCAGGATGCGCCGCTTGCCGGCGTGGGGCGGCCAACGCATCAAGAGGAACCCGGCGACCGGACCTGCGGTCGCCACGATCACGGTGGCCGCCAGCAGAAGCTCGACGTTCACGTGATCAATGAGCAGCGCCGGTTGATAGAGAAAACGGATTGTGCCAGCTGCGGCGGCGGTCACCGCTATTACGGTCGCGCTCTCCGGCCAGCGGCATTGTGCCAGGATTAACGCGAAGGCAGGGAAGGACGCCAGCAACAGCAGAAGCATCGTCCAGAAAGCCGGAAAGGACCGCAACAGCCCCCTACGGGCGGAAACTGAGAAGTCCGTGGGCGCGTATTCTTGCACGGCGACGCGCTGCCAGCCGCCATGGCTGCTGCCTACCACCACTCCCTGCGAGCCCATGGCGATGATGACGTTGCCGCTGCGGTCGTCGTAGGCGATGCTTTGGGGAGCGGTCGTCACCACGACGAACGTTGCCCGATCCTGCAATATCCGGTTGGCGTCGTCCCGAAGGTACGCGGCGGAGTAAGCAGTTTCGGCGGCGCTGCGGTGTGAGCGAGTGATTTCGGCGCCGTCGATGGTGTAACGTCCGCGGGGCGTGGTCACTACCGAACCTCCCCATGCTACGCGACCTCTCCGGTTCGGGCTTGTCTCCGCAACCGGCTGCCAGTTGAGCCCGCCGTCGGAGCTGTGAAAGCGCTCCAACCCGCCGGTATCCGCCTCGACCAGGAGGGAGCCGTCGGCGCCGGTTCCGACCCGGGTGATGCCGAAATCGAAGGAGCAGGCCAGGGCAGCGACGGCCAGGCTCGCGCACACCGCGCCCAGAACGGGGCGAATACGGCGAAAGTTTGCCAGACACTGGCTCGGCGCGGTGTACATGACGTTCAGAGGCTGGAGCAGATTACCGCAGCCGTCGGTGGCGTGTAAACGCATTGTCTTGCGAATGGGGCCGTTCCAAAACCCAAAGGCGTTTGGAGGCGGCGCACGGCGCGCGCCGACCGGGGCCCGGGTTTTGGTCGGTCCGGCGTACGTATCTGTGTTGGACCCACGTTCGGCGTGACCGCTGCAGTCGTCGCAATGCCCGGAAGGAACAGGCCATAGAATGCGGACATCCGAGGGTCTCGTCGTGCTGACGCTAACTGTGGACCCGGTCGATGCACTCGGTGGCGGCGGTCGCCGCGCAGGCCACGTTGCGGTGAACATCCGAGCCGGGACTGGTCCTGGCGCCCAGGCGCGTCATCTGGTCGATGGCGGCAAGTGCCCGTGGCGCCGGGTGGGTCTGAACTGGTATTGGGGCACTCCAGTGGGGCCGGCGCTGACGCATTGTCTGTCAGGCGCGGGCTCACCATTCCGGCATTTGCACTCTGATTCGCCGGTGGGTGACGCGTTGGCCGCGGAAAGGGCGCGGCTCAGCTTGCAACTCCGGTGTCGGGGATGGAAGAAGGCTCCAGGTCCCGGCGACGGACTACAATCGTGTCACTAATTAGATCATGCAACGCGCTTCGGTCCTTTCGGAGGGCAATCATCAACAGGTCGATGATGTAGAACGTCGATAATGAAATCAGGTAGCGCAAAAATTTCCGGCCCCACCCAGCCGGGGAACCGTCAAGTCGCAAGACGCTCAGTCCAACGGACCGTTTGCCGGGCGAGAGTACCAATATGCAGCATGTTGCAATGATCAAGGCGATTGTGAAAGTGGTGGCAATATCGGATGGCGCGTCTATGATGGCGATGGCGAAAAGCCCGATGAGGAGCGTCATCACAACAATGGCATGGTCAATCAGGTTGGCCGCCAACCGTATTCCGAACCCCGCTGGCGCAATGCCCAGAGCCTGGAACGCATCGCCTCGTGGCGCTCCCGCAGCGACAGACAAGACACGGCTCACCGGAAAGACGATGCCGGAGAAAGCCCCTGCTGCCACCAGCCCAACCGCAATGGGAAAAACCGCCATCCACCACCGCGTCACGATCTGGTCGCTCACGGCTGCCACCATGTTCCCCAGAGACGGAAAGCCAGGTGGCACGCCGACCCCGAGAAATGACAGATAACACTCGATGAAGAGGCCCATCGGGAAGGCCAGACTGAAGCCTACCGGAGCCAGCGCGATCCCACGACACGCGGCAAGCCAAACTGGGCCGGAGGATAATCCATGCTCGCCGACCGTCTCGTGAACCAGGTGTGAGTCGTGCAAGGTTACTGTGTCAGAGGCTGGGTCATCTCTCCAGACAGAGTCGTACAACAGGGCCATCGGCAGCAGCGAAGCAAACACCCCCGCGCACGCGATTGCCAATATCAGAGACGACCCCATTGCCGCGACTACCACCAAGGATGGCAAAAATGAGATGCAGCAGGTGAGGATGGCCAGGCCCCAGAGGGGGATACCAAACAGCGGGCGCGACGTATCCGGGTCCGGAGCAGCGCCTCTAACACTGCGCAACACGACCAACACCCATGCGGCCACAAAGCCTGCCAGGGTTCCCAGGAGGCCGATGTACAGGTACGTCCGGAAACTTGCGACAATTCTGCTCAGCACGTCGCGGCCAAGGTGATCAGTTCCCAGGATGTGGCCCTGGCCGCTCCGCTCACACGACGCCGGAGGGCAGAGCCTCGAGTCAAGGTTCCCCGCATCGGGGTCATGGGGCGACAGGAACGGCGCAAAGATTCCGGTCACCGCCATGACGAGGACAAGCGCCACGCCGGCGATTACGGTTGGTCGCCGGTATATGCCGTTCACGCGTTCAACTCCAACTCGGCTCACTCCGGCAGGTGGAACTTGCAGTACTCCGCGTTTTCGAGGGCGTCTAGCGGGAACTGCAAGCCGTCGGCATTCCGGTAGCGGCACTGGATGCGTGGCTTTTCGTCTACGGCTGGCATGTTGGGTTTCTAACTGTAGGCTCCTGTCTGGCAGACCCCTACAGAGGGCATTGGGCTGTCGAGGTGTAGATCCTGCGGTTGCCTATTTCGGGCGCTGTCTTTTGCGTCCACATGGTCTGGCCTGACTTGCCGACCTTGAGGTCCTCGGGCAGTTGGCCGAATACGGTTGACGTTATATGCGTCGCCGGCGCCTCACGAGAAGAGAGTTTGGCCGCATGGTTGGCGGCACGCCCCACCCAGACCAGATCGTTTGCTGACCGAGGACCGGTTCGGGTGACCAGGAGTTTGCTGTGATCCACACCGCATGCCTGCTTCATTACGAATTGGGAGTTGGGTTTGATTTCCCGTATGGCGGGGTTGATGATCTCCCTCACGGCGTAGCTGATTTTCAGCGCTGTTCGGACGGCCCTGTGTGCGGTCCGACGGCCCGTGTAGACGGCCATGATCCGGTCTCCGTCGTAGGCGGTGATCGTGCCCTGCTCTGATGATATTATTCTGGCTGCGCACGCCAGGTATGTTTTGTACATCTGGGCTGCGAACACCTCCTCATGTTGGTCGACCAGCTTGGTGGACTCGTCGAGGTCGGCGTAAAGAACGGTGGCGTTGATGGTGACGCCGTCGTTGTTGAGGCTCAGGTCGTCGAGGTCTGGTGCCCCTCGCGATGGATTGATGCTCCACTGTTCCCGAAGGACCTGTCTGACTTGTGAGTTGAGGTTGTTCCGCAACGTCATATCGTGTTTCTCTCCCTCATCGTGGGCCGGTTGATTTGATCGCGTTGATCACCTGCCTACAGGCCGCGGCCACTGCCTTGTTGGAATTGGACACCGGTCCGAGAGAGTAGGTTATTGGCGTTATCCCCGCCAGGTCGCTGGGGATTTTGACGTCGGTTTCGGCGGGCTGGATCAGAAACGTTCGTGTCCGGCCCAAAGCGCCTATGAACAACCCGAGTTCGAACACGACGTTGTCGCGGGGTGCTGGAATGGTCGAGTCGCGGCTGGTGATCATGTCGTCGGGCGCCAGTATCAAAGCTGCGAAGTCCAGTCTGCCCAGCTCGTTTTCCAGCGATTCCAGCGTGAAGGTTGAAGGTTGGAAGACGTCGTCAGTCCAGAGGTGGATCTCTATGTTGGCCTGGCTCAAGCCTGCCTTGATCGCCTCCCCGATGGTCAGAGATTCCGCAGAACAACCGATAAACAACACGGGAATGTCGTGGGTGGTTTCGACGAAAGTATCTCGTTGGCGGAGTCGGTCCGCCAGTGACCGGGCTACATTTCTCCAAACCCTTTGATTGGCATTGGCGAGGTCGATGAATGCGGAAGCGGACATACGGGCGATGACGACCTCCTCGCAGGCGGTTAGCGTAGCCGACCTGGACTGGCTCGGATCCAGCGCGGCCATTTCACCCAGATGCTCTCCCCCTCTTCGTTTTGCTACCTCGCGGCCGTGGACTAAGACCGCCACCGAACCCGACAGGATGAAGCAGACGTCGTTCGCGGAATCCCCTTGGTTAGTGATGGTGGAGCCGGGTTTGAATCCCTCAACCGCGCAGAGGTCGCAAAGCGTTGCCGCCAGTTGATGATCACCCGCAACCAGGGACTGGATTTCCAGCGCTTCGATGATGAAACGCTTGCCTTCCGCACCGGTAAATCTTTCGAGCATGAGGTCAAGTGGTTGCCTTGAGGGAGGATGGGGGCGGCAGGTTATGCCATTGTGGCTGCTGAGGCAATAGCACAATGCAGCAAGGGTGGTTGGGATTGGTGTAGCAGATTCTCGGTCACCCAGTGAGATTCTGTGGGCGGATCTGAACACGCTCCGGTTGAAGCCGCCACTGTTCCCGGTGGCGACTTCTCGGCAAGGTCAACGTGTGCTGTTTTGCTGCTTCGCCCGACGCGGCGATGCTACGCGGTAATGCCAGGGCGATTGATCAGGACGCCTGTGAGTGAAATGCGAGAAGTTTGCCGGCCGCCTCGACGGCCGACGCGGCGGTCTTCTCGAGCCTTTCGCGGTCCTGGGCGTCCATGGTGAGGACCATGACATCCAGGTCGCTCTGCTCAGCGAACGGCTCCTCGGCGGCATCTACGCCGTTGGTCAACTTCTTGACCTACCGCCAGGTGTCGACGGTTCGGCGCGTGAGTTCACGGACCTTTTCAGGGTCGGCCATGTCGTCAGGGTCCACGGGAACGGCTCGGCGAGAGCGTGGGCCATGGCCCGCGCGGTTTTGAGGCCGTCGATGGCGCCGTGGACTTCGTGGCCCAGAACGTCAGACATGTCGGCCGTACGGTAGTTGTGGACATCGTTCATTTCGATGGTGGTTGTAATCGTGGCTGTGCTCAAGTTGCTTCTCCTTGTTGGATGGCGCCAGATTGGGTGTGTTCGTTGACCTTGCGGAATAAACCAGCTGTGGCGTCGAGGGGCCTCCCGCCGTTGCATGCCATGGCCCGCTGCTCGATAGGTCGCCCGTTTTGCCGTTCTCTCAGTCCGGTCGGAGGTCGGATTGCCTGCTCGCCGGCCGATTGGTACATTGCAGTTGACGGTGCGGGTCCCTTACGAAACATTCTTTTGGAGACGGGTGTTATGGCGGATGTCGTGATTGGACGGATGGAGCGGGTCAGCCTCCGGTCCGTGTGGACCCATGAGGAACGGAACTTCACGCCATGGCTGCTGGACAATTTGGATCTGCTGAGCGGTGCCCTCGGAATCGAACTACACAGTCCCTCCAGGGAGGTGCCGCTTCGCGGGGCGGGTAGAGCCGACATCGTGGCGTACGTAAGTCGGACGCTGGCGACGAGAAAGCGATGATTGAAAACCAGTTTGGGATGGGTGACGAAGAGCATTTCACCAGATTGCTGGGGTACGCGGAAGCGGCGGACGCCAGTGTGCTGGTTTGGGTGGCCAGCGAGTTCAGCCGGCGGCACGAAAGGTTGGTGAATTGGTTCAATCGGCGAGCCGGCGCCGGCCTGGCGGTTTACTTGGTGGAAGCCAGCGCTTGTCAAATTGGCGATGTCGTTGGTCTGCTCTTGAATGTGCTGGAGGGCCCGGGTCCGGCACTGACCAGGGCAACCTCGGTGACCAGGACCCTCGCCACCAGCCTGGGCGATTTCTACCGGCCACTGGTGGCCCGGTTGCGGGCGTCTGGCGTCCCGACAGTAGGCCGAGGAGGATACCGAGGCCGTTGGCGGTCGTTTCCGACCGGTCATCCAAATGTTCTGTACGCCCTGGGCGTGGATCGGGGCAGGATGTGGATTTTCTGTGGTTTCCTCGGCGTGGAAACGGCGAGGGCTTACCCAAGCCCGGAGGACAGGCGAGACGTGATAAACGCTGCGCTGGCAGAACTGGATGCCGAGGTGGAATGGGATCAGGGGGGTCGGGATCATTGGGTTTCCATAAGCCGCGACCTGTTCGGCGGTGGGGACGCGGATGATGAAGAGAGCCGGGATTGGATGTTCGACAACTTCCTTGGGTTCAGGGGGGCGATGCAACCGTTTCTGGACCGGTGGTTCTCCGGCGACCGTTCGGATGAGCAAACCGACCACGAAGGACTGTCTGCGGAGTAGACATCGCGAACGTAATTGTCGAAGCGTCAGACAACACGAGGTTGGGGGCACGTGAGCGCTGAGCAACTTGACCGCCGGTGGCGGCAAGCGTCTCCGCCATGATGAGCCAGTTCGCGCGGCGCTTCGGCTTGATGGGCGTGACTGTTTGGTCAATTGCGTGTGGGGTGGTGTAATCTCGGCCGGATGCGGCCCCCGGGCGCGTTTTCGGGGCCTTGAGCCGTGATTTGTCCACTAACGCGAAAACGGGGAGCCATTCGGCGCCGATTGCCGAAAAGCGTCGTCGTGAACTCGGCGGTGGCGAGAGCTGCCCAGCCGGTTGCCCTGCGCCAGGCTTGGACCGGTTCGCCGACGTGGGTAGTCCATCCGCAGCACGCTGCTGGCGGTGGGTCATTTGCCGTAGTCTTTCGTTCTATCGTCTTGGTCGTCTCGGCTGCTGCCGTGCCAGCAGATCAAGGTGAGCAGGAGGCTTGTGGCCGTGAAGACGGTCCCGCCGACGATGAGGTGGACGTTCAGCGTGGCGATGCCCTTGACCAGGTGGAACGCGCTGAACGCCGCTGCGAACAGGAACACGGCGAGCAGCAGCGTGGCGCCGGGCGGCATGGACTTCAGCCGGTTCAGCATGCTGGCGGTCGACGTAGTCTTGGCGAGAAGTATGAGCCTTCGCGGGCCGTGCCGCTGGTTGCGATTTCTGGGACAGAATGCCCGTGAAATCGGGGCGGCTTACCTCCCCAAAGTGGAGCGGGTTGCGTTGTCGGTTTTCCTGGTCTGCATCGCTGCGGGGTTCACGGGCGTTTCGCCGTTCGCGTCGGGAAACTCCGGCTGGCGGTCAATGTCCGCCTCAGCGTACGTCATCGGTGCGGAGAGCGGCAGGTTGACCGTCGGCAACGTCCGCCTCATCCGCCTGGGGTTCCTGACCTGAGATCAGTCGCACTGGGTGGGCAGCAGCGGCGCGCGGCCGAGCAGCAGCGGCGCGTGGGATTGGCGCGATGATGACGTCTTTAGGCCAATCGACGAGGTTGGAAAGGTCATGGTGGAACCTGGCAACCGCAACAAATCCTCAGTGGGTTACGGGGGGTCCCAACGGATAGTCCGCCAGTCGTCATCGGTGAAGCCGTGTTCAATGCGCATCTGCAGCAGGTAGTGAGCCTCCGGATTCCACGGGTGCAGGTAGAGCGAGCATTCGCCCTCGTTGGTGCAGTTGGCCTCGCTGGCCCAGGCGTTGCCGTACCATTGCTCTTCTGGCGACGGGATTGCCTCCGGTGGCGTATCTCCCCACGTCCAGCGGAAGAGGAAGAGGAAATTGGGGTGGGCGGAGCGCCAGACATCAAACTGCCAGAGGATACGGCCGCTCTGATCAATCCGCAGGTCGTGCGGTCCCGGACCCTCGGCGGCATGCAGGGGCGTCCGTAAGACGATAACGGACGGAATGCGGTTGTTGTTTCCCAGACTCTGGAGGCGAACTTCGTACGCCTGGCCGGGCCAGAGGTCGCCCAGACGGTACCCCAGGGCATCCTCCCCCAGCCGCACATCCGGCTCAGGACTCCGATGAGGCAGGGTCTCGCCCTGGTCGTCCAGGGCCGTGGCCGTCAGGAGGTACCCGGTCGTCGCGCCGACGAGAGGTGGGTCCCATCTGAGTAGCAGATGGTCCGGCTGGGCTTGCCACCGCACGTTCCGTGGCGCACGTGGAGCCGTTCCCGTCACCATTCCCGCCGATGGCGGTGGCACGTCCAGGATCGTGACCGTGTCGTGGCCGCCCAAGCTGATGGAAAAGCCCGTGCCGCCAATCTCGGACTCGAGGACGGCACGGACCGCAAAGGTAAGGGGCTCGTCCTCCTCCCAGAAGACGTCAGGGATGGGCCGAAACCGGACCGGAATCTGGTGGCTCATCTGGCCGGCGGGGAGAACGAAGTCGCTCCAACGATACATCCAATAGTCTGCCGGTGTCGCGTTCCGGTGGTAGACCGTTGTTTCTATCTCCAGGTCTTCCTCCGGTGCGGCGCCGGCGAGCGTCACCGTCGCCGTGATTGTCCGAGGGCCTGATCCTTCGGCTATCGTCTCCGTGTCCAGCGAGAACTTGAAGTCGACCACAGCCACTCGGAAGGAGACTTGCTCGATCCCGCCCGCTCCGTCCGTGGCTGTAACCGTTACCTGACCGGAGCCCAGGCCACGGGCTGCAAAGACGATGGTATCCGACTCCGGGATGGGGGTTGCCACCACAACCTCGGCAGGTTCCGCCGTAGCCCCGTAGGTGTATTGATTGCCGTCCGGGTCGCCGAAGTACTCGCCGGCGCGGAAGGAGTGGACTGCGCGTTCGGACATCCATTGCGTGCCAATGAGCTGGGACTGTCCGTCTTGAGCCGTAGCCGGAGGGGTGAGGGCAAGCAGAGCGAGCAGGACGACGGGAATGACCAAGCGGACTCTCATGCCTGACCTCCAGGAGCTAAGGTAGTGCCATCCCTCTCGCACTGAGGCTCGCGCAGAGCCGTCTTGCGCTGTTGGGACGGCATTCCGCTCATGGCGGGTCTTCAGGAATGGCTGACGATGGTCTTGTAACTGAAATCAACCATTTTTGCAACGGTTGGTTCGCCACGCGGTGGCCCGCCGACGGTCGCATTTGACAGCTGTCCTGCGTCGATTAGTTTTGCCGGTTCGCCTCTTGTGACTGGCCCCGCCGCTGGGCTGCACCAGTCCGCTATCTGGGGACGTCAAACTCGAGGGTGATGGAGTGGTGGACTGCCTCGCCAATGGCCGCAGTGGTCATAGGGTTGGCGAAGTTTCCTTACGGCCGGCTGCTGACGACGGTGGGCCGGCCGCCGGGGTATTGGTGCGGTTCGGGAGCCTCGGCCAGCTACTCGGTGACGGCCTGCGCCCTGAGGAATACCGATAGCGGCCAACTGCGCGACAGGGTTTGAAACCACCGGTTGAAGTCCGCCACGCTGGATTTATCCCCTGCTGGTCAGGCCAGCTCACTCTGTACCCGTGCTTCTTTCGAGTTTCTGGCACATTCCGGTTACGGCGCTTGGGCAGGCCCAAGGACCCGGTAGCCATTGTTCTCCTCCGTCCGCTCGGCCACCGGCAATATCTCGACCACAACGTTGGCCAGGCCGACCACTTCGCCGTTCTCGTCGAAGCTGTAGCCGTCACCGATTGCGCCGCTCCAGGTTATTCCGTAGAGGCAGCCCCTGAACGCATCGGCGTCCTGGTCGTCGTCGGTCTGGCGCAGACATTCCGCGGTGATGTAGAGGTCGTCGTATGCCGAACCCACGTACCAGGAAAGGGTCAGGTAGTCATAGCGCTCCCGGAATTTTTGCAGCACCCGCTGTCCCTTCTCGTTGGACGGGTCGATGTCGGCCAGGATGGCCTAGACGCCCGTGGCGGCCTCACCCGCAATCTCCAGCGCCGTGGTTCCGGCGCCCACGTCCTCCGTGTAGATGGGGCCCTGGTAACCCAGCTCTCTCAACTGTTTGATGATTGTCCCGCCGGTGAATTCCGACTGCGCGGCCAGGTGAACGGCATCGGGGTTGGCGCTCACCAGCTTGGTCAGATACGTCCGGAAGTCGGCGATGTCCGAGGCGTAACGCTCCGCGGCCACCACTGTGCCGCCCAGCTTCAGGAACTGGTCGACGGAGGTCCGCCGAATGCCCTCGGCGTAGTCAGTGAGCTCCGTGATCGTCGCCAGCGTGCGTACACCGTCGGCCCACATGACGTTGCCGGTTTCAAGGCCCCGCTGCTGGTCGCTCATGGCCGTGCGGAAGATGTAGTCGCCGGCATTGGCGATGTCGGGATTGGTGGCCAGACCGGAGAAGAGGACCACGCCGTCGGCTTCGGCCAGGGGCGCCGCGCCGAGCATGGCGCCGCTGCACGAGGTGCCGAGGATTATCTTGACGCCGTCAACGTCGGTCAGTTTGTTGTAGGACGTGATGGCGTCCTGGGCGGCGCACTTCGAATCCTCCACGACGAGTTCGAGCATACGGCCGTTGATACCGCCGGCGGCGTTGATCTCGTCAACTGCCATCTGCTTGGCCTGGACGGAAACGGTGCCGTAGGTTTCGCCCGGGCCGGTGAGGGATTCCATGACGCCGACCCGAAAAGGCTGGTCAGAAGCCGTCACCGCAACCGTGGGCTGCTCCACCATGGTAGTCGGTTGAGGCGAAGGAACGGGGGGAGCGCCGTCGTTGCCCCCGCAGGCGACGGACGCGAGGACGAACAGCGTCGCGATGGTGAGCGGAACGATCCAGTTCTTTGACAAAACACGCATTAGTCCTCCCGTGGACGGCCAAATGGCAAGATGAGCGATTTATCACCGGTCCGAATGGGCCGCAGGCAATTCTACGAGTTAGTGTTCGCTCAATCATGCAAGCTAGGCTTTACGCAAAATTTAGAAAAAGTATAAAGGCAAGGTAAGCTGGCCTGACCCAAATCTGACTAAAGGTCCAGCCATGCTTACCCTGCCCAATGTCATTGTAGCCGTTCTCCTTCCCTTC
>MKWU01004977.1_pt1 | contig 15006 bp, 15 predicted proteins | sample 809101 | NCBI WGS metagenome assembly MKWU01 (sample SAMN05860141, study PRJNA318959) | sponge metagenome | host: Aplysina aerophoba | place: Slovenia: Piran, Adriatic Sea, Gulf of Piran | collected 2013-05-07 | reverse complement strand
TCGGCCCGCCGGGCATCGCCATCGTCGCCGTGGTGCTGAGCTTGCCGGTCTGGATCGCTGCGTTCTGGCTTGGCAGGCGAGCGCGGGCGAAAGCCGGCGAAGAGGGCCCCCCACTGGACGAGCCGGATCACCGCCCATAGGCTGACCGCGCGCCACCAACCCACTGCACTGTGGCGCGTCCAACCGTGGAGCGCCGATGGAATCGCGACTGGGTGCGGCGCTGCGCCCATACTTTCCGCTCGCAGCCGGGGTCCTGATCAATCTCTCCACCGGGATCCTCTACGCGTGGAGCGTCTTCGTGGCGCCGCTCGAAGCCGAGTTGGGCGCCGACCGCGCGACGGTGAGCGGGGCGCAGTCGCTTTGCCTGCTGACCGCGACCATCGGCTGCTTCGTGATGCACCGGCTGCTGCACTGGTTCACGCTCCCGCAGCTCACCCTGGTCATGGGCGCTCTGTCGGGCGCCGGTTTCGCGCTCGCGGGCTTCGGCCAATCGGTCGCGACACTCTATGTCGGCTACGGCGTACTTTTCGGCTTTGCCGTCGGCGTTGTCTACTTCGTTGCGATGACCGCGGCGAGCATCGACGGGCCGGTGAGACCCAGCATCGCCATGAGCATCAACATGTCGGCGGTCGCCATGGGTGGCATCGCCTGGTCACCCGGCCTCGCCTTCCTGATCGCTACGACGGGGCCGGAGACGACCTTCGGCGTGTCGGCAGCGGCGATTTTTCTGGCCATTGTGATTGCCGCTGCGCTCATCAAGCTCTCCCGCAAGACGCCGCCGGCAACCGGCACGACCGGGCTGTTTCAGGACATCCTGACCGACCGGCCCCGCGTGGTGATCGCGATCTTTTTCGGCTTCCTCTGCATCGCTTTCGTCGCGCTTGCGGTCATCGGCCACGCGGCGACGATGATGACCGCCTGGGGGGCGTCCGCCGACCAGACACAGTTCGCGCCAATGCTCTCCAGCGCAGGCTACGCCGCCGGCGGGCTGGTCGGCGGTCTTCTGGTCGATGCGCTCACGGGCCGGCGCGTCCTCGTGGGCGCCGGGCTCGTCATGGGGGTGTTTCTGCTGGCGCTCTTCTTTGCGCCGAGTGTCCTCGTGGGGCTTATCGCGATCAGTGCAGTTGGCGTGGCCTTCGGCGTGCTCGCGAGCGCCCATCCCGTGACCATAGCGGGCTACTACGGGGCGGCGGCCCTGCCGCGAGTCTTCGGCCGCATCGCGCTTGCCTACGGTCTGGGCGGTCTGCTCGGGCCGTTCTCGGCAGGCGCAATCTACGACGCCGATCAGCACTACGACACGGCGATCATCTTGACTGCCGCGCTCGCCTTCCTGGGCGCGGTATTCTATGCCTGCTTGCCCCGCCGCGAGCGGCTCGGCGCTTCGGCGAAGCGGGCGGTCTGAGAAGGAGACGGAACCATGCCGCATGTCACGACGAACGACGGAGTCCGCCTTCACTACGTGGAGAGTGGCAGCGGCGCACCCCTCGTCATGATCCCCGGCTGGTCGCAGACTGCCGCGCAGTTCGAGGCCCAAATTGAGGGACTGTCCGCCAGCCGCCGGGTCATCGCCTTCGACATGCGGGGACACGGCGAATCAGACAAGCCGGAGAACGGCTACAAGATCCAGCGCCTCGCCATGGACCTCCGCAACGCCATCGAGGCGCTCGGGCTGGAGCGGGTGAGCCTGCTCGGCCACTCCATGGGGTGCTCGGTGATCTGGTGCTACATCGACCTGTTCGGCGAAGAGGGGCTGGAGCGCCTCGTCCTCGTCGACCAGATGCCCGCCATCACAGCGCGCGACGAGTGGTCCGAGCAGCAGAAGCAGGACGCCGGCGCGATCTTCAATGGCGCGAGCCTCTACGAGACCATCGGCGCCCTCGCGGGGAAAGAGGGCGTGGCGACCACGAAGGGCTTCATCGGCAGCATGTTCACCGCCGGCTTCCCGACCGAGCGGGTGGCGTGGGTCATCGAGCAGAACCGCAAGATGCCGCGCCGCCACGCCGCCACGCTGCTGCTCAATCACGCGACGCAGGACTGGCGCGACCTGATCCCCCGCATCACGCTGCCGACGCTGATCGTCGGCGGCCGGGTCAGCCTGATCGACTGGCGTTCACAGGTATGGATGAACGGGCAGATCGCCGGCTCGCAGCTCGAACTCTTCGAGGAGGCGGACGGCGGCAATCACTTCATGTTCATGGAGAACCCGGAACGCTTCAATCGCGTGGTCGACGCGTTCCTCGGCTGAGCTTGAGCCTCCGCTCTACGCCCTCGCCTCCACGCGGATCGTGACGACGTCCGTGTCGTGATACTGCTGGTGGTGGACGGAGGACGCGAGGTGGCGCAGGAGCCGTAGCGACACCTCCCGCTCGGGCGCATCGTCGGACGACTCGCCCATGAGGGCGATTCGGTCTTCCAGGTTCTCCTCGCCGGGTGCGGCGATGAACTCCAGTACCGCAGTGCCGCTCTCCTTGTGGGCGGTGAGCAGCAGGCGCCGCGTCCGATGCGGTGCACCGTCCGCCTCTTCCTCTTCGTCGTGCCGCAGCAGCGTCAGGATCGCCTCTTCTGCGGCGGCGTCGAGGCGGTGCGCCATCGCCTCGTCCCAGCCGCTGCGGGTAGCAAAGGTCTGCAGGAATTCTCTGATCTTCGGGAGCGAGGCGACCTCGAACGGCGTCTGGATGCGGCGCCGGCGGGGTTGCGTCAACTCCACGAAGAGCGTGAGCAGGATCGCGGTCATGCCGCCAGCCGTCATGCCGTTTTCCAGGAGCCCGCCGGCGATGCCCGAGACATGCTCGGGGAAGATCACACCGTTCTGGAAGCCGACCCCGATCCAGAACGACACGCCGGCAATCAGTCCCTTGCGATAGTCCACCCCGTCCTGGATGACAATTCTCATGCCGACCACGAAGAGCAGCCCCAGCAGCACGGTGATGTAGGCGGCTGCGACCGGCCCCGGTATCGCCAGCACCACGGCGAGCGCCTTCGGAATAAACGCCACGACGACGAAGGAGGCCCCAAGTGCGATGCCAACACTGCGGGCACCCACGCCGGTGAGCGCGGTGACCGATACGCTTGTCGAGTAGGTCGTATTCGGCACCGTCCCCATCAGGCCGGAGAACAGGTTGCCCACGCCGTCCGCGCTTACCGCGCCCTGCACGGCACGAAAATCCACCGCGCGCGGCTTGCGCCAGGAGACTCGCTGGATCGCGACGCCGTCGCCGACCGTCTCGATGGCACCGACCAGGGTTACGAACACGAAAGCCGGCAGCAACCCCCAGAAGACCGGCCCGAAATCGAGATCGAAGCCGGGCCATCCGCCTTCGGGCAGTCCGACCCACGATGCTGCGGCGATGCTGCCGACATCGTAGATGCGGAAGTACCCGGCGACCCCGCAGCCGGCGACGATGCCGATGACCGGTGCCCAGAGGCGCAGCACGCCGGTCGCCTTCAACGAAATTCCGCAAATCACCAACGCCGTCACGAGCGCCGAGAGCGGCGCGGCCAGCGCCGGCGTCTCCTCCGGCACCTGGGTCAACATGCCGAAGACGATCGGCATCACCGTGACGGGGATCAACATGATGACCGTGCCTGAGACGGTCGGCGTCAGGATGCGCCGGAGCAGCGAGAGCCGCCACGCGAGCAGGAACTGGAAGAGGGAGGAGATCACCACCAGCGTGGCGAGCATGGCCGGCCCGCCTTGCGCGATCGCGCCGACGCAGATCGCGATGAAGGCACCGGACGTTCCCATGACGAGGACGTAGCCCGCCCCGATCCGGCCGACGCGCACTGCTTGCACGATCGAAATGAGGCCGCTGACCAGCACGGCACCGAAGACCGCCCACGAGAGGTAGGACTCCGTCCCGCCGGCGGCCCGAACCACGATTGCAGGCGTCAGCGCGACGCCGGCGATACAAAGGACCGCGAGTTGAATTCCGAGGCCGCCGGCGAGCGCGAGAGGCGGTCTTTCGTTTGGCTCGTAACGAACGCCGCCGGGCCGTTCTGAGCCACCTGTCGCCATGCTGCACCCTCCCTGTCCCAGAGTGCGGTAAGGACTCTCGCACAGGTTCGCGTCGCGACGAAGTATCTTGCTGTGGACCTGGTGCCCTCGTCAGACGTCGTATTCGAGTCCGATGTCGCGGTAGCGTTCCGGATCCTCGAGCCAGCGCTGGCGCACTTTCACGAAGAGCTTGAGGTCGATGGGGCAGCCCAGAATTTGAGCGAGCTCGGCGCGCGCGGCCGTGCCGATGGCCTTGATGCGCCGCCCGCCCTTCCCGAGGACGATGCCCTTGTGCGTCTCCCGCTGCACGTAGATCACCTGCTCGACGCGAACGCCCCCGTTGCGGGCGCTGGTCCAGCCTTCGGTCTCCACCGCGACGGCGTAGGGGAGCTCCTGGCGCAACTGCAGGAAGAGCTGCTCGCGCGTGATCTCCGCCGCCAGCAGGCGCTCCGATATGTCGGTGAGCTGGTCTTCGGGATAGAGCCAGGGGCCCGGCGGCATCCGCGCCGTGAGCACGTCCAACAGGTCGTCGACCCCGTCGCCGTCGAGTGCCGAGACCATGAAGATCTCGGCCGCAAGCCCGGTCTCTTCGACCCCCGCCGCGAGCGGCAGCAGGGCGTGCCGCGGCACCAGGTCGATCTTGTTGAGCGCCACCAGGGTCTCGCGCCCGGTCTCCTTGAGCCGGTCGATGATCGCCCTGGTCTCACCGGTCAATCCGCGCCGCGCGTCCACCAGCAGCAGGATGGCGTCGGCGTCGTGCGCGCCGCTCCACGCGGCGTGCACCATCGCGCGCTCGAAGCGGTGCCGCGCGGCGAAAATTCCGGGCGTGTCGACGAAGACAAGCTGCACGTCGTCGATCACGCGAATGCCGCGCAGCCGGCTCCGCGTGGTCTGGACCTTGGGCGAGACGATGGCGACCTTGGCGCCCACCAGCTGGTTGACCAGGGTCGACTTGCCCACGTTGGGCGCCCCCAGCACGGCGACGAAGCCCGCGCGGGAGCCGCCCTCAGCCATCGCCGTTTCTTCCCGGATCGTTGATACGCGCAAGCAGCGCGCCGGCAGCGCCTTGCTCCGCCGCGCGCTTGGTGGCGCCGGTGGCGACCGCCTTGCCGAGCCCTGTGACCTCCGCCTCGACCTCGAAGAGCGGGCTATGCGCGGGGCCGCTGGACGAAAGCGTCCGGTAGACCGGAAGGCCGAGCGCCCGCGACTGCGTCCACTCCTGGAGCCGGGTCTTGGGGTCGCGCGGGGGTTCGGGATCGGCATTCATCGCCGGCGTCCAGTGGCGGCGGATGAAGCGCTCTGCGGCTTCGAGGCCGCCATCGATGTAGAGCGCGCCGATCACTGCCTCGCAGGCGTCCGCGAGGTTGGCCGGATTGTCGCGCCCGCCGGCGGCGCCCTCGCTGCGGCCGAGAGTCAGCCGGTCGCCAAGCGCGAGGCTGCGGGCCACGCCAGCCAGCGTCTCGCGGCGAACCAGCGACGAGTAGCGCTGGGAAAGCGCGCCCTCGGCCTCGCGCGGGAACGCCTCGTACAGCATCGCCGCCACAACCATGCCGAGCACGCGGTCGCCCAGGAATTCGAGCCGCTGGTTGCTGCCGGCCTTCGCGCCTGCGCTGGGATGGCGGAGCGCAAGCGCGAGCAACGCCGTGCTCGCAAAGCGGTAGCCGAGCGCCTCTTCGAGGGACTCCGCCGGCTGGCCGGTGTCTTCCACTGCCTCCATCGGCCTGGCTGCCACGCGCTTGGGCGCTATTCGATCGCCTTGAATACTCGCTCGCTGCGTGTCGCGCTCGGCCAGTTCCAGACCTCCCCGATGCTTGTTCCATCCTCCAGCGAGTGGAAGATGAACTCGGCCCGCCCCACGAGGTTCTTGGACGGGATGAACCCGACCGACGGCACGCGGCTGTCGAGCGAGTTGTCCCGGTTATCGCCCATGGCGAAGTAGTGATCGGGGGGCACGGTGTAGATCTGCGTGTTGTCGAGACCGCCCGTAGGCGTAGCGTCGAGGGTCATGTAGGAGACGCCGTTGGGCAGCGTCTCGCGATACTGGCGGAGGACGCGCTCGCGGCCGTAGCGGTCAGTGTAGCTGTAATCGTCGATGCGTTCGCGCTTCACCGGCGTGCCGTTGATGTGGAGCACACCCTTGAGCACCTGAATGCGGTCGTCGGGCAGCCCGACGATGCGCTTGATGTAGTCGGTCGAATTGTCCCGGGGCAGCTTGAAGACCGCGACGTCGCCCCGGTCGGGCGGGCTGTCGATGATCCGCCCGTCGAACACATCGACACTCCACGGCAGCGAGTGCGTGCTGTAGCCGTAAGCGTACTTCGACACGAACAGATAATCGCCGACCAGCAGGGTCGGGATCATCGAGCCGGACGGAATGTTGAAGGGCTCGATGGCGACGGTGCGCACGATCAGCGCAGCGAGCACCGCGTAGATCAGGGTCCGGATTGTGTCCCAGAAGCCGCTGAATCTACGCTTGGCCGAGTCCTTCTCTTCGGTCTTGGCGCGCCCCATGTGCGGTCGGTTCGGTTCCAGCTGATTGTGGCGCGGGCCGCTCGCTGCCCCAGTGCCGTCAGTCGGTTGTCGGGATTGCCGTGATCACCACGATGGCCTGGGCGATCGGCGGCTCATCGGTCAAGGTCACGTCGATCCGGCACCTCATGCCCGAAGGCGTGAGTGATTGCAAGCGCGTGAGCGCGCCGCCGCTGAGCTCGATCGTCGGCTGGCCGGTAGGGAGATTGACCACTGCCATGTCGCGCCAGAAGACGCCGTTGCGGAGCCCGGTGCCCAGCGCCTTGGCGCAGGCTTCCTTGGCGGCGAAGCGGCGGGCATAGGTTTCCTCTGGCCTCAGCCGGCGCTCGGCACGCGCGCGTTCGACCGCGGTGAAGACGCGGTGGGTGAACCGCGCGCCGAAGCGGTCGAGCGTGGCCGCGATCCGACGGATATCGACGATGTCCGCGCCGAGGCCGACGATCAGCGGCCACGCCGGCGGGTCGGCAGCGGCGCTCACGGCACGCGCGTCATCAGCGGCCGCGGTCCACCAGCACCTGGTCGAGATGGGTCACGTTCGCGGCGACCGGCTGGGCGTCTCCCTTGGCTGCCTCCGGGGCCGCGTCGGGGATGGTGATGTCGTCGTCTGCCTGCCGCGCAGGGTCCAGTCTGGCGCGGCGCTCCTCGTCGAGGATGCGCCTGCGCCGCAGGCGCCTGGCCTGGCGGTGGTGCTGGTAGTTGCCCACCACCCGTCGGATCGGGAAGAAGATCAACATCCACACGACCACCGCCGCCGGCAGGCCACCCACCAGCATGGGAAGGAGGACCGTGCCAGGCTCCTCGAAAATGGTGCCGATCGTCATATCGGCGGGCAGCTCCTGGCCGCGCTCGTAGCCGAGGATCCAGGTTCCGAGCCAGATGATTCCCGCCCAGATGAAAGGGAAGGTCCATGGATTGCCGACCGCGGTGCCGATCGCCGACGCGATGATGTTGCCGCGCAGCGCCCACGCCAGCACCGCAGCGAGAATGAAGTGGAACCCGATCAATGGCGTGAACGAGACCGCCGCGCCGCAGGCGAAGCCGCAGGCGATGGCGTAGGGCGAGCCTTGCAGCCGCTTGAGCTTGAACGTCCAGTACCGGAGGACCCGCCCCCAGCCCATGTTCGGCCATACGAACCGCCGCACGCGCGCCCATCGGCTCAGCTTCACGCGTCGGCGAAACAGGCTCAAGGCGGCCCTCGCCTCAGCTCGCGCCCGGCAGGAGTCTCCGCCCCAGCCATGCGCGTGGCGCACTGTCGGGAGCCACCACCCGTCTCATCGCGTTCCTCCCAATCGCGGGTCTGCCCTTCTTATTTTTTCTCCCCAATCCCGAGAGTTAGCAAAAGATCGGGCCGCCACGCAAGGCCCGGCGCGCCCACTTGCCCGATCCACATGTCGATCTCAGCACGGAAAACTGACCAAGCCGGTCTTGCATTTTGTGGGTAGTACTGTATGTTGAGCGTTTAGGGCGAAATATTCCAAGATTTAGACCAGTGTGAGCCCGGCACTGGACGGAGGGACGATAATGACAGCCTGGACACCGGAGAGGGTCGCCACCGTGACCCGGCTGTGGAACGAGGGACTCACGACTGCCGAGATCGGGCGCGCAGTCGGCATGTCGAAGAACGCGGTCGTCGGCAAGGCGCATCGGCTGCAGCTGCCGCCGCGTCCGTCGCCGATCAGGCGCGGAAAGAGCTACCCGAGCACGCCGAGGCCGTCGAACGGCGCGAAGGTCGCAAACGCACGGAAGGCGGCAACGGGATCGGCAGGGATCGTGACCCAGATCAAACCGCGGGCGCCGCAGCCGCCTCTCGCCGTTGGCAACGCGGCCTGCAAATGGCCCACCGGTCATCCGGGCGAGCCCGACTTCCATTTCTGTGGTGAGCATGCGCTGCTCGGCAAGCCCTATTGCCCTGAGCATTATCGCAAGGCCTACGTGGCCGTGAGGCCGCGCTCAGACGCAGCCTGATCTTGTCCTGATCCGCCCCCGTCCCGAGCGGGGTCTCTCCGCCGGTGTCGTTACGTCGCCGGCTGACCGGGTTCGGCCGGGGCCACCAGCCGCTCGACCTCGGCGTCCATGCGGCCCTGCCACATCAGCGCCCACATATGAAAGTCGCCGGCCAGGCTGAAGAATGGGTAGGTGAAGGTTGCCGGCCGGTTGCGCTCTATCAGGAGGTGGCTGAGCCAGGCGAAGAAGTAGCCACAGAAGAGCGCGGCAATCAGCAGCAGCGGCTCGCCCACGACACCGGCCACAACGACCAGAGCGACGGAGCCCGTCGTACCCACGAAGTGCATCCGGCGCGTTCCCGGCCGGCGGTGCTCGGCCACATAGTAGGGCCAGAAGGCTCGATACCGACGAATTCGCTCGCTCATAGTCGTCGCCCTCTCCTGACCTCGCCCGTCACCGCGCTCATTTCGTTGCGTTTTCGGGCGATGTTTGTGATTCTACACTATTGTTCGCGGTTCGCGATCGCGCGGCCGACCCCTGCAGCAGGGAGACTGTGCCCATGCCGGCGATGACAACGCCCGTCTGCGATTTTGGCTGGAAGGCGGTGGACTTTCGGCTGGAGGGCACCGACGGCAAGACTTACACGCTTGCGGACTGCGCCGGTGAGCGCGGAACGCTGGTGATGTTCCTGTGCAACCATTGCCCGTTCGTGAAGGCCATAATCGACCGGATCGTGCGGGACGTGGACGAGCTCAAGAGCCTCGGGATCGGCGCGGTAGCCATCATGCCGAATGACACCCAGGCCTATCCCGCCGACTCCTACGAGAACATGAGACTCTTCGGCGCCCAACACGAGCTCGGCTTTCCCTACCTCATCGACCGGACCCAGGAGATCGCGCGCGCCTATGACGCGGCGTGCACGCCGGACTTCTTCGGCTTCGACCGCGACCTTGGCCTGCAGTACCGGGGCAGGCTCGACGCCTCCCGGATGGAGCCGGCGCCCGACGCGCGCCGGGAGCTTCTCGAGGCCATGATCCAGGTCGCCGAGACCGGGCGCGGACCCCATGAGCAGCTGCCCTCCATGGGTTGCTCGATCAAGTGGCGCGAGGCCGCCTGACCCAGGCTCCCGCACCTCGCGGGACGGCTGGGCGGCGGCGCTGACGGAGGCACGCGCGTGGCGGATATCTTCCGAGAGGTCGACGAGGACCTTCGGCACGAACGCTATCTCAAGCTGTGGCGGCGGTGGCGCTATTGGCTGCTCGGCGTGGGTGTGGCGGCGCTCGGCGGCGCGGTCGCCTATGTGATGATCACCGATGCTAGGGATAGCGCCCGCGAGGCCGAGGGAAGGCAGTTCGCGGCTGCCGTCGCCGGGATCGAGGCTGGGCGCGGCGGGGAGGCCGCAGAGCTGCTTGCCGGGCTCGCCGCTGATTCGGAGACCGGCTACGCGGCGCTTGCCCGGCTTGCCGAGGCCGACACGCGCGCCGGGCGCGGGGATATCAGCGGCGCCATCTTCGTCTACGACCAGATCGCTGCAGATTCCCGGCTCGACCCGCTCTATCGCGATCTGGGCGCCCTGCTCGCTGCGCAACGGCTGGTCGACCGTGCATCCGCGGCGGAGGTCAATCAGCGCCTCGCCTCCCTGCTTGCGGGTCATTCGCCGTGGCGGCCGCTGGCGGCGGAGCTGTCCGCGGTCGCCGAGATGCGCGCCGGCAACGTGGAGGCGGCACGAGGGCTTTTCGCAGAGCTCGTAAGCGACCCGGGGGCGCCGCTCGGCCAGCGCCAGCGGGCGGCGGAGCTGTTGATGAGCCTCGGCGGCGATCTGGAGGCGGCGCTATCGGGCGGCACCCAGTCCCCCGACTGGGACGATGCCGACGCAGCCAGCGCGTCCGAGGAATCGGGCGGGAGCACGGCGGAGTGAGGCACGTGTTGCTGAACGGGATCGCGCGGGGCGCCACCCTGCTTGGCCTGTGCCTCGTCGTCGGCTTGACCGGCTGCGACACGATTTCCGAGCTGACGGGCGACACGGATCCGCCGCCGCTGCAGGGCGAGCGGCTCTCGGTGATGTCCCTCGAGCGGCAGCTTGAGCCGGACCCCGGCGCCGACGCGCTCACGGTGCGCCTGCCACCGCCCTACGTGAACGAAGACTGGCCTCAGTCGGGCGGCTACCCCCACCACGCCATGCACCACCTCGCCGCGGCGGACTCGCTCGCGGAGAGCTGGCGGGTCCGCATCGGCACCGGCGCCCACGACGACGGGCCCCTGCTGTCGCCCCCTGTGGTTGCCGGCGGTCGGGTCTACACCATGGATTCGGTAAGCCTGATTTCAGCGTTCAATGCGAGCACCGGTGCCAGGCTGTGGACCGCCGACATGCTGCCTGATGAAGATGACGAGGGCGGATTCGGCGGGGGCCTTGCGGTGGCTGGCGGCTGGCTCTTCGCGGCCACCGGTCTCGGCCATGTGGTCGCGCTGGACGCGGAGACCGGTGCCTTGCAGTGGCGGCGTTCGATCGGCGTGCCCGTGCGCGCGCCGCCCGTGGTCTACGGCGGCCGCGTCTTCGCCGTCAGCCACGACAACCGCCTCTGGGCGCTGGAAGCCGTGAGTGGCACGGTGCAATGGAGCCACGCGGCAATCGTGGAGAGTGCCGGATTTCTCCGGGGTGCCAGTCCGGCGGCGGAAGGCGGCGTTGTCGTCACACCCTTCTCGTCCGGTGAGCTCACGGCGCTCCGGGTCGAGAACGGGCGCACCATCTGGGCCGATATCCTCGCGGTGCAGGGCGTCCGCATTGGCGCCATCGCGACCTTCAACGACATCGACGGCAATCCCGTGATCGACCGGGGGATGGTGTTCTCGATCGGCCATGGCGGACGCATGGTCGCCATCGATGAGCGCAGCGGCAGGCGCATCTGGGAGCGGGATATCGCCGGTCTCAACATGCCCTGGGTCGCCGGCGAGTTCGTCTTCGTGCTGACCGCAGACGGCGTGCTCCTCTGCATGGGCCGGGAGCGCGGCGCCATCCTCTGGGTCCGGCCATTGCCGCGCTTCGAGGATCCGGAGGAGCGAGAAACCCCGATCTTTTGGACCGGTCCGGTCCTCGTCGGCGATCGGCTGATCGTCGCGGGCTCGGACGGCAGCGTGCTCGCAGTCTCGCCTTACGACGGCCGCTACTTGGGCGCGCACAACGCACGAGGCGCCGTCCGCCTGCCGCCCGTGGTCGCCGATCGGACGCTCTTCATCCTGACCGACGACGCGGATCTGATCGCGCTGCGCTGAGGTCTCCGGTGGCCTTCACCGTCGCCATCGTAGGCCGCCCCAATGTCGGCAAGTCGACGCTCTTCAACCGGCTGGTCGGCAGGCGCGCGGCGCTGGTCGCGCCCACGCCCGGAGTCACCCGGGACCGCCGCGAGGGCTGGGCGCGGATCGGCCCCCTCCGGTTCCGCGCCATCGACACCGCCGGGCTCGAGGAAGCAGCGCCCGAGACGCTGGCCGGCCGCATGATGGCGCAAACGGAGCGCGCGCTGGCCGACGCCGACGCGGCGCTTCTCCTGATCGACGGGCGGGCAGGGGTGACGCCGGCCGACGAGTTCTTCGCGAATCAGCTCCGGCGGCTGCAGGTGCCGATCATCCTCGCGGTCAACAAGTGCGAGGGCGGCGGGGCCGAGGGCGGAATCGCCGAGAGTCATGCCCTCGGTCTGGGACAGCCGATCCCGATCTCGGCGGAGCACGGCGAAGGCCTTGCGGATCTCTACGATGCGCTCAGCCCCTTCGATTCGGAGTCGTCGGAGGACGTTTCCCGTGCAAACGACGTGCTCCGGCTCGCCGTCGTCGGGCGCCCCAATGTTGGCAAGTCGACGCTGCTCAACCGGCTGGTGGGCGAGGCGCGGGTCATCACCGGCGCGGAGCCGGGGCTCACGCGGGATTCCATCGCGGTGCGCTGGTCCTACGAGGGCCGCGCGGTCGAGCTGGTCGATACCGCGGGCATGCGCCGCCGCGCCAAGACCGTCGCGGCGCTGGACAAGCTCTCTTCGCGCGACGCCGAGCGCGCCCTCGGCCGGGCGGCGGTGGTGCTCGTCGTGCTGGATGCGTCCGAGCCCGCCGGCCGTCAGGACATGGCCATCGCCGCCCGCGTGGCCGACGAAGGCCGGGCCATCGTCATCCTGCTCAACAAGTGGGATCTGGTGCGAAATCGCGGCGCCGCCCGCGCCGCGGTTCAGGACCGGCTGGAGGCTGCCCTCGCCCAGGTGAAGGGTGTTCCGGTGGTGACCTGCTCGGGCCTGACCGGCGCGGGGACGGACGGCATCATGCCGACGGTGCTCGCCGCCTTCGATACCTGGAACCGCCGCGTGCCCACCGCCCAGCTCAACCGTTGGCTGGAAGGGGCGGTCACCCATCATCCGCCGCCGCTCGCGTCCGGTCGACGGCTGAGGCTCCGCTACATCACCCAGGTCAAGGCGCGGCCGCCCACCTTTGCCCTCTTCGCGAGCAAGCCGCAGGCCTTGCCGGAGAGCTACCGCCGCTATCTCGTGAACGGGATCGGCGCCGAGTTCGGCCTCGCCGGCGTCCCTATCCGCCTCCTCCTGCGCGCGGGCAAGAACCCCTACGCGCCGAACTGAGCAGGCAAATTCAGGCCTCGGCTTCCAGCTCCTCGCGCAATGTGCGCTTGAGCACCTTGCCGTAGTTGTTCTTGGGCAGGCCGTCCACGATGCGGTAGGCGCGCGGGCGCTTGAAGCGGGCGATGCTCTCCAGGCAGAGCAGGTCGAGCCGGTCTTCGGTGACGGTGTGCCCGTCATGTGGCACGACGAAGGCGACCACCTCCTCCCCCCATTCGGGGTGCGCGCGCCCGATCACCGCCGCCTCGCGCACCGCCTCGTCGCGCAGCAGGACCTCCTCGATCTCACGCGGGTAGATGTTGGTCCCGCCGGAGATGATCATGTCCTTGGCGCGGTCGAGCAGGGTGAGGAAGCCGTCCTCGTCGAAGCGGCCGACATCGCCGGTGTGCAGCCAGCCGTTCTTGAGCGCGCTCGCGGTGGCCTCCGGGTTCTCCCAGTAGCCCGGTATCACGACGTCACCGCGCACGATGATCTCGCCGCTCTCTCCCACAGGGAGGGGGCGGTCCTCTTCGTCGACGACGCGCACCTCGACGTCGGTGCGCGCGATTCCGGCCGAGCCCAGGCGCTCGCGGTAGCGCGGGTGGTTTCCGTCTTCGTGATAGGCCCTGGAGAGTGCGGTAATCGTCATCGGGCTCTCGCCCTGGCCGTAGATCTGGGCGAGCTTGGGGCCGAAGGCCGCGAGCGCGCGCTCCACGTCGGCGACGTACATCGGGCCGCCGCCATAGATGATGAGGTCGAGGTTGCTGGTGTCGGCGTTGCCGAGCGCCGGACTGTCGAGCAGCCGCACCACCATGGTCGGCGCTGCGAACATGCTGAGGCCGGGGTGTTGCTCGATCAGGCTCAGCACCTCCGCCGGCTCGAAGCCGCCGCTCTCGGGAATCACGTTGTTGGCGCCCTTGGCGATGAAGGGCAGCGCGTAGAGGCCCGAGCCGTGGGAGAGCGGTGCCGCGTGCAGCACGCAGTCGTCGGGCGTGATTGGGTTGAGATCGGCGAAATAGCTCAGCGTCATCATCATCAGGTTGCGGTGACTGATGGTGGCGCCCTTGGGCCGGCCCGTGGTGCCGCTGGTGTAGAAGAGCCAGGCGGGGTCGTCGGGCCGGGCCGCGGCGGGGCCGTCCGCGTCGTGGCCGAGCATGGCGCGCCAGTCGTCCGAGCCCGCGACCAGCGGCGCAGCAAGGCCCGGCACCTCGCCGCGCACGCTCTCGATTCCCTCGGCGTGGCCCTCGTCGGTGATGCAGAGCCGGGTCCCCGAATTGCCCAGGATGTAGGCCACCTCGCGCGGGTGCAGCTTGGCGTTGACCGGGACCGCGACCAAGCCCGCGTACCAGATGCCGAACAGCGCTTCCAGATAGTCCGGCCGGTTGGTCATGACGATCGCCACCCGGTCGCCGGGTTCGAGGCCGTGCGCCGCCTTGAGCGCGCCCGCGATTGTGCCGGCCCGTTCGTGGAGCGTGCCGTAATGCGCGGTGACCGCGTCGCCGAGCGAGACCGCCGGCCGTTCGGGCAAGCTTCGTGCCGTTTTCGCCAAGAGCGCTGCGATGTTCATGCCTGCGCCTCGCTGAACCGTATTTCCGTCACGCCCATCCTATACCGGCGGTGCAAGGCCAACGCCACTGAGTACCGGCTGCGCGCGGGCGCGGCACAAACGCTTTGTCCGCCATGCTGGCCGCGGTTATTCTTTTCGCCGAACGCGATTCACGGGTCGGTGGAGGCGGCGTGCCCCAGGCGCAGGTCAAGATTACCGTCAACGGTGAAGAGGTCGCGCGCGAGGTGTCGACCCGCACCCTGCTTGTCGAGTTCCTGCGCTCCGATCCCGGCCCCCCGGCCCCCCATGTCGGCTGCGACACGAGCCAGTGCGGCGCCTGCAACGTGCACGTCGACGGCGAGTGCGTGAAGGCCTGCACCATGCTGGCGGTCCAGGCGGACGGCGCG
>MKWU01004976.1_pt1 | contig 15006 bp, 9 predicted proteins | sample 809101 | NCBI WGS metagenome assembly MKWU01 (sample SAMN05860141, study PRJNA318959) | sponge metagenome | host: Aplysina aerophoba | place: Slovenia: Piran, Adriatic Sea, Gulf of Piran | collected 2013-05-07 | reverse complement strand
GGCGGGTTTTGCCCCCGCGTTAAGCGCCAGTGAGGGCCTGACGATAGAGTTGGTCGGTCAGTATCTGGGCTATAGCAGCCAAAAGCAACTGTACGAGCACAGGCACGACCGCTTTGGTGCTTGGTTTCCGGCGTTGCGTTGCCGGGTGGCCTTCACCCGCCAGGGCGCCAACCTCTGGCAGGTCAACGCTTGGATGCATCACCACCTTGTCGAGCGGTTGGGTGGCTTGCAGGCGGCCGGCCCAATCATTGACACCCTCCCCATACCCATCTGCCATCGGGTGCGCCGGAGGCAACGGCGGATTTTCCGTACTGAGTCCGTCGGTGGGTTCCCCGCACCGACGCTCGGCTATTGTGCGGCCAAAGACGAACGGTACTTTGGCTTTAGGGGGGGCTGCGTATCACCGACTATGGCCTGATTGTCCACGCGCCGCTTTTGCCCGCCTATGGCCATGACAGCACCTGCCGCGACGCCCTGTTAGCCGGCCTGCACAGCCCGACGCAGGTGCTGGGGGACGCGGCCTTTTTAGCGTTGGATCAACAACAGCAACTCAAACAAAACCACATCCACCTGCGGACCCCTATCAAACGCAATAGGCAGCCTACCCACCAGCGAAAACCCGTTGTCGCACCCGGCTGGGCAAAAAGGCTCCGACGACACAGCGAAACCGTCTATGCCCAATTGGTTCAACGATTCCATGGCCAAACCATGAAGGGGCGCGATGCCTAGCATTTGCAAAGCCTGTGGATCACCAAGATACTGACCCACTCCATCTGCGTATGGCTTAATATACGACTCAAAAGAAAACCGCTGGACTTGGACGGACTCGTACAATTTTAAAAGTCACACATCACGTACATTCAAGGATACTGATAACCTTCATTGTTGATATTAAATGGCCATATCTTCAACATAAGTCTGAGTCGAACAAGGGCCCCTTCATCTAGCGCCCCTATATTCAGTTCCCTTTTTAACGATGGATCATCAAAATCCAATCTTTTACTCGCCGTCAAAAACCCTTCTTTAAGAATGATGTGGGTCAGGTAGCTTGCGATTAAATAATATCCTTCATTTGAAGGATGCAGGTGTTCAACAATCATTGGTTTGCCAATCACACTCTTGGGATCGCAATCCTGGAATACGGTTTCAAGATCTGCTAATATGATGTCTGTTTCCTTGGCAACGCTTTTTATAGTTTCGTTTACCTCTGATGGGGCTCTGATCGGTAAAATATCCAAATCTCTTGCTCTGGTGAAGAATCGTTTAGCTTTTTCTTGATGTCCCTGAGCAAGGTAAACATGCCCCAGATCAAAATGAGTTTGGGCGTGATTTGGGAAGAGTTCAATTGCTGTCTGGTAGACGCGTTCCGCCTCTTCCAGATGATTTTGTGCAAATGCAGCCTTACCATTCTCTAACAACTGTTGCCATTGGGTAACGTCGAGGGAAGATGGCGGCGGTTCTGAATCAAATGGGTGCCAATCTCGAAGATTGGAAACGATCGTCCCTAAAATCACAGGGATTTGATGACGCTTTGCAACAGAGATAATCTCGTGGAGATTTCCCCTGAAATTCTCAATGGCCTGCTCCCGTAGAGGATGATGAGGGGCAAGAGAACTGTTTACCATCATTTTATATGGCGATCCTTCCTTTTCAAATCCATTAGAACGTGCTCTTAATTTTGAGTATAAGTTGTTTGCTAGCTGGAATACCTTAATTTCGCGTAATCGTAAAATCAGATTGATTACTTTGCGAGACGTGCCCAATGCCACATTCGATGCAACACCAAGAGGTCCATAAATTTCGTTATGTCCCATATAAATGATCAAAAGGTCGGGATCATACTGAGGAAGTTCTTTCACGATGTCGAGAACCTGATAACTATTAAAGGTATCTATTCCCAAGTTAACCACTTCTACCGTTTTATCCTCGTTGGAACGTTTTAATAATTCGTTAAGTAGCGTGGGAAACGGCCCTCTTGTTGTTGAACCCCCAAGACAAAAGATGCGAAAATCCTTTGCGGATTTCTGCTGTTTCATGCTTATCTTGGGAATTAGATTTTTAAGCATTGGATTGTTAACTGAATAATATTTTCGGTACAACTCCTGATTAAGTTGGTAAGTAAAAGAAGAGCTTTGAGGGATAAATAGCCTGTCATCAAGGCCGTAATTAGTATGACGCAAATAGATCTCTAGTCCTATAAGCAGTAGAAAGGGGATAAGAACCAAAAAGATTTCAATGAATATGGTGGTTTTTCTAGACCACTTAATGGTTCGCCCCGTTTGTGTTCGCATCATCTACGCCTTGAGAAAGAACTACCCAAGTGAGGAGGCAGCAGCGACTGGGCTTCGTCTTCCACCGCCGTGTCAACGGACAGATCGACCGTGATGCCCCTGATGGTGTGCCCCTTGACCACCATACCCTCGATGCGCCGAGGCGGTGCGGGCCGTTCCCCTGCTGCTCAAAAAGGGATCGAAGGCAGTGACTGCCCCTGGTGCCACGGGATTGCCGTGCGGGTCCGTAATCTGCCTGGAGAGGACCACCTCGTCCTGTGCGCTAGCAGTGGTTAAAGCCAGAGTCCACACCAGCAATACCAGATGGAGCATTCGCCGTTTCATGTTTTGCGCTCCTTCATAAGATACCCCAGATCCGGTTAAATGAATACCCCCGCTAGTGCTTATAATGCCTCGTAGCAACGCGCTCTACAGCAACGAGGGCGGGAACGCTTCAAGGACATCACCTGTCAGTTCGGTCTCGAAGTTGGGGCATCAACATGCTGGAAGTTTTCCTTGGATTTCCGGGCATAATTTTCCATATTAAAGCCAAATTGCTTTTCAGTTAGAACGGGTTTTGCGCAAAGTCACCAGTTTCCGTTTGCTTTCGCTCGCTGAACGAATGGTGCGCTGAAAGGAGGTATAGAAAGAAAAGCCCGCATTTCAGAAATCAATGCAGCAGTAGTCATCATTCCATAGATGAAAGGAGAAGCAACAGTGAAGAAGATTATCGTTATAGCTGCCGTTTTGGGCCTCGTTCTCGCCTCCTTTACTCCGAGTTCGGCCCACCAGCGGACAGACCGGAACTGGGCGGCGGTACAGGTGCCCATCGACGTCGATGGAATCAGGGACGTCGTGGTGGACGGTGATCTCGGTGATTGGGACAACGTACCGTCTATCTTCTGGGTAACCCAGGATGACCTAATCGAGGTCGTCACGGGCACCCAGGGTGACCCGGATCCGGGCAATCTCGCCGAGCGCATCATCGTCGGCTGGAGCCCAGTGACCAACTTTGTGTACGTCATGGAGGAAAGGTTCGACGACCTCTGGTACGGCACCCTCGATGACACCAACGACAAACTCGAGCTCGTGCTCGATGCCAACCACAGCGGCGGGCAGTTCCAGGGCGTGGAATCTATCGACCTGGATCCGGAGCGATGGGCCGGGGCCGAAGCACAGGACTGGCAGCAGTCGCTCAATAACGCGGACAACAACCTGTGGTTATGGGGCGGCGGAGTATGGGCTTCCGTGGAGCCTTACGCCGGCATCAGATGGAACGTCGAGGGCGAGGTTGGTGGACCCGCCACCCTCTTTCAGGAAAGTTGGTTCACCACCTTCGACGACCTGCCTGCCAGTTCGACCGGTCCCGACGATCCCGACCTGATTATCCATGACCTGGAGGAAGGCCAAGTCATGGGCATCGGCATGGCCATTCAGGACGATGACAATGGCCCAGGCGATTCGTACAACGGCTACTGGGTCTCCACTGGCGACATCAACATGTACTTCCACGCCGACTCCTTGGTAGACTACGTGCTACTTGGTTTTAACGAGGAGATCTGGGTGGCCGGAGAAGACTCCCCAACAGCGGTCGAGGACGACAGTTGGGGCCGCATTAAGGCGAGCTTCTCCAAATAGGGGGAAAGGTCGGCTGTAAGGACCTAGGATGGCTGTTGTTGAAGGGGGGCGAGATCGTTGATCCTCGCCCCCCTTTTTTCGGTGCTCAACAGCGTTTCCGACATGAGCGGGGTGCAAGCTCGGGAGCAAGATAAGGAGAAAGAAGTGCGCTCATCGGCGCTATTGCTGAACTCGACAAGAACCCGAGTCGGCGTAGGTAGGGAGCGCCGCGAGCGGGGATGGGTCGGCGCTCAACGACTAATGGACTCCCTCCGCGCGGCATTCGTCTGTTCCGCGTTGACGTTGTCGGCGGTAAGTCCGTGCTGGGGACAGGAGGGGTATTCGCTGCAGGCAGGCAGGGTGGTCGTCGATTCCAGGGAGCATTGGGAACGCTGGCACTCCGCTGCCAACACGGTCCAGATCAGCGATGAGGGAGTGAAACCCGCCTTCATCCGCAAGCACACGAGACTGGAAATAGATGGCGAGGAAGTCGTGGTTCCCGGCATCAACGCCGTCCTCAATGCCGCCGATTTCGGCGGCGGTGTGTTGAATGCCGGATCCAATCGCGCGAGCGCCATCAACCTCATGGATGGCAGGATGGACACCTTCTGGGAACCGGACCCCTCCGACCTGTTGCAGGACTGGTGGGTGCAGATCGATCTGGGGCGGACGGTATCGGCTACCAAGATCGTCCTCAAGTTTGCCGGTGAAGATCTGGGAGACCCTTTTCTGCAGTTCAAGGTGACCACTTCACAGGGACAGAAAACGCTCGGTCAGCTCCTTTTCCGGACGCGCTTCACTACGGACGGACCGAACAAGAACGAGCGGGTTTTCGAGATCGACCTGACCGGGCAGCTACCGACGAAGTGGCCCGATGCACTGGGCGACTTCACCGGCGACGTCATCCAATACGTCGGGGTGGGGATCACGGACAGCGACTTCGGCAGGGCGAGGCAGGTTTCCCAGCCCGAATACGATAGTCTGCCAGCCGACCAACAGGGAGAGATAGACTACTTCCGACGAGAGGCATCGGAGGAGGTGAGGTTGCTGGATGGGAAAGAGGATTGGGACGCTCTGGCAGGCACGGAGCGGCAGGGGCCGGTAGTTTACTACCGCCGCGAAATACCCAGGCTGGCCGAGATCGAGGTCTGGACCATCGGCGACAACATCGGCACGGGCGTACTGGAGCGGGGCGGCAGGGTGACTGCCCGGGAGAATATCAACAAGGGGGCGGCCGTGGTAGATGGGGACCTCTTCGGCGAGATCGTGTTCTGGTCTGCCAACGGGAGTTACGATCCCAACAGGTTGCCGATTGCGGATCCGCGGGATGCGGAGCGCTCGATGTTCATAGATCTCGGAGGCTCCTACTTTGTGGACAATATCAGAATACTCCACGCCCTCCCCAACCCACCTCCGTTCAGAGCCTACCGCATTCAGCTCTCGGACGGCTCCACCAATGCCGGCGGCGAACTGGCCTGGAAGACGGTGGGGTCGCTCAGCGACATCGTGCGGGGGCAGAATTTCCACGACTTCAAGTTCCCGCTCACCAAGGTCGAGCATTTTGCCTTTACCTATAGGCTCCACGACCGCTCCACGTACGAGCCCGGACAAGGGAGTCACGGGGTGTCGGAGGTCCAGTTTTTCGGGGAAGGGTTCCTGCCGGAGTCGCAGGTCTCGTCTGAGTTCGGAGGGGAGGCTCCGTTCATAGAGGTGGCGCGGACCCCTCAGAATCTGGCTACCATCGAGTGGGAGGCCGATGTGCCGCCGGGTACGAATCTAATCTTGCAAACCCGGACCGGCGATACGGTCGAGAGCATAACCCGCTACTACAAGAAGAACGGGGATGAATTCCCGGGCACCGAAGAGGAGGCGGCCAAGGCCTGGGAGACGGACAAGAAGTTCTTCGGGGAAGCTTCGGTGGGCCCGGTCATAACCGAGACGCTCCCGGGCGATGACTGGAGTGGCTGGAGTCAGCCCTACTTCGATTCAGGCGCGAAGATTACCTCGCCCAGTCCCAGACGGTTCGTCGCCATCAGGGCGATCTTCCTGACAGAAGACCCCAAGGCGGCGGCCACGCTGCGTTCGGTGGCGCTGAACTTCGTGACGCCGGTGGCTGGCGCGATCGTGGGCGAGGTGCTGCCCTCGCGGCTGGAGGAGATAGGCACGAAGCAGCAAATGTCGTATTTCATCCGTTCGACCTTCGAGTCGGGCAGTAGGGGGTTCGACGAGATCCTCATCGAGGCACCCAACGACGTCGGCATGAAGCTGAAACAGGTGAGTGTAAACGTGACGGGGCAGGACGCCGTGACGTATACGGCGGAGAGCGAGGGGTTTGAGGTGGTGCTGGAGACGGATTCGCTGTGGGTGCGTCTGCCAGCTGCAATCAAGACGACGAGTGGATCAGCGCTGGTGGAGCTTCAGTTCGAGGCGACCATATTCAGGTTCAACACGTTTTTCATCGGCTACATGGGGAACTCGGTGTTCGAAAACTCGTGGCAGCGGGTGGATGACGGCGATGCCAACGGGGTTGTGGACAGCGAGACGACGGTGGTGTTAGCGCTGGAGCGCGGCGAGTTGCTGGGGGATCTACAGGTCGATCGCGTTTTTACGCCCAATGGCGACGGCGTCAACGACGAGCTGGAGGTCAGTTTTTCGCTGCTGCGGGTGCTCAGTTCGGCGCCGGTTCAGGTGGCAGTGTACGATCTGAGCGGCCGACTGGTGACGCGGATAGCTGAGGAGACCATAACGGCGGGTCGTCATACGGTGGCGTGGACGGGAGTTGATCAGTCGGGAGCGATTGTGCCACCGGGGATCTATCTGATGCGCATTGACCTAGATGTGGATTCGACATCCAAGAAGAACACTTCGGTCCATCGATTGGTGCACGTCGCCTACTAACAGGAGCCAATGCTTGGCAATGCCAATTGGGACATCACCTCATAGAGCAGTGGCCCTGCCCGTTTTATCCATCGTTCTCCTCGGACTTGCGGCGACAGGCAATGGAGAGACGATCGTCTTCGGAGGTGGCCCGGGTTCCCGCGCCTGGGATCAGGAGTATTCCGAGATAGCGGTCATCGATTTCGAAACCAATCCCGGTTCCATTCAACCTTTACAGAACGATCCTGAAGACAATATTTCTCTGAAGTTGATCGAAAGGGGGGGGCAAATAACGTCGCCAAATGCGCGCACGGTCCTCGAAGTCACCCAGGGTGAATTTGAGGACTTGTTGGACAACATGGTGGACGGCAGGAACACGGCCTTCGAAATCAAGATCCCGTCAGCCACAGGGATCATACTGAGATTTGATCTGGGCGAGCGTTTCGGAGTCAACAGGATCAGATTTTTCCCCCGCGAAGGGTTCGAGGAGTTCTTCCTGAAGGGTTACTTGGTGAGGCTGAACGACGGCAGCGAGGAGCAGCAGACCGTTTCCGGAAATCCCGATCTCAGACTCTTCAAGACAGTCGAGCGCAATCTCGACCCGGTCGTCGACCTAGCTGTGCCGCTGCAGTTCGTGCGTTTCATAGAAGTGAAACAACTCGTTCGCGGGGAATGGGAGATCGACGAGTTTGAGATCTTCGGCGAAGGTTTCACATCTGCTGCTGCGTACATTTCGAATGTGTTCGATGAGGATCGGCCCGCCGTCTTCGGCGGTATAACGTGGGCAAAGGAGACGATAGGAGAGCCTGCCAAGGTATCTGCTACCGTATCCACCCGGAGTGGCCACACGCCGGACCCGAGCGATAGCCTAGAGTGGAGCGGATGGTCTCTTCCCTATCCGGCCGGAGTCCGTACACCGATCGCATCACCTGCACCTCGCCAGTACTGGCAGTTTCGCGTTCTGTTCCAGAGCAGCGACATCCTTTCGGCCGCGACGGTCGATTCGATCGCCGTGGAGGTCTCGCCAGCGCTGGCCGATTCCGTGGTGGGGGAGGTGTGGCCCCAGGACGCCGTGATCGGGCAGGCGACCAAGCTGACCTACTGGGTGCGCAGCTACAACAGCAGCGGCTTCGACCAGCTCGACATCAAGACGCAGGCACCGGTGGAGGTCATCCGATCGGTCCAGATCGACGGGGCCGACGTGGCGTGGGACAAGGAGGACACCGAAGACGACGACGGCAACATCGTCGGCGTCCGAATCAGCTTCCCGAGGATCACCGGTGACAACCGACTGCTGCGCGTCGTGTTCGAGAGCATCGCGCTGCACTACAATACCGTCTTCATCGGCAGGGTTTTCGACACCCAGAGACCGCAGAACCTGCCGCAGACGCTCATCCCGGGAGACGTGGACGCTGACCCTGTCGCCGAGGGTGACGATCTGTCGGTCACCACCCGGGTCGCCGACAACCGCATCCACTTCCTCGAGGTTGCCCCGGCTCCGTTTACGCCCAATGGCGATGGAGTTAACGACCAGACCATCGTCACCTACGATATCGTCAACCTGACGGGTGGCTCTCCGGTGTCGGTACAAGTCTACAATCTCGCCGGCAACCTCAGAAGGGTGATCTACTCCGACCTCGACATCGGTGGAAGATATCAGAGAGTTTGGGACGGCGCGGACGACAACGGACAAATGCTATTGCCGGGAATCTACCTTGTGCGCGTGGAAGTCGCTGCAGATACAGGTAAGAAGAGCAAGACTGCGATCGTGCCTTTGGTCTATTGATTTTTTTCGAGCAGTCCGGCCTCAGCATTGGGGCCGCAAGGTAGGAGAGTCACATGGTGACCTGTCATACAGTCAAAGGAGCGATGCGCCTGGTCGGTACGCTGGCCATATGGTGCACCATCGTCTCGGCAATTCTGCTGCATAGTACTCGCTCGGAAGCCCAGGGTCCCGAGCGAGATCGAATAAAGGGGATTCGCCGCAGCGGCGAGCTCACGTTCGAACCGACGGGGCCCGGCGTCCTGTTCGGCGCTCTAGACCCCGCAGTCAAAAAGTGGTACGTCCCACAGGAGCTGTTTCGCGAATATCAGTGGAAGCAGTGGGAGTACAGCAACTACGCGAGAGATCACTACCAGCGCTATGTATCGACCAATCTCGAAGGGGACTACTTCTACGACATCTACGGTTCGTACATCACCAGAGGATGGCTGATCTACGACTGGAGCCAGACCCAGCCCCAGCAGGGGGGAAGCAACCTGTTCAAGACCGCACGGTTCCAGAGTTTCTTCAGCAATCTGGTCATAGCCTCCGATCAGAAGGGACAGCACAATCTGGCCATCACCATAGGCGACGAGATCCGGTCGACCCTGACCCCGATGACCTTCTCCAAGCCGGCGTTCGACGGCATTCAGGTGGACTATCAGTCCGACAAGTACGAAGTAACGGCGCTCCTCTCGCGGATCAGCTCGCCGGGTGCCGCCGGCCCGCGAAGCCCCAATAACCAGCAGACGAGCTCGACGACCCTGACCGGCCGACGCGCGACGACCCAAATTGGAGATTATCTCAAACTCGGTGCCAACCACGTGAGCGCCCACAACTCCTCTCAGCTCCTCGACGCCTTCGAGGGTAGCCCGCGAAGCGGTTCGATCACCTCCAGTCAGAACGCGGAGAACGTCACCCAGGTCTTCGTGCGACTCTCGGACGACTCGCCAGAGGACAACGAAGGCGGCGCCACGCTGTTCGCGTGGGACATGATCATAGAGGCCGACGTCGAAACGATCGATGAAGCGGGGGAGGTGAGTTTCGCAAGGGAGACCGTCCGGGCCAGCGAAGTCGGGCTGATTCCCGCGCCCCAGGGCGGCTTTCAGATGCTGGGGTTCTGGGAGGCGAACGGCTCCGAGCAGATCGAACTGGTCTACGACTTCTCGGTGGCGACGTACACAGGCCCGGATCCGTCAGAGATAAGAATGGTGACACTCGAGCTGGTAGTCGCCAACGACTACAGAATCGAGATGACCTCGGACCGCCAGTTCGACAGGCAGTTGGCCAACGTCTACCTGCTGGCTGCCAGGGCCGATGAAAACGTCAAGGATGGCTCCAACCTGACAGTCCTGAAGATCCCGTATGGTCTGCCGACGGCCACCGAGATATTCGGATTTACGCTGGAGGCGACCCGCCTCTGGGGATTCGACTTGTACGGAGAATGGGACCGCAGCGTGAGTTACAGGAAGTACCCCAACAGGGCGCACACTAAGCATCTGGGGGCCTCTGACGAAGGCGATGGCTGGATGTTGAATCTGTCGAAGATCGCCCATCCGTTCTTCTTCTTCAGCGAAGCCTACAGCATGGCCCACAACTACAACACCAGCGCCATACTGGCCAGGGGCGAGACCAACATAGACTACTCGGACGAGGGGAGGTTCTTCTACGAGCTCGTCGACGACAACGACGATCAGGACAGATTCCCCGACTGGCAGAGGATATCCCAAAACATAGACGTCGAGGTGTTTCCCGGGTACGACGAAAATCTCGACTTCATATCCGATTTCAACCAAAACGACAGCGAAGACCTTCCCAATCTCGTCCCGGACTACGACGAGCCGTTCTTGAGATACGGAACAGATAGGCCGGAGTACTTGTTCGGGTTAGACATGAACAACAACATTTGGGTAGATCGGTTCGAAAACGACGATGAGCCGGATTTTCCCTACCCGAGGGACCACAAAGGATACAACATCTACGGCGGCGGCGACCTGCTTCCGGGCATCAGGCTGACCGTCGGACGAACAGATGAGAGACTGATTGCAGGCGACGGGAGGAACACGACTAACTACGTGCTCTTCACCCTAGAACGGGACTATCCGGGTCTTGGAAGACTGAAGATCTACGAGAACTTCAGAATCGCGAAGGACAACATCGAGAACGATCTTCGCCAGTGGAACGAGTTCGAGCGGCGGAACGTTCCAACCGTCGATCCCCTAGCGGCTCAGGACACGTGGATAAACTCCACGTTCATGAGCTTCAAGTACACCAAGATCGAGGATGTGAATTTCGTGAGTAAGTTCAAATACGATCGCTGGCACCAGAACGAACGACAGCCCGATCTGCGCGAGGACTACACCTTCTTCGGTCTCATCAACAAGGTGGACCTCGAGCGCAAGATCGCCTATGTCGATCTCATGCCGAGAATAAAGAACGAGCTCAGGCTGGAGGCTCCGGCGCTCAGCTCTGATCCCAAGCGCCGGGAAGACACGCTACAACTCTCCCTGCTGGCGCGGTGGCCGCTGTTCTCTTCTTCCACCATGCAGGCCGGTGTGGAGTACACGATCTTCAACCAACTGCGCAAATCGGAGACCGCGGCCAAGGAGGGACTGCTCAACGATTTCACCGAGATCGTCGGAGCGGTACAGTTCTCGAACGTCACCAACTACCTCGGTTACCGGCTGTTGACGAACATGGGTATGAGATTGACCAGAAGATCGATAGATGACGAGACCGAGACTGGCAGTGTGTCCTTTGCCACGGTGTACGCCGGTCTAGATTAGGGCATAGACGCGAGCTTGAGTGGAGGTGCACGATGCGCACTTTTTTTCTCTCCTACGGAGCACCAGTGGCGAAAGCAGGCAGCCTAGTGCTCCTCTTAATTTGCACAGGCTGCGGACCGCGGGATGAAAATCCCACGGTCGCGGAGGTTGGAGACCGGACGATCACTGTACGGGATGTGCGGGATTTCCTCGCCAAACTGCCCGAGCACGCCAAGGACGAGGAAGCCGGGAAGGAGCCGTTGAGGGTCCATCTGCAGACCATGATCGACATGGAACTGCTGCTGATGGAAGCCCGAAACCAGGACCTCGAGAGGAGTTCCCCCTACCTCACTAGGGTGATCCAGATCAGGAAGGCGAAGCTCGTCAGTGAGTACGAGCGAAGGACGATCGACGCAACGGTAGAAGACGGTGAAGTAGAAGAGTACATAGAACGGGAGGGATTCGACCGCGCGATCAGACTGGGCGACATCCTAGTCGCCGACCGCGAGACGGCAGAGAAGGCCGCGAGGGAGATCGAGGGAGGGACGAGCTTTGCGGACGTCGCGAGGAAGCGGTCGATGCACAAAGAGACCGCGGCCCGGGGCGGGGACACAGGTCGGTTCACCACTAGGTACGAGATGATTCCCGGCCTCGCCGACAAGCTGTTCGGGCTCGCGGTAGGCTCGGTGTCGGATCCAATTCGAATCGGCGATCGATACGCCATCTTCAAGATCCTCGATGAGACGCCCGCTCAGCTCAATCCGCGGCAGCGGATGAGAATCGCTGAAGAACTCGAACGAAAGAAGCGCGGAAGCGCGAAGGCTGAGCTGGTGGCGGAATTGAGAGACCAATACCGCCTCGAGCCGGTCCGAGACGGTATAGCCGCTGCCGTTGCCGCACTGCGCCCCGGCGCAGCGGACATCGGCCACGACCCATCTGCGATTGTACTCTACCAGTACGACGGTGGAGATATCACAGTTGCCGACCTCATCGGCGAGGCCAAGAGCCGCAAGGGCAATGTCCTGGAGACACTCCGCGACGCCGAGCAGGTGGTTTCCTTTGCCGAGCAGTACATCGTCCCAGATGTGATGATTCAGGAGGCGGCTGTGCGCCAAGGAATTGATCGCGAAGAGGCGGTGGTCCGATGGCTCGAAGAGCAGGGAAAGCAGCTATTGGTAAGGGTCCTCAGGTCCAAGGTATTAAAGGAGAGAGTGACTATCGCGGAAGACGACCTGCGCCAGTACTACGAGGCCAACGCTGGGAGATTCCTACATCCCGAACAGACCGAGGTGCAGGAGATCCTTGTAAGAACAGAAATAGAAGCACTGCAGTTGAAAGGGATGATCGAGGACGGTGCCGCTTTTGGCGACCTAGCGAAGAGACATTCGGTTCGATCGCTCAAGGTGCGGGATGCCGAGGGTCGATTCCACGTGCACCGTTACGAATCGCCCCAGTTCGGCGGTTTCGTGGAAGCTGCGGTTGAGGCCGCAATCGGTGAACTCACGGGACCGGTCAAGGTGCAGGAGGGCTACTCCATCTTCAAGGTGCTCTCCCGGGAACGCAAGCGCGAGACCTTCGCCGAAGCTGAGATGAGTATCAGATCTCAACTCAGACGCAAGAGACACCGAAACGCGTTCAACGAGTACATGGAGGAACTGCACAACCGCTACGAGTCGGAGGTGTCAATCCACGAGGACAGGCTCAAGGCAGCGTTTACCGTGCAGTAGGGGTCATCTGATAGGGACCTTAGCCGTTGCCTCTAGGCTGATGCTGGCCAGATCTGTAACCCGCTTTTTCCGAGTGCTGCTGCCTATTCCCGATAGCCGTGCAGTGCAATTCGATCCAGCAGGATAACCTGATCTCTGTCGCCAAACAGGAACGCCACCTGGGCATCTCTTACATCCCGGCCGGTATGTTTGTACTCAATCGTATATTCCCTTTTTGCGTTTGAGATTGTTACCGGCGTGGATGTCCAAAACCCATCTCTTGAACCAGAGACGTCGGCCAATCGCACCTTGAGAGTTCCCATCCCACCCACGGACTTGGCCAGGAAGGATATCTTATAGAGCCTTCCCTTTCTCAGGGAGATCAGGTACCTACCCGGAGGACTCCACTTTCTCTTGGGGGTTTCCTGATAGATTGCGGCACGGTCTGATTTTTTGCTTTCCACTTTGAGTGCTGCCAAGCCGCTCAGGCCTGCGTTCCTCGCCACGGACATCTGCACGGACCCTTCGCTGGTCCAGTGATCGGTTCCGCTGCTGAACTCCGAATTGATCAGTGGCGACATCGGCGGGGGCGGGGGGGCCGTGACCTCCGTAAGAATATCAAGTGCGTCCTGGTTCCAACCGTCCTCGGTATTGAGAATGTTGAAGGCCCATTGGTTGTTGAATCCTGCACAATAATACATCCAGCCGATGTTGTGTTTCTTGCATTCGTCGGCCACAAACCCAATATAGGCCTTGAAGTCTTCAACCGTATGGCAGGGCGGCACCCAAGCACCCCATTCGCTCAGCAGCAGAGGCTTCCCCCATTTCTTCGACCATGCCACCGGGTGTGACATCTGCTCTCTCACTTCATCCTTCCAACCAAGAACCTCGTCTAGCCCCGAGGTTCCATGCGTGAACTTGTGCGGTTGATACATGTGGAAGATGCCGATGATATTGGCGTCGTCCGCAAACCCTGAGCCGTCTTCCAGTCTGTACGTCAGGTATTCCGGTGTGACGAATTGCGCGAGTTCACGACCCCCGTTAAAGTTAGGGCCGCCGATTCCGAGAATGCGGTCTGGGTTGGTCTTCCTGATGATGGGGATCGCCGCGTTGAGGTATTCCATAACGGTTTTGCCGTCCTTTATCCCCTGAATCCCTCCCGGTTGCACTATCAGCCCCGCCGGTTCGTTCCAAAGTTCAAAGACAAGGCTGTTGGGGTAGTCCTTGTAGTACTGCGCAATTCTATCCCAAATGGCGACAAACTCCTGTATCCCCTCTTTCGGCTTCGATGCCCATTGACCGCTCCCCCACAAGCAGATCACGACAGCAAGGTCTCGGTCAAACGCGTCCTGTATCCTATTTTTGTAGATAGCAGGATCTTCCCCAGCGACAACGAAGAAGCGGATGCTTTGGAATCCCGCGGCCTTGACGGCATCATACTGGGCAGGATCATACAACACCTTTTCGGGTGGACCACCTTCAAGATGGGAGACATCCACGTTGATACCTTTGCCGATCCGCTCGAACATGATCTCCTCTTTACTCAGCTTCGTCGTTGACTCGTAACTGTACAGTTCTCCCGGTAGGGGAAAGCCCAGAATAAGCGCTATTGCGATTTTACGGAAGCGGATCTTTTTCAATTTTTCTCCTGAAGTTTGCTCAATAGTAGCCGTAGTTGTAAGATACGCGAACTTTGTTTAGTTTGCCGCCGTAGCGGTGTTTTCGGCAGGTGGCATAGCCGCGGATGTTGAATGGGTTGAGTGGGACAGAGAGATGCCAGAAAACACCGTCCACCCTCCAGAATCCATCGAGGTCTAACTATGGGCATTGACACCTACACTGTGAACCACTGGAACGAGGCGACGCACGTACACGAGCCATCGATCCTTACCATAGAGCAGAACTTCACCTTCGACGCGCTCGGGTTCGTCGTGCTGCCGCAACTCCTCAGCCAAGCCGAACTGTCCGCGTGCCGCGACAGCGGCGATGGGCTGGGCGATCTCTGCAGC
>MKWU01004975.1_pt1 | contig 15012 bp, 12 predicted proteins | sample 809101 | NCBI WGS metagenome assembly MKWU01 (sample SAMN05860141, study PRJNA318959) | sponge metagenome | host: Aplysina aerophoba | place: Slovenia: Piran, Adriatic Sea, Gulf of Piran | collected 2013-05-07 | reverse complement strand
AGACTCTGTCCCACGCTGGGCCGATTACCCGCACCGTCGGCGACGCCGTGCAGATGCTTGAGGTCATGCTCGGTCCCGATGCGCGGGATCGCACCTCAATGCCAGCCGAACCGTTGGGGCTTGATGAGATCGAAGCTGGCGTGGATGGGTTGCGCGTGGCTTGGTCGCCCGACTTAGGGTACGCGGCCGTCGATGCCCAGGTCGTCGAGACCGCACAAGCGGCAGCCCGTCGCTTCGCGGATCTCGGTTGCACCATCGAGGAAGCGCACCCGGCTGGCGAAGATCCGTGGCGTCTCGTCCACGTCCTGTGGTCAACGGCCTTCGCCGCCTCCTTCCGCGACCAGTTCGACCAGTTCGCCGATCGCCTCGATTCCGGCCTGCGCGCCGTCGTTGAAGAGGGGTTCGAATTCCGCGGCACGGACGTGGCCGGTGCTTACATAGAACGCAACGCGTACTATCACCAATGGCGGGAGTTCTACGAGAACTACGACCTGCTGCTGACGCCGACGCTGCCGGTCACTGCCTTTGCCGCTGGCGACGACCACCCCGGTTCGATCGCCGGTCGCGACACTACCTACCTGAGTTGGACGGCCTTCACCTACCCGGTGAACCTCACCGGCCTGCCCGCTGCCAGCGTGCCCTGCGGCCGCGTTGATGGCCTGCCCGTGGGCTTGCAGATCATCGGCGGTTGGCGTCAGGACCTCACCGTGTTGCGCGCCGCCCGCGCCTTCGAACAGCTCGTCCCCTGGAGCCACGAGCGGCCGCTGCTTTGATCTAGGGGAAAAGCTCAACCAGCAGTTGATCTACTTTCGCGTTCCTCAATGCCGACAACTGGGTAAATGCGCTATTTTGGTTGTGCAGGTAACAACAACCATCGCTTGATTGAAGGATGCTGCACAAACCCAAAACAAAGGAGCGCACAATGATTGACCCAGCGGAACTTGGCCAAAGGATACAGGAGCGACGGAAGCAGCAGGGGCTTACACAGGAACAACTGGGGAGCGACCTATTCGTTAGTCCGCAGGCCGTTTCCAAGTGGGAGAACGGCGAGTCGCTGCCCGATATTGGGACGTTTCCAGCCTTGTGCAAAACGCTGGGCACTTCGGCCGACGCGCTGTTGGGAATTGACAGTGAACTCGGGATTGAAACGCTCGGCACCAAATTGGGTCAGCGCATTGACGACCTCAGAGACAAGGAGGAACAACATGCCGCTCTGATGACGGCACTAGGATTTCTAGTTTTCACTTGTGATACGACGAATCAGGATTCGATTATCTCCTATCGAATGTCGGATTCGGATCAGGGGCTTGTGGGCTTCAGATTTTGGAGCCGTAGCGGCTTCGTATGCTTTGCCGGAGGCGAAGCCCTAAAAGAAGACACCCCATTGTCCGATACGGTGGATAGCCTTCGCATCCTCTTCGCGCCCGAGTGCTGGCCCGTCGTTTTCTTCCTTCTGAGAGGCCCTAAAAAGTTTGCTGCACTGTTGGCAGCAGAACTGGCTGAGTCTTCGCAGGTACTGGCAGATGTACTTGGCAAACTGATTGAAGCAGGGCTGTTGGTGCAAGATAAGGATGGCTATCGGTTACAAGAGAATGACGGATTACTTCTGGTGGGAATGATCAAGGCCTTTTGTCTGGCGAGCTCGAGATGTGGAGCCGGCCTTGTTGAAAAAAGGGGAGTTAGCTGAGTAGGGAATGCTCAAGGCGCTTTGTCTGGTGAGCTTGAGAGAGGATATTGGGAGAGGTGTATTTGTGAGTTGCACGACGTAGAGGACCGGCCCGTTGGAAAAGAGGCGATCAACGAGGTAAACTGCCGGGCCTTCCGCCATGCCGACGAGGGGTGGACATGAGCATCGTGATTCGCTATACAGTGGTGAGAGGGGAAGCGACGGTGTTAGCGATAATTGGAGATTGCGCCAATGAAGGTGAGAAAGATCGTCTATCTGATTCACTCAATGCTCTACAGTGACCTAGCCGCCACGGATCCGAAAACCCTGCGCAACACGAACGCCGGGATCTATCTCGAGCGCGAGTTGCTGTGCGAACGACGTTGGCGTGCGGCGATTGGTCAACTGGAGCCGGATGCGATTTACGCCCAGCTCGACGGGGGGCGGGAAATCCTCGCCTATGCTAGGCAACAACTCGGTGACGACCGCGTTGTCGAGCCCCGCGCCGAGTGGTATGATGAGATCGATCCTGAGCAGTACAGGCAGGATTTGACCGACTCGTTCTCGTCGCAGCTAGCCGACAAGGGGCACCAGCTCGATTGCGAGACTACCGAGTTGGAGTTGTGGGGCGAGTCGTTTACTGGATGTGTATATAGTTACGGCACTGCACTCGGCCGACAGCTCGGTCTCAAGACGCCGGCGTTTGACAACTTTGATATGACGGTGCCAGACCAACGCCTCCTTTGCAAAGCGGAGTTGGTGACCCATTTTCTGCTCCCGGACGGCACCACGCGAGGCTACCTCTTCGACGGTCCACTGGGCTATCCGATCGGCCTCTTCCTCGACGGGTTCAGGACGAGTGAGGCAGGAGCTACGGGCAAGATTAGGCTCGATCTGAACCCTAGTAAAGTGATGTTGGAAAGCCCCTTGGGGATCACTCTGTATGCCCACCTTAGCATCGACCGACCCAATCGCAAGATCCCCGTACACCCCACGCGCGACTTTGACGGCATAACGGCTACTGCCACCGGGCTGGAAATACCACGGGGTAGCGAGCACTCTATTCTGGGAGTTCTGATGAGCCCGGCCGACTTGCTCGCGGCCATGCAGAACGCCACCGTCTGCTAAGAAGGGGATGGGAGCAAGGACTGAGCTTGCTCAATTAGGGGATGCGCTCTAATTTGGCCCACGCATACGACAACCCTTTTCAATGGCCGCATCAGCCGCATCGGAGGAACCCCATGTTGACCGACCAGCAACTACAACACTTCCGAACCTTCGGCTTCGTCTCCCTGCGCAAGCTGTTTACCCCGGAAGAGGTCGAGATCCTGCGCGAGGAGTACGAGTCCGAGCTCGGTCACGTGTACGCCGATCAGCCCTTCACGGGAGAGACGCGCTACTGGACGATGATGCTGCACCCGCGCACCCCTCTGTACGCCAGCCTGCTCGAAGACGAACGCTTATGCGGCGTGGCCGAGCAACTCTACGGCGACGACGTCATCGGCATTGGCACCGATGCCAACCGCTATGTCGGCGATACGAGATGGCATCCCGACCACAGGGCCGATCCATCCGCGGACTGTTTCGGCGTCAAGTTCGCCTTCTACCTCGACCCGGTCGATGCCGAGAGCGGCGCCCTGCGACTCATCCCCGGTTCGCATCGGCGCGAGTTCCACGATCAGTTGCACGACAACCTGAACTCCCTAGATCTCGACGTGGCCGCCGTCCCCGCCTACGTCTGCCGGTCGGAGCCGGGCGACGTGGTGGCCTTCGATATGCGCTGCTGGCACGCTAGCAGTGGCGGTGCTGCGGGCCGCCGCATGTGTACCTGTGTGTACTACAACAACCCCAAGGGCGAAGCCGAAGAGGCCGCCACTCGTGAACGCGCCGTCAGCTCAAAGGAGACGCCCGCGCACTTCGGGCGAGCGGAACAGCCTATGTACCCGCTCGAATGGCTGCGGAATCCTTCCGGTAGCCCCAAGCGAGGACGCTGGCTGCGGCGCATGGCCGAGCTTGGGTACTTCGAACTGCCCGCCGTCCCTTGAGCGCCTATATCGCAACAAAGCATTGATGCGACAGCTATATAGTCTATATTGGACTATAACGGCAACCCAGCTAGCGGAGCTATGACCACCCGATACTCAGCACCCCATCGCGTTTGGACCGTCGCCGAGGCCAAGGCGCGTTTGTCTGAAGTCCTGCGTCGTGCCGAAGAGGAAGGGCCTCAACACATCGGCAGGGGGGAGTCCTTTGTTGTAGTTCCCGCCGATGTATGGGCAGAGAAAGAATCGCAGCGCCAACCCATGGGCCAGTGGCTGGTAGCCAACATGCCTCGTGGCGCAAACCTTGAGACCATTAGAAATAGAGAGTCCCGGCGGGAAATCCCATTCGCGTCTGGGGATACAGGGTGAGCGGGTTTCTGCTAGACACCAATGTGGTCTCGGAGTTGACAAAGGACGCGCCCAATCCTCGGGTTGTTGCATTCCTGACCGAACAAGACGACTTGTGGTTATCCGCGCTAGTGTTGCATGAGTTGGAGTTCGGCTTGGAACTGCTGCCGCCGGGACAGCGTCGCGACGGGTTGCGGTCGGTGCTGTCAGAGTTCATTGCGGCGTATGAGGATCGCATCTTGCCCTTGGACAGGATTGGGGCAGAGCGGGCTGCCCAATTCCGGGCGCAGGCGCATCGCTCTGGGCGCGTGCTGGACTTGGGGGATGCGCTGATCGCCGGGACAGCCAAAGTTCACAGTCTCTCTGTTGCAACGCGGAACGTCGGGGACTTCGCAGACTTAGACGTCGATGTCATTAACCCTTGGGAAGACGCCTTGACCACCCTCAACAAATCCACCGTCGAAGCGGGCGAGGATAGTGCCGAGCCACAGGAACAGGAGACTGGAAATAATGCAGGATGTGGCGGATAAACTAGACCAATTGGAACGCGACGGCTATGTCTTGATCGAAGGGGCCTTGAGTCCCCAAGAGACGGAATTGGTGCGCCAGCGGGTGGACCACGCGCGCACAATGGGCTGGGAGGAAGGGTTGAACGCCGTGGGCAATATGTGGTTCGATTCGCTCTTGGACCGCGAGCCTGAAACCTTCGCCCCGTTGGTGAGCCATCCGAGCGTGCGCCCTTATCTGGAGGGCATGATGGGCAAGCAGTGCCAGTTACGCAGCCTGCGGGCGCACATCAATCCGGGGCCGTACCTGCAGGAGTGGCACATGGATTTCTACGGCTATTGGGAGGAAAAGCGCCAAGTCGAGCAATACCGTTTGGCGGCCCAACCCGTAGGGGTCAATACGACTTATTACTTACAGGACAACGGGCCGGGAGACGGCCACCTCAAATACGTCGAAAACGGCCATTTGCAGGAGCCTCCCCATCTCTACCCCATGGACCGTCCTAAGTTCGAGGCTTGGTGTGACGCCCAGCAGCACGTTGTCCTCTATCCCAAGGCGGGCGACTGCGTCGTCTTTTTGAGCCACATACCGCATCAAGGAGCCAAGGAGCGCGACGATATGGAGCGCAGCAATGTGGTGTGCCATTACCAGATGACGCCGATGTACGAGGGCATCTGGCACGTGTCGCGGCCTAGGGGGTACGACGGCACCTTCCCCTTTGTCTAGGAGAGCGCTTCACGCTTCCTGACGTGATTGTGGTCGGTGGCTCGGGAGCGTACGTAACTTCGCTTAAAAAGGATAGCTGTGATTCGCCTACCCTAACTGGGGGCCTTGTCGCCAAAAAGATCAATCGTCCATCCAGCCGAAGAGCATCTTACTCTTCTCCTTCGCCATTGTGCATCTGCTTCTCGAAAGCCTGTCGCACCATCCCCATCACATAGGGAAGATTCTCTAGGTTGTTCAGATCCACTTCGACGTCGCCGTTGCCCCATCGTCCAAGATTGGTTACGTCCCTGGCTATTCTGAGTGGATCCTCAAGCTCGTGGAATCTCATATTTAGCGACAGCCGAAGACCATGGGCTCGCGGGATTACATCAACGAAGTTAGTCTCGGCCTTAAAAGCGACGTAAAGTTTTAGAAACTCCTCGGAAACACACCGATCAATGGCCAAAACCTCCTTACGAAAGGTGTCGAAAAAGGTTCTTGTGATACCGCCAGCCGCCAAATATCGGTGATCGTCTATGGTGTAACTACTTGGCTTGGCCGGGACGCTACGGTAAGAGTCGAGTACGCCAGCGGCCAGAGATGGAGCGGGCCAGACCTTTACTGCCTTGCTTGCAAGACGGTCAGCCCGGGCGCAAATAGAACATTCGTTCCAAGTCTCGACCTCGCCCAAGCCTTCGTTGAGCCACAGAGGACTGTATCGGAAACCTCCTTCCATGTCCCGTTTCTCGGCGAAGGGTCGATCACTATACTCTGGGTTGTAACGCGTTAGGGTGAGGTTGCCGAGCTTGTTCAGCCATTGTTCCTGAACTTGCTTCCAATTGTCTCCAAGTGCCGATTGCCACTCTACTGAGAGGTTCTCGTTTTGCGGCATGATATGCTCGGTAGTGTATTGGTTGACTGGTACCCTCTCCTTGCGGCCATAATTTTCCAGCCGGCGCAACCAGTAACCCCTGTTACGGAAGTTGTATAGATCGCGAGCCTTGAGTTGGTCACAAAAGTCTTCGTCGTTCGGGAAACAGCGGTAGGACTCCAAGAAAAGAAAATGTGCTTGGATACTCTCCAGATATCGATCCTTCTTGAGAGCTTGGCTAAAGGTCGAAAAGGTTTTGTTATGAGAATTGGTAGGGATGCCGCAAACGGCGCGGCGAAAGATATAGCTTTCCACCAATCGGACGGCTTGTTCCAATTCCTCAGCCGACAGTATACCTTCCGAGTAATCGTGGTACAGCTCAAGCAAAAGAGGATATGCGACCTTCACGTTCAGTTCGCCTAAGTCGGCAAATGCGGCGACTAGAGTAGGGTGGGTCTCCTTGCCCAACGCCATGGCGCAGTAATACCCAGCAAAGTCATGCAATTCGGCTACAAGGGAGTCCACCTGCTCGCTGCTAGCGTGAGTTTTGAAGGCACTATAGACATCGGCCTCCTTCGGAATTTTACCGGTCTTGACTGTTAGGTAATGGCGCATGAAACCGTCGAAGTGCTCTCTGTAAGCCTCCTGACCAAAGGCAAGTTCCATTCGGTGCCAGTAGTCTTCGTAGAGTCTAGTCTGGTGTTCGGGCTTAAGACCCATGAGGACGAAATTGCGAATCAGATCAGCTTGGCTGAGTGCCAGACCAGTCGAGTTCATGCTCTCGAAGATCAGTTGAGGATTGTCGTGCTCGCGGTCGAGCGCGATGTCCACCACTGTTAGTTTGGTTAGCCCTCTCCACAGAGGGCTCAAGTTGGAACTTAGTTTCTGTATCTGGTTTTCAAAGAATTTGAAGTTTTGTTTGATACGCACAGAATGTTCGTTGGGGAGTGATCTCTGGCTGACGAGCGACAGCAAGGTTTCTTTGTCTGTCTGGGTCAACAGTAGCTTGTAGCGACGGTCACCGTTTTCACGAGGGTCGAGAAGGTAATAGGTACGGAGAGCTTCAGCGGAAAATCCTTCCGTCGGCTCAGTATCATCACCTAGCTGGCGTGCGAGGGCCTCAATGATAAGCGACACGGTTGTCAATCGTTGTTGGCCATCAATGATCCAAAGCGATGAACGAACGGTCGCTTGGTGTATCTCTTCTTCAATGTAAACTATAGATCCGACGAAGTGGTAAGGGATTTCGTTGTTATTGCCAGCGCGGAGGATGTCATCCCAGAGCTGGCGACATTGTTCCTCAGTCCAAGAGTAGGTCCGCTGATAGATGGGAATCTGGAATTGGGTTTGCGCTGTCTTAAGAAGATCCAACAGCTTGGCCTGAACTGCTTTCATGCGGTACTCTTTCCTTGATTACGCTTGGCTAGGAGAAGTCGGCACCTCGGCCAACTCTGGGTAGTCCGCTCCTTGGACAATTTCGCCCACGCCCACAGTTTCGACGTTGCCCATGCGTTCGTTCCAATTGTCGCCCAAGCGACGGGTGTGGCCGGGCATGAGGTGCATGATGTAGCTGCGGCGTGGGTTGTCGGTTTTGTTGCCGTACGAGCCGTGGAAGGTGCGGCAGTGGTGGAAGTGGCAGTGCCCGGCTTTGACCTCGCAGGGCACGGGCGTCAGATCGGCCCCGGCGGGGATCCCCTCTTGTTGCAATAGCCAGTGCGGGTCGTCAACCACGGCGTCCTCGCGGTTATAGCGCATCGGCCATCGGTGGCTGCCCGGGATGACGTGCATACAGCCGTTATCGACGGTGGCGTCGTCTAAGGCGATCCAGCAGGTGCCCATATCGGCTGGGCCGACATGATCCCAAAAGGTGTAGTCTTGATGCCAAGCCAAGGCGGTTTCCGCGTCGTAGGCCGGCTTGTAGATCATTTGGTCTTCCCACATGCGCACCGGGCCGGACATGAGTCGGTGCGCCAGAGCGCTGATGGTCGGGTTGTCGATGAGGGCGGCAAAGGTCGGGTCGCGGCGGAAGATGTTGACCACTTTGACCGAGGGCAGTTGTCCCTTGGCGCGGGACTGCTCGATGGTTTCGCCCATCAGGTGTTTGGGGAAGGGGATGCGGCCGTGGAGAATGTCGTCGATGCGTTCTTTGAGCGCGCTGATCTGCTCGTCGGATAAGACGCGAGGGCCGGACAGATAGCCTTGGGTTTTGTAGTGTTCGATTTGGGCGTCGGTGAAAAGCATGATAGGTTCTCCTGTGCAGGACGGGCCTCTATATTTCACCACCACAGCATTGTGGCCGCAAGGCTCTATATTGGGTAGGCCCGCGAAGAATATGAGACGAATTTGACCGATGCACAATTTGAACGCGACAACGGAGATAAACTATGCCCGAATCGAATTCACAGACGGTACTGATTCGCCCGGGACTGCTCGCCGACGGCCTCGGCGGCAGTGCCAAGGCCGGGCAGGCGGTATTCGTACGAGATGGCGCGATTGCCGCGGTCGGACCATTGGCGCAGGTGGAGCAGCAGACGCCTCCCGATACCCTGACCGTCGATTTGAACGGCTGCTGTCTCACCCCCGGTCTCATCGACGGCCACACCCACCTCAGCCTCCCGGGAGATGGCCGCCGCTACGACCTGACCTTCCTTGAGAGCGACGAGATGATGGTGCTGATCGGTGCCATGAACATGCGCAAGCACCTGAGCGCCGGTATTACCACCCTGTGCGAGCACGGCGCTCGCAACAGAGTCGGATTCATCCTCAAGCAAGGTCTGCAACGCGGATACATCTCCGGGCCGCGGCTGCTCGTCAGCGGTCGCCCGATCACTTGCACGGGGGGCCACTTCCACATGTGCAACGAAATCGCCGACGGAGTGGAAGAGATCCGCCGCTCAGTGCGCCGGCTCGTGCACGAAGGGGCCGACTACATCAAGGTAATGGCCTCCGGTGGAGGGACGAGCGGCACGATTCCGGGATTGGCCTCCTATTCGACGGAAGAGTTGCAGGCCCTGGTGGGTGAGGCGCGTCAGTTTCACCGCCTCACTGTCGCCCATTGCCGCGCCACGCAGTCGATGGTGCGGGCCGTTGAGGCTGGAATTGACCTGATCGAGCACGTCGAGTTTCTCGAACCGGACCACGTGATGCGCTTCGACCCGAAAGTCGCCGAGATGTTGGCCGAATCCGGCATCTGGCTAAGCCCCACGCTGCAGGCGTGGACCAACTATCCAGAGATGGTGCGCCTGCGCAAGCTGCGCGATGAGGGAGCTATGGGCACCAAAGAGGAGGCAGCGCTCACCCATCTCGAACAACGAGCGGAGAAGCGGCTGGACGTGATGCGGAAGATGCTCGACTACTGCCTGAAGGAGCGCGTGGTGCCCGGCACGGACTCAGGAGTAGGCTGCCTCGAATTCGGCCACTTAGACTACGACCTTCAGCTACTGGTCGAATGCGGCTTCACTCCGGCCGAAGCCCTCGTCGCGGCGACCCGGATCTCGGCCGAGGCGTTCGGCATTGCCAATGAGGTGGGGACCATTGAGGTCGGCAAATCTGCGGACCTTGTCGCCTTTGGGGGCGATCCGACGGTAGAAGTGGCCGCCTTCAGCGACGTCAGGGCGGTTTTCCAAGCCGGGGTGCGCGTTCGATAGTCCGCACAGCGGGAGGCGATAGATGCGAATCGACAGACTCGACGTGTACTACGTGGTGATGCCGCTCATCTATCCCTGGCGCACGGCGTATGGGGAAGACGCCGACATCCACTCGGTGCTCGTCAAGCTGACCAGCGGCGAACACGAAGCTTGGTCGGAGAGCACCCCCTTCTTCGCGCCCACTTATCTCAACGAGAGCGCCGGGTCTGCGTTCTACCACGTCTCCGAGGTGATGGGGCCTTGGGTCGTGGGGCGCGAGTACGACACGGCTGCGGAGCTAAACCAGCGGCTGGCGATTTTCAAGGGCAACAGCTTCGCCAAGGCGGCCGTGGAGATCGGCTGGTGGACGCTGCAGAGCCGCATCACCGGGACTCCCCTGCACCGGCTTCTCGGCGGCCAGACCCGCGACGTGGCGGCCGGCGCTGACTTCGGCATCGAGGACTCCTACGACATGCTCCTCGGGAACATCGAGAAGGCCGTTGACGCCGGATTTCCGCGCATCAAGCTGAAAGTGGCCCCGGGCTGGGATTTGGAAATGCTACAAATCGCGACCAGCACCTTCCCCGACACCACCTTCCATATCGACTGCAACAGCGGGTACACCCTCGACGACCTGCCGTTTTTCAAGGCCATCGACGGCATGGGGCTCGCCTTTATCGAGCAGCCACTTGCGTACAACGACCTGCTCGATCACGCCGAACTCGCGAGACAGATCGGTACGCCCATCTGCCTCGACGAGAGCATCGTCGATCCGCGCACTGCCGAGCAGGCGCTGCGCATCGGTGCCTGTCGCTACATCAACATCAAGTCGGGAAGGATCGGCGGCTTGACCAACGCCCTCGCCGTACACGATATGGCCAGGGACGCCGGCGTGCCGGTGTGGGTCGGGGGGATGCTCGAAAGCGCTTTGGGGGGATCGATCTGCGTGGAACTGGCGACGCTGGAGAACTTTACCTATCCGGGCGACCTGTTTCCCTCTTCCCGCTTCTACCGCCGCGACCTGTCGCAACCGCCCCTGGAACTCGCCGAGGGCTGCGTCTTCAAACCCTCGACCGGCGATCTGCCGACGCCGGATGCCGAACTGCTGGCGGCGCAGACCTTGCACTGGAAGACGGTCACGCCGGACGCATCGTGAGCCGCTGGTTTGTAATTAGGTAGCCAGCGGCGCTCCGCGGGGTATGGCGATAGAGATCGGCGATTTTTCGTACTGGGAGCGGCAGGCGGTGAAATCGGCGTTGCGGTATTCGCCTAGGTGAATGGACCCCGAAATGCGGTCTCCTTCAGCGCGACCGGAAAACAGGAAGGGGATGGAATCGCCCGGGCGGCTCACTTGGCTGCGCAGCTTTACCTGATCGCCTTCGATGACGCCGGCGATTTGCTGCTGAGAAAAATTGCTTATGTGGGTGCCGCCGATCCAATGCCCGTCCTGTTCGAGGAATAGCTGGTGCTGGCTGCTGCTGCTCGAATAGTTGATGGTGAGGTCCCAGGAGCCGCTGACGTCGGTTGCTGGAGGGGCTAGCTCGGTTGATTGAGGACTGCGTTGCGCCGATAAGATGCGGTGGATTCGGTCGGCGACCACTTGGTCATTGCCCGGCTGCATTTGGTTGGGCGTGATGCCGATGGAAGTGCGGCCGTTGGCATCGCCGCTGGCCACGGCAATGCGGGGTTTGTTGCGGGCGAAATCCTCGGCGACTTCTGCTCCGGTAATGTGCAAGACGGCTGGGTCCCAACCGATGGTGAGGACCGGAGCGCGGTTGGACAGGCCGGTGGGTTCGTTGACCTCGGTCGATACGCTGTCGATGCCGCGCACCCGCTGGGCGATATGGTCGAGATAAGACAGCCAAGTCTGCCATTCGGCGGCGTGGTCGCGACGCACCCAAGCCTCCACCGCCGCCAGCATCCCCATGATTTCTTCCTTGCCGATCTTATTGTCGCGGCCCGGCCCGTGATGCGGCGAACTGAATTGCCACGCCGACTGGAGCAAGGCTTTGTCGCCCAGCACCAAGCCGGCGCACTGAGGCCCGCACAGGGCTTTGCCGCCGCTGTAGGCCACGACGGTGGCCCCCCTTTGCAAGTGGACATTGGGAATGGTGAGGTTTTCGGCTGCGGAGTCGGCGAGAATGGGAATTTTGTGTGGCCGGGCCACGTCGGCAATGACTTCTAGGGAAAGCGGCTGGCCGGTGGCAGAGCCTGCCCCCGTGGTTATGTAGATCATGGCGGTGCGGGGATTGATAGCTTGTTCCAATTCGGCCTGGGTCTCGACCATGACGATTTCGACGCCGATGCTGCGCAGGGCGTGGTCGTAGGCGTTGCGCGAGTACCGGGGGATGATGACTTGGGTTTTGTCCAAGCCGGTCAAATCCGGGATGCAGATCAGTTTTTCGGGATTGCCGCCGGTGACGCAAGCTGCGGTGATGTGCTTGAGGCCAGCAGCGCAGCCCGCCGGAATCAGGCCCCAGTCGGCACCGGTGATTTCAGCCAGTCTTTGGCCGACGGCTTCGGCTAGTTCGTCGTATTGGACGAAGTAGCCCGAGGCTGCTTCCATGGCTGCCACAACTTCGGGGAGTTCGACCGAGCCGCCGATGATGGTAAACGTGCCACGGCAGTTGATGATGGGTTCGACGCCAATGGCTTGATATATGTTTTGGTCGCTGGTGTCCAACGTCATACGGGTCTCCCTTGTGAATTGTGGATGAACGAACTTGTAAAGGTCAGGTCAGTCCCCATATACGGACGGCTGTACCGCCTAGCATCTGGTCTTTTTCACGGGGGCTGAGAAAGTCGAAACCCTCCTGCACTAGGCGCAACTCCTCGCTTAGGGTCGGCCAGTTGTGCTTGGTGCGGTGGTGTCCTGGATAGCCGGTGCCCCACAGCATACGCTCGGCCCCAAAGGTGTGGTGCAGGCGCTGGATGAAGGGATGCACGTCGGCATAGGGAAAAGTCTGCTTCGAGCGACCGTGGACATCCGATATTTTTACGGCCACGTTGTCGAAGTTAGCCAACTCGACGATGGGCTGAAAAGCCTCGGCTGGCTCGTCGAGATTGGGATAGCCCATGTGGTCCAACAGCAGGGGCATCTGCGGATGGCGGCGGGCGATTTCAGCTACTTGATCGGCGCAAGCGGCGTTGAGATGGAATTGGATGACGGCACCCATTGCGGCTAAGACTTCCCATAGGGGACGGTTCTGGGGCGTGGTCAGGACTTTTTCGTCCGGGTAGTACATGGGATGGAAGCGGAAACCGAGCAAGCCGCGTTCCTCCATCCAGTAGCGCGCCTGATCGGCGTTGTCTGGATTTTGCGGGTCGAGCATGCCGTGGCCGATAAAGCGGTCGGGAAAGCGCGCCTGCGAATCGGCGATATAGCCGTTGTCCCAAGTGGACCAGCTAGTCTGTACCAAGACGCTGCAGTCAACGCCGTTTTGGTCCATGTCCTCGATTAGCTCGTCGGCGGTGGCGGGTTCGTCCGGCTTGGAGGTCCAGTTGGGGGCGGTGGGTCCGATGGGGTATTTTTCGGATATTTCCCAGATGTGTACGTGGGTATCGACGATCATGGACGGTTCCTTTCAGGTTGGTCGGTTTTGTGCGGGCCTTGAGACACGATAATAATCCAATGGACGTTACGCATGGGCATCGAGGTATGGGATGCTTCGACTCCGCTTTGCTCCGCTCAGCATGACAAGTGATGACGCCTCATGCTGTCATGCTGAGCGAAGCGAAGCATCTCATACCACTTATAGCTACATGCGCTTCTCATAGAGAAAAGGACGACGCCAGATGCCGCCCATGTGATGCTCGTTGTGCAGGCGCAAGGCCAAGGTGTGGGTGCCGGGAGACAGGACCTCGCTCAGATCGACATCCCATTCGAAGCGGTAGTCGTTGTGCCACCACATGGGACGCCAGTCGCGGTGCCCCACCAAGTAGCCATCGACGTAGAGCCAGGCTTTGCCGAATAGGCCGGGAAAGCGGATGTGGAGCGCTTGGCCGGCCTCGGCTGTGCTGATCTCGATATCCGTGCGATACCAGACAAAGCCATTGTACTCGCCGCCATCGGCCGCAGCAACTCCCTGGACTTCCATGTAAAGGTCGGTGCGCAACGGTTGCCAGGACGACAGATCGAGATCGGGACGCCCCCAGCCTTGGTGCAGGCCGGCGTCGTGCGGGTCTGTGCGGAAGGTCCATTCGAGAGGGAGCTTTTGCACTAGGTGGCCTTGGGGTCCGTGCGTCAATGTGCTCAGGTCCCGGTACTGATCGACCTCGCCGGTCCACCACGGGTCGCCTTGCTCTAGGCCGGTGGTGGTGAACGTAGGGTGCATTTGCGTCAGGCTGTCGCGCCAAGCGAGACCCCGTTCGCCGGCTTGGACAGCGGCTGGATAATTCACTTGAGTGACGGCTTGGGCGACCATGTCCATGTAGTTTTGCAAAACGCCGAAACCAGCCCTGACAAAGCGCACCCGCTGGACGAATAGGTCATCAGAGGGCAAATCGGCCACTAGGGCTTCGGCCTCGGCGACGTGAAGGGCCAGCGTTTGCACCAATTCCGGCGTGTACACTGTGGGAGCCAGCATGAATTCGTGCTCGTGGGACGGGGTCTGTTCCCAAGCGCGGTGGATGGCCTGCCAATAGGCGCGCATGGGTGCGGTGGCTGGGCCGAAGAAGCGGGGGTAGAATTCTTCCAGCACGGCATCGACGTCCACATCGGGATCCCAGTAGAGGCGAGCTCTCAAGTACAGGTTGAGAAACGTCGTCGCCATGGCGCCTCGACTCTCGGTATCGACCCCGAGGATGCCAGCGGCGCGGTAGTGCTGGATGTCTTGGCGGATGGCTTGGATAGAGGGATTGGGGATGTCGCGCCAGACCAACATGCTTTGGTCGTAGTCGTAGATGATGAGGCGGCCCTGCATGGTTTGGGCCCAGCGGTACATGACATCGCGGTATTCTTGGCTGGGTGGACAAGCGGGATCGTCCATGCCGTGGATGGGGCAGACGTCGATGGGGGCTAGGTACGCCACCAGAGGCTCGGCGGCTACTGTGTCGCGCTGGGGCGGCAAGGTGATATTGGAGTAGGCCAGGAAGCCAATGCGGCGATCGGGGAAACGGACTTGGGTTAGCTCGGCGACGTTGTTGTACAGGGCCATGAAGGGGTCGGCGAGAGCCGGAGACATGAAGTTTTTGTCCCATAGGCCGGCGGCCAAGACCGAGTCAGAGGTACAAGCCAGATCGTAGAGG
>MKWU01004974.1_pt1 | contig 15014 bp, 13 predicted proteins | sample 809101 | NCBI WGS metagenome assembly MKWU01 (sample SAMN05860141, study PRJNA318959) | sponge metagenome | host: Aplysina aerophoba | place: Slovenia: Piran, Adriatic Sea, Gulf of Piran | collected 2013-05-07 | reverse complement strand
AGGATCCGGGACAGGCCCCGGAAACTGACACAGGACACGTACAGGTCGGCCACCAGCTCGCGGAAGGTCTGCGGCCGCTGGCGGGAGGTCACGTCGGGCGGCAGGGGCGAGGCGCTGCCGCGGCAGGCCTTGCACTGCCAGCGCTGGACGCGCAGCCGGCCGAGGACGACCCGATGGCGGGGGTAGGTGCCGTTGCGGCGCCAGGCACAGGCTCCGCAATGGGGGCAGGAGCCCGGGTCGTCGGGCAATGCCCGTTGGTGTTCGGGATGGGCAGGGGCTAGGATGAAGTCCACGACGGGGGGTCCTCTTTGGTTGTTGAAGCAAACCAATTATCGAGGGCCCCTCGTCCCTTGCCAGCCCGCAACCAATATCAACGAGATTGAAACAGTGCCGCCATCTGCCGATTCACTGCCGATTGCCCGTTGTTCGGTTATGCTAACGAGTCGGCTTGCTTTTCGGTAGGCATGGAGCGGGATGCGGCGATCGATGCCGTAGAACGGCTGCATTGCCACCCGGACACCGCGGTCAGCATCATGAGCATTGACAACTTCGGCATCATCGAATCCACATTGAGGGAAGGAGAACAGTTCTCCAACACCTTCTTCACCCAGCACCAAAAAGGGGACATCGCGCGATTGCTCGATGAATTTGGCGTCGAGTACATTGAACTGACTTCTCCCGCGGCCAGCCCCCAGAGCCGTGCCGACATCGAGTACATCTGCGGCTTGGGTCTCAGGGCCAAAATCCTGACCCACACCCGTTGCCACATGGACGACGCCCGCATGGCGATCGACACGGGCGTGGACGGCATTGACATCCTCTTCGGCACCAGCAGCATCCTGCGCGAGTTTTCACACGGCAAGGACATCCCGTACATCGTTGAGAGCGCGCGGGAAGTCATCCAGTTCGTTCAGGAAGCAGGCCTCGAGGTCCGCTTTAGCAGCGAGGACAGTTTTAGGAGCGACATCGAGGATCTGCTGACGGTGTACCGGGCCGTGAGCGGCATGCAGGTGAACCGCGTGGGCATCGCCGATACGGTGGGCGTGGCCGATCCCAGGCAGGTGTTCGATCTCGTGCGCACGGTACGCCGCGTGGTCGACTGTGACATCGAGTTCCACGGTCACAACGATTCGGGATGCGCCATCGCGAACTCCTATTGCGCGCTGGAGGCGGGCGCGACCCATGTGGACACCTCGGTTTTGGGCATCGGCGAACGCAACGGCATCACCCCTCTGGGCGGATTGATCGCCCGCCTCTACACGCGCAACAGGGATCTGGTCAAGTCCAAGTACAATCTGCCCCTGTTGCGGGAAATCGAGAACTTCGTGGCGGATCTGGTCGATGTCAATGTCCCTTTCAACAACTACATTACGGGCTACGCCGCGTTCATGCACAAGGCCGGGATTCACGCCAAGGCCATGATCAACGACCCCAGTACGTACGAGGCCCTGGACCCGACCGACTTCGGCCTCACCCGTTACATTCATGTGGCCCACCGCCTTGTGGGCTGGAATGCCATCCGCGAACGGGCCTCGCAGTTGCAGTTGACCCTGACCGATGATGAGGTCAAGGAGATCACGGCCCGCGTTAAGGTGATGGCCGACCAGCGCCGCATCCGCGAGGACGAGGTCGATGCGCTCCTGCGCGATTTCCACTCAAACTCGGTCGTTGCCTGACTGACAATCGTCCGGCCATTACCAATCACCCGATCGAGCAGTCACCGGAGTGTTGCTGCACCATGCCCGGACAGACATTCGCACAGAAAGCCCTGGCCAAGGCCGCCGGCAGGAATTCCTGCGCGGTTGGCGAAATCCTGGATGTCGAACCCGATGTCGTACTCAGCCACGACAACACGGCGGCCATTCGACGGATCTGGGAAGAATTCGGCCAGGATCGAGTCAAGCACCCGGACCGCATGGCCATCACCCTCGACCATGCCGTGCCGGCACCGACCGCGGTGCATGCCCAGAACCACCGTGAAATCCGCGAGTTTGTCGGCGAGCAGGGGATCAACCATTTTTTCGAAGCTGGCCGCGGCATCTGCCACCAAGTCCTGTCGGAGGAGGTAGTGGTCAAACCCGGGCAGGTCATCCTGGGTGCCGACTCCCATACCCCCCACTTTGGGTGGCTGGGGGCCTTTGGAGCCGGCATTGGACGGAGCGAGGTCGCCGCCCTGTGGGCCCAGGGCCAGTTGTGGCTGAAGGTTCCTGCGACCATGCGCATCCATCTCAACGGCACGATGCCGGATGGGGTCACGGCCAAGGACTTCGCCCTGCGCATCATCGGCGACATGGGGGCGGACGGCGGTTTGTACCGATCCATCGAGTTCGCGGGTGACACCATCCACGCCATGACCCTCGAGTCGCGCATGGTGCTGCCCAACATGATGGCCGAGTTTGGCGCCAAAAACGCAGTTATTTGTCCCGACGAACCCGTCCTGACCTGGTGCCTGGAACGACTGGCCATGCACCGGGGAATCGAATCAGGCAGTTCGGCGTGGGCCGATTTGTCGGACTCGTTGCAGGATGGATGCCTGTATCCGGATGCGGACTGCGAACTGGAATCGGAGCACCACTACACCGCCGAGGATCTCGAACCGTACATTGCCCGGCCGCACAGCGTGGACGATGTGGTTCCCCTTTCCGAACTGGGCAACGTCAAGGTGGACTCGGCCTTCATCGGCACCTGCACGAACGGCCGGCTGGAGGACATGTCCGCCGCTGCCAGCGTTTTGTCCGATCGCCGGGTGGCACCTGGATTGAGCCTGGTCATCATTCCTGCTTCCAGCCAGGTACTTCAGGCCTGCATAGAACTTGGATACGCGGAGACGTTCACCCGTGCCGGAGCCATGTTGGGAGTGCCGGGCTGCGGCCCATGCATGGGCAACCACTTCGGAATTCCGGCTCCGAGCGAAACGGTCATCTCCAGTGCCAACCGAAACTTCCGCGGCCGCATGGGCACTCCGTCGGCCGACATATTCCTGAGCAGCCCGGCGGTCGTTGCGGCCAGTGCCGTAGCCGGCCGCATTGTGGACCCGCGCGAACTGGGATAGCCATGACAACCTCCGGCATGGTCCGTCAATTCACAGGCCGCGTATGGAAATACGGGGACAACGTCAACACCGACGTCATCTTTCCCGGCAAGTACACCTACACGCTCAAGACGCCCGAGGACATTGCGGCCCACGCGCTTGAGGACCTGGATCCGGAATTCGCCGCCAACGTCCAAACGGGCGACATTGTGGTGGCCGGCAGCAACTGGGGATGTGGCTCAAGCCGGGAACAGGCGGTATCCTGTCTGGTTTTGGCGGGGGTGCGGGCCGTCGTTGCCCGGAGTTTCAGCCGCATCTGGTATCGCAATGCCCTGAACAATGGCCTGCTTGCCCTGGAGTGCCCAGCCTTCGTCGATCTCGCCTCCGCCGGCGACACCGCCACCATCTCGTTGACCGAGGCCCTTGTCACGGCAGGGGACGGGCGGACCGCGGCATTCAAACCGCTCAGCGACGACGTTCTGCGCATTCTTGATGCCGGGGGATTGATTCCGTACATCAAACAGCAGATGGCGGATTGACCGACGCCGCGTCAATTTGCAGAGACACCTTTTGAAAGTCCCACCTGTTTCGAGGCAAAACCCACCATGTCCGACATAGAAACCGCCAGCGGCACTGTCGAGTGTCCCGTGTGCGCGCAGGAAGTCACTCTCGCCGACGTGATGCAAAACGAAATTGTGGAGTGCGAAGGGTGTGCCGGCGAATTCGAGGTGCTGACCCTCAATCCATTCACCCTTGAAGAACTCGGAGAGGACGACGAGGACTACGGCGAATAGGCGGTCAATCCACATCCGCCATCCGTCTTCGGAGGCAACCTGGGCACATGTTGATGGGAGTCATTTTCGGCCGCCTTCGGGTCGAGGAAAAGATGCTGCTGGCCGCTCTTGACGCGCGTGCCGTCGAGTATGAGTTGCTCGACGACCGTCAACTGGCCTTTCACATTGCCGGCTGCCAAGACCGGAACCGGGCCGAATGGGACCGGTTCGATGTCGTGTTGGAACGATGCCTGGCCCACAGCCGGGCGCTGACCAGCCTGCGTATTCTGGAGTCCTGGGGCTTGAAGACCGTCAATCGGTCCCATGTGGTGGATGTGTGCGGGGACAAGATTCTGACCACTGCAGCCCTGACCCAAGCGGAAGTCCCGTCGCCGCGCACGGCGGTCGCCTTTACTCCTGAAAGCACTCTGGCGGCCATCGAGGAAATCGGCTATCCCGTGGTGCTGAAGCCTGCCGTTGGTTCCTGGGGCCGCCTATTGTCGAAGGTCAACGATCGCGAGGCCGCCGAGGCAGTAATCGAGCACAAGGAGGTACTCGGCACCTACCAGCACAAGATCTACTACGTCCAGGAATACATCGAAAAGCCCATGCGCGACATCCGCGCCTTTGTCGTTGGGGACGAGACCATCTGCGCCATCTACCGGGATTCGCCACACTGGATCACCAACACCGCGCGCGGTGGGGTTTCGAGCAATTGCCCCGTCACACCCGATCTGAACCGTGTGTGTGTGGACGCGGCCAAGGCGGTGGGCGGCGGAGTGGTTGCCGTCGACGTGCTGGAGGATCCGGACCGCGGACTGCTGGTGAACGAGGTGAACCACACCATGGAATTCCGCAACAGCGTCAAGCCGACGGGAGTCGACATTCCGGGCCGCATCGTCGACTTCGCCCTGGAGACGGCGGCCGGCTAACCCACGGGTAGAGGTCCATCAACAGGCGCCCATGGTCCGTCCTTGGACCCTGTTGCCAAACCTCCAGGCCCCAAACATTCTTCCTGGTCCCATGAGCAACCGCATCACCGTGGCCATTGCCGGAGGATCCGGTTATGTGGGCGGCGAACTCCTGCGCCTGCTTCTGGATCACCCCACCTTCACGGTAACCCAGATTACCAGCGAACGACACAAGGGCTCGTTTGTCCACTTCACCCATCCCAACCTGCGCCAACGAACTCGGCTCAAGTTCACCGGGTTGGATGAACTTGAACCCGTGCAACTCCTGTTCCTCTGCCTGCCGCACGGACAGGCGATGCAGCAGATCGAGCGGTTCACCGGGTTGGCTGAGAGGATCGTGGACTGCAGTGCCGATTTTCGGCTCGACGATCCCGACCTCTATGCCGAGTGGTATGGCAAACCCCATGCCGCCCCCCAATGGCTGGGCCGATTTGTCTACGGACTTCCCGAACTCAACCGAGATCGAATCCGGGGAGCGCAATACGTCTCCGGTGTTGGATGCAACGCCACGGCCATCAACTTGGCCATCCTGCCGGTGGTGCAGTCGGGACTGATGGTCGCCGACACCGATTTGATTTGCGAAGTCAAGGTGGGCAGCAGCGAAGCCGGCAACAAGGCCAGCGACTCCTCCCATCATCCCGTGCGCTCCGGTGCCATGCGCAGCTTTGCTCCGGTCGGACATCGACATACGGCCGAAGTCCTCCAACTCCTTGCCGTCAACCGCACCCGTGCCAGGGTCCACATGAGCGGAACCGCCATCGACAACGTGCGCGCGGCCTTGGCCACGGTCCATCTCTTTGTTCCGCCCGGCACCCGTGAACGCGGCATTTGGAAGGCGTTCCGCACCACTTGGAAGTCCGAGCCGTTCGTGCGTGTGGTTAAGGAGGCAAAGGGCAACTACAGGTATCCTGAACCCAAAATCCTGGCGGGCAGCAACTGGGCCGACGTTGGCTTCGCCCTGGACAATTCCTCGCAACGGCTGGTCTGTATCTGTGCCATCGACAATCTCATGAAAGGTGCTGCCGGAACGGCGGTTCAATCGGCGAACCTGATGTTCGGACTGGATGAAACGACCGGTTTGACGTTTCCCGGTCTCCACCCCATTTGAGGTCGGGCCCGTCCGGGCCATTCCACGAGAGCCGCAGGGATGGCATCCCTGCTTGCAGATGCCGGCAGAATTCGACGCTGATCGCGCCGTGCGAATCGCGATCGCCTTGAGGCGTGTGGCAGACAGCTTGAGGGATTGAATGGATATGTCAGCGGTTCCGGACACGCCGAACAGCACCCGGGCAATCGCCCTTCGAAACTGCGGGGCAGACCATTGGAAACCCCGTCAGTCGAGCCACAAACCGCTGTCACCGCCGTTGCGGGCATGGGCGTATATGGATGTGGTGGCCAGTGAGGCGTGGCCCAGCGTCTCCTTAACGGACTGGACAGGCGCACCACCATCGAGGGCGTGGCTGGCATGGGCGTGCCGGAACCAGTGCGGACTTATGTCGCGATCAATTCCAGCCCGTTGTGCCGTGCGGCGCAGGGATTTCCAGGTGTTGTTGCGGGCGATGGGACGGCCCGTGCGCGTGGCGAACACAAGACCGTCCTGCTCCGCGTCCGGGGGCCGCAACTCGATCAGCGTTTGCCGCAGGCGGTCCGACAGGCGAATCAGTCGGCCCTTGCCTCCCTTCCCCTGCAGGACCGTCAGTATGGGTGGTTGGCTGTCAAGGTTCAGGTCTCCCCACCGCAGGGCAAGTGCTTCGGAAACTCGGCAACCCGTGTGGTAGAGCGTAAGGTAGAGTGCAAAGTCGCGGCCGGCCCGGGCGGCCTCGAGCAGGCGGGCAACTTCGGTGCGAGTCAGGATGCGCCGACCAAGGGCGGAGGCGGTTGAGCTCTGGTTGGGATTGGGCAGATCGTTGATTTCGGCACAAGGGTTGGACCTCACGTAGCCTCTGCGGTGGGCCATGGCAAAAGCGGAGCGGAGCGCACTCATCATGGTGTTGATGCTGCCCGGCTTGCGGCCTTGCGCCAAAAACCCCTGGAAGTCCTGCAGGTGGGCCAAAGTCGTGTTGGACATGGGCAGTCCCATGCTGTGTGCCTGCCACGCATTCCAGGCGTGCTCATAGGAGGTTCGGGTATGTTCGGAGACTTGCCGGCGCAGCCAAATGGCGATCATCTCCTGGTCGGAGACAATCCTGTCCACATTGCGGGCCGCCTGCTGAATCCTGTCCAGCTCAACCGCCACCAAGGCGGCGGCACGCTGCGCTTCGGGCGATTCGACCGGTGCCGGAGGCTCTTCAGTCCGAATCAGGGGTGGCGGGCCGGGAACCAGAGGGGATTCGGTCATTGTGGCTGCCCTAGACGATGAGTTAGGCAAAAGTATCACATTACTCCCCTAATGTTATACAATCCCCAGACCGAACACCAAACCGCCAAACCGCCGTTTGCAAGCCGCGCGAACAGGGTCCCGGCGACCAGTGCGCCATACAGGGCGGCAGCCAGCGGCATGCGGTTTGGCCCTGCCGCCAGGTGTTCGCGGGGGAACGCGGCGCGCTCGGATTGCCGTCGCCACGCGGTCAGAACAGGAAGGCACAGCCAACGTTGCAGCCATGTGGACCACACGGCACCGGTCAAGCGGTCAGGCCCAACCCGCCCGCGGAAGAGTCGGAATAATCAATTTTTCATATAATTTTAGCAATTATCAACAACAACCGAATACCCTGACAAGTTCGCTGCCAGCCGCCGATAAGACGGACTTGCCGACTCTCCTTGCAGCAACCGCAACCACTTTCGGCATGGCAGACTACATTCAGTGAAACAGCTCCCACCTTACTGCAACACAGCCAAACCTCATGTCCCTTCCCAACTTCAATGAAGACACCATCATGGAACTGGCCACTGCCAACTCCCATGCCAGAGGCGTGGAGTATGCCCGCCACGGGGCAGTTCGCCAACTAACCTCGGATGGAGATGGTTTCCGAGCATTGGTCCAAGGCAGCCATCTTTACACCGTGTGCCTTTGGGGACAGGATGGGATCATTGCCTCGTCCTGCACATGCCCATACGACTGGGGAGGGATATGCAAGCACGTCGTTGCCGTTATGACAAGGCTTTTGGAAGCACAGGTTTCCGGCCAAGCGGACACCGAAGTGCAAACCTCTTCCGGGCCATCGGGTGTGGCCAACATGTCGCTGGGTGAATTGTTGGATGCAACCACTCACTTCCAGTTGAAGATCTTCATTCGACAGTTTGCTGACGAACATCCTCAGATAATTGACAATTTGAGAACTTTCGCCAGGAGCACAGTAGATACCGTCATCACAAAGGACGGCTACAAGGACGAAATTTCCGCTGCCTTGAAGGCCATCCACAGAAAGTTTGAACTTGCTGCGGCGGCCGACCCCTATTTTGAATTCGCTGAAGTATATGACCAACATTTGTTTCTGCAGGAACAACTGGTGTCGTTTCGGGATCTCGCCGCAAAGTATCACATGCAGGAAAACTGGCTGGAAAGTGCCAAGATCCGCGAAGCACTCATCCATGCCTGCGGCCAGGTTCAACAGGGGAACACATGGATAGAAGAGGATGAATACGACACTGGGTACGGCGAATCCTTTCAATATGCCTGTTTCCAAGAGGCCCGCGCCGCCTTGATGGATTGGGCCACCCTGATTCCCAAGTTGGAGCACGGCCAGAGCAAATCCGAATCTATCAAACGATTCGTTGCCCTTTTCATTTCCGATGATTATGGTTTTGGAGGGTTATATTGGGAGAACGCGTTCCGATTGGCAATTCACACCCGGGCCGATGCCGCGATGGCACTAAATCTGCTGGATGCACACAACCAAGGACTTGATGCCCCCTCACAGGCGGGAGTTCTGTTATATCTTCTGGAAATTTCCGAGGAATTCGATCGCTTTGTACGGGTTGCTCAAACCGCCGCGCACAAGCTACCCCACTGGATTCTGCCGGTAGTGGAGAAGATGATGGCCTTGGGACATCGTTCGACAGCCATTCAGCTGGCTGAAGAGTCACTTGCCCAGCAGGATTCCGATTCCTTTCGGGATTTCGATCCCTTTGGATTGCCTACACCGACTGTGCCGCGTCAAGATCTGCTGCGTTTCCTGATTGAGATATTTGATCCCCAAAGCGAAAGGGACAAGCTTTGTCGCCATGCTGAAGCCCTCTTTTTTGAGTCCGGATCCTTGCCAGACTACCAATTCCTGCGGGGATTGTTGACAACCCCCACCGAGCATCGGAGGTTGCAGCAACAGGTGCTGAAGCAATGCGGTCCGGACACGGTTGTCGAGGTTTTGAATGTCGAGGAACATTGGGACGAGCTTCTGGCCTATGCCCGCCAACATGTGCATGTCCTGCCTGACCATCCCCAATTGCTGGTTTATCTCCATGATCGATTCCCCGAGGCTTGTTTCGAACTCTATCAGAACCTTGTCACGGAATATCTCAACAAAGGGACCGGTCAGAAATTTTATGATGTCATCGCCATGCTTGTGCGCCATATGTTCGCGTTGCCTGGACAGGAAGCCCATGTTGGCAATTTCATAATCTGGATGCATGACAAATTCCGGAGGCGCACCAGCCTGATGAGGACGCTGGGGGACTTCGTCGAGATCGGGTTTGAAATGCGCAACCGTCATGTGCAGACGATCTATCGGAACCCAACCAAGGAACAGGCCAAGTCAATGAGTCTCTTTGATCTTGGGGGGTACTGTCCTCTGCCGCGGACGCCCACCAAGCAGTCCGACCAGAAGGAGCAGGCCGCGGCTTTGATTTGGGCCGCGTTGCTGCAGCACGAGGAGGGTTTGGAATCCGAACAGCTGGCGCGCGTGATTGCCAAGGAACTGGGCATGGGCTTGGCGCGGGCCAGGGGTTTGCGGGCCCAAGGTCTGAGATTGCTGGCATTCGCCGGTCACGTGGAATTCCCCAGCTCAGGCAAAAGGTCCCGAGTGACCTTGCTTCGGGCCTAATCCCCTTGACCACGAAAACAGGGCAGAAACGAGACCCGTCCGAAACCCTGCGGATGCCTACGGCGCCACTTGCGTCGGCACAGCATGGTGCCGACGTATTCTAATTCATCAAATTATCTGTTTATAATAAAAAATTGGAATATATCATCCGATGCCGCGGCGAGTGACAAACCCTTCGCCGCAGGTGGGATCTGACCTGCACCTAACTGGACCAGCGCGCTGCGATGCTCCTGCAAGAGATCATTGGGAATGCCAACGAACGTCTGTCTGCGCAGCAGTTTGCAGCATCCCGTGCGAGGTTCCAAGCAACTGCATCACCTGCAATCCAACCGAAACGGCTCCAAACCGGGAGCCGCACCGATGTCGGGTTGGGGCTATGCACTCGAAGTTACGCGAGGCCGTGGCGTCGTCCAGGTTGGCCGGCCGCGGCCGGTAACGCGGCCACCGTGGCCGCAACGTCATCCGTCAAAACTGCGTCCACTCCCTGTCGGGCATACATGGACATTCGTGTCGTCGGATCGGTGTCCAACGGTGCCACCAACATCCGCTCCCGGTGTGCGTGCCACACGAACAACGGATTTGCAGCGAGGTTGGGCCAGGCTGGCCCAACAAAGTCCCAATCCGGTGCCGGGAACAGCATGTTCATGGCCACCGGCCCCACGGGCAATTCGGGATACACCTCGCGGATCGCCAGCAGGCAGCGCGGTTGGAAGGATGTCACCAGAACGTGGGACAGGAACTCGTGGGTGCCGAGGACATCGATCAGTTTCCGTGCCCAGGAAGGGATCGAAAACCTGGGATCCTTCAACTCCAACAGCAAAGCCACGTTTGCCTTCGACGCCAGTTCCAGCAGCGCAGCCAGCGGTGGAACGAACTGCGGTTCAGGGGCGTCTCGTTCCTGCATGTTCACAGGAGTCGACACAACCTCGGCAGCGGACAGGTCGGTCACATACGCGTTCCGGCCAGTTGTGCGCTGCAGGTTGCGGTCATGCAACAGGATCAACTCGCGGTCCTTGGAGAACCACAGATCCGTCTCGATGAGGCATGCACCTTGATCAATGGCCAAGGCAAAGGCGTGCATCGTGTTCTCAGGCGCCACTGCCGATGCGCCACGGTGCGCAATGACAAACGGAGTGCCATGGGCCAGGCGCGCTTCCCGGACTTCAACAAAGTCCCTTAGGTCAAGGTTGGCAAACACACGAACACCATCAGCCCTTGAGCACCGCGGTCAACGCGGTCACGACCATATCCGCCTGTTGGCGGGTGATGACCAGGGGCGGGAGCAGTCGCAGCACACGCGGTCCGGCGTTGAGCAACAGAATCCTGTGCTCCTCCAGCAACGCACGGAGGATCGGTGCCGCCCGGGAGCGCAACTCTATCCCGATCATCAGTCCTATTCCGCGAATTTCGCGGACGATGCGGATGCCGCGGAGTGCGTCCTTCAGTGCGTCCATCAGATAAGCGCCCATTCTGGCACTGTGACCGATCAGGTCGTGTTCGTGATAGGTGGCGAGCGCGGCTAGGCCGGCGGCACAGGCCAGCGGGTTGCCGCCAAAGGTGCTGCCGTGGACGCCTACGAAGACGTGTTGTTGTACTCGATCCCCAAACGCAACGGCGCCAATCGGGAAGCCTCCGCCCAATCCCTTGGCGGTGCACAGGATGTCCGGCTTCAAGTCATGATGCTCGATCGCGAACCACTTGCCGGTACGTCCGATGCCGGTCTGAATCTCATCGGCAATTAGTAGTGCCCCCGTCTCCCGACAACGCTGTTGGACCGCCTGAAGAAACTCGGGCGTACCCAGGTTCACACCTCCCTCGCCCTGGACCACTTCCAGGAACACACCGGCGGTCTCCTCGGTCACCACGTCCTGAAGGGCATCCACATTGTTGTAGGGCATATGACTGACCCCGGGCAACAGCGGACCGAAGACATCCAGGTTGCGGGCATTCCAAGTCAGTGCCAGGGAACCGGAAGTCCTGCCATGAAATGCTTTTGACGCGGCAACCAGGTTCGTTCGACCGGTGGTGATCCGAGCCAGCTTGAGTGCCGTTTCGATGGTCTCCGTGCCACTGTTGAGCAGAAACGCATATGGGAGGTGATCGGGCAGGACCTCCGACAGCTTGGCGTAGAACCGACCTCGAGTTTCGCCATAGAGAAACGAAGACAGCGAAGTGAGCGTTTCCGCCTGTTTGGACAACGCTGCTGCCAAGTCGGGATGCGAGTAGCCCAGCATCGCGATGCCCTGGGAGGAGGTGAAGTCCAGGAAACGATTGCCGTCGGTATCGAACAACCAGGCTCCGTCACCGCGCGCGAAGGTGATTTCCGCCCGTTTGGGGATGAAACCACCCGACATGCGCAGCTCGATTTCCCTGAGCTTGGCGAAGTCTTCCAACTTCACAGACGAGTGGTGATTCATCCGATGTGGGTTCCGTGTGCCTGGTCCAATGCCTTGGTGACCGGATCTTCCACCCGCCCATCCGCGATTACAACTTCCCCAACCCCTTGTTGCAGGGCATCCTTGGCACCCATCACCTTCCGTTTCATGCGCCCTTCGGCAAGGTTGATGAACCGGTCGATCTGATTCGGCTTGATCGACGAAATCAAGGTTGACTCATCAGGGTACGACTGCAGGAGCCCGGCCACATCACTGAGATAGAGCAGGGTGTCTGCCTGCAGGGAGACGGCCATGTGCGCTGCGATCCGATCGCCGTCCACGTTGATGGCCTCGTTGTCGTGGGAAAGGGCCGGCGGAGTCAGCACCGGTACATACCCTTCATCCAGGAGCAGTCGAATCAGACGGGTATCCACATGATCCACCGTGCCGGTCCAGTCGTCGCGGATCATCACCCAGCGATTGCCTTTGCGTACGCGTATCCGGCTCTTGCGCGTGCCGCGGACAAGCCGCCCGTCCAACCCGCTCAAACCGACGGCATTCACACCGCGCTTCTGCAAGGCCTCAACCCACAGCTTGTTGATCTGACCACAGTAGACCATGAGGAAGATTTCCAGGGTTCGCCGGTCCGTGCGGCGACTGGTCAATCCGTTGCGGCCTTCGACAAACTCCGGTGGATGGCCCAATGCTTCGGACACTGCGTTTGTGTGTTCCGCGGCACCGTGAACAAACACCAACTGTTCGCCCTGGGCGACCGCCTGTGCCAGATCATCGGCCACGAATTCCATCGAGATGGACAACCCACCGCCGGCCTTGACGATCAACATGGCGCCGAACCCAATCCCAGCCCGCACCGTCGTCGGTTCGAATGCCAAGTCATGCTGCGGAACCGCCCGTTGCTATACTCACACATTCTGGTTGGGCCGGCACCGCCCGAGCCATTCGGCGGCGATTATACGGTTTGATGTCACCACAGTTCAAAGTTTACGTCACGGACATTGGGTGGCCCTCCCTGGCCGCCGAACTTGAGGTCCTGGATTCTCTGGACGCCGTCCTGGAAATCGCACCGGACTGCACGGACCAACAGATGGCGGAATACGCGCGGGACGCCGACGCGATCATGACCTGTTGGAGGACGATCCCGCCGGACGTTGTGTCCGCGGCGGAACAGTGCCGGGTTATCTGCCGCTACGGAATCGGATTGGACAACATTCCGGTCGCCTTGGCCACGGAACTGGGCATCGTGGTTGCCAACGTGCCCGACTTCTGCCTGGACGAACTGACAGACCAAGTAATGGCGGGCATCCTGGCTCTGTCCCGGCAACTCCCCGTCCTCGACGCCTCCGTCAAACGGGGCGAGTGGTCGCGGGACACCGCCGTGCCCCTGCGGCAACTGCGCGGCCAGACACTGGGTTTGCTCGGGTTTGGCAATACGGCCCGGCACCTTGTGCCAAAAGCGCAGGCATTCGGCCTGAATGTGCTTGCCTACACACCTCGCCTGGCAGCCGCCGATCTGCCCGAGGACGTGGTTTGGGCCCAGTCGTTCCGGAACCTGTTGGAAACGTCCGACTGGCTTTCCATTCACGCACCGCTGACCTCTGAAACGGCCGGGCTGTTCGACGACCGGGCTTTCGCGGCCATGAAGGATTCCGCAATCCTGATCAACACATCGCGCGGTGCCATCATTGACGAACCAGCCTTGAACCGCGCACTCACGAGTGGTTCCATTGCCGGCGCAGTGCTGGACGTCTTGACGACCGAACCTCCTACCTCGGACATCCCGTGGCGAGACCACCCCAATGTGCTGATGACTCCCCACTCCGCATTCCTCTCCGAGGAATCGCTCCGAACCCTGGCTACCCGAACTGCCCAAAACGTTGCATCCGTTCTCATGGGGCAGGTTCCGGACAGCGTGATCAACCCGGAAGTTCTGGGCCGGGACAACTGCCGAATTCAGGCTTGAGCCCAAACCGCCTGGTTTGCATGCCCAAGGACGGAGTGGGTGCGGGACTCCGACTGCCGGATCGGTGAACTTGCCACCCGGCCAAATCCAACCCTGCCATCCGTATGGTGTCTTGCTCGTGTATGCCTACATGGAATTTATGCGAAACAGAAGCAGTGATGAAGATAACCACAGGGCAATCCACCAGCATCAAGGGTCTCACAAGCCAGTATTGGGATTGATCGGAGGCAATGTACAGGAATTGGCTGCCTCCTTGGCATCAGAAGGAGTGTTGGATCACATGCGGATGGAGCGAACTCAAATCAACGAGCTAGCAGAACAATTCGCATAGAGAATCTCATTATGGGCAGAGAAAAGGCCGTGACTGCCGTTTCCCGGTGCTCGCGTGGAAGTCCGGCATGCCTGGGACTGAGCTGCTGCACTATGTCGGTGAAGGGGCAATCCATCCAACTTCGTGCTGGACGCCGGGCGCAGAATGGGATGCCGTGATCAATCAAGGCCAACTACGCCGAAAGCACCGGTTGCAACCGGGCGGACGATGGCATCATCCGGTGTAGGCCGGCAACAGCCCCGTCCGCCCCGGGTCCAAGTTCCAGTCCGCCAACATAGCGCGGGACAGCCTACAGACCATGGTGTAGGCCGGATCGTAGATGTTGCCAAGGTCGTACCTGACCTGCTGCCCCATCATTAGATGGACCCTCTCCAAATCGTAGCTGCATTCGTCAACAAGCCAACGTGATACTTCGGTGGTGGCATGCCGTGTGGCCTGATCCAGGGGCCTAGTAGGGCAACGAAACTTGATGGCGTTGAAACAGCCGTTCACAGTACTTCCGGCGGCGGCGGGCGTGGGAACGGCGGGCGGCCGCGTTGCGCGCCCGGCGGTAGTCCACGATGGCAACGGCGC
>MKWU01004972.1_pt1 | contig 15027 bp, 17 predicted proteins | sample 809101 | NCBI WGS metagenome assembly MKWU01 (sample SAMN05860141, study PRJNA318959) | sponge metagenome | host: Aplysina aerophoba | place: Slovenia: Piran, Adriatic Sea, Gulf of Piran | collected 2013-05-07 | reverse complement strand
CGACCCTCCCGCGGCGGTAGATCCTCTACCGTCGGCGGGAGAGCCTTTCGTGGCGCTCCGGGCGGCCGAAAGGCGGGGTCGCTCGCGTCACGCCCCGACCGCCTGGAGCGGTCCGGGCGCTAGCCTGCTGCGGCGCCGATGCAACAAGGGCTCCCGAGAGAACGCCAGGCAGGGCAAGGACATTCTCCGAGTGTCCTCGAAAGCGGACAAGTGGATCCTCGGCGGCCGAAAAGGTGGATCCTGGGGGTCTTGCAAGGATCCACTTTGGGAAAGGCTCCTGGTACGGCCCAGTTGAGTCGTCAAGGGACCACAGGGGGACTGAGGAGAAGTCGCGGTCTGGTGTTAGTCCCCATTCGTGCCGCAAACTCCTATGCGGACAACACTTATCGGCTTCGACAATCTACGTATCCCACGCTCCGGCCCACGCCCCGTAGGTCGCTGGCGTCAGCCGCGAACAAGCGGCTCAGCGCCTGAGGCTGGCCGCCACTGGCACCGTGAGGTCGGCCTTCGCCGAAGCGGACGCACTACACCCACAGACCGGACTGCGATGGGAGCTGCTCTTGCTCGACTTCGTCGAGCCTGCGAAGGACCTAGTCTGTCTAGTGGTTGGATTCCTCGCGAGCGGAGATCAGAGAGACACTCGTGTTGAAAGCACTCTGGCCCAGACATCGTCCTTGTGCACTGCGGCTTAGCCGCGATGTTTAGGGCCTTCCGGGGAATGGGACCGGAAGGCAGCGAGGCGGGTGTGCTCCACGAGCTGACCGATGTTCTGCAACGCGAAGACCTTGCCTCGTGTGGCCAGAAGCAACTTCTTCATGTCTTCACGCCGTACGCCGAATCCCCGTCCTGCGATGCAGGCCACGACCTCGAAGCGGGGCTGGCCCGCCGGCTGTCCCTGCATGCTAAGGGATGCAAGATGCTGCACTCGGGTCACCTTGTCCCGCGCAGTACCGTCGTCCTCGGTGAGCTTCGCTTCGATGACCACTTGGGGGTTGAACTCGTTCGGCACTACGAAATCGGGAGCCTGGTCGAAGCCTTCAAGGCGCTCAGCACGCCCCGTTCTGCGGTAGCTGATGCCCTCGCGACAAAGCACTGCTTCAATCGCATTCTCGACGATGTTGCCGATCAACTCGCTGATGGAATCGCGATGACTCGCGAAAGGGCGTCCGAGAAAGCGCTCATAGAGCAGGACGGAGTACGGTACGCCAAGCTTGGCTGACGACCGGACGCTTACCAGCCCAGCTCTCGTGTCGGCCTTGTCCAGCCTGTGGATCGTCTCGACGGGTGACTCGGGCACACCAGCCTCAAGGGCATCACACGCGGAGGTAACAAGCGCGTGAATACGCCGGGCCGTTACACTTCCCTTTCTCGGCAAGGCCGTTTGCGGATCCACGCGGACACGACGGTCGAGGTCGCGAGCCGCCTTCTGAGGGATCTCGACACCCGTATGCCGGTTGGCGTAGTCCGCCCATTCGGGTGGACTGAAGCCCAGCATGGAGCGAAGGACAATCAAGGCGATCGGTACCTCATAGACTACCGAGACGAGGCTATCGGGGGTCACCTCGCGAAAGCTCCCTGTGGCGCGCTTCAGTGCTTCGTACCCGCTCTCGAATAGCGGAAACTCGACGAATCCCTCGCCCTTGGGCATGACGAGGAACTCGGACTCAAGGCAACTGAAGACGGCATCGACGTAGGCGTCGAGGTCTGACTGAACGGCGTCGAACCCGACCTCAAACGGGAACGGCATCTGGAACTCCATCTTTCGAACCGGCCGTCTTCGGCGAGGAGAGCGGCAGCACTCTCTGCGGCTCGGAGTCTTGCACTCGCTGCGGGTAGGCGCTCAGCGCGAGACTCGCGAGTTGGTCGGCGTCTCCGAATGCCGTCATCCGGTCGCTGAACATGGCGATCTTCTCGGCGGTAGGCGGCGAACGGTCCCAGGTCGTGCGGAGGTTCCATACGGCGTTTCGAGTAAGCTGGCCGAGAACGATGCAACGTGTGTCGCCGTAGCTCGCGCTCCTCCCGGCGGCGGAGAGTTGCGCCAGATCATGCGCCACGATCTCGACCAGGTCGTCGGCAGTGTCGAAGCTGCGATGGCCGGATGGTTCGCTTCCCGCACGGCATACGAACACCGTATCGATGATCGAAGAGGCGGTTCCGTGAATGTGGATCGAGCCGCCCATTTCGGCGGGGCAAGGCAAAGAAGCGGTGCAGGTGAGGCCAGCGTCGAGAATCGCCACACCGACCGCGCAATAGGCGTCGAGCCGGTTGTGATGGTAGGTGAAGACGAGCGGTGCACCCGGCTTCAGGGCATCGGCCATTCGCGAGTAGACTTCGGCCAAGCCTTCGGTGAAGTGCTCCAGACCGCGTTTCTGGGTGACGTTGCCCGTGAGTTCGTCGGGCGAACGGGCGGTGGGACGGGTGAACCCTTCTGTGTCTCGCCCGGCGAGGCCGCGCAGCCAAACGTAGCAAAACTCCATCAACTCGCCGTACTGCACGTTGCCGAAGTACGGCGGGTCGGTGAACACCGCGTCGAGACTGTCAGGTTCGATCGCGGCCTCGGTCGCGCTCATGCAATGCAGAGAGACCCGGCGTGAGGCTCCACCGTTGGAACTGTCGCCGATCCGCTCACCTTCGATGGGAACGCGAACCTTGCCCGACCCCGTGTGCCGGACCTCGTAAGGCGCCTCGCAGTAGCGCTTCGCCTTCGCGTACTTGTGTACGATGTTGGACCAGCCCCCGGAGCCGATGTTCGACCGCGCGCCGTTGGGGATGCCCAGCAGATTGGACTCGCACTGAACTAGACCCACCGGGAAGCCATGCACGGAGAAGATGTCTAACGACTTGAGGGCCGTCGTGTCGTAGCGGCACAGCATGTTCTGGTAGCGCAACAGGTCCGAGAGATTGGTCGCCAGCGCGCGGCGGATGCGCTCGTCCTCGACGCGGGCGATGAACCGGCAGCTCAACTCCAGGCCAAGGAGCTGACGAGGATTGAACATGTCGCGATAGCGGAAGTACCCCCATCGATGCAGGCGGGCGGTTTCGTCGCCGGCGGGGATTCGCTGATCGGGGACAAAGCGGGGGGCGAACTGCTCCCACCGGTTCGTAGCCGCAGACATGCGGGCGATGTCCAACGCATCGGGCTTCTTGAAGAAGCGGCCCCTGTGCGCCGCTTTGCGCCTTGGGTTGTGGTACTCGATCGCGAAGAGGCGGTGATCGAGCGGCTGGCGCGCATCGCCCGGATAGACGTTGAGGTGGCCGCACCGAGGGCAGCTGCATCGACCGCGGCGCGCGGGTCCAGCTTGGCGAAGCGTGGCACCGCAGCCCTTGCAGTCTCCGGGCAGCTTCCGGTTCTCAACCTCGTTGAGATCGCCGCACTCGGGACATATCAGGACGTTGGTCGGATGGCGGCGGTTCCTCGCGAGCAGGTAGCCGGGAAACAGGTCGAAGCGGACGCCGCAGCCGCGGCAGTTGAGCACCTTGATCCACAGGAAGGACTTGACGGGAACATCCTTGTCGCCGTAGTGGGGGCAGTAGGTGCGGTAGTACTGGGCCACTTCGGCGCGAAGCGCAGCAACGAGGGAGCGCGCGGCACGTTCATAGCGCGCAACGTCGAGGTGCGTGATTTCCTCGCGCACAATCCAGGCCGACATGGGGTTGATGTCGAAGCCTGCGACGTCGCAGCCGAGGCGGTTGGCCTCGATGAGTGGCGTGCCACCTCCCATGAAGGGGTCGGCGATCCGGACACCCGCCAAGTCGTTCGATCGGAAGAAGGTGTCTTCAAGGCGATCTTGGCCGAACTCCGCGAGAGTGAGTCCGCGAAACAACGTGCCCGGGCGGCGGGCGAACCACTTGTGGACGCCGATGATCGGGCGGTAGTTCTGCTGGATCTGCTTCTCGCGCAGCGCCATCTGAGCGACGAGGGGAACGTTGAATCGCCGTTCGATGGTCATCGCGATGGCTGCCTCGATGGATTCTGCGGGGCGGCAGTCTAAGCCCTTCCGCTGCGAGGACTATACCCGCTGGACGCCATACGTAGAGCAGCCGACACGAGGGAGCGGAGGACTGACGATCTAACGGGAACACCACGGGGGAGTATGAGGATCTGGCGACGGACCACCGGGGGGGTTGAAGCCGACGTGAATGAAGCGATCAGGACGTTGAAAGGACGGTGAGTCGGCTCAGGCATATCGAATTGGGGCTTGCGGCTGCGGTGGTTCGGCTGGAGTCGCAGAACACGGGGAGGCAGGGCCGCAACGGCTCCCGACCTGCTTACGCGGACAGGACTAGACTTCAAGCCCGTGACCGAGAAGATCGACTACGAAGCCGCCGTCTACCGACTCGACGACGCACACCAGATCGTGAACCGGCTCTGGCAGAACGCCCCCGACGTCGAGCGGAGCTGCACGCCTGTGTACGACGCGGTGCAAGCGTGGCCGTGGGTCTCCAACGGCTATCAACTCATCGAGCAGCCGCTCAAGTTGTTGCTAGCGGTTCGCCAGGACATCCCGCTTGACGACTTGGAGCCGCCAAAGCTCAGAAAGTCGCACCATCTCGACCAGCTGTTCGGCGTACAAGAGAAGGACGACCAAGCGGAGGTCTCGCGCGTCTACAAGTCCTTCATCGACCTCCACGGCTACATCGATATCCCCACCGTCACCCAATTCCTCGGTTCGGTAGGCCGAGGCTACGTCAAGTGGAGGTACATGCTGTTGGAGGGCGCGCAGGGCATTCCGACCAACCACGTCGGAGCACTACTGGAGATCGCTGCGGTCACGATCTCTCGTTTGAAATTCCACGTGTTGGGCAGACCGGCGGGGTTCCCCGCGGTAACGCAACGGATCAGCCATAGCCTCGACGACACCATCGGCCACGTATGCAACCGCCTGATGAGCGGTGACGACAGACAAGGGTGGCAGAATCGGTACGACCGCCTCCACCAGCTTCTCAGGGACAGCGACTACCGTCGGGCAATCGCGTTTCACTTGGAGAACACGGACAACCCCCGACTGGGTCCTCAGGCCCCCCCAAACCCTCACGCCCAACCGGTAGCGCCGCTCGCCCCCGACATCGAAGCGGTCGTCGGCGCCCTGAAGCGGTCGCGGGACCGCAAGAACTACGTCGTCTACTTCCGCAGATCAGAGCAGTAAGGCCTTACACCCAACGTGCCCTTGTCCCAGTCTTTCTTCATGCGGGCCATAGCGTCTGACTTGCACTAAATGCCGCCCCTCCAGTAGCTCATCATGTCGACGTTCTCCGGTCTCGCCTGAAGATATCTCATAAGAAGAAGAACAAATAGTGCCAGAGGCGAAACAGCCCGGTAAGGGGCGAGACGACAACCAGTTTCACACAGCAGTTCTAGTCTCGCGACTGGGGGCTCTTCTTGCAGCTTGGGGTAGATCAGCGAGTTCTCTTTGGTGCAGTCCATAGAGAATACACCGTCCATGTACCCTTCGTAGGGCCTGCTCGCTTGGTCCTCATTCAAGACATCGACCAACCCTGCCATATCTACCGACTCGATGCACAAGGTAAAAAACATGGATTGGAGGTGCTCCTTCTCCTCTCCGTACATCAAGTAGGTATGGCGGACAATACTCGCGTCCGGTCGGTACGCGCGCCTCTGCAGCTTCTTGTAGCTGTCTTTCTTAACGATAGCGTCTTTCAGCTTAGCGGCATCCAGCGAGGTCTTCACTTCGCAGCACGCATATGTCGACTCAACGGGCAGTACTCTAGTTCCTTTTGGGAACGCGGCTTCAGGCAATGGCACATTGAGGGCTGTGTTCTCGTTGTAAAGAATAATGTCCATCTGCTTGGACATAGCTCCACATGAATCAATAACGAACCCCTTGGTGACGCCGACGTGCCTGGGTAACAGTTGGCGCAATGCGTGAGCGAAGACATCCTCTACGCCGGAACCGATCTCTCCTCGATGCTCCAGCATGGAGCGCACAGTTCTTGCATCAGCAACGATACTGGCCTGTACTGCTCGCAAGGCATCGACATATGGATAGTGCTTGGTCATGTCTTTCCCGGTTCCTTCCACGAAGCGAGGACTAGACTCGATAGTAGCCATTCCTGACGGCGGATCGAGGTACGGGTCCGTTGGGCTGCCGAGGACCTCATTTGTACTCATCTGCGGGCTTCTTGCCGACGTTGATGACTATGGCCTTGGGTGTCTTGCCTCGCAGCTGCTCCGTGTGGCTCGGTTGGCAGGGAATGCCCGCCTCCGTTAGAGCTTTGCTGAGCGCCAGAAGAACAGGCTCCGACTCCGCGTTATCAGGTCCGATGAACGCTCCCACCCCAGAGTCGTGTGACGTTCCAGCCGTATCGCCGGCAGCATCAACTACAATGGCACCGACTTGAGACGGAACCCTCACCCATCCCGCCGACTTTAACGTGGCGTCAAGGACTTGAAGCAGCGACAGTGATTCCGGGTCTGCGAACACAGAAAAGCCAAAATGCTGTCCAGAGAACTGGTTAAGATCCGCGACTATTCGCTCCTGGTCGTCTGGCGCTATGGTCCTCGGCTCGGCCAACTCCGCTAGCTCACGCCGTGCCTGCGAGGCGACGGCATTCGCTTCATCGGCACGGGCTTCTGCGGCGGCAATCTGCTCGTTGGACACCACTCTGTACGCCTTCAACTCGCGGTCCTTGGCGGTGTTGATTTGCACCGACAAACGCCAAACCGCAGCTGACAGACCGGCAGTAATGAAGCCACTGACCACAAGTGCTATCTGTGCCCATCGCAAGAGCGTCTCAGCGGCCATGCCATCCCCCGATTTGACTCTCTCTCAGTTCTTCCGGTAGCCCTTCAGTGTAGCCACTGGAGGGGATCCATGCGACCACGGTACCGAATCCGCAGCCGTGACGGCGAACAGTACCTCGCCGCTATCGTCGGTATAGAGCGTGGCGGCCCGTCTCGAGGTTGTCCCGCGCGAAGCCCTGCAGCGTCTCCTTGTTGGTGGATCGTACGACCGTCACCGCGACCCATCCCCGTGCAGCGACCCTTCACTCCCGCCACGGCCGTGTTACCTACGGTGCCCAGTCCAGGCGGCAACTTCTCCCGACAAGCTCGAGTACTTCCTTTGCCGGGGCTGCCCTCCCCCCGACCTCCCACAACACACCTACGCGGGCGGTCCTCAACGACACCCGCCGTTACTTCCACCACCAACTCCCCATCGCCTCCGACGACGACACGGCCACCTTCCTCTACGCCGACCCCGGCCGCGATACCGACACAGAACTCCGCAACTGGGCCGACAGCCACCGCCGGCTCTGGACCCATCTCCGCGAGGCCGGAACCAGCGTCCACTTGGCCGTCGTCACCCGCACCCTCGAGGCTCAAGACCACGATCCGCAGTTCGTTCCGGTCTGGTGTTCAGCACCAGGCCTCGACCCGGACCCGCGGTCCTTCGGCCCGGCCCAGGACCACAAGCGCCGCGCTAGGGAAGGGAACCCAATGGTCCTCGCGGGACCTCGCGCGCTGCACCGGGATGACCCAAGGAGCCGCCTCAGCAAGCGGATGGCCTCGCGGACAGTATCCTCGCCCAAAACTCCGGCAGCCTCCTCCCGCTCAATCCCATGGGCATCCTCGTCACCTGGATCCAGGACGACCAGGTCGTCGACTTCTGACGTGCCACCCACGGCTCCCGACGTGCCCCACCTGGACGGTCGCGACGCCGCGCTCCGCGCCCTCGGCTTCCCTCCCTATCAGGCCGCCTGGCTCACCCTCGTCTGCCTCCATTCCGGTGTCTTCCTTCATCCGCCGACAGTTCACCGAACATCACCGGTGCTCCACGAAGACCACCCACGCCTTCGTCCACCGACTCATCGACAACGGTCTCGCTCGCGAGAAACCTCTTCCCGGAAGCGCGACCGGTCTCCGGTACATCCATGTCCACGGCCGCGGCCTCTACCGCGCCCTCGGCATCGAACACGCCCGCCGTAGCAGGGCGGTGGAGGAGATCGTCCTCTTCCGCCGTCTTCTCTGCCTCGAGTACGTGCTTCGACAGCCCGCCCTCCCGTGGCTAGCCACCGAGGCGGAGAAGGCCATCCACTTCATCCGCCTCGGCTACCACCGCGGCTTCCGCCGCGTCCCGCTCCCGCACCGGTACTACGGTCCCGCGCACAGGCGCACCCGGCGCTACTTCGCCCTCGACCTCCCCATCGCCGCCGACGATCGATCCGCCCGCTTCGTCTACGCCGACCCCGGCCGTGAGACCGACAGCGAACTGCGCCGCTGGGTCGACGAGCACCGCGCTCTCTGGACTCACCTGCGCCACACCCTCATCACCGTGCAGTGGCCGTGATCACGCGGACCGTGGCCGCCCAGAACCGGTACTCCCGCCTCTTCGCGATCTGGCTCAACGCTCCGTCCGCTCAGCCGCTGACCCCGGAGGAGAGGGAGACGATGGCCGCCATCAAGGCGGCCCTCCTCGCGGCCGACCCCGCCGGCTTCGACCGCTGGGGCGGCCTCAACCCCGCTCGGCGGATGGCCATCTCGCTCCGCCGGCGCGCCGATCGCGCGGCCGCCGGCGTGCCCATCGACAGCTACTCGACCGATCACGCTCCCGGTCTGTCACCCCAGTGTCCGACCGCCTGACGGGGCCGTACCAGGATCCACTCCAGGAGTGAAAAAGGTCAGCACCCCTCTCGTTTACCTTTTTGGGCCGACCATTGTTACCTGTCCGCTTTCGAGGACACTCGGAGAATGTCCTTGCCCTGCCGGGCGTTTTCCCGGGAGCCCTTGTGCATCGGCGCCGCAGCAGGCCGGCGCCCGGGCCGCACGAGGCGGTCCGGGCGTGGCACGAGCGACCCCCCTGTTTCGCCGCCTGGTGCGGCCCAGCGGCCTCCTCCTCGTTTACCTCGTCGTTTACCGCGGCCAGGGGGTCGCTCGCGCCAGAGATGATCCCTGCGGGAAGGCTCGGAACCGCGGAACGGACCGGCGGCGGTGCGGAATTGCCGGAGGCTGTGTCGCCTGTAGAGACACTGGAGCCGTTGACGGGTCGGGTCGGCGGCAGCTAGCGTTGAGGGCGATCCATGAATCGCACCAACGATCCGTTCTGCCGGCTGCTCGAGCAGGTTGTCAGGGCGGACGAACCGCTTGCGCATCCAAGCCTCGAAGACGTGGCGGACTCCGTGGTGCGGGACTACGTGAGGTCGATGGTGGATCGGGGACTCGTGGAAGGGGAACTCCACACGACTCCCGGAGGGCGTTGGACCGTCTACCCCGGACTCCAGATCACGCGCTCCGGCCGCTCATACCTGAGCCGACGCCTTGATGGCCTAGACGGCTGACGGAACACGGCGGATCGAACGCATCGCGGAGCGACAGGCGACGCCGAGGGAAGCGCTTCTGCGGTGACGAAAGAGCACGGCGTCGGGGCAGTGCGGCGCACCTAGCCGCCCAGGAACGCCCTCCACTCCTCCATGACCTCTCGCCTTCGCTCAAGCACGTCGCTGCGGGCGTAGCACTGCTCGACCTGGCTACCGACCGCGTAAGCGAGGGTCTGGTCGGCCAGCTCCCGGTCGATCCCCTCGTCCGAACACCACGACCGAAACGAGCTGCAGAACCCGTGCACGGTCGCGTCGATTCTCACTCGCCGCAACGGAACGCGCCGGGGGGTTCGAAGGGGGGCCGCAGGCCCTCCCTCGCTAGCTCCACGGGCGCAGCGGGCGAAGCGCGCGTAGCACGTGGGGTCTGCTAGCTTTCGAGTCGACCACCCGGCGGACGAGACATCCGACTTCCGCCACCGCCGCTGCTGGCCTTCGTGTTCCAGCACCGCAGCGACGCTACCCTACGACGAAATGCAGACCGCTGGGGCGGTGTCGATCCCGCCCGGCGAATCCTCATCGACCTCCGCAAGCGGGCCGATCTGGAGGGCTCCGGCGGTGCGTTCGGTGCTCGGATCGACGGCTACTCGACGCACCACGCTCGCGGTTTGGCGCCACAGGCTCTCGCGTGACTCCGAACCGCTCCAGGATCCGCTCCAGAAGGAAACCCGGTCAGCACCCCCCGCGTTTCCTTTTTTCTCGCGGCCGGGTTTCCTTGTCCTCTTTCGAGGACCCTGGCGGAACCCGCCGGCTCGGAGGCCGGACGGACCGCTATCGGAGCGGGCTGCCGCTGGCTGAGTTGCCCGACAGACTTGACCGCTCAGAGCGGCCAAAGCCGTGCCGACTCGGGCCGTCGATCAGTCTCGACCAGGAACGCCCACCACTCCTCCATGACCTCTCGCCTTCGCTCAAGCACGTCGCTGCGGGCGTAGCACTGCTCGACCTGGCTCCCGACCGCGTGAGCAAGGGCCTGTTCCGCCAGCTCCTGGTCGATCCCCTCGTCCGAACACCAGGACCGGAACGAACTGCGGAAGCCGTGCGGGCTGGAGTTCTGGTTCCGCATCTGAGGGGGGTTCGGGGGGGCTTGCCCCACCGCTCTGGTAACTGGACGGATGAAGCGTAGCGTAATACGTCCAGTACTCTAGCCTTCGAGGCGGGCACCCGGCGGACGAGACATCCGACTTCCGCCAAGCGACAGGAGGGTCGTTCGCAAACGCCCTGGCCGTGCGGCCGGCCGGCAACACGGCCGACGGCGTGCTTGTGGGGTCGTCCTGCCGATAACCGGCAGCCACTGCCCAAGCCATGACGCGGTCTAGGCACAACGGCTGGCCGTCGACGGTCGTAGACGTCGCACCATGGCCGATCGACTGGGACGACGTCGACGCATTCCTGGTGCTAGCCGGCTACATGCTGGCGACCACGGACCGTTTGGGCGTGGAACTGCGGTGGGGCGGGTCCTGGGGACCCGGCGAGCAGCGGTTCAACGTGCACCGCACTCGCTTTCACGACTTCGGCCACGTCGAGTTGGAAGAGGCCGTGGACAAATCGCCGACTTCGTCGGTATAGGTCAATGACAGGCTGGCGGGCGGTCCCGGCAGGGCTCGATTTCGGCCGGGACCGCCTAAACTTGGCGGGTGAAAGTTCTGATCATCGCCGCGATCTGTCTGTGCTGCCTGCTGTTCGTGGTCTCCACCCCGATCATCTTTCTCTTGGCGGGAGACTGGAAAATGGCGATTATCGGCCTGGTCGCCGTCGGGTGGGTGATCATGCGCATTGTCGAGGACTGATGCCCCTCCAAAACTGAGCTCCGGGGCCGTCTGCCCTGCGCCTGACTTGAGCGCGTGGTGCGCTTGGTGGCGTGTTGACCCAGTGGCGGGCGTTCCCGGTCCGCATTCCTCCACTCGACGGGCTGCAGCATCCGAACTGAGACACCCAGCCTACTTGTCCGATGTTGAGTGATGATTGAACAGCCGAGGAGGAGGAGCGGGGATGACGGACGCCAGCCTCCGTAGTACCTTGTGCCGGCTACGCGCTCGAAGGCCAGCCGGCCGGCTAGAATCCGACACGTCCCGCCGCTGCGGGATGCACCGTTGCGAGCGTGGGGAACCCGAAGCAGGGCAAGCTCCCTGGAACCGACGGTGCGAAGCAACCGGGGAGCCGGCCTTGGACTACCGGGGCTGGCTTCCGGTTGTGGCTCCTGTCGCCCTTGTACTAGTCGCTTGGGTCGACGACGTTGCCGCCGCCGCGCCCGAATGGCGTGCGACGGCCGGGCGGCGAAATCCTCCGGCGGCTCGTCGCCCCGTTGGACGACCTGCCGGATTCAGGGTAGGTGTCTCAATTCGGCTTGAGACCCAATTGCCGCAGCCGCCGGGTGTGCCCTCGAATCAGGCTCGCCTGGTCACGATGTCCAGCAACTAGACGGCACAGTTTCTCCCAATCAGGACCGGAGACGGCTTTGGGCCAACCAGGACCACCGACACTACCCGACACCTCCTTGGCGCTCCCCGGGGAGTCGCATTCCCGCCTCAGGCGGTCCGCGATGTCCTGATACGTCTCTGCGAGTCGCGCCAGTTGGGCCTTGTAGGAGGCGCGCTGCTCCCTCGCGCCTTCTCGCTCTCGGACGAGTCGGCCTAGCTCCATGTCCTTGTCTTCGGTGCTCATGCGGGCGCGGATGCTATCTCACTGCGGAGTTCTCGGCCGGAGCAGGTACTTGTCGGGGATGCGGCCGTTCTCGTCGAAGGCATCCCGAATCGAGATCGACGTGCCGAAAGTGATGTGCGGACACCATTGGTAGGCACTCAGGACCTTGTACTGGTTCACCCAGGGCATCGCACAGGTGGCCAAGTAGTCCCCTGGGCTCGACTTCGGGACTGAACCACCCGGCCCAGTGAAGATGAGCCAGCAGTTGCTAGCGATCATCTCGCCGTCGTACACGTCGTCGTACCGGCACACCGCCGTTTCGGTCAGCAGGTCCGATGTGACTGCCACGTCCAGCCAGTAGTGGCCGTTGACCTCTCGGCCATCGAGGACCTTCGCCAGCGCCTCTGGGTTCGTCTTATCGAACACCCAGAACAGGACTCCGTTCGGCGAGTCCCATGCGATCAAGGGACGCCACCAGTAGCCAGTCCTCCAACGCCTCTCCTCCGAATCAGGCGGCAGCGGAACCCAGGCTTTGAAGTCAATGGTGCCGTGGTCCAACCAAGCCGTCTCTCCGAGGCAGCCTGGGCCACGACACGGAGGCTCGTCGGCTGAAACTGGAAGTACAGCAACGACCACGAGGAACGCGAGCGCTGCTACCGCAGCCGAGAGATGCTTTCTCATACTGAACCCGGCGCGTCGAAGGCCGCTCCAGACAGGGATCTGCTCCGGATAGTGGGGTCTGATTCCTGAGTCGGGACACTACCGGATTCGGACGTCAGGTCAACCATGCAGGCAGTACTCGGCCCACGCCTCCATGACTTCGCGGCGACGTTCCAGGAGGTCGGATCGAGCGTACGCGGCCTCCGCCTGGTTGCGGATCGCGTGGGCGAGACACGCCTCGGCCACCTCTCGCGGCACTCCGGTCTCACCGCACCAGTCCCGGAACGAACTGCGGAACCCGTGCACCGTCGCGTCGATTCTCAGGCGCCGCAACAGCGCGCGCCACACTCCCGTGGCCAGCGGCCGGCGGCGACTCGGCACCGCCCGGAAGATCGGATCTCCGCCCCCAGCCGCCCGCGCCTCATCGAGCACTTCCAGCGCCCGGCGCGACAGCGGAACGCGATGCGACCGACCTGTCTTCGTGCGAACGCCCGGCACCCTCCAGACGGCGGCCTCGTCGTCGATCTCCTCCCAGCGCGCGCCCCGAACCTCTCCCGACCGGGCAGCCGTCAACACCAGGAACTCCAGCGAGAGCCGAACCCCGGCGGCGGAGGACGATTCCCGCACCGTCGTCAGCGCCGCTGCCACCTCGCGGTGCGGCAGGGCCTTGAAGTGCCGGGACTGCCGTCCGTTCCTCGGCAGCGCCGCCGTGATCGGATCGCCGGCGGGGTTGTCGGGCCGGTGGCCCTGGGCGATGGCCCACCGCATGACGGCGCCGATCCGCTGCCGGACCCGCCGCGCCGTCACCGCCTTCTCGTTCCAGATCGGCTGAAGCACCGCCATGATGTCAGCGCTGGTGATTTGGTCCACCTGCATCTGGCCCAGGCGCGGTACCGCGTAGGTTGACAGCGTCCGGCGCCAGTTGGCCTCGCTCTCGCCTCCGGGCCGCCACGAAGGGCGGTGCATCGCGATCACGGTTTCAACCGCCTCCGCGAACGTCGGACAGCGTCGATTCAGGACTCGCGGATCGCGGCCGGACCTCGATGCCTTCCGGCACTCGAACGCCCGCTCACGGGCCTCTCGCAGCGTCGTGTACGGATATCCACCCAGACCGAGATCGACTCGCCGGCCCCCCACGGTGCCGCGCCAGATCCACTGCTTCGAGCCGGTCGGCCGGACCCGTAGAATGAGTCCGTGCTCGTCTCCGTACTTTCCGGCCCGGTCGACGCACCGGACGAAGGCATCGGTCAGCTTCTTCCTTGGCATCCTCGTTCCTCTCCGTGTTCGGCGCTCGGCCTTGGTTTCCGGCCTTCGGCGGTCCCCCGCAGTGTCCCACCTTTTCTGCAAGAGCCAGCGAAGACACAGGATACCACATGCGCGTCGGAGATAGAGACAACCGCATGTACTACAACGATTTGTGGCAGCTACCGGGGGTTTCCGATACCACCTAACAGCCCGTGAGATGGGGACTGGTGTTCCCCGTCATTCTGGGGAAGATGCTCGGCGCAGTCGTGTTCGGTCGGCTGCTGAGCGACCTCAAGATCGACTGCAGCACGCCGTCAGTGCGTTGCGGCACGTCGCGCGGCAGGCCGGAATTCCAGATCCCCACACGCCCGCGTCGCGTGCCGTACTCGCCCGCGTGCGCAGCGGGACAACCGCCCCGGCGCACCGCCGGACGCGGGGGGCGCGAACGTCGCTACTTGCGCTGACCCTCGTGTCAATGGCAACCGAAAATGTCCCACTTGTGGCAACTGAAAATGTCCCACTTGTTCGGATTCCTGACCGTCGTCGCTCCAGAGGACACGGTCGCCCGACTGCCAGTGGACGGGGAGACTTGCGCCGCCGTAGAAGGCGCGGCCTACTTCCAAGTGCTCGATGCGTCTTGAATCGACGCCGAAATCGGTGAAACGAAGCAGGTACACGCCCGTCGCCGTAGGGGGCCAGGAGCATGGGGCCATCGGAACTGAGGAACCGGAACTCTGAATCCATGAGCCGCCGCCTGTCTTCATGGAACACCAACGTCTCGCTTCGCTTGGGCTCCATTGACCGCGTACTGCCAAGGGCGAAGTGACGACCTTCGGTGCCGTAGTGCGCCATGGTGGCCCACATGGTCCCGTCTGGCGAGAACTCGATGGATGCGTCGTCACCAGCCCGCCGCCTTGTGTCGATGCTCCAGAGTCGTCGCAGTTTGCCGCCGCTCGACAACCGATACCCCTGATAGACGATCGCGCAGTGATCGCGGGCATCTGCCTTCATTCGGTTCCCTGGAGCGGAGGGGGCGGTCGAACATGAACCCACTCAACCACCGACGCGGCGGTGGCTCGCGAGGTTGGCCACGCCGGTGACCGCAAAGCGCTCACAAGCCTGTAGGCGCGTCGAACCGCCCGCTGGTCAGGC
>MKWU01004970.1_pt1 | contig 15031 bp, 18 predicted proteins | sample 809101 | NCBI WGS metagenome assembly MKWU01 (sample SAMN05860141, study PRJNA318959) | sponge metagenome | host: Aplysina aerophoba | place: Slovenia: Piran, Adriatic Sea, Gulf of Piran | collected 2013-05-07 | reverse complement strand
CTCGCGCGCGACCTCGCCCGTGACGCCGAAGAGCAGCGGCGCCGCCAACTGTTCGGACATCTGCAAGATTCCGCTACTGGCCCCTCGATCAGCGGCGAAAACGCTTGACATCAATCACGGAAGGCTCAATCGTCAAGCTTGCGCCGAGACAAGGGGTCTAGCGGAGTTGCTGGCATCGCTGACGGGCTGGACGGTTGGGTTCGCGGAGTTCGCGTTGATCGGGCTGCTAGTTCTGTCCGTTGTGGTAGCAGTCCCGATTGCTCTATGGTATGCCGACCGCTAGGGCGTGAACGGCGGTGGGCTGTACAGAATGCTGAAAACGGTTCGTGCAAATGCTCGACTCTTGAAAGCACTGAATGAGCATGGGCCAAATTCATGATGGTCGGTGGTTTGGCTGTGCAGTTCTATTGCCGGAGAAAGTAGTTGGTGATCTCGACTTGCTGGCCGATCCCAACGAGGGAAATCCAGACAGGACGGCAAGAGCAATTGAACGTCTGGCGTTGGACGGGCTGGTTCCTATCGAATAAATGCAAGTGATCAAACAAGCCCTGAAAAATGGAAAGAGCTTGCATATCGGAGGGCACCTGAGTGCCCACATCGTTCTTGCAAGGAATGGGCACGACTTGGCTTCCTCCTACGCACGTTCGGAAAGACACAGGGTGAACGACATACCTGTACCCATCATTCCAATTCGCGGTTTGAAAGAGCAGAAGGAAACGGACGATGAGCCTGAGGACGCAGAGAAAAACCACTGCGATCTAGAGATGCTGAGGCAGCGGCACGGCCTAGTTCGGTTTTCTCCGTTACTCCCGAAGACGTGCCACTTGTGCTAAGTTTTTTCGCTAGTGACGATTCCGCATACTGCGCAATGCTAGAATCGCAAGTGATTGATCTGAAGGGGGTTTAGCTCAAGTCATGAAATTCGGTGTGAACACCTTGATCTGGTCCGGCGGGTTCGAACCGGAGAAATACCCGATCGACGCCCTCAAGGAAGCTGGCGTTGACGGGATCGAAATCCCTGTATTCACGCCCGGTGATCTTGATGTGGCCGCTGTGAGACGGGTCGCAGCGGAGAATGCGCTGAACGTCCATTTCTGTTCGGTCAACCCGGACGGGATCAATCCGATTAGCGACGATGCTGGCGTGCGCGCCAAGACCGTCGAGCATTGGAAGACTCTCATTGGTGTCGCAGCCGACGCTGGTGCGGACCAGATCGCCGGGCCGACCCCGGCGCCCGTGGGATTCTTGCCAGGGCGCCGCCGCACGAAGGATGAATGGAAGTGGGGCGTTGAGTTCCACCAAGCGCTGGACGACTCTCTCGCGGACGCTGGCGTGACCCTGGCCGTCGAGCCCCTTAACCGATTCGAGACGTACTTCCTGAACACGTCAGCCGACGGCCTTCAATTCGTCAAGGAGATCGGAAGCCCGCGCATCGGTCTCCTGCTGGACACGTTCCACCAGAACATCGAGGAAAAGGATCTCGCGGATGCCTACACGCTTTGCGGCGATCACCTGATGCATATCCACACATGCGAGAACGACCGCGGCACACCGGGCAGTGGACACGTCGACTGGTCCGGAGTCCTTGCGGCAGTGAAGGCGACCGGGTATGACCGCTGGCTCACGATCGAGTCGTTCAACTCGCACATTGCCGAACTTTCCGCGGCAACAGCTATCTGGCGTGACCTGGCAGCCTCGATGGACGACATCGCCATCGACGGCACCAAGTTCCTTCGCGACCTCTGGGAACGCGTCTGAGGGGCGGTTCCGAGGACGGTTCGAGCGCCTCCTTTTCGGAAACGGAAGGCGGGATCGTGGCTTCCGGCCAGTCCACTGCCGACCGCAAGGTATCGCTGCCGATCGGAATCGTCTCGGCACTGGCGTGCCTGTTGATCGTGATCGTGCGCGGGGGCAACCCCGTCGCGATCAAGGTCGTGCTCCGGTCCCTGAGCCCGATGCAGGGCGCCTTCTCCCGGGTCGCGATCGCTTGCGGCGGAGTCGGGATCTTCGCTGGTTCCCGAGGTGTTGAACTCTGGCCGAAGCGAAGTGAACTGAGTGCGCTGACACTGCTCAGCTTCGTCTACGCCCTGCAAATCGGCTCGATCCAGGCCGGCGCGGACTACACCTCTCCCGTGTTGGTCGCCGTCTTGTTCAACACCTACCCCATCATCGGCAATCTCCTCTCGTCCCTCGTCGTCCCGGAAGACAGGCTCAGCTTGCGGAGGATCGCAGGCTTGGCCGTGGCGTTCGCGGGTGTCGTGTGGATATTTCAGTCCCGCACAGAGAGTGCCCTGGCCCCGAACCCGTTGCTCGGCAACTCGCTTGTGTTGTTTGGAGCAACGCTGCTGGCAGCGCGAACGGTCTACGTTCGCCAACTGGTCTTGAAGGTCGACTACGTGAAGGCCGTGTTTTGGCCAATGCTGGGATCCTTGCCCCTGTTCCTGCTCGGCGGGGCGTTACTGCCTGATGCAGCACCTCGAGCCGATCCCGACTGGACGATTTGGCTCGCCCTGCTATTCCAGGGTGTCGTGGTAGGCGGTGTCGGACAGCTAGCCTGGGTCTACTTGATTCGAAGGCATACTCCTGGTACCGTCATCGCATTCTCGTTCCTCACGCCGATCAGCGGACTGGTACTGACTTCGATGTATTTCCAGGAGCCCGTGCCCTCAACTTTGCTGCTCGGGTTCAGCGCCGTACTCGGCGGAATCGCGCTGGCGGCACGACGGGCAACACCTCTTCCGACACCAGAGCGGCCCACTCCTCCGAGGGGCTTCGGTGGCAGCGCCTAGACCGAACAGCTTTCCGCCAAGAAGCTAGCGAGGAGACTCGGACCGAACCATCGGCACGAACCGGACGGCTAGGCCCGGCCTTCTGCGAACGCGCCCCTCGGCGTCCTTGGTAACCAAGACCAGCCTCTGGGTTTCGGAAGTGCGCCCTACCGGAGCTAGGAGCCGGCCGCCTAGGGCCATCTGATCAACCAATGCTTCCGGCAGTTCAGGCGGAGCGGCTGTGACCATGATGCGATCAAAGGGGGCGTGCTCGGACCATCCCTTGTAGCCGTCCCCGGTGCGAATGCGGACGTGCCTGAAGCCGACGCTCCTGAGAGTCTCGTCCGCCCGCTTGGCAAGCTCCGGAACGATCTCCACACTGAAGACTCGGTCGGAAAGCGAGGCCAAGACCGCAGCTTGGTAACCTGACCCGGTTCCGATCTCCAGCACGCGGTGATGTTTTTCCACCTCCAGCAGTTCCGTCATGCGGGCAACGATGTAGGGCTGCGAGATTGTCTGGTCGAACCCGATCGGCAGTGGACTGTCAACGTATGCCGAACCACGGACTTCGGCAGGGATGAAGCGATGCCTTGGCACTGACTGCATTGCGTCAAGCACAGCTAGGTCGCGGACACCCCTAGCCTTGATTTGATCCCGGACCATGGCCACGCGCCTGATCTCCCAACGCTGCTCGGCGTCTTGACCGGTAGCCCTCTGGGCCGCCAAGACGTAGGCGGCCAAGGCCCCAACTGTCAACGCGTCACGTCTTCGCATCGGCTCAGAGCCCTATGCGCCTGGGCATGCCGGCGACCCTATCCTAGCACTGGCTCTGATCACCAATGGGTTGATCAAGGGATCAAGGGGTGTCGATCAAGGGACTGCGTCGCTACGCCACGATCGCCATGTCCGATCAACCGGTTTGCCGCCAGGACCCGGCGCATTGGTTTGGCCGGAACCTCAGTCTACGAGCTGCGGAGCCAATGCAGAGTTCGGGCCGCAAGCGGCACCAATCACAGACCCAGTTCAGAATGCGATCCGATGCGGACCAGCCGCAGTGTGTCGACGTCGGGCTTCTGGTAGATCAGCACCAAGCCCGGCCTGACATGGCAGTCGCGGTGATCGGCCCACTCGCCGCCCAGCGCATGGTCGTGGTGCCGGTGCTCAAGTGGAACATCTTGAGCCGATGCTTCGAGGACCGGCACCAAGCTGGCATCTAGGGATGCCCCGTGCCGCCCGCGAGACTCGCGCCTGTAATCGCGCTTGAACTGACTGGTGCGCTCAATCACCCGCATGCAGATCGTCGAGCAGCGCCTGCACGCTACCGAATCGAGGCAGGTTGCCCCTGCGAGCTTCTCTCATTGCCTCGATGGTGACTTCGCTGGGGACCAGTGGCGCGAAAGGAAGGGCCTTCTCCTCGGCAACCTTGGTCAGCAGCAGCCGCACGGCGTCGGAAACGGTCAGCCCCATGGCGGCCAGCACGGCGGCCGCTTCTTCCTTCACGGACGCGTTAACGCGCGCTTGGACAAGTTGATTGGCAGCCATGCGTGCCTTCCTCCTTCCTGCATGACATTATCATACACCTGACCGCCCAAGTCGAGCTTGGGGTGCTGAGCGCCCCGGAGACGGTTCTTGGGACCGCCGCCGGTCCTTCAAGCCGCGCGAAATCATCTGAGGAGACGCCTTCAGAAAAGCGGCAATTGTCGGACATCCAAGTGAGACCCCCGAGGGCTCTCCCCGGCGCACTGGCGGCGGCTGTACCGGGCAGGGCCTAGGGCAGGCTGAGGCTACCGCAGTCCAGGTCGGGGACAATCCCAAGGGCGACTTGGCTCGCTGCCCCGGCGGGAGTCAGCGTTGCTTCCACCAAGACCGCAGTTCAGCCACTCTCGGAATTCGCATTTCCAACCAGGCCCGAACGATCAGGGAGCAGCAGGCTACGAAGGCGAGAGCCTTCAGTGCCTCGGGCCCGAGATCGGCGCTGATTGCGCGCGCGGGCTCACCTCGCAGACCCGGCATTGCGATTGCGAGTGCGACCACAGCCAACACCTGCAGAACAGATGCTCGCTTCAGCCAAGAGAAGCCGTCGCCGAATGACTCTGATTCAACGTCGGCCGAGAACTTCGACCAGCCCCATGCGACCGAAACCGAAGCGCCTCCAAGGCTCAGAAGAAAGATCCCGCCGGCCGCAATTGTGCCAACCGACAGTGCCGGCCAACTTGGAATCAAGCCGATCAACATAGGGGCCGCTACGCAGGAGATCAGCAGTACAAGACCACCCGTTTCCAACCCGAACCTCCAGGCCAGCGCCCGACGGAAGGATTCCTCGTTACCGGCTCGGAGGTCGGTTCGGTGCCAGAATACTCTGCCAAGTCCGACTCGCACAACTCACGTCTTGCGCCAAAGCGCTTACCACATTGTCGCCGCAAACCGAGCCCAGAGTGCCATTCTCTGGGCTGATTGACCGAAGTACATAACCGGAGAAGCGTTGAGGGCAAAATGGACGGAGATCAGGCCAGCAAATCGCGCATTCTCTCCAAGGCGAGTTGGATGCGATCCAGAGCGGTCGCATAGCTGAATCGCAAATATCCAGCCCCGTATGCGCCGAATGAGTCGCCGGCCAGGCAGGCCACGCCCGCGTCCTGGAGTATGCGGTCAGCCAGGTCGTTGGCATTGCACCCGGTCGCCTCGACATTCGGAAAGGCGTAGAACGCTCCGCCGGGCCTTGCGCAGCGAAAGCCAGGTACCGAATTGAGACCGTCGACGATCACGTCGCGGCGGCGGCGGAACTCGTCGACCATCGCGCGGACGCTGTCCTGAGGCCCTCGCAACGCCTCGATCGCGGCACGCTGGGTGAAGCTTGCCGTGTGGGACGCAGAATTGACCTGCAGCAGGCAAATGGCGTCCACCATCCACTTCGGAAGCACGCCGTACCCAATGCGCCAGCCGGTCATGGAGTACGCTTTGGAGAATCCGTCAAGCAGGATCGTCTTGCCCGCCATTCCGTCGATTGATGCAATTGAAAACGGCCGCTCATCGAAGGCGATGAGGTTATAGATCTCGTCCGAAAGCACGAGCAGATCGCGATTTGCGACCAGTTCGGCAATGGCTCGCAAGTCTCCTTGGGGGATCGTGCCGCCTGTCGGATTCTGCGGTGAATTCAGGATTACAAGCCGCGTGCGTTCCGACAGGAGTTCCTGGAACCGGTCCAAGTCGATCGAGAAGCCGCGGCCCTCCAGCAGCGGCAGGGCAACGGGTGTCGCGCCACATGCACCGATGACCGACTCGTAGATCGGAAATCCGGGATTCGGGTACAGCACCTCGTCGCCAGGCTCAAGCAGCGCGAGCATCGAGTAGAACAGGATCGGCTTGGCGCCGGGTGTCACGACAACCTGGGACTCGTCGACCGGAATGCCCCGAGTAGCCGAGACGTGCTCGGCGATGGCCTCCCGAAGTTCCGGGTCCCCCTGCGTGGGGCCGTATTTCGTATAGCCATCGGCAAGAGCCTTGCGACCCGCTTCCAGGATGTTCGCAGGAGTCGGGAAATCGGGCTCGCCAATCTCCATGTGAACGACGTCCCGTCCCTGGGCCTCGAGCGCACGTGCTCTGACCAGGACTTCGAACGCGCCTTCGCCACGCATCCGGCCGATTCGCGATGCAACCTGCATTTCTGAGTGCGAGTGTAACAACGCCGGGCCGTTTCCCGAGACAGGGTGGGCAGTATCCGAACGGGCCAGACATGGCCGTTCCTCGCCATGGACAAGAATCTGGCATAAACCCGGCGAGGGCGCCCAGGTCCGGCCTGCGGAAGCCGGCCAGGGATGGCCTGGACGTACCATCGACAACGTCGCCGAATCGCATCGGTTCGACACTCCACAGCGACGGTCGCCTCCTTGACCCTGATTCGCGTGCAATGCTGAGGGCTGCTCCGTGAGGTTTTCGCCACTATAGTTAGATCGCAGGGTTGCACGCATTCAGGGAGTCTATCGTCTAGCCATGTGGGAAGCCCGGAACAGGCATGAACCCGATTGCGATGCCGTGCTATGGGACGGTGCCAGTGGCGGTTAGCGAGCGATCGCGCTCCGACACCGCCAGTGCTGCGGTCGAGGATCACAGCGACGACTCGATCGAAATTCACATGCGGCGGATGTTCCGCCTGATCTACCGCATCGTCGGTAACGTGCCCGACGCGCAAGACCTCACTCAAGAGGCGCTTGTCAAGGCACTGACCCGCAAGGGACAACTCAAGGACGACCGCAAGGCCACTCAGTGGCTGAACCGCATTGCGGTCAACACTGCCCTGGACTTCGTGCGCAAGCGCGGTCGGACAGCATTCGAAGAAATCGGCGACATGCCGGCGATCAAGGACGAGAGTCCCGAACAGCGAGTGCTGCGGGGAGAGGTCCGCTCATGGCTTGATGAGGGCCTAAAGTTGCTCTCCGAGCGCGAGAGGACAGCGCTGGTGCTGAGGGATGTGGAGGACTTGCCGGCATCCGAGGTCGCCCTGGCTATGGGTTGCTCCACGGCGACGGTGCGATCACATATCGCCAATGCCCGCGTGAAGTTCAGGAAATACAAGGAAGGAAGACCGTCATGAACATCTTCCATCGACACCCTGACGAGGAGACCCTCTCTCTTTTCGCGGGCAGCGATCTCGGGCCACTGGCGCAGCGATTTGTCTCGCGACATGTCAATCGTTGTGAGTTGTGCCGCTCCGTTGTTGCGAGCTATTCGCAAGTACGGACCGAAATCGCGGGGCATTCAGCGGTCCCTGAGGTCGACTTCGAGGCTCTCGCCCACAATACTCGCGTTGCCCTTGAACAACGGCAATCTGAGATCCAGGTGGGCAATCGCTGGCGGTGGAAGGCCGCTGTTGGCGGGTTGGCGGCGACGGTCCTGGTGGCCGTGGCCCTGATTCCAATGGAGAACGACCAATCCTCCGCTCCGACCGTCGCAACCGGTCAGCTGGACCCTGGGCTGACGAGCTTGCCGACGGGGTTGGAGGGGATGGCGGCCCAAATCACTTCGGAAGGCCATCTCGCTGTGCGCGCATTTCATCAGGGGTCCGGCACGATGACGATCACTGAGTACTACGCACCATGACACACGTCGCGACTCGATCAGCTCAGGCCTTGCTTGCGGCTGTACTCGCCATTCCGCTAGTAGCGGCAGAACCGGAAATCGCGATTGAGGTTTCAGAAGATGTGCCGTTGGAGGTCGTTGCGAGCGATTTCGGAAACAGCAACTTCGAGCCCCGCGGAAGCGCACTCATCATCGAGCTGGACGGATCAATTCGCTTTCGTCATACCGGCGAGGCTGCAGTCAGGGCGGTGACCCTGGCGATTGACGCCTATGGCGGGAGGCTCGGTGGCCGCGCCGCAGTCGCTGTCCCCAGCCTCCATGCCCGCACTGGGGAGGAGTTTGAGATCTATTTGAACCTGCGCATGGTGCGCCCGCTACCGCTTCCGCCTGGTGCCGCGGTGAGAATCGCTCCGGACGGCGTGCTCTTCGACACCTTGGATGCGGCCGGGCCCAATCGATTGGATTCGGTTCGCAAAATGACCGTTCGTGAGCTCGAGGCGCGGCGTGACCGACAGTACTTCCTCTCGCAATGGGAGACCGGAGGTCGCGCGGCACTGGCTTCGGCTATTCAGGCGAGCCTCCACCGGCAAGCGACTCGGCCGCGCCTTGGTGTTCGCTTGGCCGGCGAAGGTCCGGCAACGGCTGGGAGCGATACCCGCGAAGTGCAGTTCTCCTTCATCCAGAACGCAGATGCGCCCTTGATCCTGGAGGGGGGCACAGTCCTTGTTTCCGGACTGGTCGCGGATTCTCCCCGCATACGGCTTCGCAACCGGACCGACGAGACGGTTCGCCACTTCGAGATTGGCTGGCTCGTACGGGACGGAGCAGGATCGGCCTATTCGGCGGGCGCCGCCCCCGTAGGAGAAGTGCGGCGTCTTCGGCCGGGCGAATCTGTCGAAACGGGCGGGGACCGCCGGTTCGAACTACGGCCGGCTGGAGCGGGGCAGCCGGCAGCGCTGGAATCTATGACCGCGTTTGTGCGAAACGCACAATTTGATGACGGCAGAGTGTGGATCCCCAGCAGGCAGGCGTTGGAGGAATCCCCACTGCTGCAGACGATGCCGGTTTCAGTCGAGGAGCGCAGGTTGACGCAGCTCTATCGGGAGCGCGGTCCAGCTGTAGTCGCGGCTGAGTTGGAGAAGCTGACGGAACGTACCGCCGCGGTCGATCAATAAACGAATCCCGCATCGCGGCGAATGGCGCCGCGGCATCCTCACCGCCGGGCTCCGGCTGTTGCTACACTAGTCTCTCTTGGGACGTTTCCCCAAGGCTTCAAGGGCTATGCTGCGGCTGACTTGTCGCGCGCCTGTTCGTATACAGAGGTTGAGCCTTCCATGAGTCTACTAACTGCAGTCGTTGTTTGGCTGATCACACTTGCAATCTCGATCCCGTTCGTGACCCGCACCTGGTGGATGCCAGAGGCAATTACCGATATCGGCCGACTCATCGACGAGAGCTTCATGGTCACCTTGGCGATCACAGGGTTCATTTTCGTGGTCGCGCAGGTGGCGCTCGGCTACACGGTCTGGAAGTATGGGCGGAAATCGGATGGGTCTGCTGATTACACGCATGGCAACAACAAGCTGGAGATCCTATGGACCGCCGCTGCTTCAGTGATCTTCGTAGGTCTCACGTTGACCGGCTTCTCGGTGTGGGCGGAAACCCGCTTCATCGATCGTAGATCGATGGAGCCATCTGAGGGCCGCTTGATGATCGAAGTGACCGGGCAGCAGTTCGTTTGGAACATGCGCTACCCGGGCGAGGACAATCAGTTCGGCCCGACTGACATCAACCTGATCGACGACGCCGCCGGCAACCCCGTGGGGCTGGACCGAGACGGTTCGGGCGGTGCAGACGACATCATGGTGCCGGAGATGAGAGTCCCGGTGAACCGCGAAGTGGAACTCGCCCTGAAATCGAAAGACGTCTTGCACAATTTCTTCGTTCCGGAATTGCGGATCAAGCTCGACACGGTTCCAGGCCTTGTCGGCACTTTGCGATTCAAGGCCGACAAGGAGGGCAAATATGAAATCGTCTGCTCGGAGCTGTGCGGCCTGGGACATTACAAGATGCGTAGTTTTCTCTATGTGGTCAGTGAAGAAGAGTACGACGCCTGGATGGAAGAGCAGGCGTCGTATTTGTTCTGAGCGGCAGCGTGACGTGGGCGTTGAGGATTTGAAGGCATGACCGAAGTTCAGGTATCCGAAGAAGTCGCCGAATACACGGAAGTGCACCGGCACCCAGAGCCGAAGAGCTTCATCTGGAAGTACATCTTCTCTGTTGACCACAAAGTCATCGGCATCCAGTACCTGATGCTGGCGGTCGCGGCGGTGTTCGTCGGGATGTTCTTGAGCTTGCTGGTCCGCTTGCGGCTGGTCTGGCCCGAGGAGTCTATCCCGTTGCTCGGACAGCTCTTTCCCATCGGTGCGCCGGACGGAGTGATGACTCCCGAGTTCTACTTGGCCATGCTCACGATGCACGGCACGATCATGGTCTTCATGGTTCTGACCACAGCTCCGCAAGGCGGATTCGGCAATTACTTCCTGCCGATCCAGATCGGCGCGGCCGATATGGCGTTCCCTCGGCTCAACATGCTGTCCTTCTGGAGTACCTTCGTTTCGTTCATGCTGCTGCTTGCAGCCTTCTTCGTCGAAGGTGGCGCTCCCTGGTCCGGCTGGACCGGGTACCCGCCGCTGAGCGCGGTTCCGGAAGCTACCGTCCAAGGTTTCGGTCAGGACCTTTGGGTCGCATCAATCGCCGTCTTCTGCATCGCCTCGCTGCTGGGTGCATTGAATTTCATCGTGACAACCCTGGACCTGCGGGCCAAGGGCTTGACGATGTTCCGCATGCCACTGACGTGCTGGACATGGTTCGTGACCGCGATCCTGGGACTGCTGGCATTCGGCGTGTTGCTCGCCGCCGGCGTGCTGCTGCTGATGGATCGCAATGTCGGCACCAGCTTCTTCGTGCCGGGCGGATTGGTGATCAGCGACAAGCAGATCGATCACTCAGGCGGGTCGCCGATCTTGTGGCAGCATCTGTTCTGGTTCTTCGGGCACCCGGAAGTCTACATCGCTATCCTTCCCGGGATGGGGGTTACTTCGCATATCCTCTCGACCTTCGCGCGGAAGACGGTATTCGGCTACAAGGCCATGGTCTATGCGGTTCTGGCGATCGGGTTCCTTGGCTTCGTGGTCTGGGGACATCACATGTTCGTCAGCGGCATGAGCCCGTACTCGGCATTCGTGTTCTCCATCCTGACGATGTGCATCGGCGTTCCGTCGGCGATCAAGACATTCAACTGGATCGGCACGATGTGGGGTGGCAAGATCCGCTTCACCTCGCCGATGCTGTTCTCGATCGGATTCGTGTCCCTCTTCGTCACGGGAGGCATTTCGGGCATCTTCCTGGGCCAGCCGACCATCGACTTGTTCTTCCACGACACGTACTTCGTTGTTGCGCACTTCCATCTGATCATGGGCGTCGCAGCGATCTTCGGCATGTTCGCGGGGCTGATTTTCTGGTTCCCGAAGATGTTCGGTCGAATGATGGACGAGCGTCTCAACAAGATTCACTTCTGGCTAACCTTTGTCGGTGTCTACGCGATCTTCGGACCGATGCACTACCTGGGCATGATGCCGCACCCGCGTCGATACGCGGAGATCACGAGCGTCGACTACTTGGAGGCCATGGGTGCCGCTGACTTGCATCTGTTCATCACCGCCGCGGCGATCCTGACGATTCTGGCCCAGTTCCTTTTCCTATTCAACCTGATCAAGAGCATCTTCAAGGGCAAGGAGTGCCAGGACCCGAATCCATGGGAGGCGACAACACTGGAATGGACGATCTCGTCGCCACCGCCGCACGACAACTTTGCCGGCAAGGTCCCCCATGTCTACCGCGGCGCTTACGATTTCAGCTTGCCGGGCGCCAAGCGTGACTTCGCGATGCAATGCAACAACGACGAGGCAGTCTTCGGCTCGCGACCGGCCAGTAGCGGTGACTAGGTTCATGCCTGCGACTCTCACAGCGACGGAGACCGAAGCCCAACTGGAAGGGGGCGACGGAGGTTTCGTCACGCTTCCCCCTACTGGTGACGACGGCTGGGACGGTTCCGGTCCTGACGCTGGTCTTGTGCAGCGTTACAAGCTGGGGGTCTGGATCGGCATGGGCGGCATCACGATGTTCTTCGCCGCGCTGACCAGCGCCATGGTCGTGCGACAAGGCCTGTCAGGGGACTGGCAACCGTTCTCGCTTCCACCCGTGCTGTACGTCAGCACACTGGTGCTGCTGGTATCGAGTTTCGCTATTGAGCGGGCTCGGCGCGAGATGCGTCAAGCCAGGCAGGATGGATTGCAGCGGTGGGTGAACGTCACCTCAGTGCTGGGCTTGGCTTTCCTGGCATGCCAAGTCATCGGATGGCAGGAACTGGTGGGCCGAGGGATTTACCTGGCATCCAATCCAGCTAACTCTTTCTACTACGTACTGACGGCGGGGCATGGGGCGCACCTCCTTGGTGGAATTGCGGCCTTGGGTTACATCTGGGCACGCACACGAAGCGCAAGGGCCTGGCCGACGCGGGAAGCTGCCGTGGAGGCGGCGGCGCTTTATTGGCATTTCTTGGATGTCCTGTGGATCTACATCCTGGGACTGCTGCTGTTCTGGAGGTAAACGGATGTCAGAAGGGCATGCGGCCATGGCCGCCGAACCGACCTGGCAAGGAGGCGGAACGCCTCTTGCGGTCGGCCACAAGAAACTCGGGATGTGGCTGTTCATTGTCTCGGATACGCTGACATTCTCGGCTTTGCTGGTCGCATACAGCTTCGTGCGTGCGGCAAATGACTGGCCGACTCCATTTCATTTCTATCCGTCAATCTTGTTTTCCACGTTGATGACAGGGGTCCTGCTGACGAGCAGCCTGACCATGGTTTATGCCGTCTCGGCAGCGCATCACGGGGCGCGGCGCAAGGCGGTCAAATGGCTCTGGTGGACAGCTCTGTTTGGATTGACGTTCGTTGTGCTGCATGGATACGAATGGTTTCACCTGATGCACGACGAAGGCATGTATCCGTGGACGAACCCGTACGGGACCCCGGGGTTTGGGGCAACGTTCTTCACGATCACCGGGCTCCACATGTTCCATGTGATCACCGGCGTGGCGTACCTAGGCACAATCGCTGTGCGCTATCGCCGCGGGCGCTACCTGCCGGAGGATGTCGAAGTCGCCGGCCTGTACTGGCACTTTGTGGACTTGGTCTGGATGTTTGTCTTCCCGATGATTTACCTGCTCTCCACGAGCGTTGACTGAGCGAGGATTGCTGCAATGCTGGTATCCCTGATCGGCTATCTCTTCTGCTTGGCTCTCGGTATCTGGGGCTTCTACGTCACTGGTACCCAGCTGCTTCACGGGACGCTCGTCTCGTCGCTGGACAATCTCTTCCTGACGCTGTTCGCGGCCTTGATGGGAGTCACTGCGTTCGGCTATCTTGCCTGGCGCTTCATCCCGGTCTTGACGGTCGGCGGACGATCGGGTGGCGGTGACGCCACCGCGCCGGCACCGTATGTACTGCCTGAAGATCCCGAGTTCACCGACCCCCACATGTCGATGTTCAACAAGGTGTGGGGAGGCTTGGTGCTCCTGACAATCATCGAGGTCTTACTGGCATACTTTCAGATTGCCGGCGTGATGGTCATGCTGATCATCCTGCTGGTCCTGTCCGCGGTCAAGGCAGCGATGATCATGTCAAGGTTCATGCACCTGCATTTTGACCATCCGCAACTCTCATGGATCGTGGTGGCACCGGCAGTCATTTGCATTGTCGTAATGTGCGGCTATTTCTTCCCGGACAGCTTCCGGCTGCTGGAACTGCGGCCGTGAGTCATCTCGCGGCGCGGCCACGGCGCTTGCGGCGTGTCGGCGCATGTGCTGTGGTGGCGCTCGGGGTGTTGCTGGCGCTGCCCGTGACGGCCCCGAGCCAAGGCTGCCCGATGTGCCGCGAGACGGCTGGCTTCGAGACGGACCGGGCCATTGGCGCGCTGAAGCGCGGCATCCTGACCCTCGCCATCCCGCCGATGGGTATCGCGCTGGGAGTAGCTTGGCTCACCTGGAAACGTGCGAACCGGCCGCTCCCCGACTAGTCTCGACGGCCGTTGAGACCCTCTGTCCAAGCCCGGCCATGACGGCCGGGTTTTTTCTTGCGCATGCGGCTATTGCCTTGCGCCCTAAAATATTGCAGAATGATTAAGCGAATTAAGATATGGTTAAGATTCGGGCAGCACTGCTCATGGCATCCTTGGCGCCCGGCGCCTTTGGTGCGACATGGACAGTGTGCGTGGAAGGCAGCGGCGAGTTGCTCAACACTCCTCTCCGAGGTGCCGTGCTCAGGGAGTTTCGCGAACTCATGGGTGGACGGGGTGCAGATCTTGGGTTCGGAACTTGCGTGCGGGACTCCCGCCGGATCCGTCTGGAGATCGAGGACGAGCCGCCCGATCATCTTGATGGTGTCCTGGGCCTGGCATATCGCCGGAGCGGGCGGATCGAGCCTCGTCTGAAGGTGTTCTACGGACCGCTGGTCCGGTACATCGGGGACCCCAACAGCACGCAACTGATCGGGAGGGCAATCGCGCGGGTGGCCGCGCACGAGGCGATGCACTTTCTCGAGCAGCAGCCGGAGCACTGCGCTGACGGACTCATGCGACCCGAATTCTCGGTATGGGAACTCTTGGGCTCCGATCGTGGACCGTTTCGACCCGCTCACGATTGCAAGGCAGTCGATTCGCGCGAGTCTATGCAAGGGCTGCGCTCTACTGCCGGGCGGCACAATGCCCAAGGCCGGGATCGTCGCGAGCGCGGAGCTTCGTAGGTACCGGCGGACGTCCGAATGCCGACTGCTACGATCCGCTGCTCGTCGGAGTCAGGTGGATTCGGGTCACGAGCCAGCAGTCCAGTCAGCGGAGGCAAAGGAGATCCCGATTCCCTACTATCCGCATCCAAGGCCAGCTGACAGGTTGCGGGTCGGATCGGCCTGCCTGTTGGATCGGCCTGGCGGCGGCTCCCGGCACACAGCGTTGCGCTGGCCTTGAGCTGCGAGGGGTTGCGCCTGAGGTGTTGCTGCTACGTGCTTGAATGCGAAATCGACGCGTCCGTCATCGTCACAACCAGGCGATGGCTACACCCGTCCACCTCC
>MKWU01004969.1_pt1 | contig 15032 bp, 7 predicted proteins | sample 809101 | NCBI WGS metagenome assembly MKWU01 (sample SAMN05860141, study PRJNA318959) | sponge metagenome | host: Aplysina aerophoba | place: Slovenia: Piran, Adriatic Sea, Gulf of Piran | collected 2013-05-07 | reverse complement strand
CCGCCACGTCGAAGTGCCCGTCGAGCAGCGAGCGGGCACCTAGCAGCACGCGGTAGTCGTAGGCGCCGCGCCTCTCGCCCGTCAGCTCCGCGAAGGCCCCGAGCGCCGCCATCCCCTCCGCCCGCTCCACGGAGGTCTGCCAGCGCCTCTCGGCCCGGGCGAGCACGAGCCAGCGCACGGTCTCCTCCAGCAGCGGGTGCTCGGGCGCGGCCGCGGCGAGTGCGCGCAGCACGAGCGCGGTCGCGCGCACGCCGGAGTTGTGCATCGAGCCCCGGATCGGCGCGTCCTCCCAGTGGTTCCCGTTCGCGCTCGAGAGCGCCGAGGCCGCGAGGTCGTTCGCGAGCACGCGCACGTCCGGGTCGCCCGCGCCGGCGCCGGCAGCGAGCAGGCCGAGCAGCGCGTAGGCCCGCCCCCAGCTCGTCAGCTGCGCGCGCTCCTCCTCGACCAGCGTCCTGAGCGCGGGGCCCTGCTCCCGGGCGGGGGCGCTCACCTCGCCGCCCGCGTTCTGCGAGCTCGCCAGGGCGTAGAGCAGGAAGGCGTGCTGGCTGGGGTTGGCGGGGCGCTCGACGTCGGTCTCGCGGCCGACGTGCCGCGCGATCAGGCGCGCGGTGCGCTCGTACCCCTCCACGGAGACGTCGTAGCCGGCGCCCCGGGCCTCCCCCAGCGCCGTCAGCACCCAGCCGGTGACCCAGAGGTCGGTCGCGCACTCCCGGCACCAGCCCCAGCCGCCGTCACCGCGCTGCGCCCGCACCAGGCGGTCGATATCCGCGCGCAGCCGGCTCTCCTGCGCCTCGTCCGGGGCGCCCGCGTCCGCCCGCAGCGCGGCGAGGGTGGCGACGAGGCGGCTCGCCACGCGCACGTGCGACTCCGAGGGGTGGGGCGCGAACGCGGCGAGCTCCTCGTCGAGGGCGCCCACGAGCGATCCCTGGAGCGAGATCTCGAGCGAGCCGTGGTCGGTGAGGGCGTACCCGGGGAGGTAGAGCGCCTCCAGCGCCGCACCCTGCTCCACGACGCCGCCGGTCGCCGTCGTCTCGGACGTCACGTCGAGGTGGACGGGGAGCGTGAGCTCGACGGCGTCCCCTGGGACGCCGGGCGCGGTCGCCTCGAAGCGGACGCGGGCCACTCCCGCCGAGGCGGCGAGCGCCGGCCAGCTGAGCACGACGGAGTCGCCCGGCTCCGCCCGCACCGTGCGCGCGGCCTGCTCCGCGAGCACCAGGCCCCGCGCCTCGATCGCGACCGTGATGTCGAGCGGGCGCTCCGTGCCGTTGCGCACGAGCGTGCGCAGCGTGACCTCGTCGCCGACGCGCAGGAAGCGCGGGAGCGCCGGGCGCACCAGCAGCGGCTTGGTGACCAGGAGCTCGCTCTCGCCCTCGCCGACCTCGGTGCCGGCGGTCGCGGCCCGGGCCAGGGCGCGCCACGTCGTCGCGTTGTCGGGGAGCTCGAGCTCGAAGGCGGCGCGGCCCGAGGCGTCGGTCCGGAGCTGCCCCAGCCACAGCGCCGTGTTCCGGAAGTCCGAGCGCGTGCTGACGCCCGGGCCCTCGACCCCGCTCTCCGCGGCGCGCGCGGCCGGGGCGGCGGCCGCCATATCGCTGTCCATCCCGCCCTGGCGCTCCGTCGGCGAGCGCGTCCACGCCGTTCGGACGCCGAGCGCCCGCTCGCTCCAGAAGGTCTCCATGCCGTCGCGCCCCGACTCCTCGAGCAGCGAGAGCACGGCCTCGTCGACGATGGCGACCGAGACGTCGGCGGAGACGCCGCGGCCGAGGTGATCTGTGACCTCGACCTCGTAGCGCACGGTCTCCCCCGGCGCGGCCCGATCCCGCTCCGGCTCCACCCGCACGTCGAGCCGCAGCGCATCCGTCGCCACCGGGAGGTTGACGTAGCCGATGCGGACGCGCGGGAGCGGATCCTCCTGGGTCGGCGGGCGGTAGAGCACGACGCCGACGTAGATGTTGGGGCGGTGTCCCGCCTCGATCGGGATGAGCAGCACCTCGCTGTTCGTCTCGAAGCGCCGGACCTCGCCCTCCAACACGCGCCCGCGCTCGAGGGTGACCAGGCCCGTCACCCCGGCGAAGGGCGCGGGCACCAGCACGCGGGCGACGTCCCCCACCTCGTAGCGCTCGCGGTCCGGGACGAGCGTCAGGATCTCGTCGTCGCTCACCCGCCACGGGGCGTGCCCGTCACCGCTCACCCACAGCGAGCGCGCCGAGCGCTGGACGCGCCCCTCCCCGTCGACCGTCTCCGAGACGAGCCGGTAGCTTCCCGCCGCGGCGGGCGTGACCGAGACCGTCGCCTCGGCGTCCGCGCCGGTCGTGGCGGAGAGCGTCTCGACGGTGCTCTCGCGGAGCTCGCTCCGGTAGCGGTAGTCGCCGTCCTCGGTCTTCTCGAGCGTGGTCACCCACTCGCGCCGGACGAGGCGCAGCTTGACCGGGCGCCCCGGCGCCGCCCGGCCCGAGGTGTCGAGGGTGACGAGCTCAACCGCGAAGGGCTCTGCGGCCGTCGCGACCGACGACGCCACCGCGATGCCGGCGTAGACGGCGGCCGGGTGGACGGTGAGGGTGGTGCTGCCCGCCACCGCCTGCGCGCTGGCATCGGTCACGGTCGCGCTCACGGTGAAGAGCTGCGTCCCCTCGCCCTCATCGAGCGCCGTGGGGATCTCGAAGGCGGCCGACCCCGCCTCGTCCGTCTGCGCGTCGCCCTCGGCGCGTAGCGGCGGAGTCTCGCTCCGGCGGTACTCGGAGAAGGAGTAGCGCTCGTAGCCCTCGGCCCGGAAGGCGGTGGGCGAGGAGAGCGCCCTCCAGCTGACCTCCGCCTCGCGGGCGGGGCCCCCGAAGAAGAAGGTCGCCCGCGCCTCCGCGGCGACGCGGTCGCCGGAGACGGCGGCGCCCGACGCCGTCTCGACCGCGACCCGGAGCTCGGGGACGCGGAACTCGGCCACCGTGAAGTGCGCCCCGGCGACGAAGCGCCCGCCGGGATCGCTGAGCGTGAGCCGGTAGTCGCCGGTCGCGGCGTCCCCGGGGAGGACGAGCTCGCCCGCCAGGGCGCCGAGCTCGTCGACGGTGAGCGCCGACTCCTCCACCAGCTCGTAGCGCGGATCCCGGATCCGGAGCGTGAGGGAGGTTCCGGGCTCGGGCACGGCGTAGGAGGCGTCGTCGTCGGACCTGACGACCCCCTTGTAGAAGACCGTCTCGCCCGGGCGGTAGAGGGGGCGGTCGCTGTAGAGGTGGGCCACCGGCCCGGCGAAGTACCCGCCGACCGGGACTCCGGGGTCGAAGCGGTACTGCCCGGTCTCCCACCAGGTGAGCGCGACGCCGGTGCGCCCGCCGCCGTCGACGCGGACGAGGTAGTCGCCGTAGGGGCGGTAGTAGGAGCCGCGCACGGGGGGGATGGCGAAGCGGGCGAGGCCGTCGGGGTCGGTGGACGCCCTCTGGACGGTGTCGCCGCCGGTCTCCCGGGCGTCCCCGGCGGGGACGGCGCTCACCTCGACGCCCGCGATGGGCTCCCCGGAGGCGTAGTCGAGCGCCCACACCAGCAGCTCGTCGTGGGCGTGCTTGGTCACGAGCGTGGTGTCGACCACGCTCACGATGAGGGTGCGCTCGATGTCGTCGAGCTCCCCCAACCCCTCCGGGAGCGCCGCGCGAGCGCCGGCCGGCAGGCTTTCGATCGGGAGCGGCTCGCGCGCGCGGGGCGCCCCCCCCGGCTCGGGGCGGCCGGGGCGGGCGCCGGCCGGCAGGCTTTCGATGGGGAGCGGCTCGCTGTCGGGATCGTCCGCACTCGCGACCAGGAAATAGTGCCCCCCGGCGAGCCTCCCGCCGGCGTCGAGGGCGGCGGCGTGGATCGTCGCCGCGCCGCCTCGGGGGAGGGCCTGCGTCCAGTCGCGGATCGGGTTGGAGCCGGGCCGGAAGCCGCGGTCGACGTAGCCCCGGCGCAACAGCTCCTGAGACTCCTCCCCGGAGAGGCGGTAGAGCCGGAAGCGGATCTCCTCGATGCGCCACGCGCGGTACTCCACGACCTGCCCGGAGCCCTCGGGGAGTACGGCGACGGCGCCCGGCGTGGTGAAGGCGATGTTCGCCGGGCGCTGCCGGGTGCTGAAGGAGAACTCGCGGGCCGGGAGGGCCCGCCCGCCGCGGTCGCGGATCCCCTCGGCGAGGCGCACGGTGTACTCGCTGTCGTACTCGAGCACCCCCCACACCGAGACGCCGGCGCCGCGGGCGTAGATGCGGTCCTCCTCGAGCACCTCGCCGTTGATGAAGATGCGGCCGGGGAAGGACTCCGGATCCATCGGGTTGTTGTAGGTGAGCCGGATGCCGCAGCAGTAGGCATCGGTCTCGCCGTCCTGGGGCGAGGTGGAGATGAGCCGGGGCGTATCGACCGCCCGGAAGCCGGCGGAGCGCCCCGAGCGCGTCTCTCCGCCGTCTGCGCCCCGCAGGCCGTCTCGGGCGACGACAACGTACGCGCCGCCGAGGGCGAGCGGGCCTTCGGGGATGAGCGTGACCGCGGTCGAGTCCGCGCTCCACTCGTACGCGGCGCCGACCTTCTCTCCGGGAGCGCCGAGCAGGTCGGCTCCCGCCTCGACGGAGGCGCGCTCCGCCGGCCGTGCGGGGACGTCCACGGCCCCGGCGTCATCCTCGCGCGACCCGGGCTGGGGGGCGGCCTGCTCCGCGGAGGCGCGGTGGAGAGTGAGTCCCGACTCGACGGAGGCGCGGTCCATCGGCTGGTTGAAGGTGACCACCACGCGGGAGTCGGGCTCCACGTGGAGGGCGCCGTCCTGCGGCTCGAAGCTGCGGACGGTGGGCTGGATGGTCGTGAAGCTCCACTCATAGTCGGCGCCGAGCACGCCGTCCGCAGCGGAGGTCAGCCCGGCCGGGATGCGGACCCGGTACTCGGTGTGCGGGCGCAGGTCGTCCGGGGTGAAGCGGTAGAGCGAGGTGTTGAGCCACTCGCCCTCGCCTGCGAGCGGCGGGGGCCAGGTGCGCAATGCGGGGGGGGCCGGGGCGCCGATGGGGAGGCGAAGAGGCGCCGGCGAGTCCCCCGCCCCGCCGGCACCTCCTCGTCGCCGTCTGCCGGGATCACGGAGACGACCTCGAGCCGGCCCTCGGCGGTGAAGTGGTGCGCGTGGCCGGCGACCAGGCCCGACGCCTCCGCGTCGAGGGAGACCTCGTAGCGCTCCCCGCGCGCCCACCCCGGGTAGTCCGGCTGGAAGAGGAGGGTGCGGTCGTCGAGCCAGGCGAAGGAGCCCGGAGCCTCGGGCTCGAAGGAGACCAGCGCGCGCGGATCCGCCTGGACGGGCGGGTGGCGGAAGGCGATGGTCAGGGCCGCCAGGCGCGGCACGTCGTCGCCGCCCGGCGAGACCGAGACGGCCTGCTCCTCCTCGGGGAGCGCGACGGAGAGCGTGACGTCGCCGTAGCGGTAGTGGCCTGCGGGGCTGACGCCGTCGTCGAGCGGGAGCTGGACCCGCCCCGCGTCGTCCCAGTCGCCCCCTGAGGAGCGCGCCCCGACGTGGATCCGGCGCGGCTCGGCGACGCGCTGCCAGACGCGGATCTCGACGCCGTCGACCCTGACGTCGCCGAAGCGCTCGTCGCGGTCGGCGGTGAGTCCCCGGTCGAGGTGGAGGCGGATGGTCCCCAGCGCGTCCCAGCGCCCCCCGGCGGGGCGCGCGCTGATATAGAGGAGCTCCGGGTCGGCCACGCCCTGCCACACCCGCACGTCCACGTCGACCCGCACCCGGCCACCGCTCTCCTGAGAGGAGGCGGAGCCGGCCCCGGCGAAGAGCACCAGCGCCAGCAGCAGGGCGCCGGTGAGGGCGTGCCGTCGTGCTGCGCCCCGCCTCACGGGGGCTCCTTCCCGTGCCCGTCCCGGTAGTATCTACGCCGCCTGGCGGCCGAGCGTTCCCGGTCAGCCTACAGGGGCGCCTCGCGCCGGCGTTCCCGACCTTCCGTCACACCCCCTGCCCGCGGCGCGCCCCGTGGCGCGTCCTGAGCAGGGCCGGGCGTAGAATCGGGGCGCTCTCGCCGGGGAGCGAGCGGCCGCGCCCGGGAAGGATCGGCTGGTGTCCGCATCGTCTCCTGAGCCCCCACCGGCGTCCCGCCACGTTCCGCCCGGGCGCCGGGTCGCCGGACTGGCCCTGCTCGTGTCGCGGCGCGCGACGGCGAACTTCATCGACGCCGGCGCCTCGCAGATCGCGGCGGGCATCTCCTACTTCGCGCTGATCTCGCTGTTCCCGCTGGCGCTGCTGGCGTTCGCGGCTCTCGGCCTCGTGCTCCGGGACGCCTCCCTCAAGCGGCGCGTGATCGACGGGATCGTGGAGAGCGTGCCCGTCCAGGCGCCGGCGGTCGAGGAGTCGCTCGCCGCCCTCGTGAGCGGCGGCGCCACCATCGGCCTGGTGGCGCTTGTGGCCACCGTCTGGACGGGGAGCGCCCTCGCCGCCGCGCTGCGAAAGGCGCTCAACACCATGTTCGCGGTGGAGCGCCCGCGGCCGCTGGTCCAGGGCAAGCTCCTCGACGTCACCGTCGCCCCGGTGCTCGGGTTTTTGCTGCTGCTCTCGCTCGCGCTGACGACGGCGTGGCGTTTCGCGCAGGCCGAGGCGGTCGCCATCGGGATCCTGCGTGCGCAGCCCCTCGTCTGGGAGCTCGGGGCCGCCGGGATCGCCGGCGCGATCAGTTTCCTCGCCTTCCTCTTCCTCTACTGGCTGCTGCCGAACTCGCGGCTGCGCCTGCGAGACCTCTGGCCGGGGGCGCTGCTCGCCGCCGCGGCATTCGAGTTGGTCAAGCTCGGGTTCGCGGTCTACCTGGCGAACTTCGGCAACTACGACGTGATCTACGGCTCGCTCGGAGGGGTGATCACGCTCCTGGTGTGGGTCTACGTCAGCGCCAACATCATGCTCTTCGGCGCCGCCGTCGCGGCGGAGATCCCGCGATCGGTGCGGGGGGAGGATCGGCACACCGGCGATCGCGAGCGCGACGTGGGCTGGCGGGGGGCGGCGCTGCTGCTGCTGCGCGGGCTCTTCCTCGGGCCGGACGAGTCGCCGCCCCAGACGAGGCGCCGGTAGCAGCGCGTGGCGGCGGGGTCGCGTGGTGGGGGCCTGTCGCGGACCGCGTGAGGGAGTCTGGTGCACCGGAGGGGCGCTCTGAGGCAGACCGGGTCCCCGGGCGCGCGGCGTGACGCGTCGTCGCTTTCTGGGGCTGCTCGCGGCGGGCGGGGCGGCTGCGGTGCTCGCGGCGTGCCTCGGAGAGGATGGCGGCGGCGAGCTGTCCGGGCTCGCCAAGGATCCCGGGCCGTAGAGCTGGCGAGCGGGAGGCACCTGATGCACGGCTTCGCGCACTCGCCGCACGGCGGACGGGCCGCTCTCGGGTAGGAGAAGATCCCCCACGGGGTGCGGTAGGATCGCGACAGCACAGAGACGATGTCTCATGCGTGCGCTCGACGCACTGTCCGCAACGAAGGGACGGCGACATGCCTGTCGGGGGGATGTGGCAGCGCGTGCTGCTCGTGGCGCTCACCGCGCTCCTGCTCGCAGCCTGCGCGGGCGACCCGGACGACGGCGGGGAGACGGCGGCCGTCCCCACGCCGGACGCTGCACCGACGGCCACCCCGGACGCCCTACCGGTCGGCGCCGATGCCCCGGGCGCCGATGCCTCGATCGTCGAGCAGCTCCGCGCGAATGCGGATGCCTTCTCCTACGACATCGGCATCCCCGGCGGGACCATCACCTCCGCCACCATCGGTGAACCCCTGACCTTTAACGGCGTGCTGGCCAACGACTCCTACTCCTCGGGCCTGCTCGGTTACCTCTACGAGGGGCTGACGGAGGTCTCGTGGCTGACCGACGAGGTCGAGCCGGCGCTGGCGGAGTCGTGGGAGCACTCGGACGACGGACTCACCTGGACCTTCCACCTGCGCAGCGACGTGCGCTGGCACGACGGCGAGCCGTTCACCGCGCGCGACGTCGAGTTCACCTTCAACCGCGTCATCTACAACCACGATATCCCGACCTCCGCCCGCGCCGCCTTCCACTTCCGCTACCTCGACGAGGCCGGCAACTGGCAGGAAGCGCCGATGACCGTCACCGCTGTGGGCGAGGACAGGGTGCGCTTCGAGCTGCCGGTGCCGTTCGCGCCGTTCCTGCGCTCGATGGGGACGTCCATCTACCCGCGGCACATCCTCGAGCCGCACATCGAGGCGGGAACGTTCGACGCGCTGTGGGACGTGGACTCGGACCCCTCCGAGGTCGTCGGCACCGGCCCGTTCACCATCGAGAGCTACACGCCCGGGGAGCGCGTGGTGCTGGTCCGCAACCCGGACTACTGGCTCCGCGACGCCGACGGCAACGCGCTCCCCTACATCGAGCGCATCGTCCACCTGCTGGTGCCGACGATCGAGGACGACCTGGCGAAGTTCCGGGCCGGCGAGGTGGACTCGTACGGGATGCGGGGCCAGGACTACGCTCTGCTCGAGCCCGAGCAGGGGCGGGGCAACTTCACCGTCTATCGCCGCGGCCCGGCATTCGGGACCGTCTTTCTCGGCTTCAACCTCAACACCGGCTCGAACCCGGAGAGCGGCGAGCCGTACGTGGAGCCGGAAATGCTCGCCTGGTTCAGCGAGGTCGAGTTCCGGCGCGCCGTCGCCCACAGCATCGACAAGGCGCGCATCATCGACGAGGTCCAGCACGGGCTCGGCTATCCGCAGTGGGCGTCGATCAGTCCCGCCGCCGGCGACTTCCACAACCCGGACGTCCGCCGCTACGAGTACGACATTGAGCGCGCCAACGCGATTCTCGACGGCCTCGGCTGGATGGATGCCGACGGCGACGGCGTGCGTGAGGACGCCGGGGGCACCCCTGTCTCCTTCAAGCTCGTCACGAATGTCGACAACGACGTGCGCGCGCGGGTCGCCGCCATCGTCGACGAGGGCCTCGACCGCATCGGCATCGATGCGCGGTTCGAGCCCATCGACTTCGGGGACCTCGTGGGGCAGCTGACCGCGACCTACGACTGGGAGGCGATGATCGTCGGGCTCACCGGCGGCACCGAGCCGCACTTCGGGATGGCCGTGTGGCACAGCGGCGAGTCGCTGCACCTGTGGCACCCGAACCAGGAGCAGCCGGCCACCGAGTGGGAGGCCGAGATCGACGCGTTGTACATTGAGGGCAGCCAGGAGCTCAACCGCGAGCGGCGCATCGAGCACTATCGTCGTGCGCAGGAGGTCGCGGCCGAGCAGGTGCCGCTCATCTACACGACGCTCTCGGAACGCCTGAGCGCGGTACGCAACGTCTTCGGCAACACGACGCCGACCCTCTACGGGCTGTGGGACGTCCGGTACGTGTACCGGACGGACCTGAACTAGTGCGGGGTCGCGGCGGCCATCGCGCCCCGGGCGTCCGGGGCGCCGTCTCCGCGTGCGCCCGCCGCACGAGACCCTGTTCCGGGACAGGGGCGCCTCCGGGTCCGCTCGGGTGAGGTCGATGGCCGCGGCAGCCGCGGCGCTCGCGTTCGTCGCGGCGCAGCCGTGGGGGCCGGCGCCCGCCGGCGCGCAGGAAGCTCCGGGCCAGGAGATGCGCGAGGTTCGCGTCGCCGCACAGGCGCTCGACGACGGCCGCGTCGAGGTGGCGCTCCAGGAGCGCGCCCCGGGCGCTGGCTGGAGCGAGCGGATTCTGCCGGCGCGCCGCTTCCTGCCGGCCGGCGGCGAGCCGGGCCGCGGGCGCTGGGCCTCTACGGGCACTCTGGCCCGGGGCGAGGGCGGGGGCGAGCGGATCCTGCCGGCGCGCCGCTTCCTGCGGGCCGGCGCCGAGCCGGGCCGCTGGCTCTGGACCTCTACGGTCACTCTGGCCGGGGGCGAGTGGCGCATCACCGCGCGCAGGCACGCCGACGAACGCGTGGAGGTCGCGCTGCAGGCGCGGAGCGCCGGGGCGGGCGCCTGGAGCGACCGGCTGCTGCCCGAGCGGCGCTACCTGCCCGCCGGGCTCGGGCCGGGTCGCTGGCTCTCGTCGTCAGCGGTCACGATCGGCTCCGGGGCGCCGCAGGTCGTCTCGTTCTACGGGCACCCCGGCGTCAGGGAGATGGGCGTGCTCGGACACGGCACGCCCGCCGAGGTGGCCGCGCGCGTCGCGGCGTGGGCCGAGCGCTACGACGGCCTCAACGGTGCCCGCGGCGTCGTGCCCGCCTACCACCTGATCGTCGGCGTCGCACAGAACTGGGAAACGCCCGACGGGATCTGGCTGCTCAGGCTCCCCGACGAGCGCATCGCCGCCTACGTCGAGGCCGCCCGCGAGCACGGCCTGCTGCTCTTCCTCGACACGCAGATCGGCTGGAGCGACCCGCTCGCCGAGGTGCGGCTGCTGGAGCCCTTCCTGCGCGAGCCCTTCGTGCACGTCGCGCTCGACCCGGAATTTGCGACCCGCCACCTCGGCGTGGCGCCCGGTGCCGCCGTCGGCTCGATCACCGGGGCGCAGGTGAATGAGGTGCAAGGCTACCTTGCCGGCATCGTCCGCGAGGAGAGCCTGCCCCCGAAGATCCTGATGGTGCACCAGTTCGCGGAGTGGATGCTTGGGGATCGCGACGCCATCGAGGACCAGGCGGCCGTCGAGCTCGCGGTAGACATGGACGGCTTCGGAGGAGCTCCCTTCAAGCTGCACGGCTACGAGCGCTGGGCCCTGACCGCGCCCTCGGAGCGTCCCGCCCTCAAGCTCTTCTTCGAGCACGATCTGCCCGTCATGACGCCCGAGGAGGTCCAGGGCCTCGATCGCCCGCCCGACATCGTCATCTACCAGTAGGCGGGCAGGCGCACCGCAGGGCGACACGCCACCCGCGCCGCGCTCGCCGCGCACCAGGTTCTCGCCCCGCCCCGGCCTCCGCTGAGGCGCCCCGCGGCCTCGCCCCTCCCCGGTCGTCCTTCGGACGCCGGCACAACGGGGTGTCGCCGACGGCCCGGGGAAGCCCTCTCGCGCCCCGCGCCGCCGTGGGTCGGCGGTCGAGAGCCTCGCGACAGGTCGCACGGCCCGGGTCGCCGTCGACTCGGTGAAGAGGGCAGCGTCGGTGAAGGAGAGGTACTCGGGACGCCCATCCGCGGATTGGCCGCGATCAGTGGATGCAGCGCTGCGTGCTGCCGGCTCGGGCTAGATGCCAGCGCTCATCCCCGCCCCGGAGGACGCCCCCGCCGGTCCCCGCGCGACGCCACCGTCGCGCGGGGTGGCCGGACCGAGGGGCGACACAGTGCTGCGACATTTCATTCCTACCGTGGACAGCGTCAAGCAGATGTGCCGGGAAGGAGGAGGCAATGATCCGCAGAAAGATGATCACCCGAGCGCTCCTGATCGGATCGCTCGTCACTGCCATCCTCGGCGCGGGAATCCTGTTCGGCTGCACGGGCGGGACCGAGCGCGGCGAGGGTTCCGGCGGTGAGCACGGCAGCGGAGGAGAGGGCGGCGGCGAGCACGGCTCCGGCGGTGAAGGCGGCAGCGAGGGTCGCAGCGAAGGCGGCAGCGAGGGGAGCGGCGAGGGCAGCGGCGAGGGCAGCGGCGAAGGCGGCGGCGAGAGCAGCGAAGCCGCCATGTCGAGCCCGATCACACCGCTCGCGCAGCCGTGGAGCGGCACGCTGGGCGGACTGGCCGTCGACGCGCGGTACGACGCGGTGACCCGGTCGGTCGAAGCGACGGTCCAGAACACGCTCGCGCAGACGCAGTGCTACGTGCAGGCGGAGCCGCACCTGAAGTCGGGCGCGCGGACGGTGGGCGAGCTCGGTCCCGACCTGCTGGGGCACCTGAGCCCGGGGGAGCAGGGATGGTCGAGCGTGTCGGTCGCGAGCGAGCCGGCCCTCGCGGGAGTCTCCTTCGACGGCTACGTCGTCCACCTGGAGGTGTTCGACTGCAGCGGTCCGGGTCCCGTGCCTCACACGGGCGGCGAGGGCGCTGAAGGCGGCGGCGAGGGCGTCGGCGGTGAGGGTCACGGCCCCGGCGGGGAAGGTGGCAGCGAGGGCTCCGCGTCCGGCGGCGAGGAGGGCAGCGGGGCGATGCTGGCTCCGGATCAGACCTTCGACATGGTCCGCAGCGGCGCCCGGCTGATCCTGAGCTACGACGGCTCCGTCAACGCCTTCACGGGCACCGTGGAGAACACGACCAACAGCGTCCTGACCCGCGTCCGGATCGAGGTCCACCTCTCCAACGGAACGGAGCTCGGTCCGACCACACCGGCCGACCTCGCTCCCGGCCAGACCGCCCGCGTCATCCTGCCGTCGACGCAGGCGTCGTTCACCGGGTGGGTGGCGCACGCCGAGGTCGGGGGAGGCGAAGGCGGCGAGTCCGGAGGCGAGCATGGCTCCGGCGGCGAGTCGGGCAGCGAGTCCGGGGGCGAGCACGGCTCCCGTGGCGAGGGGCGCGGGGGGGGAGGCGGGCGGCGGGGCCGGGGGCGAGCACGGCGCCGGTGGCGAGAGGAGCGGGAGCGGCTAGGCTCGAACGCGTCGGGGGCCCGCCGGGGAAGGCGGGCCTCCGCGGGATAGGATCCGGCCATCTGGAGACGGACGCGTCGCCCGCATCCGGGCGACGCGTCCGGGCGACGACGGGGATGTCTGATGAAGGGCACCGTGCTCATCGTCGAGGACGATACGAGGATCGCGGACTGGGTGAAGGTGTACTTCGAGCGCGCCGGATTCTCGGCGGAGGTGGCGCACGATGGCGAGTCCGGTCTCGCGCGCGCCCGCGACCTGGCCCCGGACCTCGTCGTCCTCGACCTGACGCTCCCCCGCCTCGACGGCGTGGAGCTGTGCCGGATCCTCAGGCGCGAGTCGGACGTTCCGATCATCATGCTGACGGCGCGGGAGGCACCCGCCGAGCGGATCACGGGACTCGAGAGCGGCGCGGACGACTACATCATCAAGCCGTTCGACCCCGAGGAGGTCATCGCGCGCGCCGAAGCCGTGCTGCGTCGAGCCACGGGAACGGTGCAGCAGGTGCTCACGTACGGCAGCATCACGCTCAACGAGACGACGCGGACGGTGACGGTGAATGCGGAGCCCGTGGAGCTGAGCCAGTCGCAGCTGGCCCTGCTCGCCACCTTCATGCGGCACCCGAACCAGGTGCTCACGCGCGAGCAGCTCATATCGCTGACGTTTCGTGACTTCGACGGGTACGACCGCGCGATCGACAGCCAGGTGGCCCGCCTGCGCAGGCAGATCAGCCGCGACGGCCACCAGCCCATCCAGACTGTCTACGGCGCCGGCTACCGCTTCGTCGTCGAGGAGGCGTGATGTCGCTGCACTGGCGGATCATGGGTGCGACCGTGCTCGTCGTCGTGGCCTCTGTCCTGATCACCGTGGGAGTCGGCTACTACGCGACGCAGTCCCGCCTCGGCGTCTTCGTGGACGAGATCGGGGACGACGAGGCACTCCTGCTCGCCCGCAGCCTGAGCCGGGAATACACGGCCGCCGGCGGCTGGGAGGCGGGGGGGGGGGCGCTGTGCGGGGCAGGGGGCGGCTCCGGGGGGGAGTCGGCTGGGGGGGGCGGATGGGAGTCGGTGGGCGGGGCGCTGTCCGAGGCAGGGTACGGCTACGGCGGAGATCGTTCGGGTGAGGGTTCAGGGGAGCGTTCAGAGGGGGGCGAGGAGGGACACGTCGAGGCCCTCCACCAGGATCCGGTGCGGGTCGTCATCGTCGACATCGACGGACGCGTGGTGAGCGACAATGCCGCCGAGCTCCCACCGGGAGCCGCCGCGCCCGACCTCGGCGGGTACCGTGAGACGGTCATCGACCTGTCGACGAATCAGCCCGTGGGCCACGCCTACGTCGATATCGACCATGAGTTCCTCTCGAACGAGTCGAGCGGGTTTCTCGGTACGTTCCTGTACATCACCCTCGTCGGCGGGGTGATCACGGCTGGCGTCGCCGTCCTGGTAGCCGCGTGGCTGTCGAGGCGAATCAGCGGGCCCGTCACGGCCCTGACGGAGGCCACCCAGGCCATCGCCGACGGCGATACGACACGGCTCCCCGTGACGTCCTCGGACGAGCTGGGCCGGATGAGCGCCGCCTTCAACAGGATGACATTCGCCCTGGAATCGCAGCGCGAGCTCCGCAGGCGGCTGGTGAGCGATGTCTCCCATGAGCTGAACACGCCCCTGAGCGTCATCCAGCTGGAGGCGACGGGGCTGCGCGACGGGCTCCAGACGCCCGAGAGCGCCTCAGGCCACATCATCCAGGAGATCGACCGCCTGCGGGGTCTCGTGACCGATCTGGATTCCCTGGCGGAGACCGACTACGGGGAGATGAGGCTCACCCTGGAAGCCACCTCGGTCTCCGACCTGCTGACGGCGGAGGTCGGGCGCTGGCAGCCACAGACCCGGGCTCGGGGGGTGGCGCTCTCACTGGAGGCCCCGGGCGACATCCCGGAGACGGATCTGGACCGGATGCGGATGAGTCAGGCGCTGGGAAACGTCGTGAACAACGCTATCCATTGCAGCGAGGCCGGCGGGGCCATCGTGATCCGGGCGGGGCTTGAGGGCGATGAGACGCTGGCCATCTCCGTGGTCGATGACGGCATCGGCATTCACGCGTCCGACCTACCCCATGTCCTCGACCGCTTCTACCGCACCGACCAGTCCCGGATTCACGGAACGACCGGTACCGGCCTGGGACTCGCGATTACGCGAGCGATCGTCGAAGCACACGGGGGGACCATAACGGTCACGAGCGACGGGCCGGGACAGGGTGCGGCTGTGACGATGCGCGTGCCCGTGAAGAGCCGGGTGCCATAGGGGCGGGCACGGAGCGGACCTCGCCGGCCGCGGCTCCCGCACGGCGAGAGCCCCGGGCCGATCTCCCCCGGGTTGTCGCGCGACGCCCTCGCCGCCCATCGCGACCGGGGGCGCACGCCCGCGGGGCCGGGGCGGGGCGGGGGGGGGGCGGGGCGGGGCGGGGGCGGGGTGGGGGCCGGGTCGGGGCCCCGTCCGCCCGGCCCCGTGCGGACCGTCGCCACGGCCCCTAGGCCGTCAGGCGCGTGAGGCCCTCCTCCGCGTGGCGACGGCCGCCCCCGCCACCAGCACGGCGCCGAGGCC
>MKWU01004968.1_pt1 | contig 15047 bp, 5 predicted proteins | sample 809101 | NCBI WGS metagenome assembly MKWU01 (sample SAMN05860141, study PRJNA318959) | sponge metagenome | host: Aplysina aerophoba | place: Slovenia: Piran, Adriatic Sea, Gulf of Piran | collected 2013-05-07 | reverse complement strand
GCCGCGCCGTTGAGGAGGATACCGTGTGTGTCTTTGGCATCTATGGTGATGGCGACGGTGTCTCCTGGCTTTGCTGCGGTCTTTGCTGGTGTGATGGTGTACTCAGGAGCGATGGTGTCTACGATGAGTATGTTATCGCTGTCGTTCTCTCGTACGGTGAATGAGTAGGTGTTCCCTGCGAGGTCTTCTCCGGTGAATGTCAGCTCTGCTGGTCCTTGGGGGGTGGTGGGGGTGATGGTGTAGCTGATGTCACAGGCACCCGGACACGGATACCGTGTGCCAAAGAGGGTGACGAAGTGTTTGTCACTTGTTCCAGCAAAGCCAGAAAGCGGGTCATCTAAGAGGGGATCTGTATCATAATCCACAATCGTAAACCCTGTTCGGATCAACCTGCCACTGCGATATTCAGGGTTGGCTACCTCTAACTCGAATGATGGGTCTGAAAAATCAGGTCTCTCTGGCGCTGTCGTATCTACGATGAGCGGGTTTTGGAGGGTGATGCCGGTTATTTCGGTGTCGTCTGAAGTGTCCTCGGGGGTACCGTTGTCTAAGGTGACCGTTGCGGTGACGGTGTAGGATCCTTCTGGGATGGTGGTCTGGATAGAGAAACGGGATGGTTCTGTTGGGGAGTAGTTTGCCGCGGTGAATGGGAGGGTGATGACTTGGTTGGTGTCTGTGTTGGTGAGGATGATGCTTCCGGTAGAGCCAGGGACGGTGACGGCTGAGAGGGCTTGTGACGGGTTCTTGGTGATGAAGTCATCGGCTACTGCACCTGTGTCGTCTGAGATGGCGAAGCCGCCCATGCCGTTGGTGTAGGATGATGCGCCATCATTGATGTGTTGTGCGGTTTTGTTGCCTGCTGCGTCGGTGAAGATGATACAGAGGCCGTTGGTGTCGTGTGCTGTCTGGAGAGTGCCGGTGTAGTCCGCCCATCCTGCTCCTGCGGTGTTGGCAGATATCAAACAGGTGGTGCTTGCATAGCTGTCTAAGAAGCGAGCAGTTGTTGGTGTCGCGTCTTTTGCGGTGGCGACATACTGGGCTGTTGTTCCGGTGCCTATCTTCACGACGGTGATGGCTGGTGCAACGGTGTCTACGGTGTATGCCAATGGCGTGTCGGTACACGAGACATTGCCTGCGACATCTTCTGCTCTGGTGTAGAACGCATAGGTGCCATCGGTGCGTGCAGTAGAGAGGGTGATGTCTATGTCTAATTCGTCATCGGGGATGGTTGCACTCTCCAGAGCCGTATCCGTACATCCTGCTTCTTGGTGGAGTCCTACCTTTGCGCTTTCCTCTGAAAGGAGGGTGAATGTGGGGGTGGTGTCGGTGGCTGGGGAGGTGGTTGGGGAGGATAGCGAAGTGACGACCGTCGGACTTATCGTGTCTACCGTGACGGTGAGCAATGTTTCGGTAGTTTCAATCGTGGCGTCGTTCAGTGTTATGGATCCACTGATAGCGTACTCCCCTTCTGGTAGTGACACTGGGTTGGTGGTGAACATGCTGATCGTGTCGGTGTCGTAGTTGGATGCGCTGATGGTGGTTGTCGTGGTCGGCTCACTATCGCCGGTGCGCGTGAAGGAGAGTGTTGCATTGACACCCGGGATGGTGGTGGCAGTGAAACGAGGAGACGCGTTGTTGGTGATGGTGTCATCGGTGTCGCTGCTGTTGTCATCGGGGTGGATTTTCAAATCAGCAAAGAGTGGACTGACATCAGCTGTCCTGCTGGTGTGTAGAAAGGCATAGTTGCTCGCGCGGTCTCTGATGCGGAAACACCTCCCGTCTGTTCCGTCTGCGGAGACACCTTCTCCCTGGGCATACGCATCGGTTACTGCCGCAACAGCAGTATTCCCCACGACACAGCTCGTAGCAGTGTATGCGTCTTTGGTTGCCAGCCCTTCTTCAGAAGCGATCTGCTCTCGTGAGACGGCGTGGTAGGTAGTGGTGGTGTCGGTCATCGCTTTCAGGATGACACCGGTCGGTGCGGTGGTGTCGGCGACGATGGCAAGTGCAGTCGCTACCTCTCGCGCAGGAGTAATATTGCCCGCATTGTCAACGAGCTCGCCAATAAGGTAGGTGATGATGCCGTTGTTGCCTGCTTGAACGGTGTAATGTCTCGGGGCGGTTACGATGTCGCCAGCGTCATTGACGGTGGATGCGTCTTCGGAGATATTTCCATACCCCAACGAGGGTAGTGTGGTATCAAAACCCAACCCAAAGAAGTTCCGATCTACTATTTCAAAAGAAAGTCGTACCACATCCCCCTCTTTCATAAAGCGGGTGCTGCCCTCCACCCTACCGTCTGTGGTGGTGTCAGTTACTTCCGTAACTTCTGGTGCAGTCGTATCTACCACCACCGCTATTGCTCCAGAGGTGGTACCTCGTTCAGCGAGGTGGTTGATACCGGTGAGGGTGATGGAGTAGGTGCCATCAGGGAGGTCTTCGGTGGCGAAGATGTCTGGGAGGTTGAGTTGTAGGGAGAGGTTGTAGGTGGCGGTGTAGTCGGTGGCTGTGAGTTTGCTTGCTTCATCGGCAGGTATGTCAAAGCCATTCCCATCAGCATGTCCTGCAAGACGGGTGAACGAGTGGGTTTGGGTGGTGAGGTCTGAGTCGGTTGGTGGGGTGATGGCTACTTCTATGGTTCTGAGGTTCTGTGCGGCTTGTCCGAGCTGTTCGTCATTGGAGGTGTTGTTGTAGGAGGAGGTGACGGTGATGGTGGTGTTCTTGGTGAGGTCGTCGGTGTTGCTTGTGCCGGTGTCGCTTGCTGCGGTGAGGTCAGGGGTTGCTGGGGTTGGTGGAGGGACGAGGAGTTCTGGGTTTGATTCGTCTACACCGAGCTGGCTGTTACCGGCGAGGTCAATGGCAATCATCTTGTAGGAGTAGTGCTTGTTGAATCCTGGGATCATTTGTTCAAATATGTGTACTGAGATACCTTCGTCATAGACATCTAAGAGGGCGTTGGTACTGCTCCTGTCATTGAGTTTTGTTGTTTCTCCATCTTCGTCTGGGACGAGTCCGAAGGATGCCTGTGCTGCTGGTTCTTGCCGAGATGGGTACTTGAAGGGAGCGCCTGTCTGAAAGTCGTCAGTCAGTGGTGCGCGCCATACCTCGTAGTAGTCCACCTGATAGTCGGTGTCGGTGTTTTGGTCTTCCAGTTGTCGTGTTCTTGGGAACTCGGTGATGAATACTGGGGTGGTGTTGGCGGTTCTTCGGTCTGTTTGTGAGATACCGGTGTCTGAGTCACGGTGGAGGACGAGCTCTCCTGGGACTTCGTTTGGTTTCTTGCGGTCAATCTTGACGGCATAGGTGTCTGAGTAGTCGGAGGTGTTCCCTGCTGCGTCTACCTGCTTTACGGCGAGGTAGTACTCGTCTTCAGTGTCTTCTGTTGCTCCTGCGAAGCGGTGGGTGTGCTTTTGTCCTGCTACTTGGGTGTTTGAGAAGTCCGCTTGGGTGCTGATGGAGCGGTTGGCGGTGGTTGTTGGGTTGGGGTGGGTGGTGGAGTCGATGTTGGTGCCGGTGATTGCTGTTGCAGTGGCTGTGCTGCTGTCTTGTTCTGAAAGCTCATACGCCAAGAGATGGTGTTGCTCTCTGATGAGGGCTGCACCGGTGAGGGCGGTGTTGCCGTCGGCATTTCTGTCTGCTGCTTGGGTGAAGAAGATGAGGTCTTGGTAGTAGGTAACATCATCACGGTCGGTACCGTCTTTTGACGGGTTGGCGTTGGGACCGAAGGTGTCTCTTGTTGGATCAAGGTCAGGGAGGTCAGGGGCTTTGGGAGCAGTGGTGTCTATGATGATGACATTGTTTCCTTTTGTTCCGCTGGTTTCGTTGTAGGCGAGTTTTGTAACCGGGGTGGTTGCTATGTTTCCTGCGTCGTCTGTCTGGACGATGACGAGCTTGTGGATGCCTTCGGTGAGTTCTGCGAGGACGATGTCTTGGGTGGTGCCTGAGACATTTTCTATTGCATTGTGTTGGGTGAGTTCTGTGGTGTCTACGACATTGTCGGCGTTTGCATCATTCCAAAGGTTGATTGTTACCTTTGCTTTGCCGGTGCCGGTGGTTGGGTCTACTGAGCTTTCTAACTGGGCGAGGGTGGCTTCAGGGGTGGTGTCGTTGGTGATGTTGTCGGTACTTGAGAAACCAGAGTCGCTTGCTGGCTTGATGTCTATGGTTGCCTCCGCTACGGTGCGGTCGAAGTGGACGGGGCGGGCGGTGGCTGAATCGGAATAGTTACCCGCTTGGTCGTATGCTCTTGCTTTAAACCTCTCTTCTCCTTCGGTGGTGTTGGTATATTCGTCTTCTGTTTCACTCCCCGGTGTAGCCGGGTCATAGATACATTCGTGGTTTGCGTTTCCAGTGGCATTGCTGCCTTCATAGACATAGCGACAATCGGGAGAGTATCCTTCAATGTGGCTACCAATATCAAAGGTCACGGTCGCTTTGTTGGTGAGGTCGTCTGCGCTTGAGACACCAGTGTCGCTTGCTGCGACAAGGTCGGGGGTTGGTGGTGCAGCTGGTACGATGGTGTCTATGTCAATACTTATAAAGCCAGGAATGAGGTTTTTGTTCCCTGCTCGGTCAGTTTGATGTGCTTCAACTACTTGTGTGCCTTCTCCGTAGGTGAGTGCTATGTCAATACTCCCAGTGGCACTTGATGATAACTTGGTCGGACTACCAAGATCGTTTAGAATGTTCCTGGCGTCATATATTATGAGATTAATTGTGGCGTGTGGCTCTCCTTCAAATGAGATGGTCAAGTCGGTGGTGATGTTGGTGATGTCGTCGGTGTCGGCACCGAAATCACAACCCGCCACGCCGTCAAAGTCGGCACACGAGTCGTCTTCTGTGGCGAGGTCAAGGTTGGTGGGGGATGCTGGTGCGGTGGTGTCTATCTCGGTAGCGGCGATGGTCTCGGCGGCGAGGGCAGCGAGAGGGTTGGTGGCAACATCTTGGATAGTGGACTCGTTGGTGATGTCCCATTTGAGGTCGCCGGAGGAGACATTTTGTCCTGCGGCGACGGTGAAGACGGCTTGGCGGGTTGTTCCTGTGCCGGTGGTGGTGACTGCGGTGCCGAGATTGTCGGTGTCGTCTTTAAATTGAATGGTTGGCTGTCCGGTAACGCTCTCTGAAAAGGTGAGAGCAAGGGTGATAGTGTCATCTGCATTGAGCCATTTGATACTGTCAGCGGTGAGCGCTCCGCTGAGGGTGATCGCTCCGGTGACGGTCGGTGCGGTGGTGTCTATGTTGAGGTTATATCCTTGGTCGTATTGGGAGGCGAGAGCGTTGCCGGCAAGGTCTTGTGTGGTTGTTTTTGCGCTGAATAAAAAGACGCCGTTGGCATTGGCAGGAGTGGTATACAGACATTTGTACTCGGAGGTGTCAGTGCTGCTCTTTGCTTGACAGTCGCCGTGGGCGAGGGTGGCATCGTGGGCGATGATGTCAAATTGGGCTTCGGTTGAGCTGCCGACGGTATACCAGAGTGACGGTCGGGCTGTTGCGTCATTGGCAGTCACATTAGCAACATTCTCCGAGAACTTTATCTTGGTGTAGATGCTCTGTCCTTGCTTGCGGTAGGCATTGGCGGTGAGCTCTGTCTGAAGGCCGCTGTCTGAATAGTATTTGGTGTCTGCTGCGACGACTGTGGGTGCGGTGGTGTCTATTTTGATGGAGGGGATAGAGAGTGAAAAAACACCTTCATTGCCGGCAACATCTTCCACCGTCGTCTCTACTGACCAATTTCCTTCTCTCAATGCAACCGCGGGGGTGATCTCAATACTACTACCCTCTGCTCTAGAACCTGTTGATAACGGATCGTATTGGTTGGCGCCCGGGAGAGACAGATGAGTAAACGATAACCACACTTCATATCCTGACTCCACACCGCTGACTGTGATGGTGGGGGTGGTGTCGCTGGTGATGTCGTCGCTGTTGCTTGCGCCAGTGTCGCTACTTGCCTTGATGGCTACGGTGGGCTCGGCGGGAGCGGTAGTGTCCAACACTATCTTGGTACCGGTGGCGTAGGCGGAGGGTATGTTGGTGCTGCCTGAGCCGTTTATGTCGTATTGTGCGGTGAAACAGTAGGTGCCTTCTGCCGGCTGGGTGAAAGTGGCGCTTGTCCATACCTTGCCCGTTGTTTCGTAGTTTGCACTGCTGCCAGTAGAAGTAGCGCCCGTGGTGGTGCCACGCGCCGTCCACCCACTGTTGCTTCCTGTCGGTGTGGCACAGGAGCCACTGGTCGGTGTGTATGAAAATACCTTGAGAGTGCTTGCGCTGGTGGGGCTAGCGGTACTCGGGAGCGTTACCTTCACTGCGGTGAGCTCTTTGGTGATGTTGTCGCTGTTGATATAGCCAGTATCGCTCACTGGCACTATGGCGGTGGGTGCTGCTGGTATGGGAACCGGGGTCGCTGATACGATAACCGAAGCGTCTCCAGGAACAAAGCCACCACTGGTGGAACTGATCGCACGACTATTTATCTGACTTCGCACTTGAAAATCGTATGAGGTATTGTTGGTGAGTCCGGTGACAGTGTGTGAGGTGGTTGTGCGACCGCTGCCAGAGATAGATGTCCAGCTACCCCAGCTTGAAGTTGCCGTTGGTTTTGATCGGTATTGAAACCCCACAACACTAGAAATATGCGACACTCCCGACCACTGAAGAGTAACCTGCGTATCACCTCGTGTTGCGGTAACAGTTGGCTTTGCAAATTGGTTTGAAAACAACCCGAAGAAACTTGAAGTGCTTGTGCCTGACGAACCACCAATAGTGTAGGAAACGGAGTAACAAACAGAAAGCAAAGCGTTAGTCGTTACAGCAATCGAAACAGAAAACCCACCTGATGCACTGGTATCGGTAACATAGCCCGTGTCGGTACTCACGGGGTCGTTGCCACCACCGCAACTTTGTCTGACAGAAGCGGTGAGTGCAGTTATCGTGTTGCCATTGCCTGTTATGCTTGCGGTGATGGTTGCGGTCGTTCCTCTCTTTAGGGCGTTGGTGGAGACGGTGACCACATTATCCGCTCCGTGTGTGCGCCACGCAGTATCCGCACTCGCCTGTCCGGCGAAGGTGACCATGGTGAGGGTGGCGATGGCGAGGAGGGTGGCGATGAGCCATATGCGTGTGGGGTTTGTGGCGGTTGCTCTTCCACTCCCCGCCCTCTTTGCGTTGCATTCCTTGCAATCCCGCGCACCGCATTCGCACGCTTGGTATCTTCCTCCTTTTGGTATTAAAAAAGCACTCATAGTATAAGGTTATAGGTATAATTTGTAATATTGTTACTACTATTGACACGAAAAACACCACTCTGTGTCTTATACCTCTATACTACCAATATATTTATTCTTTTAGTTGTCGGTGTGTGTAAAACTTATCTCTCGTTTTGGTGGCATGTCTCTGTCGCTCACTGGTATCGGTTGTAGTAATGATTTTGTCGTGGGTGGTATCGTTGCGGTGGTGCTGTTTACTGGGGTGTTTGTTGGCTTGTAACTCTGCTGTTGATGTGTGCTCTGGTTGCCTGCCCGAAGAATCCCTGTGCCGGGGTAATGCCGTGTTTTGTTTGATAGCAGATGACTGCTTGTTTGGTTTTCTCGCCGAAGTAGGTTGATTCTTGTCCCGAGGAGCCGACTCCTGCCTGTGCTACGGGGCAGCCGTTGTTGTTGAGGTACTGTTGGAGCGTTCTGACCTCTTCTCCTTGCGCGCCGAGGGTGAGATCTCTGGTAAAGGTTGGGAGTTGCTGTGGTGTGATTCTGCTGTTGATGTGTGCTCTGGTTGTCGGCCCGACCACGCCCTGTGCTGGGATGATGTTGTATTTTGTTTGGTAACAGATGACTGCTTGTTTGGTCCTCTCGCCGAAGTAGGTGGTTTCCTGCCCTGGAGAGCCGGCTCTTGTCTGTGCTACGAGGCAGCCGTTGCTGTTGAGGTATCGCTGGAGTACCCTGACATCGTCTCCTTGCGCACCGAGGGTGAGATTTCTGGTAAGGGTTGGAGGTCGCTGTGGTGTTTGTGGTGTCTGCTGTGGAGTTTGCTGTGGTGGTGGTGTGTCTCCGGATCCGCGTAACAGTATGGCAGAAGGATTGTCTGGCAACCATTCTCGGACTTGCCCTTCCTCTTGATTAGTTCCTATGGGCTGACCTTGCTGACCTTGTTGCGGGTTTAGGGTTATTGGCTGGTGCTCTTGTATGCTTGGTCCGGTTCCCCGCTCAAGTTGGTGTATGTGACTTGCGTACTCTTCAAAAGAGCATACCTGCAGGAGTGGGTTCCCGGCGTGGTGGTTGCGGTTATCATCTTGAAAGCCGATGCGTAGTGGGGTGTTGCTCTTTTGAAAGCCGATCTGCGTCCTCGGATGAATGATGCGGTTTGTCTGCCCTGCTTCTGTCCTAAACCACACCAAGTCGGTGTTTCGCCATGTTATTGTCCTGTTGTCGTTTGATTTGCTTGCGTCTCCGATCAGGAAATATAATGGCTCGGACACATATGGGAATGGGATGCCGATTGGTGTTTGTTTTTGAGATAATATTATTACTTCTTGGTCTTGTACATATTTGCACCAATCACCGAACGACGCGCGCATGTCGCGTACATACAGGTAGAAGTCGTCCAGGACTGGTCGGAATGGCGTGTCTCGTAGCGTAATGCTGAGGTGTCCTTCATTTGAGAGCAGCACCTTTTCAACGACATATCTCGTGTTTGGATCTGGTCCGTCTCGCTGCAGGGTAAACGAAGTGTTACAGGTTGCTACTGAGTCGCACCCGATGCCGTCGCTGATTTGCCGTAATTGAATGTGGTCGTGCCAAGCGGTGCCGTACACCTCCTCAAAGGTGATTGGTTCAAACACCGGTGTCGCCTTCTTTGTCGCCGTCCATGGGCTGTATAGCGTGCCAACACTGTCAGAGCGGACACGCGCTCGCACCTGCACATCATACGACACATTGTTGCGCAATGGACTGAAGGTAAACCCCTTCTTTTCGTTTATGCTTGTGAGCGGTGTGAAACTGTTGGTTACCCACCCGTTAGCGGGATTGCTTCCGCCATCTCTGTCAGGGGCGTTGCTTTCCTTGTGGCGCACACTGTAGCTCATGAGAGTCCTGCCTTCCAGTGGTATTGGAGGACCCCATGCTGCGTCAATCCTGCTTTCCCCGGCGGTGAGTGTAAATGCGCTGGGTGCTGAGAGTGGGCTACTGTTTGCTTTTGCGTCGGTCTCTCTTGCGGTTTCCCGTGTGACCGTGATGGTGTAGGTTTTTTTCGTCTTCTCGTCTTGCGCTGTGACCGTCAAATCAAGTATTGTTGTGCCGTCGTCGAGGTCAACAGCACTGGTTTCGTAGTCGTTGGCAATAAACGGCTTATACTCTTCTCCTCGCTTACTTATCTTTGCGGTGGGACACCATGCGGCGTATCCGCTCTCTCCCTCTTGGGTGTAGGTACATGGCCCGGCAAGGGTATACGACAGTGTTACGCTCGTAACTAGATTACTCGCTGTTACTGAGTAGTTTGTGGTGTCTGCGCTAAATGCCGGGGTGAGTGCTGATACCGATCCGGTACCGCCTCTTGTGTTGCCACTCACCCGCAGCGCACTCAAGCGGGTGTCTGCGGATGCCGGTCTTCCGCTCACTGCCGCCGTCCACGGGCTGTTTTCTGCTTCGTTTTTCGCACGGACGCGTACCTCATACTTTCGACCATTTCTCAGACCGGTGATGGTGTGCGATGGTGTCGTGCCACGGTGTCGTGCATTTGTCCACTGCCTGAAATCATCTTCCTCACCGGTTCTGCTGTTCGCAACGACATAGACCCTGCTGTACTCCACCACATAGCCGGTAATGGGTCCGCTTGGAGCGGTCCACCTGACCGCGAGAGCGGTGTCTGTGTTACCTGTTGTGACGGTGAGTGCTGTGGGGGCGGCAGGGGTGGTTGCCTGTGCCGTTGCCTGACTGGTGAGTATACCACTCGCTGGTATAGCAAGTAGTACGCTGACAATAACCCATACTACCCCTCTTATGACACTTACTGGTTGCAATCTGTTTGGTATCTCGCAGGAAACCATATACCTCTATGGTACCCCTCCCCTTGCTTTTTTACTTACTTTATCCACACCTGTTGTTTTGCATTTTTCCTGTGGTGTGGCGGAGTTTGGTTGTTATACTACCTCCCGCATACTACCCATTGTTTTTTTGCAGTGTTTCTACTATTTTCGTACACCTATACCGTGTTTGTCTTTTACCTTTTCCGGGTGCCAGGACATCTATGTCTGGCGATTCTTTAAGAATGCGGTGCATGTCATTTTTGTTTGAAAGCGTTACCCCTTGTCGCTCAAAGTTTCGCACCATAGACGGAACAGTAAATATTGGGTTTTTGAATATGTAGTTCTTGATGTGCTGCGAGTTAACATTTTTTAAGGCAAGGAACTGCCCATCCGTGTATAGGCGCATCAATATATCAACTTTATTTTTCATTTCACTTCCATGTTCTGCGACGGATTGCAAAAAGAAATTGATCCATCCGCTCCAATCACCTCTCCTGGTTATGCCTTCCAAACTGTTGTAGTATTCATTTCTGTGCTGTTCAAAGTATTGCGACATAAAGTATGAAACATCGTCTGTCAATCCATACTCTTTCATCAAAAAAGATATCAGCAATCTCCCAATTCTTCCGTTACCGTCTGAGAATGGGTGTATTATCTCAAATTGCGCATGTATTACCGCAATTTTTACCATCGGCGATATATTTGTGCTATTTGTGTCGTCGTGTATATACCTTTCCATGTCCGCCATAAGGTTTTCTACATACTGTGGCTCCGGTGGAAAATAACGGGTACCGATCCGCACATTTTCTTTCCTGAATTCTCCTGGCACTCCTTGATCAAGTTTCGCACTCTCCATTAATGCTTTGTGCATCCTCTTAATGACTCTGCCTGTCATCGGTAGACCATCTTTCTCCATGGCACTCTTCCCTGCGTCTATCGCATCTATGACACCACGAGCTTCCCTTCTCGCATCCCGCTTCTTTTGTGTTCCCTGCTCTGTTTCTTCATCAACCATTACATCTTCAAATGTTACATCCGTCCCTTCAATCCTTGATGAAGTTTCTGCCTCTTTTTGGGTGAATAATGGCGACAACAAATCCGATGAGAATGGCGTATTTTTGACGGACGCGCTAAATGCGCTGACTGCTGCTATGCTTTCTGTGTTTACCCTTTCGTCATATTCATACTTGGTTGGTATGGCAACCTCTTCGGGCAGTTGGTGTCGTCCTTTACTTTTCATATGTTATGTACTGTAGTATATATTAATACCCGACTTTTTGTCAATTTCTCGGGTATTAGATGGCTAATACCCGACTTTTTGCTGATTTCTCGGGTATTAGGGTGCTAATACCCGACTTACTCGGGTATTAGATGGCTAATACCCGACTTTTCGCTGATTTCTCGGGTATTAGGGTGCTAATACCCGACTTACTCGGGTGTATACGCTCCTTGGCACGGGGCATCTGTCGCCCATCTCACGCATAACGCAAAACACCTCCGCTTGTGTCGCGGAGGTGTTTTTGCTTTGTTACCGGTACTTTGCGTTACTCCTGATCGTCATCTTCTTCCCCTTCTTCCTCTTCTTCTTCAGTTTCATTCGCGTCAAGTGGTGCCAAGTTGAGCGTTTTTGCCACATCTCTCCATGCATTGAACACTCCCAACACCACCTCTCGCGCAGGGTGCTTCATTGTTCCGACATGCAGACCAACGATTTCAACTTCGTTCTCCGCATTTGGCTCAGTGTACACGGGAGCACCACTGTCTCCATCCTGTGTTAGCGAGCCGGTATACACAAACACATAGCTATGTACACCACTTGCCCCATTAGTAAATAGCAGATCACCTATCACGCGTCCAGACGAAATAGTACTTCCTGCAATCTCGCCCTGTGCAGCGCCAGACACACGAATACGATCTCCTGCTACCGGCACCTCAACGCCTGTTACGGTGTACAGCGACCCTCTCTCTCCGCGAATCCTCTTTGCCTCTACTCGCTCTACATACTCATACCCAAAACATAAATCTTTCTTGCTACTTGTACCACCTGGTGCTGGAACTACCGCTGCTGCTTCTTCTCGAACGAGGTGCAAACAATCGTTGGAATATGGCTCTTCCACAAATGCAGCATCGGCGAGGATGACTGACTCTTTTTCGCTGTCACCTTTTAGATTCTCCTTCCAAACGAATGGCATACCACTCACTTTTCCTAAGAATCTCTTACCGTCACCCTCACTATCCAATTCTCCGGCAATAAGACCTTTTGTCGCTCTCAGATTTTCCGGATCAATAGCGTGAGCAGACATTACGAAACCTCTTCTTCCGTCTCTTGTATGCACACCCCCTACGGTCAAGGTGCTACAAATAATCTTGGTATTGTCACCGTCTATGATCTCGCTGAATATTCTGTCGCCTCCCATTATTGAGATATTTCCACTACGACCTTCTGCTCCAGCGCAGTTGTCCTGCTTTACCGTCGTTGCTATTCCATCATTCGGGACAGATGAGAGCAATACATTGTCTACTGCTGTCTGCTCAGATGGAGAGCTCTGTTTTGTTGTGAACCGTACCTTGAAGTTGGTGGATCGAAGATCAGCGTTCGTTAAGATGTACTCTTCATGATTCCATTTGTCACTGCTCTCGCTGTCGCTTATGGTCCATTCATCAAGTTGGCGATATGTTGTGCCGCCGTCATTACTCACCTCAACCCGCAGGTACTCATGTATATCAATTGAGTTGTCTACCCATCGATCAAATGAAAGATACGCCTTGTCATAGTTTGTGAGGTTGATAGGTGCGGTAGTCGTTATCACACACACTGCGTCACACTCTTCTGCTTCCGCAACAATGTTGCTGGTAGTGAATCCATAGATTGCGTCACCTTCCGTGTGTACCGTTGCTCTCCAGCCGGTATCGTTGTGATTTGCTTGCACAGTCCATTTTCCAAGACCGCTTGCGAAGTCGTCAGAGAAAATAACGGTAGAGGCGGCGCCGGTTGCTCCACGGTTCCTTGTTTTCACCTTGATACTCCACGCATTCAATGTTCCGGTGTTGCTGTATGTGTAGTCACCAACGCGCAGCTTCCAATTTCCACTCATATTCGTTCCAACGAGGCCGTCCAGTTGCGTGTTGTATGTGCGATTGATATTCCTTGTGTTGCCACCGATTCTGTTGTGCAACACAACAACCGCTCCGCCTGGTGTGACCAGGTCAACCTTTAGGTCGCCGATATAGTCATGCGTAATATCAACAGTAACCTGGATATCGTCTATTACTTGCGTGCTTAGCTCACCAGAACGAGTAGGAATGTTGATTGTGCTTTCCACGGACTGCTGGTCAGCATTGTCCGGAATTGCCTTCCGCGGTTCAGATTTGAACATAAGAGGTTCGGCACTCTGTTGTAAGTGTACTCCTTCAGTTGCTTGTATGTACACCGGTATGTCAGGAAATCTTTCTTCTAACTCTTTCTTCAATGCGTTCATTTTCTCATCATCCTCGTAGTCCTCTTCGTCAACACCGATGTATAGCACTTCTTCTCCGTCAATCTCCATAACACCGGAAAGTAGCACTTGCACACTGTGCAGAGCGACAGAAAGCGGGTTATCAGAGTCATTCAAGAGAGCGTTCCACACTGCGTTTCGAGCGGTTTCTAGCTCACTCGTAATGCCGAGTGGGCCGATCTCGCCAATACCATCATCGCCACCGGGTACCGGTGTGGATGTTGGTACTGGCTCTAACGGATTGACTGGGTCTGCTGTCGTTGTTGCGGTCTGCGCAAGCACGCTGGCAAGCCCGAGGGAAGTAATACACAATATCGCAAGCATTGCTGTTGCGATATGCTTTGTTCTTTGTTTAATGATCATATTGTTATATACTTTTTTACTCATAATTTACTAATAGCCACCACATTCAACCTTTCCAGTGTACCTTTAAGAAAAATCTTAATTCCTTTTTTCCACATTTTTTTGGTCGTGCGGTGTGCCTTGTGTGTCGTCGGCGGTCCGTGTGCCAGAGACCGTAAGGGGTAGCTTTGGCGTTGGGCGCGGGCTCTATGTCGTGAGGGGCTTGGTGTTGTCTTTGAGAAAGGCGGTGAGGTTGCTGATCTCCTGCTCATCATCTATGGTTTGTGAGTCCAGTGCCGCCACTTCTTTTGCTTTATGATAGAGGTCTTCTGGGTTAAAAGTGGTGGTATAGCCGTTTATAAAGTAAAAACCGACCATACAGAGGATGGATGACCGCTTGTTGCCGTCGGCGAGCTTGTGCCCTTTTATGATGCCGAACATCAGTCGGGAGGCGGCTTCGTGTACCTCACCGCCAACCATACTGATTCTTGTCTGTACGGTCTGCTGTGCAGATAGCATTTGTGTTGCCCACTGTTTTTTCTCTGTTGGCAGGAATGCACCAAATATATCCGAGAGATGCTGTTCGTTATACTCTCTTTCGTATAGGCGTAGCAATCGCCCTTCGGTGAAAAATTGTACCTTACTCTTTTGCAAGTCGTTCAATGATGTGTCCATATTCTTTTACGGTGTGTTTTGCCGCCATGTCAATCCTTCTCTCTATCTCTTGTTCGCTTATCTCCTGCGTTGCTGCATCATTTACTACTGACGGGTCGTTTGTCACCCTATCTTTGAATTTTGTGAATATGTCTTTGATTTTTTTCATGGTATATGTAGTATACCATATTTGCGGTATTTTAGATTTCGTTGTGGATTTTGGCGGGGTGACTTGTGGGGATGAAGGTATGCTGTGTTACATTCAAGCTATACCGAAGGCGGTGTGTAACTTCTCTTTGGACGGGTGTAGGTGTAGGGGTTGTTGATCGGTCGGTAGCTCTCGTCTTCTGTGCTGTCGTCACGATCTGTGTTGCTGGTGGTATCTGTGGTGTCTTCTTCCCTTTCGGTTGACTGCTGTGTCTGTGTTTCTGTGGTTTGCTGTTGTTGTGGTCGGCTCTCTTGGCGGAGGCGGGTGAGGAGGTCTTGGGTGAGGGTGCCGGTTTGTGGGAGGTTCTGTGTTCTTTGGTAGCAGAGGATTGCTT
>MKWU01004966.1_pt1 | contig 15066 bp, 16 predicted proteins | sample 809101 | NCBI WGS metagenome assembly MKWU01 (sample SAMN05860141, study PRJNA318959) | sponge metagenome | host: Aplysina aerophoba | place: Slovenia: Piran, Adriatic Sea, Gulf of Piran | collected 2013-05-07 | reverse complement strand
CGATGATCGCGAAGTCTCCGACCGTCACGTGCCCGGCCAGGGCCGTCTGGTTCGCCATGACGACACCGGTGCCGACCACGCAGTCATGCGCGACGTGGGATCCCGCCATGAACAGCCCGCCGGCGCCAACCCGGGTCAGCATGCCGCCGCCCTCGGTTCCCGGGTTCATCGTCACGTGCTCGCGGATGATGTTGTCGGCCCCGATCTCCAGCCGGGACTCCTCGCCACGGTACTTGACGTCCTGCGGCGGCGTGCCGATGGACGCGAAGGGGTAGAGGATCGTGCGCGGCCCGATGGTCGTCCGCCCGGCGACGACGACGTGCGAGATAAGGCGAACGCCGTCCTCGAGCACGACATCCGGACCGACGGTGCACCAGGGGCCGACCACGACCCCCTCTCCTATCGTCGCCCCCGCGTCGACAACCGCGGTGCGATGAATGTCAGCCATGATCACTTCATTCCCCCGTTCACCTCGGCCCCGGCCTTGGCTCCAGGCTCCCCTTGTCGAGCTCGGGCGGCGCCTCGTCCGGCTCTGGCGGCTCCGATGGCTCGGGCGGCTCGGGCGAGCGCCGCCCGGCCCATGGCTACCGGACGGCGCTCTACCCCGCGCAGGAGATACGGTGTGCGCGAGGTGTTCATTCCGCCACCAACCCCACTCGGCAGACGGTCTCGAGCAGTTCGTGACAGGCATCGCCAGAGGATCGGGCGAGGCGAAGCAGGCTCCGACCGAGTTTCGGCCAAACTATGCCTCCCTGTGTCGTCATTGTGTTTCCATCGCCCGATCGTGGCGGCGGCCTTGCCGGTCTTGGATGCGACCTGGCGCATCTGCTTCAAGACCTCTCGGGTGGCCTCGTCTTGGATCAACGCTACGAGCTTCCGGCGCGATTCGGTGAGTCTCTTGTGTGTCCGCAGAATGTCTTCGCGGAAGGCTGCCTTCTTCGAGTATCACGCGCGCGCCTCGGGGGACGTGTCCTCTGTGTTGAAGGACCAGGGCGGCTCTCCTTCCAACGCCTCCCCGGCCGCGATGGACGCCCGGTGAGTTGTCAGCGCCGCTGCGAAGGCAGCACACACCCCGTGAGCAGGACCAGGCTCGATCCCTTTCGCTGCGGCAGCCCAAGGTATCGCGATCGCGATAACCAGACTGCCAACCATCCGTCGAAAGCTCATCCGTCGACCGCCTTCCATGTCACCAGGAGCAAGGCCCCGACCCACAGGATCAGCCAGATGTTCTCGCTCAGCACCACGGACACATCTCCGGGTTTCACTGGCGCAGCGCGCCGAACACGCCGTCGAGACGGTCACGGCTGAACTCGCCCGCGACGCCTTCGTGCCCGGCACCATAGAACGCTCCCGAAATCGTGCTATCGCCGCTCCGGCGTGAGAATGCGCCGCTGCGCAGGCTCAGGTCGCGCCACGACATGTCGGCATGGCCCTCGGTGAAGTTCGAAAACGCAACGTCAATTGTTTCAGCCGACAAGTCAGCCTCAAGGCGAGCCTCGCCGGCAACCGGCGTGCCATAGGTGTCTGGATGAGCATCGTACGCCAGAACCGTGCCTGTCCACACGGCGGGACCGCTCACCGGGTTACTGCCGGTGGGCGTGCCCGCAACCATGATCGCGTAATCGTCCAACGCGAACAGGGAGTCGTCGTCCTCGATAATCGCCTTGAACAATGTCTCCTCACCTCGCTTCGCCCACAATCCCCACTCTTCGAAGGAGCGCGAGCTGCGCGTGCCAGCAAACCGGCCCGGGAATCGCCCAACGACATTGGTCACCGCATAGGTCGTCGTCCCCGTCACGCGAGCGGCGCCCGTCCGTCCAAGGACCGGCTCCGCCCCGGGCGTAGGTACCGTCCGTCCCTGCGGCCTGCTCGCGGTCGAGGGATCGACGCTTCGCCCGCCGAAACTCGCCAGCAGCTCGGCTTTCTCGTCGTTCACGATGCCTGCCATTTCGTCGTGCACTGGCCCGTAGAAGCCGCCGCGAAGATCGTAGGCGTTCCGCCGGGCCGCAACGAACGTGTTCGCCTCCGCGTCGATCTCCAGGGGGTACGACAGCGACGGTTCCCGGAAGGCTTGCGTCGCACCATTCTCATGGCGCACGAGTCGATCCAGCGTCGCCGTCCCCGATATGGCGGCGGCTGTCAGGGTTACGTCGAGCGCCGCATCCCCGGTCACCGGCAGCATCCGGTTGTCGCTTACATCCACACCGAGCGTGGAGCCTTCCCAGCGAAGATCCGTGTTCACGGCACTCCCGTCGCGCCGTGCGGTGAGCGGCTCATGCGTCACGAGGCCGAAGTAATCCGCTTGTGCTGTGAGCTCGTCGGTCACTTCCAGCTCGCCCGCGACGTCGAAGGCAAGCGTGCGCCAGGCGGAAACTCCCCACGCCGCCCACTCGCCCCAGACGCTCCACGAATATCCCTCGAAGTCCTCCGAGTCGTCGATCCGGTCCGTCGAAGGAATCGCGTCAAAACGCTCATAGCCGAGGTCGGTGAGCAGGGCGACATCGACCCTGTTGGGCCGATACACGGCTACGACCTTCTCCAGCCCAAGCTCGTGGCAGTACCCCATGATCGAGAAGCAGCTGTCGACATGCGCGCCGTCATCCTGCAACTCGACCGGGCTGCCGAAATTGGCATCCATCGCGTTCGGGCCGCGGAAGCGATTGCCATAGACATGCCGGTCGAATGCCGGAATCCCGTCCGCATGACCCAGCACATGCCCGATCTCATGCGCGGTGACCGAGATGATCCCGGCCGTCGCACCCGGGGTTCCGGTTCCGACCAGATCGGTCAGTCGGGAACTCAGCCACAGCACGCCTGTCTTGGTCCGGAAGCTGGTCGCAGTGGAGTAAGCCGATTCCGGGCCGGCGGCGCCGATCGTCGACTCCCGACCCGCCGAGAGCGTGCGCGTGGGCTCGGCAACTGCGATCACCACGCCGGTCTCCCGGCCCGCGGGCCGCTCGACGGAAACGACGCTGTCGTCCAATGAGATCTGGCCGTCCCGGCTCGGCGACCAGTACCAAGCCCGTCCGTCGTCGGCCAGCGTCCAGCTCCACAGCTTCGCGGCGCGTCGCATCGACGCCTTCGCCTCAGCCGAGAGCCCATCCCCCGCCCCCGAGAAATCGAGCTCGATATCGAGGCTGCCGGCGCCGCCGGACTGCCCGAAATGGTACTGGAACCCGTCTGCACCTCGATAGAGCTTCGTGTTCCCCCGGGCCATGCTCTGGAGTGGAGGCGTGTATCGGCCCAGCCGTTTCGCGAGCCCTTCGACCTCCCGTCCGTCGCGATCCGCGACATCCCGCAGCTTCAACTCCGATTCAACCGAGTCCGGATCGTTCCACGCGCGGCGTACGTCGTCGGCGTCCACGTTATCGCCGCGGCACAAATTGGCTGCGCTGCAATCCAGGGTGGCGGCAATCTCGGGCGTACTCAGAACGGAAGGCTCCGGCGGCCCCGGCGGCGCAGGCGCATGTCCCGTCTGCGCAGCGAACGCTCCCGAGAATACGATCGCGTCGAGCCCGCGCGGCTGCTCGCCCGCAAATACGCCAAGGACGTGATCGAGCCCATCGCCGAAACGCACATCGAGGTCGCTGTCGAGGAATCCGCCGGAACCGAAATCCAGATTGCCCGTGATGTTGCCGCCGCCCCAAACACTGACACCGTCAAACCGGAATGGGCTTACCAGTCCCTCAACCGGCGTGTATCGGCCGCTCAAGCGCGCGGAGAACGAAGAATCGAAATCCGCTGTCAGCGCCATGCTCCCCGAGAACGTCCCCACATCGCGGTCAGCGTCAAAAGAGCCGTCGTGACGCTCGATCTGGGAAATTCCACCTGCGCTTCCCTGGTAGGAGTAACGTCCCCGGATGTCGAACGGACCGGAGTGGAACCGGTCATACGAGAGCTCGACGCCGTGCTCGACATCCCCGAAGAAATCGAACTCGCTGCCAAACCGCACGCGGACCGGATATCTTCCGAGCAGGTCTTCGGAATACCAGGACGTGTACTGTCCGAAATAGAGGAGGCCGTTCGTGGCCCGCAGGGTATCCGAAACCGCAAAGCCCAGCGGATCGTCCGAGGCGTGAGACAGACGCTCCGAGGAGCGTTCCCCGGCCGCCCCGGGGCTCGACGAAGCAGACGAATCCATGGCAACGGATCCGCTGGCCCAGCCCATCGCAAGGCACGCGGCAACCGCCGCTGACGACGCTCTCAAAAAACGCATTGAATTCTCCCGACCCTGACGGCACGACGCGGTTCGCCGAGCCACCGCGATTATTGCATCTTCATGCGTTCTATGAGTGATGTTCTCGTGTTATTCTCGATAATGTAAGTGTGGATATCGTGAAAAGACGACCCAGACATTTTCTGCGGCATTTCTGAAATCTCCACTGTTTTAGCCACTTTGCGCACAATTTACTCACAGTCGCGGTGCTAAATGACCGTTGGTGTTGATCGGCGCGTAGGTTGGACGTCGATCAGCGTGCCAACTCGTTGATTTTACACCACACAGTGGGGTCAAGGTTGGGCGTCGAGCAACAGAGGTGCGGCGATCCGATTTGCGAGGCTCGCGGGAGCCAGTCCGGGGACCCGCGCACATCGCCCGGTCGTCCCGTCAGACAGAGGGGATTCCGGATTGATCGACCGCGTGTTCGGGTTCGGGTCGGGGACGGCGTCGGTCGCCGTCCCGCGGATGTCCCCGGCGATGGAACCCGCCCGGTGGGCCATTTTGAACTTGCCGCCGACTCTCGCGCGAAAAATGAAGGGTGCCAGAGCGCCATGACTGCGCCTGGCAGGGCTTGCGGAGCCGACCGCCGGCCTGCATCGTCAATGCCCGCACCGGCGGTTCCTCAGAACCCCTTCCGCGTTCTCTGTGCGGCCCGCCCGCCCCGCTTCGGGCTCTGGGGCGCGCTTGTTGCGTGCATGGTCCTCCTCTCGGTCTCCGCCGCCATGCCCCCGGGGCTCGCGTATTCAGGGTCGGCCGAGAAAATGACCGTGACACCGGGTCCGCCCCCTATGGATGTGAACCGCAGCGACTCCCCCAACGGCCGTGACCGCCGCGGAGAGCGAGTCTGGCGGACGCGAGTCGGCAGTCTCGCTCGCGTCGGCGGCTCAACCGACGCCCTGCACGGCCGCCCCGCCCCGACACCCGCATCCAGGTTGCCCCCGCCGGCGGGCTGGCAGGTGCAGCTCGGGGCGTTCAGGAACGGGACCCGTGCGGCGAAGGCGAGGTCCGCGTTGGCGCAGACGCTCGGCGACCTGGCCCGGGCCGGCGTGCTGGTCATCGACAGCTCGAAGGGCGACGGGCTGTACCGGGTGGTGCTCGCCGGTTCCTTCGCTCACCGCGTGGAAGCCGCCACCGCGTGCGGCGCGATCGCCGCTCGCGGGGCGCAGTGCTTCGTCGCCCGCGCCCCCGCCAGGGCCGCTGGCGCGGCATCCGGTCCAGCGGGCGCGGCGAGCGAACCCGCGGCCCGGTCCGCTGATCTCGTTCTCGAACGGCTCGACACGCTGGATGCGGCAAACCGCCAACTGCGCAAGGAGATCGAGGCGCTCAAAGCGAAACGCACAAAACCGCCCCCGGCGTCGCTATCTCGGGCCGATCATGCCGCGAAGACGAACGCCGCTCCATTTGTGCGGACGGATTCGAAATTCGGCTACGGCGTCCTCGACCCCACTACCGAAATCAATCGCAAGCAGCGCCTGATTCTCGAACGCCGGAACGACGGCACCATCGCGCCGGACAGCTTGCACGTGCACGGGGCGGTGACGGCGATCGCGAACTACCAGCGCAGCAACCGGGACGACAAGTTCGGGTATCTGATGCGCCACCCGACTGCCAAGAACCAGGTCGGGGATTCGGTGTCGGAAGCAACGATCCATTCGGCGCAGCTTGGGTTCACCGGAACGATCGGGGACTGGCTAACCGGCCACGCGGTGATGCTGTTCCATCCGGAACAAAGCTTTGGGCATGGCACGAATACCGATATCGATCGTAACCAGCTTGAGATGCGGCGAGCCTATGTGTTGTTCGGCGATCTCGAAAAGTCCCCCTTCTACGCCAGCCTCGGCAAGATGGCGGTACCGTTCGGCCTGACCGACACCGTCAACCCGTTCAGCGCCTCGACCGTATGGCATGTCTTCGGGGGGCTGGCCAATGGCGTGACAGTGGGCTACGCGAACGAGGGCCTGAACCTGTCTGTTATGGCCATCCAGGGAGGGGCGCAGTTTCGCGCCGCCAACACTCCCGTGAAGGGAACCGCCGTTCCTGGCAGGCTGAACAATTTCGCCGCCGACGCGAACTACGGCTTCGGGCTGGGCTCGGCCGGCACGCTTCTTCTCGGCGGCTCCTATCAACATGGCACGGCCTACTGCCAAGACTTCCCCATCGTCCACTTCGGCGCTTGCGAGCAGAACAACCCTGCCTTCGATGTCTACGGCAGGCTCGTCTACGACGATCTGACGCTCAAGGGTGAATTTGCCCGAACCACCGGGGTGTGGCCCGGCACCTTCAACCCCGCCATGCCGCAATTCGCGGCCAGCAAGGTGACGAGCTTCGACATCGGCGCCAGGTACAGGCACGGCACGGGCGCGGGTCCGGTGGATTTTTCGGCGGAATTCAGCCGTTTGGTGGCCGGACCGGACAGCGCGCCATGGGAACGGCAGGACCAGTTCGTCCTCGGTGCCGCATGGTTCGTCCGGCCGAATGCGAAGCTGTTCGCCGAGTACATTCACGTTGAGGGCTATACGCCCTTGAACTTCTTGAGCGGCGGAAGTGTCAGGGATGATCGAGGAGAAGTCGTGCCCGACCAGACCCATAGCGACCGTTCCGCCCGGTCCGATGTATTGATCATCGGCGCAAACGTGGCTTTCTGATATTTCGGGGCGTGCCGCGGACCCGCCGCCGATCCGCTAACCTAAACTTCCGACGGACATGTACTCGGCTGAGGCGCGGCATCCTGCGGATAATCGCCGCGGCCGCTCGCACGCATAAGCGTGACGTCCGCCATCAGGGCCACGTCGACCACCACCGGGTCGCAAGCGAACGCGCTCTCCGCGCCAGGCTGGATGCCATAGCCATGCGGGGAAGGCCGCGTCTCGCGGGCGTGATCCAGTCGCATCTGGCTAGGCGCAGGTCTCAATCCGAACGGTGTCCATGCACCGCGGTTCCCACCTCGCCGCTCGGCGTCTACAGTTCCCGTCGCTCCGCCTTTGCGGGATGCAGCCCTCGCATGCCGTTTCAATCAATGGCCTCGTATGAGACGTCGTCCAGGTTGAACTGGCCGACAATCCGATCGACTTCCGCCAATGTCTGCTGTCCCCACATCTTCGTCACCGCATATGTCTTTCCTCCGGCTCGGAAAAGCTCGTCGTCTCTCGTGAAGAACCGTACGCTCTCCGATTTCGAACTCGCCTCGTCGCGTTGCATCGTCAGAAGACGTTCTTCGTCCTGGTGCCCCGAAACGATTAACCAGCCGCCGCCGGGATAAACGTCCAGGGGTTCCGCTCCCCTGCTCACCGCCTCCCGGATCACCAGGAACGCGAGGCGACGCTTCGGAAGCCGTTCATGAATTCGGTCGGCAATGGTGAGCCGATACCGCGTGAGATCCCGGTTCTGGATTCGCGAGCGGCGCCCCTCACGCTCCTTTTCCCTCACACGGACCTGGTAGTCCGCCGCTTCCGGAAGGGGAAAGATCTGCACGACGTCCATGAGAACCTCTTCCCCGAACCTGTAGGGCTTGAGCTTGATGCATCGGATATCGATATCGTGATCTGCCAGCCACATCACCGCGGTCGTGAGTTCCTTCGAGAATTCCGCGGACGCCAGGACTATTGCAACCTCCGACGCGAATTCATCCTCTTGCGGTCTCTCCCAGCCCAGATGCTCGAGTATGCGCTGCTCAGCGTCCCCCTCGATCCGGTTTTCGTCGAGAAACGCCTGGTGGGCGCGGACCGCCTGAGCAAACGTCATGTGCGATACCATGGAGGCATACCGCACGGCCTGCAGTTCCATGTGACCACCGTCTTCGGTGCGCTTCAGCTCCACCACCAGGATGCGCGCGCCTCGATCGAGACACAGTAGGTCCACGCGCCGGCGGCTGTCGTCCCAATCGCCATATTCTTCCGCCAGGACCAGGGCATCCGAAACGAGTATCCCGATCGATCTCTTGAATATGCCTTGCAGGTCACGACGTTCGAGAATTCCCTCGGCGTGGAACGTGGTCTCTTCGACCGGCGACGCGTCGCTTCCCGAAACACGGTAGATCGCCATGGCGCGGTACCGTCCTTGTGTAGCTTGTTCGCCACTGTTCCCCGGTGAGGATCGGGCGCAGAATATTGTTAGACGCCCAGATGGGCCATAGGGACTCGACGAGCCTCAGCTCGTCTCATCGACCTGTGCTGGCGCGCAAGACCGCCGCTAACGCACTACACCACCCGCCCCCTGCTGGTGCTCGGCATTGGGGCGGACGGCAAGAAGAGGATCGTCGAGCTCTGTCTCGCCGTCAGCGAAAATCTCGCCGAGTGGGAGCGCTTCTTCGCCTAACTCAATCGCCATGGCCCACCGGCGACGGTCGCGATGCGATCTGTTCGGACCACAGCCACGGGTGGACACCTGGCAAGCGCTATCTCAACCATTTTGCCTGTTCGCTCTGTTCCCTGCAGCAGGTATCGGACCAGCTAATGCAGACCGGATCCGTTCCGTCACCTTGCGGCCCTCGCCGGTCAGGTCTCGTCCGAACCGCTTCCCGTGCATGAGGATGACGGGTCCCAACTCCTCCATGCGCTCGTGTGTGACCTCCTTGCCGGCGAGATAGTCCGGCCGCTCGAAGCCCATCACCTCGACCACCCAGGTTCGCACCTCGCCCTTCCGCCGAGCGTGTATGAGGAAGTCCGGCAAGCACGGCCCATGCTCCGTGTCAATTTCGAACACCGGCTTCTCCATCGTGAACTCGGCATCCGGGAATTCCTTGCTCAGTATCCACAGCGTCGTCTCGAGCGTGCCGAAGGCCTGGCGCTCGAAGTCCGAATCCACCGGCACGCGGTGGTGGACCGACACGATGGGCTGCGCCCAGCCCCGCACGCACTCGTATCCGCGCCGCCTGGTGGTCAGCGCCACAACGCCAAAGAACAGGTACGGGCTCCGCCACCACGCTCTTGAGACTGTCGTACCAGAACTCGCGCGGCACGCCCTGGGTGCGGCCGCCCTCGTCGTACCACATCAACATTCGTCGAACGACCCCGCGCCGTCGAAGGCCGACGTCGAGATGACCGCCCTCCTGCGGGACGCCCTCAAGACGATCGACGTCGACCTCCACGGCCATATCGTCGTGACGTCCGGCGCCGCGTTCAGCTTCCGCGAGAAGGGCCTGCTCCAGCCGGCAAACCCACGATTCGGCGCTCTTGAATTGACAGGAATAATGCCTATTCTTTCTGACTGAATACGCCGTTGGGACACTGCCCCATGACACGCTTGGCCGACCGCATCATGAAGCGTATCCGCGCGCGCGGCCGCGGACGCTGGGTGTGCACGCCCAAGGACTTCCTCGACCTCGGAAGCCGCGAAGCTGTCGACCAGGCCCTCTCCCGCCTCGTCGGGGCGGGCCGGCTGCGCCGGGCGGGCCGCGGCCTCTACGACCTGCCCCGCACCAGCGCCCTGCTGGGGCGTCCCGCACCGGTCGATCTCGACGCCGCCCTCGCCGCGCTGGCACGGCGCGACGCCATCCGCATCATGCCGGACGGCGCGACGGCCGCCCACCGCCTCGGCCTGACCAACGCGGTCCCGGCCAGCCCCGGCTACGTCACCGACGGCGCAACGCGCACCGTGGCGATCGACGGCGCAACGGTCCGGCTCCGGCACGCCGGACCCCGCGTCATGCGCTGGGCGGGCCACCCGGCGGCCCCGGTGGCCCAGGCGCTTCGCTGGCTCGGCCCCGACGCCGCCCGCGACCCCCGGGTCGTTGCGGCTCTCAGGCGCCATCTCCCCGATGCGGTCAAGCACGACTTGTCCCGGAACGCGCGCGACCTGCCCGGCTGGGCGCTGCCCATCGCGCGCGACATCGCCAGCGACGGGGCGGCAGCGGCATGACGGCCAAAGCCTTCGTCTCCTTTCTCGCGCTGCATGAACGACTGACGCAGTCTGACGACGCCGTATGCAGTCGCCATGGACGACGACAGGATCGACGAGGCCGTGCTGACGTTGCCCTGCACGGAGGAAACCGACGCGGACCAGGTTGTCGCACGCGCCCTTGGATCTTCCTCGGCCGTGTCAATGCGTCACGATCGCCGATGTGCGGGTGCCGCCGGGAATCCTCATGCGCCCGAGAACGCCGCGCCCGCCACTCCGACAACGATCCAGCCGAGCGCTGCCGCGAAGGTGAGCGCCCACCACGCTGAGCGGGAGATCGCCCTCTTGCGCCGGATGATGAACCAGATCCAGGCTCCGCTTCCGAGCGGAATGGCGAGCGCAAAGACAACTCCGAAGGTATACGCGACTGCCAGCACACCGACGCTCGCCGCACCGAGCATCGCCATCGGGTGTTGTCCATGCGGCACGGTCCCGGCGATGATCCCCGTAATGCCTCCCATGGCCGCGAGCGTCATCGGCGAGAGCGTGGCCGCGCCGGCGCTCGCGGCGAAGACGCGCCCGGGAGTACGGAAACACTAGGGCCCCGATCCCTGGAACCGCGTGTGCGAGTATGACCGCGATGAACGACGCGGCCATGAAGATGTCGGCTCCCTCGGAGTGGTTCATTCAGGCAGCGGGGAGCGAGGTCCACGCGGCTGCGAAGAGCAGTATCCAGCTGGCGACGGCGATGCGCGCCCAGGTGTCCCAAGACAATCCGAGAAGCCGACTCATGGCCGTGCCGTGTGGCTGGACCGCCGCCGAACGAACTCCGCGTTCGCGCACGGCCTCGACGTCGATACCCGACTAGCCTGGTCGAACAGTCGTCGCGCCTCAGGAGGAAGATCGCGAAAATGGTTGATCTGATATCCAAACATCGTCCTATGCCCCCCACTGGTTAGCAGTATCTCCCTCGGTCGCGGCAGAACAGCGCACTCTTCATCCGTACCCGGGACTTCGCCCGGTTGTGCCGGAACTCCGGATTCTTCCGAGGATCGGAGCACAGGTTCGTCAGGGGCAGACGGCGCTCCTATGAAACTCTCCGGCGCAGCGTGGCACGACCGTGTCAACACCAGGTCCTCGTAATCGGTGATATATGTCTGGTGCTCCCCTATCTCGAACAGTTCTTGGCGCCATATCTGCACCAGCCGATCCCGCACGGGGAACCTGAGCGCTGGCAGTCGGCCAAGTCTGGCGTTCTGCACACCGAATGCGCGCAGGACATGTACGTGTCTCGAGATCCGTTCTTAGCCGAACAGGTCGCGGTAGGAAGCGTCTGCTGTGAGGTCCACGACCAGGTCCACGCCGAAAGCACGAACGTAGGCGAGCAGCACGGAGGTCAGCAGACCGTCCCTGGTCCAGACTTCAATGAGAGCCTCATCGTTGAGTGTGAGCCAGCTGTACCTCTGGATCGGCTCATGGGGTGTACGCAACGCGTCAAGAAGAGGGCCTTCCTCCTGGAAATAGACCACCTGCGGAAGTTCGACCGTGTCGTCCGGCGGCTCGAGCCGCCGCCGGCCCTCCACCGCCGGCGAGGAGCTTGCCGCGGTGATGACAAGGCGTTCCCCGTCCTCGGCCTCCCGCACCGCGCCGGAGGCAAGATGGACCCGCGAGCCCGCCCGCAGCGCACCGTCCGGCCCGATATAGCCGGTCAGTTGCAGCAGCCGCTCCTCACCAGTGGTGCCGGGCATCGCCGCGATGCGGACCACCGGCGAGAGGCCGCGATAGCCGGCGAACCGCCCGGCGTCCGCGGCGCGCACCAGCAATGTCTGGACGTACGCGATGTGCCCCGACGTGAACGCAACCGCCCTCCGACCCGCAGCGTCGCGTGTGCGGTCCTCGCGGATCGTGATGCCGCCGCCGACCAGGTCGTATTCGGGCGTCGCGGCCTTGAGCCAGATACCTGCGAACGCGCCGCCGACGGCGCGCCGTGCGGCGCGACGATCAAGCTGAGACTTCGTGCAGAAGCGCATTGACGCGACCGACGCGGAACGATTCCGCTCGGCCGGCCGGCCGCATCGCCGCGGCGCCGGCCCGAAGCGGAGCGATGTGCGACCGCCGGCGCCGGCCGGGCGAATTGCGGGGCCGCAGCGTCACTGCAACCCACACGATATGCACATGATATTCTTTCACTCTGTACACAATATTCTCATGATCAATCTGTACGATGAGGGGAAACGCGTATCAGAGGGCTCCGATGTTTAACAGACTAGACTCGGAGATTGCGGGCGCAGGTATGCCGGCGGCGGCCGATCGTGACGGGCCCACGGCGTCGCCCGTCGAACCGCTGCCGGAGTTGCGCGGCAGCCCGCGGGGGCGGGGCTGGTGGGCGCCGTCTGCCGGGAGTTCCAGCGAGAATCCATCGCCGTCGGAAAGGCGCAGAAATTCGGCGGTGGGGGCGCTGGCTGCGGTGTCCCTGGTATCGCAGGGGTTCGGTGCGGCGGTCACGGGCGGGACGGGGATCAAGATCGCCGCCCTTGGCGGTGCGTCGGGCCTGGTGGCCGTCGGCGCGCTTGGGAGCGGCGAGGCACAGGCCCATCCGGGACCGGCGGGGCCTCCAGGCGATCAGGGCGTACAGGGCCCGCCGGGGGATCAGGGCCGCAGGGGCGTTCCGGGTTATACGGGAACTCCGGGTGTCTATTGGGTGCCCGGCGCTCCGGGTGACCCCGGTGTTCCGGGCCAAAAGGGTGATATAGGGATCGCGGGTCCGCTGGGTCCACAGGGGGAAGTGGGTCAGAAGGGTCGGGACGGTAACGCCGGTCCGCCTGGCATGAAGGGTGGTCCTGGTCCAGCTGGTGCGGCACCTGCTTCGGGCCCGCCCGGCCCGCCCGGCGAGGCTGGACCGGCGGCTCCTACGGGCGGTTTGGCGGGGGCGCCCCGGCCCCCCCGGGGGGGCGGGGCCGGCCGGCCCCGCTGGCCCGCGGGCCACCCCGGGGGGGGGGGCTGGACCAGCCGGACCAGCTGGACCGGCGGCTCCCTCGGGCGGTTTGCCGGGTCCGCCGGGCCCGCCCGGTCCCCAGGGTGACCAGGGTCCCAAGGGTCCGCAGGGCCCGCAGGGTCCGGCCGGAAGCCAGTCAAACGCCGGCCCGCCGGGCTCGCTGCCGGCGCCGCCCGGTTGGAACACGCCGGGCCCGCCGCCCCCGGCAAGCAATCCTGGAGCGCAGAATCAGCCGGGCGATCAGTCTTGGGTAGCCCCGGCGGCTCGGCCCCCCGCGCTTGCGGCTCGCCGGGTCGTCCCTGCGGCGCCGACCGGCGGGAACCTTGAAACGGCGGCAGGTCTCCGGACTTTGTGGACGGACCTCGATGAGTTGCGCGGAGAGACCTACGAGACCGCGGCGATGGCCTTCGCATTGGGCGGTCTGCACATTCCGGACGGCAAGGAGAACATCCTGGCGGTTCGGTTCGGACATTTCAGGGGCGAGGATGCCATTGCAGCGCAGGGCGCCTTCCGCCTTCCGACACGGTCGGATCTTACGTTCCGGCTGGCTGCGACCCACGGGCTACGCTACGGCCAGACCGGCGTCAAGGCGGAGTTCATGCTGCGTTGGTAGGCCGAGCGCGGTGCGGATTCTGGACCATGCGTTGCGGCCGCGATGTGTCGGACACGAAGGAGCAACGCTGCATCGACACGAAGGCAGTCGTTCGGCGAACGCGGGAGGCAGCGAATTCGGAGTCCGGTCGTTTGGTGCCGCAAGGCAGCGGTCTCGAAAAGCGGATGAGTTGACAGGGAACGGCGAGCGATGATGGATGATCGAAGAGATGTCCGCGGTTCGTCCGGCGCGATGCCTGCGCTGCTGGACCGGCCGCGCGGAAGCGCATGGTGGGCTCCATCCTCCGGGCCCTCGGTAGCGGTCGGATCTCCGGGCAGACAGCGCAGGAACGCGGCGTTGAGCGCGGTGGCTGCGGTTTCGCTGGTTTCCCAGGGGCTCGGCGGTACGGGCATCAAGATTGCCGCGCTTGGCAGTGCTTCGGGGATCGCGGCTGCGGTTTACGGCGGGACGGCGCAGGCGCACGATACGCCGGCGCATCCTGCGGGGCCGCCGGGGCCGCCGGGGGCAGCGGGCCCCCGAGGCCACGCAGGCCCCCCGGGCCGAGCGGGGTGGGCGGCCGGGCCGCCCGGGGAGCGCGGGCCGAGAGGGCCGGAGGGTTTGCAGGGTAACCAGGGGCCGCCGGGTGATCCGGGCCAGAAGGGGGCGCCGGGTCTGCAGGGTAACGACGGGGCTTTCGGGCCGCCCGGGGCGCAGGGTGAGCAAGGGGACCCGGGTCCTCCGGGCGGTCCTCCGGGACCGCCGGGACCGCCGGGGACGCCGGGCGGGGATCCAGGCGCGGCCGGGCCGCCGGGACCGCAGGGACCGCCGGGACCGCCGGGGATGGCGGGCGGGCCGCCCGGACCACCCGGGCCGCCCGGCGCGGACGGGCCGCCCGGCGCGGCCGGGGATCCCGGCCCCCCCGGCCCCCCGGCGGGAACTCCAACTCAACCCGGGCCCCCCGGGGCTCCAATGTGGGTACCTCCGGGGCCGGCTCCGACGCTGGATGCCGGTCTGTCCATTCCGTCTGTGGAGGCGGACAGGTTGGGGATCGCCGATTTCCGGGCCCTGCGTTCGAGCTTCGACGCCCTGCGCAGGGAGTCTCGCGAGGCGGCGGCCATGGCCTTCGCCCTGGGCCGGATGCACATCCCGGACGGCAACAACAACGCTCTGACCCTGAGCCTGGGCCAATTCGGGGGCGAGAGCGCTCTGGCCGCACAGAGCCTCTTCCGCTTCCCCGGGGAGCCGGACCTGACGGTGCAGTTCGGCGCGACCCACGGAATGCAATACAAGCAGACCGGCTTCGTGGCCGGTTTCAGCCTGAGCTGGTAGGCGGCTTGTGGCGCGCGCCCGGCCGGAAACCGGGGGGATGCCGGAGAGCGGGTCCGAAGAAGCGGGCCCTCGGGGGAGCCCGCTTGGGGCGGCTTA